>Ga0207767_1000350_pt1 | contig 35232 bp, 42 predicted proteins | sample HigsolmetaGSP17D_FD_184845 | JGI IMG/M metagenome (GOLD analysis project Ga0207767, IMG submission 184845) | High solid enriched microbial communities from the Joint BioEnergy Institute, USA - SP1-7-D (SPAdes) | ecosystem: Engineered > Bioreactor > SSF (Solid state fermentation) > Aerobic >... | reverse complement strand
TATGATGATGAAAGCTCTGATTATTCCAATCTACCTAACTATCTGACCACTATTTATGGACTTAGGGGTTAAGACCTTCCGAATACTTCTTTGTTTAATGATCCCGAGACATTTTCGTGAAATAACAAAGGAAAATAGGTGGTTTCAGGTATAGACAGTATGATCCCTTTATTGCAGGGATTATAACCTTCGAGATGCCTGGATCGGCGTGTGCTGAATAGGCTGATAGGTCTCTTGGTATACCACTAGGGTATAGTGGTAATATTCGGCTGACATGTATATACTGTACCTCATGTACAGGTATGTATGCATGCCAAACAGCAAACAGCAAGCAACAACAAACCCTTTGCTTGATAAAGCACCGGCACCAGCCCGCTCCGTACTATCCAACCAAGAAAGGCAGACAAACGCACCTGCATCTGCACCTGAACAACCGACGACGGGACCATGGGTCCATGCCAGAGATGATTAATAATAAAGAAGAAGAAGAAGAAAAGGGAGAAAAAAAAAGAAGGGGTGAAACACAAGCATGCAACAACCTTCGGTTGACCGCAAAAATAAGAAGCTCCTCCAGACAGACTCCTCCGCAACAATGCATCCATGCATACGTTATAGTTAGCAACGTAGGTAGTATCTTATTTATCGCTTTTCAGCTCCGGGCCGGTTTTACACACACACACACACGCACACGCGCATTACATGCATACATGCATTACACACATGCCAGGAGCCGGAAGCGAGCAAATAAGGAAGCATGCATGCATGCAAGTAAGCAGGCTGCCTTGTCTGCGTAGCGTATATATGAAAGCCGGTGTGGAGAATGTCTCTAAGAAAACATCCTGCATAGTTCATCGGGAGGTCAGTAGCGAGGTCATACAGTCCGCTTCTGTGTCAGCGTGCTCGGAATAATATCTGCTTGACGGAAAATCTTAAAAGCCTGTTCTAGAGGCAGATCCTGAGCTTCGGCGGAGAAGCAGGTGAACCTAACTTTTTTGTGTTTGCCCGTGGAATCGTGCAGCATACTGTCGAAGAATGTAAAATCAATTTATCTATCTTGGTCCACGCGGAACACGTACGCAACTGGAGTAAAATGTACACATGTACATGCACTCTATTCTATTCCACCTATTATCATCTCGATGACACATCACAAACCATACTCTATGTATCCTGAAATCGTCGGCACGTATCCATACACCTGTAAAAAACAAGGCCAAATCATGGTTCCCGGACAACTCCGTCCACACGTCAGTAATATGCAAGAACAGGGAATCTTATCAGAATAAGGAACTAGAAGCCCGAAAGGCCTCGCAACTGATTAAAGCCGGTATAGGAAGCACTAGCTTCTGCGTAAGTTTTCTAAGAGTCAGGCAAAAGTACTCGAAAATGTGTCGAAGGTGGTTCCCGCTAAAAGTCGATCCGGAATCGCTTGCTGGTCCGGATCCTCTCGCCGTATCGGTAGAAGAGAAACGGCACCGGACTCAGGCCAAGCGCGATGAACGCGAGCAGCGAGTTGCCCCAGCCGAGGCCAAGCGTTTCGTACATCCTGCCGCCCGCGAGCGGCAGAACAGCGCCCGCGAGGGACCGGAAGACCGTGTTGGCAGCGATCGCGGAGGCGGAGTAGACCGTGTAGGCGTCGACAAGGTAGGTGGACACCGTCATCTGCGCGAACATCAGTACCGGAGCAGGGCCAGCGAGCGAGCAGAGCCAACGCAGCGGAACATACAAAGACCAGCAACATTCCGACCCCCAGAAAAGCCGTCCCGATGATTGGCAGGATCCAGTGGAGATGCTTGTCGGCCGTCCATCCGTACCAGAACAGCGCCAACGGGATAAAGAACGTGCCGGGGATCATCGGAGGAAGGCGGAATTCAGGCTTGGAGGTGCCGTTCTTCTCGGAAAGATACTTGAGCAGCCGGTCCGAGACCGAACCCACGATGAACAGGCCGATGATGGAGCCAACGCCGATTCCCAGATATGCCAGCCCCACGCTCCCCTGCGAAAAGCCGTATTGGCCCTCGAAGACCGCCGTCAGGGTGGTGAAGAGGAGGTAGAGATAGCCGTAGACGACGGCCACGTAGAGCGACAGGAGGAACACGATCGGGGACCGAAACAGCATCTTGGTCGGGCGCACAATGGAAAAGAGAAAGAGGTCCTTTGCCGAGCGCCCGCTGTCGAGGGCCGACCTGAGGTTCGGGTTGCCCGTTTCCTCGCGCAGTCGCTTGGTCTTGCGATCGAGGATGGTATAGGCGTATGATTCGCGCAGGAAGAGAAAGCAAACCACGGTCACAGCACCGGCCTGAAAAGGGTCAGTTTCTTGCACACCGACGTCATGCTGCGCAGGAGAACCTACCGCGATGGCCAGGACCCAGAAGGTCCATCTCCAGCCTTTGGCCTGCGTCAAATAGCCGCCAGCTTTGCACCGTTAGCCAGCAGACAGTGGCTGCGAGGAGGGGGATCACGCACCGACGGGACCAATGACCGGTCCGATTAACGGCCCCAACGCCCACGCGGCCATCGCACCGCCCCTCTTCTCCTGTCTAATCATATCCGAAATCGAGCCCGCACCGATCGTCAGAGGCGCGCTGCCCGCCGACCCGGCAAAGAATCGAAAGACGATGAGGGCACCCAGGTTGGGCGCGACGGCACACGCGACGGTGAAGACGACATACAGCACGTTGCAGACGTTGTAGATGATCACGCGGCCGTACATCTCCGACAAGGGGGCAATCAGGAGCGGGCCGAAGCAGTATCCGAGCAGGTAGACGGACACGACGAACGAGGCAAGCTCCAGGTTGGTCGACCCGAAGTCCCTCATCACCTGCGGCACGCCGGGGGCGAACATCGAGGAGCCTAGCGGTCTGTCCATGGGTCAGCATGCAGCCCGGGAGGATCGGGAGCGGCAGGTCGTACGTACGTGAGCAACGTGATGAGGGAGATGGTCGCCACGGCGACGACCTTCTTCCGGAGAGGCCAATTGAGCGCGTTCTCCGGGTCGTCGGGACCATCAAAATCCACGATATTGGGATCCCGGGGAGCGGCATTGTCTGTCTGCTGTGCAGCTGTCGCCGCGGAGCCTCGTTCGATGTCTGCAGGCGCATCACGGTGTCCACCCTTCTCCTCAATCGTATTGGGTGACGGAGCAGATGCAGCAGCCTCTGTGGCCTTGAGCTCCGCGCTGGAGCCCAGCGGAGACTCGTCCAGGACGGTGGATGCTTCTGCCCGATCTTCTGTCAGCATGGTGATGCCAGGGGAGCGGGGAGGGAGACGTACTGTCACTTGTCGCCATCGAGGTTGAGGTCTCAGTCCGCGCACAACACACTCAGGTCCCTCGCTCCTGCTTCCCCAGAAGATCTCCCCGCAATAAATGGAGACGAGTCCACCGGCTCCACCACGCTGCGGCGGTCTGGTTTCGCGCAAGAAAGCCCGACGGGCGCAGGAACAGAGCGCAGGGCACGCTGGAGAGGACGATACTGGTTGTCACGGCGGTGCCCTGCGCAGCCGGGGACCGCGAGGCCTATATGGGCGCTGGACAGCAGCATCTCGGGACCGCACGAGATCCGAGACGTCGTGCATCGCGGCCGTTCTGGGGAAGGGCGATGCATAAAACCGATCAACCGCCACGCGATGCCTGCATAAATCGGGCATAAACGCGGCCAAGCTTTGCCCCGGTCGGCGGGCCGGCGGACCGGCGCCGGCGCTCACGTGGGGTCTGGACCGCCGTGCAGCATCTCGTCCCTTGTATGCTGCACCGGAGAATGCTTCCTCTCCCGGATCCAGCTGAAGGCATTTCGCCAGCATGCTGCTGTGTAGAGGGGACATTCCTGGCCGACACAGCCAGATCCGTCGTGTTTGCGTCTTCCGGTCGGGGATCGGAGCCGGTGACCCCGCCAACCCCGTGCAGAGATCGCGACGATGCTGAAGATCCCGGCGGTTGTTATATCTGATCAGCGCGTTGACGTCAGGGGCACAAGGACCGGCTCGTCCGAAATTTCGTCCGTCCGCGACCGATTGGAGCCGATCTGCAGGCTCGCGCTTAGATAGCGCTATCTCCATGCAGAAGCGAGGCCAGTGCCCCCGGCAGCAGGGACCATTTATCGTTGCACAGGATGAGACATGACCTGCATTCTGATGTTGGCCGCAGATGCCACGACGGGTCTGATTCCATTTCAACCCACGAGCAAGGCCGGTGTCGGAGGATCTCTTGGACAATTATCCGCTGACAGGCCCGCTACTGCACATATGTCTCATGGACTACCTTGGAGTGCTCCGTACTGATAAGACCGTGAGTATCTGTCACGGCCTGCCTAAACATGTGGAGAGATACCATCGGTTCTGTGGTTCTGTCTAGGATAACCAAAAGAACCATTCGGCCACAGTCGAAGCTGACTCATCGAGCTGACTGGGAAGAAGTGACAGTTCAGATTTGTTGTCCAATCTGTTCACCTGTCTGTTGCTGATTATACACACATATCTCGTTGTACAGCAACGGATCCCAATTTTCCGCATTCTGCGGGGAGCGGTTCACGGGATGGTAGTGGAAACGTTACACATGTGATCGGAGTCGGCTCCTAGGGAATACATTTCTCGAAGCAGGAGTCCTATGCTCATCGATACCATACAATGTCCCCGAGTGATTTTTTTTTACCCTAATCCTCCTCTTTCTGTCTCTTTGACGCAAAAGCAATTGAATGCAGCCCCTCCGTTGCGCGCACCATCTTGCTTGCGCGTTGGTCATCAATCCAATTCATGTCCTCCGCAATGGTCTCTTGGCCGTGCGATGAGAAATACTAGCTCTGTGTGTTCCTCTTCCCCATCACTTTCTTTCGCCTTGGGACTCCTCCTGCAAGCCAGTCGACAATTTTGCCCTTGCCTCAGTCCTGTTGAAACCTCAAGGCCCGTATGTGGAGGTCTGCAACAATTAGTTTCCGGGCCTTTCGACCTGTCCCGGATACCCCAGCTTGCTGTCCACAACGGCAGCCGATCTCCCAGAGCTCATCTTGTACGCACCGTCCTTGCCAAAGATATGTCCCGACGATTCGCCAAACGCAATGAACCCGGCTCCTCGACGGCGAAAGATACGCAGAACACTCTATATATGCTGGACACGGGACGTTCTCAGCCATTGTTTTTCAGAAGTTTGGCTAGGAAAAAAGTAGCAAAACCAGGTATAGGAAGATAGAGAAGTAGAGGGATCAAAGCAACGCAAAGTCTACTTTTTAAAAAAGCACACCTGCTTTATTGCCCGCCTGTAGGCATATCGGTACCCTCTCGTGGCCCCCACGGCGTTGCGGCAGGTCTCATACAGAAAGCCGACCAGGCTCAGGGCCCGCCCTGCATGTTATCCATTCCCGTCAGCCCCGATCAGTTGCCTTCACGGAGTATCTCCCATGGAGAAGCCCCAGGATACCTACCGACCAAAGCGCTGGTATCCAGCTGATACTAAAAGATGTATGGAACTTGAGGGAAGGAATGATAGGGTGGTGGACCGGTTGCAGGCTCATAGAGAGGCAGTTCAGGGTCGGCCATGACTGTCAAGAATTCATGAGGTATTGCAGAAGAAATCAGATAGACAACACTAATACTCATCTTTGAGTTTGATCAGTAGAAAGAAGAAAAGGTCAAGATGGATCTGGATCTCCCCTGTGGAACCAGCAACACAACTTGCCATTTTTGCCTAGCCAACAAAGAAAGGCTGGCAACTGGGATAAAGACCGGCTACTCACCTTGGAGGAGCGGCCAAGGGTAGTAGAGAGAGAAGGTGGTCAGGACTTGGTGATCTGAAAAGGAAGAGAAGAGGAAGCAAGAAAAAAGAGAGACAGAGAAAGATAATAGAGATGGAGCTTGTGAAAGACAACACTCTGCAGGATTCTAGCAAGTCAGCTAGATATCAGTACATCTATCTCTCGGTCAGTCAATAGAATCAATATAATCAGCTTCTGCATCTCTATTATAAATGATAGCCATCTGAATATAGTTGACATCATAAATGGCATCAACACAATCAGTCTCCGCACTCTTGAGAAGCCAGCTGCTGCCATCGCGGGTTCTCTCTCTCCGCCGCCGCATCCCGATCGGTAAAGAGTCTGGTCCGGACCTACGCTGGGTCCAGGTCCCAGATCTTCTCAATCGTGGTGGAAACCTCCCCCAGCTCTTCAAATTCGGCGTCTATCCCATCCTGAAGGCCACACCGAAGTCGGGTTGACAGATGTTGAAGTTGTTGGGGGGAAGGAAATGTTTCCGTTGTCCAGTACCAAACTGAACGCTCAATTGATTCCTGGAGACGATAAACAACCCTGTGCAGCCGCATCGCCCGGACATGCCGTCCGTTTAGAAGAATATATTTACGGCTATTCGTCGTCATCCCTGGATAACGATGCTCCCCCCCCCTCCCCCCCCAACCCAAAATACAAAGAAAGGAGAAAAAAAAGAATACACCCAATTTCTAGAGCCGAACTACCACTCCACCAACAGGAGCCCGTGGATGACAGTGATCTCGATAGAACACCGACCGTCAAGGGCTTGCTGTGCGCTGAGCAAATTGGCATTCGCGGCTGTGACTGGAGGCCATTCTCCAGAGTGCAATTGCAGTATTGGAGGGCAGTGACATGTCGTTCGAGGCCCCTAAGACGGGCGGCCACGCACCGCTGCCCAGAACTGAGCAAAGCGGTGGCGATCGCCTGCACCCAGTGGAGAAAAGAAAAAGATCGGAGTTCCCTCGCTCGCCCGAGCAGGCTCGGAACTGTGCTTGCCGATGGTGTAGAAGAAGGCGCGGTTGAAGTCATGGTGGTGGATGAAGAAGCATATGAAGTCGCTGAGAGAGCTGTCGAAACACAAAAGGCCAGGATAAAACCGATCGGTGCCGTTCCTGCCGGCGAACGCAGCGAGTTGTAGCCTCGAAACACTATCTTCGGCTAGTACCTGCGATAAAATTGATTAAGGCAAAAAAAGGAATGTATAGATGAAAGGAGGGAAGGGTGATGGTAGAGCTCGCGACGGCAAGACATTCTCCCACTCGATATTGCTCATATCAACTACAGCCCACAATGTTCATATAATAAGAACAGGAGACATTATATATATCTCTCATGGCTCCAGGCAGGTCTGTCCTCTCCGTCTTTCCGCTGTAATTTTATCTTCCTTCCCCGCCTGAGGTATATAATATGCTTAAATCACAGATTGGAATAACAGAATCGTCGTCCCTTGTGGATAGACTGCTCTTTCAAATCTCAGAGAAAATAGACAAAAAGGAACCTCGATGCTTATGTATAAGTACTGTACTTTGGTTCATGGAGTTGTTTTTTTTTGAATTCTAAAAAGAGCTGAGACAGGAATCTATCGAAAGTTTTGATTGGGAATCCGCTAATTAAGATGTTCGTTGATTCGGTCAGTGAAAGGATGGAAAGTCAACTTGTAGTATTATACCTCAGCAGATAGGCTGCTCAACTAGGATGCAAAGTGTACTAGAAGTACATATATGCAGCATCTTACCGCAATGTATCATGTCATGGTGATGAAAACAGACTGATTATAACGGAAATGGAAGTGACGAAAAAGGATGGCAGGACATGGCATCTTCGGGTATCTACCAACAGTGAAATGAAAAGTGACTACCTGCCTTCTAGCACTGCTGAATATGAAGAGCCCACAATTTATCTGGATCCGAAGAGTCAAACCAGAATGGAAGTGTGAATGGAGATATCCAGAAGCTCCTTAGAACGATAGCAGGAATCGTTCCGAAGTAGAAACGAGTATAGAATATAGAATATGTATAATGTCAGATATGGTAAAAATATCCGTCTTGTCTTAATACAAGCATGGTCTCTCGTGTAAACGCAAAATTGCAGCACGACGAGCCTGGTCCAGTTTCAATTTGTGGTGTCAGATGCGCAGCGACGGCACAGCTACTCTGTAGTGATTACGGGTGTTGGGAAGGACTGAATACACCATGACAAGTGTAACTAGATACATTGGTAAAGAGTCTTGAGAGTATGCCAATTAAACTACTGATATTTACAGCGATACTGCCATATATTATAATCGTATGTACCGTTAGCAGCATGGGTTTAGGATGGAGAGGCCAAGAGACGGCTAGTGGATATCTAGAGCGCCAAGAAAGAAGGTAAGCCCTGCAGTCACTTTCATCTGTCAGAGACATCTCTGACCCACATTGCAGGGTCTACGGTCTGCAGAGTCCAGACTACAGTGCTGCACGAGGGTGTTCCATACGAAGAGGGATAGCAGCTTGGACGACGAGGCTTCGCGGTCCTTTCTCTTTACAGTCCGCGATGGTTCCGTCCCGCAGTTCGGCATCCACGAACCACGGAAACGGCAGTCGAATATGACAGCTCCTTCAAATGCCGGATGATCACGGCGGGCTTTTTTTAAAAAAAAAAAAAAAAAAAAAAAAAAAAAAAAAATTAAATTCCGCGTCCAGGGCTCCGGGATCCTTGGCGCGCGGAGCCAAGCTGGACAGAGATTGGTCACTACCGGTTTGTTACCGCGATCGGTAGACTCGTTCGAGCTTGACCATGACACGCGGTGTAGGATGAATGGAGCAACAGATTGTCTTGTCGCTTTTGATACCGAGCCTGAAGACTGAATCTTTGGTTGACGGAAGGACTCCCCTGACCGGATCCAACGAAGAACGGAGACCATAGCTACCCATGCACCCACTGCTATATTCTCCTCTAGAGGCCTCCATTGGATACCGAATTGTCAATGGTCCGGGGGTCCGGTCCAGATGCCAAGACAAGTATAGGCGGTCCGTCCCCGCCCAGGACCACGCGCAACGAGGTCGAACGCTTTCCGATCACAGCACCTTGTCTTTCGTCCGCCGCTCAGTATAGCTCCATGGAAAGTGAATTACCGTTATATCGACAGAGCAGAGTAGCAAGGAAATCGCACGTGTCCAACCGCAGGTCGAGACGACATCGGGGCGACCGGCATGTGGAGAAGCCTTCTTCCGTTCGCGGCCGCGACAAGCGACGCCCAGGTGACCCACGAGGATTGTGCGCGGGATGTAATCAATCAGATAATCGCTCCGAGATGATCAGATAGGCGGGCGACTCGTCCGTGCTCCGCAGGAAAGCAGAAACTTTTCATCTGAGCCCGGGCACGTTGGGAGACGGCTGCCGCGACAAGGGATTTTGCCTGACGTCATTTGACATCCCACTATCCGAACACGACCCGCGACACCCGCGCCAATCCCCCACGAGACGGAACATTCTGGTTGCTGCCACCGGAGCGGCTGGCGTCTCTGTAAGTCAATGTGAGGAAACGGGGGTTTTCGAGCAATGATATCTGGTCCGGAGGTGGACCCGATCGAATTGTGGCTGCCCCAAACCACGGCTCGTCAAGCGATGTCTCTGTTTTATAGCGGCCCCCATGCCTGCGGTGCATGAGGTGGTCTCACCGGCGTCGTCTCCAGCGGGGGAGACGACCCTGTCGAAGACGCCGTGAACGCCACCCCGGCGCTAGCGGGCCATGTAAGAGCTTTTCTTCACCTCACTGTTAAAAAAATGCAAGCGACTGGCCAGAAAGTCGCGAGGCCCGATCCAAAGCGACCAGGGTCCTGTCGTGGTAGGGGCCTAGACACCTGGTGTATAGAAAATTGACGAGCGTCATTTTTTTGGTCTGCCGTCAACCGCAGACATCGTGGCTGCTCCGGCGGTGGTGTTGGGGCCTTTGCACGGGATGCCCGAAATCAGATTAGATTAGATTGATTGTGCGGCGTGGATCTTATCGCCCGCCAACTTTTCAGGTCGTGCCGGCAGCGGTGGAGCAGCCATCCTGTTCTCAACTGTTCTCAACCAATCTCTAGAGGCTCGCATCGGGTTCTCCGTGGGATCTCTTTGTCCGGCACGGGATGGGAAGTCCGCGAGGGCGTGGGAGCAGGCCGTGGAGCAGCGCGCAGAGCCTCGAGTCTCGACGCAGAGACGTCGTTCTTGTGGCATGATGATCCACAGGGCGCTCGTTCCGAGCCGCCTGCGCGGATTCCAGGTCGTGGACCGCTCTCAACGCACCCGCAGCCCGTGAGCGTGTGGGATGTCGAGTCTGCCCTGGGGACGTCCAACCACCCACCCGGACCTGGCCCTCTTATTCCACAACGCTGCCAGTCGCTTACAGCCATACTAGCCGTTTCCAGTGGAAACGGCTCATGCTGCAGTCTGCCATGACAGGCGTCGCCCGGCGTGGAGGGGTGGGCCAGGGTTCGCCCGCGCGCTCGAGACGGGCAGGCACTGCGGCTTCTCTCCCGGCCCTGCGGCGGCTATATCTTCAGCGCTTGCCCCCGTCATCCTCGTCCGGGACTGCTGGCAGATCGATCTCTTCCGCAGGTCGCGCCGCGCGTCTGGATAACGGCCTTTTCCGCCCGTCCGTATTCTTAGACTGCTCCCGAACAGCGGTTTCTCCGGTGCAGTCGCCATGGCGCGAGGTCCCGGGGACCTCGTCGCGAAGCTCTTCAGGAGAGATGGATTGAACGGGACGACGGCCACGGGGCTCCCGCAGGAGACTGCGGGCGTGCAGAACCCGGTCGTCGATGACAAGACGGCCGCAGATGGCGCCGTTGAGCCTTCGCCCCATTCCGACTCGGAGGAACATGTCCAGCGCGGTATCAAGCAGGCGGAGGCCGTGACGGCGGTATGGACGAAGAAGGCCCTGATCATCGCATATGCCGGGTACGTGGATGCGTTCTACGCGCCATCTTGCAGTGTCATCCGAAAAGAAACTGCGCCGGTTGGAGCGTCTGGCTGACTTTTCCTCCCATCAGGATCTTCCTGGTCTTCTACGTAAACTCGCTCCAGCAGCAGATCACGGGCAGCCTTTCCCCCTACGTCACCAGTGCTTTTAACGAGCACCCCCTCGTTGCGACGACCTCCATCTTGTCCAGCATCATCGGTGCGGTAGCCAAGTTGCCCATCGCAAAGATCATCGATATCTGGGGCCGCGCGGAGGGTTACAGTCTGATGGTCTTCTTATGCACCATTGGTGAGATGTGCTTTGCTCACTGAGCCCATCGGGATCGACAGTTGGATGGCTGACTGGTGCAGGTCTGATCATGATGGCCGCCTGCAACAATGTCGAGACATACGCGGCTGCTCAGGTATGTCGCTCTGCACAACGGGACTGCGGCCTGCGCGCTGACCGAGGATCTCCAGGTGTTCTACTGGGTTGGGTACAACGGCATTGCCTACACGCTCGACGTGTTCATCGCGGATACATCGTCTCTCAAGAACCGAGCGTGGCTGTTTGCATTCAGCACCTGCCCGTATATTGCCAACACCTTCGCCGGTCCTGCGGCGGCGAACCGGTTCCTCAAACACAGCACCTTGCGCTGGGGATTCGGCGCCTTCGCCATCATCACTCCCATCATCTGCGCCCCGGTGGTGATTATCTTCCTTGTCAACCGCCGCAAGGCCGTGGCGCACGGCTACGTCCCAAAACAAAGGAGTGGGCGGACCGTCTGGCAATCCATTGTGCACTATGCAATTGAGTTTGACTGTGAGTTCTTGTCATGTTCCCCCCGGACACACGACCTCTGGCTGACCGCGCAAAGTGGTCGGTATGATCCTCATCGTCGCCGCATTCGCGCTGTTCCTGCTCCCATTTAGCCTCGCCTCCTCTTCGGCCTCCGCGTGGAGAAGCGGTCACATTATCGCAATGATTGTGATTGGTGGCTTGCTATTCCCTATATTCGCTATCTGGGAGAAATATTTTGCGACCGTCTGCTTCGCCCCGTTCCATCTGCTCGTGGACCGAACCGTCCTGTGTGGTTGTCTGCTGGGCGCTACTCTTTTTGTCAGCTTTTAGTACGTCCTGGTCGAGTCACTGTTCCCCGAGATCGGACTTGGTGGCTGACTGCTTCCAGCTGCTGGGATGTATACTTCCTGTCATATCTCCAGGTCGTCCATGGCCTGAGCGTTTCCGACGCCGGCTATGTGTACAACATCTACAACATCGGATCTTGCTTCTGGGCCGTAATCGTTGGAGCGTAAGTTCTCCCCGCCGTGTTCCTTCGTCGAAGGCTCGGCGCGACTGACGTTCGCACAGCATCGTCCGCGCCACGGGGAACTTCAAGTGGGTGGCCTTGGCTGCCGTCCCGGTGCAGATCCTGGGCACCGGACTGATGATCCACTTCCGCCAGCCCGGCGTGAACATCGGGTACGTGATCATGTGTCAGATCTTCATCGCCTTCTCCGGCGGCACGCTGGTGATCTGCGAGGAGATGGCCGTCATGGCGGCCGCCTCGCACGCCGAGGTCGCGGTCGTCCTCGCGCTGCTGGGTCTGTTCACCAGCATCGGCGGTGCGGTCGGCCAGACGATCGCGGGTGCCATCTGGACCAACAGCCTGCCCGGTCTTCTCGAGAAGTATCTGCCCGAGAACGTCAAGGGCCAGGCGTTCCAGATCTACGGAAGCCTGCCCATGCAGCTCCAGTATCCCATGGGCAGCCCGGAGCGGGAGGCCATCAACCGGGCCTACGGTGACACGCAGCGGCGCCTGGTCATCGCCAGTGTGTGCGTCCTGCCGCTGGCGTTTGTGTTTATCCTCATGTGGCGCAATATCAACGTCAAGACGGTCAAGCAGGTCAAGGGGAACGTCATCTAAAGATGGTAGCTCTGCTTTCCTCTTTGGTGTTATGTATCGGACGCTGTCCAGGATTATATTTGGGAAGGGAAAGGGAAAAAAAAAAAAAAAATACCCGTTCTCACGCCGCTGGAGGGTTACAAAAGCCCGGCATTGGGTTGGAACAGTACGGAATCCTTTCTTTTGGCATGTTTCCCTTTTCCTACGATACCTGGGTACTTGGTGTCCGGTGGATAGGCACCTTTGCATTAGTGTTAGTATTATTCTTAGCTACTGCGTTTCGCAAGAATGCCAGGCCCTTTGGTGCTGTCGCGAAGATTGTTTGCTCCGATGTAAGGATAGAACGTGACGGGCGAGTCCACGCTTCTGGTTCTGGAAGACTGGTCCGGATCCGTCCCACGACGCTCATGGCTTGCCGGTTGCGTCTCCGGGACGCGTTCCAATAGTTCGCCCATCTCTGCTCCAGGCGTTCGCTCCCACAGAAGTTTGATTCAGCCTGCATCTCTCGCAGTCTCGGGATCACAGAGCACTCCGCACTGCGCAGCGCATCCTGGGCCAGACGTCTTATCGCGCGGGGAGGCTCCTAAGCAAGCGAACCCCGCGCTGGATGCCCTGGATCGACTCCGCCCCTTGCGTGACCCTGTCAGCGTCGCTAGACCTGCAGAGTCCTTTGGCCACCTGCATGGCTCTATCGCTCACGGTAAACTCGCTGATATGCGGGAAACGGGCTGTTTCCCCGCCTGACGTTGCACTGGAGCGGACGCGATAAAGCGCGACGTCCGCCATGAGGTCCCCGCGACACCCAGCAGCGCTTTCCTGGAGGATCCTGCTCTCCGGCGAGGCATCCGCAGCTGGCCTCGACTGTCTTGTTGGCTGACCAGGCTGTCGTCTCTTTTCTCTGTCCGGTCAGCGATGTTTGGACTGCGCAAAGCTGCACTCTGCCTCCTGGCTCAGCGGACGCTATCCGCCCGAGCGGCTGCCGTTGGGGCTGCTACAACCGACAACTTTGACGTTCTCCGCTATGTGAACCCGCTGATCGGAACAGACAATGGAGGCAATGTCTTCGCCGGCGCGTCTCTGCCCTACGGAATGGCGAAGCCCGTCGCCGACGTCAGCGGACAGAACACAGCGGGCTTCTCGACCGACGGCAGCAGCGTGACCGGCTTCTCCCACATGCACGATTCGGGGACGGGCGGGAATCCGTCGTTGGGCCACTTTCCTCTCTTCCCCCAGTACTGCCCGGAGGACGAGATAGACAACTGCAAGTTCCCCAAGGCTGACCGCGCCGTGCCCTATGTCGGTGACTCGGTGATCGCCCGTCCCGGGTATTTCGCCCTCTCCTTGGTCAATGGCATCCGTGCAGAGATGACTGCGACACAGCATGCTGCTCTGTACAGGTTCAACTTCCCGCCGGCAGCGGCGAGCAACGGGTCTGCGCTCAGCCCGCTGATGCTGCTTGACCTGACGGATCTGTGGGATAGTCGACAGAACGCCTCGATCAGCGTCGATGCTGCGACGGGGAGGATCAATGGAAACGGCACGTTTCTACCCAGTTTCGGCGCCGCATCCTACAAGATGTATTTCTGCGCGGATTTCGCGGGCGCACCAGTCCACGACAGCGGCATCTGGGTGAATAACCGGGCCGGCACGGAGCCCAAGGAGCTGTTCGTGACGAGAGGATTCAACTTGTTTTACCTGCAGGCGGGTGGGTTCGTAAGGTTCCAGCGACCGGATGATGGGACCGTGAGCGCGAGGGTCGGCGTGAGCTTCATCAGCACGGAGAAGGCGTGCCAGAACGCTGAGCGGGAAATCCCTGGTCCGGAGTACGACTTTGACGGTATACGGCAGCGTGCGGAAAGTGCTTGGAGGGAGAAGCTCAGTCCTATTGCTGTGCAACCGGGAGGAGGAGTCAGCGAGGACTTGCTTACCAGCTTCTGGAGCGGCGTATACAGGACCATGCTCTCTCCTCAGGATTACACCGGAGAGAACCCGCTCTGGCAGAGCGATGAGCCGTATTTCGACTCGTTTTACTGGTAGGAGTTGTCCGCTGGATTATACATTGCACATCGTCTAGCCCCTCCGTGCTTTTAATTACTGACACCGATTTTGCTAGCATTTGGGACTCGTTTCGAGTGCAGCATCCTCTCCTCACGATCGTCGACCCGGCGGCACAGTCGAAGATGGTGCGCAGTTTGCTCGATACGTATAAACACGAGGGGTGGCTCCCGGACTGTCGAATGAGCCTCTGCAAAGGCTGGACCCAGGGCGGATCTAATGCGGACGTCGTGCTTGCGGACGCGTATGTTAAGAATCTCACCGGGATCGACTGGAATCTGGCCTATGAAGCGATGGTCACCGACGCCGAGGATGAACCCCTCGAATGGTCCTACGAGGGTAGAGGGGGTCTGATGAGCTGGAAGCGGTTGCACTACATCCCCTATCTCGACTTCGACTATCTGGGCTTTGGCACGAACTCGCGAAGCATCTCTCGCACTTTGGAGTACTCGTACAACGACTTCTGTCTGTCCACAGTGGCGAAAGGAATGGGGAAAGACTACACGAAATATCTGTCGAGGGCAGGCAATTGGCGGAACCTGTTCAAGGCCGATCAGAAATCGTACATCAACGGCACAGATACCGGATTCACGGGCTTCTTCCAGCCAAAGTTCCTCAACGGGACCTGGGGCTACCAGGATCCCGTCGCCTGCAGTCCCCTCGCTGGGTTCTGTTCGCTGACATCCAACCCCTCGGAGACGTTTGAGTCGAGCGTCTGGGAGTACCAATTGTTTGTTTCCACCCCTCTCTCATCTTACCACCTACGCTGACTGTTTCCAGCTACGTGCCACACGACATGGCTACCCTGATCCGCCTCCTCGGCGGCCCCGACCGCTTCGTCTCCCGTCTCGACTACTTCCACACCTCCGGCCTCGCGGACATCGGCAACGAGCCCGTCTTCCTCACCGTCTTCCAGTACCACTACGCGGGCCGCCCAGCCCTGTCCGCCCGCCGCGTGCACAGCTACATCCCCTCCTCCTTCAACGCCAGCAACGCGGGCCTCCCGGGGAACGACGACTCGGGCGCCATGGGCGCCTTCACCGTCTTCTCCATGATGGGCCTCTTCCCGAACCCGGGGCAAAACGTGTACCTGATCGTACCTCCGTTCTTCGAGGCCGTGAGCATCACGCATCCAGAGACCAAGAAAACTGCAACGATCAGGAACATCAACTTCGACAAGACGTATAGAAACATATACATCCAGAGCGCGACGCTGAATGGGCAGCCGTATATGAAGAACTGGATCGGGCACGAGTTCTTCACGGACGGGATGACGCTGGAGTTGACGCTGGGGAGTGAGGAGAGTGAGTGGGGAACGAGGCAGGAGGATCTTCCGCCGAGTTTGTCGACGGTAGGGAAGGAGGAGGTTTCGGATGGGGACGGTTTTGCTTGATGCGTTAATGATTTGATTCTCGTGTGTGCTGGGAGGGTGTATGTTAAGGGAGTAGTGGAGGAAGTAAGTACTGTATGTACAGGTGTGCGTTGCACTGTATATACATGTTGTGGCAGCTGGGCAGACAGGAAGTAAAACAGGTATAATTCTCTTCACTTTTCTTTCAGGAAAGAAGGCTGTATAGTGTGGAGTGATGATATATGATACTTAGACATGCGTTGAAATGATATCGTAGTTCTTTTTCGGCTCAGAAGCTAGCAAGATTGTACAGACAGTACAGAGTCCGGCCTTTCTATTCCAAAGAATGTGCTCTTCAGTGCTGGTAACATATGTATCCTTGCGATAGCAGCGGAATCTTTGCAATTGCGCGCAGTCTTTGGCACCATTCTCCGCAGGCAGGCTGCTCGGGTCTGCCGCCTAGGTAGATAAATATAATGGTTGCGTGTGATGATGATCTGGTTCCGATCTTGTTTTGTTCGGTGTTGGTACCGTCTTCTGTAGAATCCGGTGGGCTTTGACATAGCAACTCACTTACCTTTTTGTTTTCTTTTTGCTGCATTGGTCCACCGCAGGGTCTCGTGTTCCTGAATCTAGTTGTGAGACCACGCATGATCCCGTCAGGGGAATATATGTACTGGTTTCTTTACGAGCATGAATTTCGGGAGGTAGGACTGTGGTCAAACCTATAATGATGTCCGGCTATTATGCCCTGTATGTATACTGTATGTATGGCCATGGATAAGGATAAGGTTGTGGAAAGCTAATCTAACTAATCGTATCTAACCTTCTCTAAGCTGATCTAATCTACCCGCGGGCGGGATAGACGCATAATATAGATATAGGTTGCAAGGCAGGGAGAGGATTCCCATGCCAAATGAAGATAAATTATGTGGGTATCAACGAATGATGCATGATATGTGCCTCTTTAACTCCAACTTAGGTGAGCAGCTAACAGGTACAGTACGATGAGTAAGATAAGAATTGTTGCGCTCTTTTATCTAGCGAGAACTGTTCTTTTTATTTAGCTGTCTCTCTCTATATATATCTATCTTTGGCTAGCTCCAGCTGTGTGTTGTGTATCTGTACATATTCTTCTGTACCGTATGTGCATGCCTAGAGCCGATTAATATATACTAGCATAATATGTAACAGACAAGACAAACAAACCCCCACTTGAAGTTAGTTAATAATGCCTCGTCTCTTTGCTGTCATAAACTGTCAGACTATACAGATATTGTGGAGGTATCAGTCTTGCCGAAGAATGACTAGCACGTGGTAGGAGGCATCATAAGGCTGAAGATGGGCAAAGTCACGCCAGAGGGCCAACAGAATCTCTCTTCCAGATCTCTCTTCCAGATCAAATCCCTTGATTTGAACCCATATCTCAGAACATAATGGCTAATTCACGTCGAGATATTGACGATCAAATCCAGACTGTCTTTTCTAACCGTATCTCCGGCAGAAAAGCCAACATTGACAGGTCAGGCGACGTTCCTTATTACTGTCAACACAAACGAGCCCAAAAAGTGTCAACCTGATCCGGCAGGCCTGCTCCAAGCCGTAACTTCATCGACTCTGAAATTGGCACGGTGCTATTATCTACATACATTTGATATGCTAGAGACAGATGCAATACACCAAGTTATTTGACTACGCTTTCACATTCTGCATTGATTCACTGATATTAACAGGAGACACCAGATGACATTTCAAAGTGAGTGGACCACAGAATTGCATATATACGTTATTATACAGTGTATTAATAGTTAAATGACCTCAAAATCCCATCCAGAGCGATCTGCTGCTCTAGTAGTGCATCATAAAACCGCGGTTTGCATGCGAGCATGCGACTGACTATTCGGTCCGATCTCGACGGTAGAATCTTTCTACTGTACCAGTTATCAAAAGGCCCGTTCGCCTCTAGAAACAACATGGGAGTGGATGACGGAAAACAAAGCGTCAGCGGCATGCAAACTACTCTCGCCATATCCTGCCAGTCCAGTTGATATTAATATCTGTCCACACGTCGCAATAGCCAGGAACATCGTGAGCAGCGACCGCTGCGTTTCCCTGGAGAAATGTAAACAGCTGCGACACCTGCAAGATCCGGAAGCAGGATCGACGGGTTCAATCATCGATTCCCTACATCCGGTCCTCTTTCGACATGGTCAACCTCGTCTTCACGGCAGTATACGAGGCGTCGTTTATGCAGCCATACTGTACAACTGCTGAAGAGATCCTCTGCGTATGAGGACCGGGCGTTTGTTATGCTTCTCGATATCCATGTTAATGCTCTCCTGTGCGTCACTGCTACTTCTTCCAGGGTTCTGCCCATCCAGCACTACTACATCCACTCGTCTCCTTGATCACCCGACCCGCGCTCCTTTGAAGTTTACGAGGGTGTCAAAGCAAGAAGCCGCCAAATGCAAATAATCCGGTTTCCGGAAGCGCCTCCTGCTGCAGGCCGTTCAGTCCATGTCCGGCATCTGTGTCTACTCCGGCCAGCTCTTGTGCCGGCTGCTTCTGAAGTTCGATGAGATCGACCACTTCGACGCCGTCACCTGATGGCATGTCTACTACAGGATTCATCGAGCTCGACCTGGGGGCTGTCTGCAAAATTATGCAGAAGGGACCTGAAAAGGTTGATTATATTTCTCTCCGATGGAGTCATATCTAGTCAACGACAGTTCTCTACAATTACCCCTTCTACACGTACGTCAGGCCTACAACCTGGCTCTTTCCTTCTCCTCCTCCACCTCCCTGACAGTCTTCTCATAAACCTCATACGCATGCCTCTCCGCATCGAAATCCAGCAACCACTTCTCCCTCCTCAACTTCACCGCCTCCGGATTCTTTTTGATGTTTGCAAAATCCGCCTTATGCCACCGATCCCGCGTCGTCTCCCCCGTCTTCTGGGCCGCCAGCACCCGGTCGTACCGGATCCGCTCGTACGCGCGCAGCGCCGTCTGCACCCCGTCCTTCCGTTTTGCAGCCAGCTCGAGACACACGGCCAGCGTGGCGCCGTCCTCCATGGCCTGGCTGGCGCCCTGGACGGAGGTCGGGAGGAAGGGGTGCGCGGCGTCGCCGATGAGAGCGATGCGGGCGCGCGGGGAGAGCCATGTGGGCAAGGGGTCGCGGTAGATGAGTTTCCAGTCGACGAGACGCGAGGGGGGCGTGGCTTTGACGATCTCCTGGACGACGGGGTCCCAGTCCTTGACGACCTTGAGAGCGTCGGCGACGTTGCCAGGGGTGGACCAGGAGTCTTGGATGTCTGCTTCGTCCTGTGGTCGTGTCAGCGTCTATCCAAATGACGGTAAAACATAGTATATATCAAGGGAGCAAAGACTGGAGTACTCACCCGATGCGTGCAGACCCAGCTAAACTCCCTCCCGCCCTTGATCGACGCCGCGAGGAAGTGTACATCGGGCCCGATCCACCCCGTGTGCGTATCGCCATGCGCGACGAGATGCCTCGTCAGCGGATTCCTCATCAACTCGTCCGAGTCAAACCACGCGCGGTAGATGGCGTACCCGCTCGACCGGGGCCGGTCCTCGTGTCCAAGCACGATCCTCCGCCCAGTCGAGCGCACCCCGTCCGCAGCCAAGACGACGTCCGCGACGATCCGCTCCCCTTTCCGCTCCTCCCCGCTGCCGCTGTCGCTGTCGACGTCGACGACGACAACCCCTGCCTCTTCCTCCGTCTCAAAATAATCCACCACCCTCTTCCCCAACCGGACATCAACCCCCCTCTCCAGCGCATGCCGGAACACAATCTCATGAATCTCCCCCCTATGCCCATTGAACTTCTTCCCCCAGGCCTTCTCCTCCTCCCACGTCTGCGTGAACAGCGTCTCCCCCGTGTACGTCTTCAGCACGAGCCCCTCGCTGCGGTGGCAGATGGGGTCGAGCTGTTCCTCGACGCCCTCCCAGCGCTGGAAGATGCGGCCGCTGTTGGGGCCGAAGGAGATGATGTCGCCGAGGGGCTGGAGGCGGGGGAAGGCTTCGAGGAGGACGACGGAGTGGCCCTTGCGGTGGCATTCGATGGCCGCGGTGAGGCCGGCGAAGCCGGCGCCGACGATGAGGACGTTGATCTCGGTGGGGGATTTGCGGGGGAAGGAGTAGGAGGATAGTGACATGGTGCAGAGATCCTAGGTGCTAGATGCTAACCCAGCAGATTGTAAAAGAAGCGCAATCGGTCAGACGAAAACACGTCTTCCGATAATATCAAAGAGAAAGTGGCAAAGACAGAAGGGCCGCCCGGATTTATATTTGTAGCATACAACACGGATAATAAATCTACCTACCACTCAGCCGAACCCCAACCACTACCTACTTGTCTAGCTCATGCAGCCGGGGTAGATCGAGTGTACCTCGGCCTCATTTAGGCACTGTTGAAAGATGTTAGACGCCAAAAAAACCAGCTCTGGCTGCAATTAACCGACCATAGCCTTTTTTTGTAACCGAGTGGTACTTTTGGCTGACGGAAGATGCTCTGACGAGCCTAGCCTATACGCGAATACTCCATGCGGAGTATTTGTATCCATTGCAAGGGGAGCATTCTATTTCCTCCCCGCGATATCCCCGTTGCATCCATCCACCCCACCGGCAGGGATCTCCCCCTTCTCCTTTACGCCGCAAAACAGCCCCTCAGTGGCCGGAACCCCCTGGGGTTTATAAACATACTAAAGATACCGGCGGTGGGGCCGGGGCCGGGGCCCCGCGTCCCCATCTGTGCTGCAAGGGGACATGGTTAAATAACTAATATGCCAAACTGACATAATCAAACATGTCTTGTGATATGTTATGTGCGGAAGTAGCAGGAGGCGAGTATGTTGATAGTTAATCTCTGGGAAGGCGATACGGCCCTAGCCCTAAGCCCTAGGTAGGTCATCGTCCCGGCCTGGCCGAACTTCTGCCGCAGAGATCATATAGATATTATGTAGAAAGCATGAAAAAGGGAAGGAAGAGAGGGACATATTGTGCATGTACATTATTTAAAAAATCCTTTTTTTGTTTTTCAGATATATTTTCCTTTCTTTCTTCGGGTGCTTTCTCTACATGTAAAGCCACAACCAAGTACTTACTTCCTCTCAGTGCAGGATGTCCTTCATACATATATACATACATACATACAACGTGCATCATTTTGTTTTACTGTTTCTTGCTTTGCGATGTCATTTTCTTTTCTGATTTGAGTTCGAAGCGACATTTGTATAAATAGTTGTTTATTCATAGCTACCTACCTACCTACCTACCTACCTCCTTACCGACAACGAGCTTTGGTATTAGACGAACCAGTTCACCTTTGGGAAAAGAAAAGAAAGAAAGGCTCAATCGTCTCACATTCCAAGGAATCCTAATAGATCGATCTCACTTGGATGACGAAGTATATATACCATGAGCGAGATATAAAAAGAAAAAAGAAAATGGCATCGCACCAGACTGGAGACATGGCCAATTTCCATGCAGCAGACAACAGACAAGAGCTCAAGCAACCTCTGCCTCGATTACACCCTCTGATTGCCCGTCCTTAGGAAAATATACCCCAGTGACCCTCAACCCCGCCTCCGCCAACAACCTCCGCCACTGATCCTCCGTCCGCTGCCTCGTCCCGCACAGCGCCATCATGTTGAAATCCTGCGTGGCCATCCACGTCCCCGCGCCGAGCGGTGGCACGATCAGCTCGTGCACCAGCAGCCGCGAGTACTCCGGCGTCATGGCGCGGCGGAGATACGTCAGGATCGTGACGCAGTCTTCGTCGGGCCAGTTGTGCAGGCATTGCCGGATATAGTACGCCCGGGCGCCGCGGACCGGCTGCGAGGTGAAGAAGTCGTGGGGCATCAGCTCGATCCCAAGCTTTGAAGCTTCTGCGGCCATCGCGGGGGGCGCATTCTCGATGGTGTCGGGCAGATCCTGGACGATGAAGCGCCCGGGGAGGTCGGGCAGGGAGCGTTTGAGCGCGATGGTCCTCTGGCCGTAGCAGCCGCCGACGTCGACGAACATGACTGCCTCGGCATCTGCATCTTTATCCTCCTTCTTATCTTCCTTTGATGGTGACTGCCAATCATCGAGTCCGAACTTGTCGCGCCCGAACCGGACCGCCAGCCGTTCCTTGACCGGATACAAGTCCTGGATCAGCGAGTTGTCCTTGCCACATGTGGTGATCAGAATGCCAAACCCGCGCGCAGCGTCCGGGCGAGCCATCAGGATCTCAAGCAGATTTTTACCCTTGGCATCTTCGCCAACCGCCTGCTGGACAGCGGTGTTTGTCGGGTCGGTTGGGTCCTTGTACTCGGTTGCGGTGAGAAAGTCGGGCAGAGCCTGGTATGTGGAGTTGAGGAAGGCCGCACTTGAGACAGCCTTTATTAGCAATGTTCGTCTCACAAGTAAGTAGGTATCACACACACACACAGAGAGAGAGAGACATACCACTGGTCCAACCCATCCGCAAAACCCTGATTCGCAAACAGCTCATAGGCCGGCGCCAATGCATATCCATATCCAGATCCAATTTCATGCCCTTGCTCGCCTGGAACTGGGACTTCTTTGATGGCTCCGAACGCCGCCAAGCCGCGGAGGACGCGAGCTGGAAATTTTGAAACTCAGCATTGGGAGGATTGAAAGAAAGAAAGAAAAGAAAGGAAGAAACCTACCAAGAAGCGTCTTGTCCGCCTTGGTGGCTTCTGCCAACTCCTTCACTGTTCGCGGTCTATTGCTCTCCTTGAGGATGCGAAACACGCCCAGCCGGCACGCGATGCGCACGGTGATGGCCTCAACCGGCTGAGCAAGAAACACCCTCGCTACGACATCCGCCGGCGTCTCGAGCGCGAGGGAGACCTTCCATGCTGCCTGTGCGATCTTCGCGATCAACACGGGGTCCTTCTTCTGGAGCTGCGCCCGGGCCTGGGCATTGTTTTGCCCGACGAAAGCTTCGAGCTCCGCGAGCAGCTCTTCGGGAGAGAGGGACGGGTTGATCTTTCTCATGATAAACGACATGAATGGATATATAACGATATCGTGGATGGTAGTAGATAGAAGAAGAACCGTTCTTCAGTCAGATGATTACAAAATGACAGGTAAGAAACGCAACGGAGACTAAGTTGCTATGTATATATATATATATATATATATGTATGTATATCAGGGACTGACTGGCCTAAGTCCACAGCGATCAGCAGATCATGGAAGGGTCGCAACCAAGACCAGACAAGAACACAAGCCAAGACACATGAAGAAAAGAAAGAAAGGAAGAGGCAAAGAGGCAGTGCAGCTGCAGCTGTAGCCCTCATATGATCATGATCACGATCTGATATGATAATATGATAGGAGCAGGACACAGGATGTGCCAAGATAGGGCCACACCACCCTTAAATATAGCACAAGCAGCCACACACCCACACCAAACACCTCCTATTTGTCTGTTGCATAGAAATCCGTAATGCCAATGCTAATGGCCTCGCTGGTTTGCTGCGTTTCTTTCCGTTTATTTTATTTTCTTTTTTAAAAAATTTATTGCTCTTGGCTTTTAGTACACCCCATTATCCAAGAGAGATCAATGACAAAAGAAAAAAAGGCTACCTATTTGTCCTGTAGGCTTTCTTTTCTTCCAACCTTATATCCTCACCTATAAAATAATGTAAGGGAATCTCCTACATCTTTCTTTACTATTACTCACGCAAGATTGTGTGTGTGTGTGTGTGTGTGTCTTTACCTCCCGTCAGGCGCTAGAGAGGGGGCCTCTCCAGACAGGAAATCTATAAGGATAGTGTGGAGAAGACTGTATTATAGCTAGGGCGTAGCAATAGTAGCTAAGGATGTTTTTGCAAGGATGATCCTTGTCCTCCTAAACTACCAGGAGGCCAAGGCCATATATACAACATACGGTGCGTGGGTATGCGAGTCATCATGACTTCGCAGCGAGCCTCCACGCAGCGAGGTTCAGTGCGTGTCAGTATGGCTTCGCAGTGAGTCGCACACAAGGGGAGCTAGCCCTAAGCCCTAGTTCCTGGGCCAGTCCTGACGCCTCCTGTCTCAGAGATAGCTAACAAACACCTGGAGCTTGATTTGTTCATGCTGCATGATCAAAACCCATTTCTCCCAACCAACTAGTGAGAGTTGGCTATATATATAGAGAGAGAGAGAAGAAGCACACATAAAAAGGGAAAAAAAGGAAAAGAGGAGTCCCCGAAGTGTTACCCGGGCCTGTAGTATATATACATGCCCATCGAGAACCTGTTGAATATACATACCCTTCTAGAGGAAGAATCACACAGCGCAGAAGACATAAAGAAGAAAGAAACATTTGTTGTTGAAAGAAAGAGTATATTATAGCTAGGGTTTAGCTCTTCTCAGTCCATGGTAACCTGGCGGAATGCTTCAATATATATAGAGTAGTAGGTAAAAAGAGGGAGAGAGAGAAGGTATCTCAACAGCCCACACGGTCGTATATGTATACAGGTCTTCAAATCAAAACAAAGAAGAAAAAACAAAGAAGATAAGAAAGATAAGATGAGACAAAAGAAACTTACTTCAAAGGCAGTTTCCCTCCCTCCCTCCCTCTCTCTCTCTCTGTCTGTCTGTTACAGCTGATCTAATCTAAGACTGTACATATACATATGCATGCATGCACACGTAGTACAGTACGGTGTACAGGATCGATCAAGGGCAGGGCACATTGAACATCAACATTTTACTGCTTGCACCATGCTGAACTATATAATAAGCAGAACAGAACAGAACGCAACTCACATAGATAGATAGGCAAGGTATCTAACTAGCCAGGTAGGTATCTAGGTACAGCACATACATACCAAGGAGAGAAGGGAAGGGGGAAAGAAAGTCGAGGGAGAGGAGGAAGATATATGCACATCCATGTGAATAAATAATTTTTTTCCGGGAGTTAAAAAAGAAAGCCAACACATGCTTCAGAGCCATGTCCAGTTCGAAGTCGAGCGAAATAAATGGGCCACACCATGCCATATCACGTAATGTCAAATCATTCGTCTCATGCATCGTATCATAGCAGCAGTGCTCTCATCTCACCATATTTCATTCCATCCATTCATTCCATGCATTTTCATTAGATGCCAATCTCTGCAGGAAAAGATATCGGAGAATGCTCGTCATCGAACGTGCAAGACATGCAGAAAACACCACGGAGAACAACCAAACAAATCATCGATCAATAAATAGAGATCACCACCTACCGCCTCCTCGCCGCCCCTCCATCTCTGTCCCTCCGACTATCATACTGCTGCTGCTGCAGCGCCGCCTCCTCATCCTCCTCCTCCACCGGCGCCGGCGTGCGCCGCTCACTCCGCCTCTTCGGCCTCCTGCGCCGATTCGAGCTGATATTGCTCGCCGAGTCGTCCGGCGCGAGGGACATGTCGTCGTCGATGCCGTCGTCCTCGGTGCCGCTCTCCCCGTCCCAGGAAGCGCCGTTTCCGGGGTGTCCACACGCCGGCGTGCCCAACCGCGCCTCGACGGAGCCGCCGCGCCGGGCCTGGTTGGCCAGGGCCAGGCCGGCGCCGCGCTCGCGCAGCATGCGGCGGACGGCCTCGGCCTTGCAGTGCAGCGCCTCGAAGGCGTCCTCGAGCGCCTCCATGCTGAGGTAGATGTCGCGCTCGATCTCGGCCAGGGCGGCGATCTCGGTCTCCTCGTCCATGGCGATGGGCGCGCCGAAGGAGGCAGGCGGCGGGGAGGCGCTGCTGACGCTGCTTGCGTATGGCTGGCTCGCGGGGCGGAAGCTGCCGTCCACGTAGGGTGCTGGGGTCTGCCCGCGCGATGGGCCGCCGGCAGCGGTTGCGTTGAAGGGGGTTGCGGCTCGACTGCTCGCTGCTGCTGACCGTGGAGGCGCGGAGGCGGAGATGGGCGGAGGGATGTTGTCTTCGGCGCCGCTACGCAGGAAGCCGTCGAAGCGGCCGGAGATGAGGATCTCCCACTCGTCGTTGCTGATGGCGGCGAGCGTCGCGAGGACGTTGTGGATCTGCGGGTTCTTCAGCATGTAGATGGCCGTCTCGGGGTCGCGCGGCGGCAGCGGCAGCCTGTACAGCCGCTGGATCGCCAGGCCGGACGCAGCCAGGGACGCAGGCCGCGCTCTCGCCAGCGGAGACTCCGATCGAGGGCCCGGCGTCGAGGCGATCCCGAGCAGGGCGCTGAAGAGCTGTCGCTGCTCGGTGTCGAGATACGTCATGATCGCAAACGTCAGCGTCTCGTCGTCCACCTCATCTGGCAGCGTCTGCTCCGTCTGCCCCAGGAGCCACTTGTCCACAGCCTGCTTGGTCTTCCGCGACTGTCGAATGTAGTGCTCCCGGTACTCCTCCGGCACGTCGATATCGAGCTTCTGCATCGGGATGTGTTCCTCGCCGAGAAGCTCCTGGTTGATGACCGACGGCGCAATGATAAAAGGCGGCCAATTGGGCAGCTCCTTGCGGCCGGAGACGAGCTCGAGCACCTCGCCCCAGCTGACGCCCGACGCGCGCTCGATCCAGCCGTCCTGCTCGCATAGCAAGCACTGGCACGACTCGGACGAGATGTCGCGGGCGAAGACGGCCTCGAGTCGATCCAGCAGCCGGCGAGCGACGGATCGGTACCCCGTCGCCACCGCCAGAGACCCATTCTTCGCCATGACGGTGCTGTAGTCATCGAGCAGCCGGTGGAACGGCTCAAAGACCTTCAGACTGGCGATCTGCGGCTGGAAAGGCTGCTGCTGCTGCTGCTGTTGTTGTTGTTGCAGATTGGGGGGCTCCACTGCGGCCAGCAGATTCTTCGGTATTCGATAGTTCAACCCACCGTTCTGCAGGAGATAGTCAACCCTGGGTATGGAGATTGGCATCTGCGGCGGCGGTGGTGGAGGTGGAGGAGCAGTTCCATAGTGCCCTGCGGACACATTCTCATGCTCGAAAGCGTCGACTGGCGTCTGATTCCGGGCCTGGCCGTGGGACATGGCCGACCGCGTCTGGCTCCTCGACGGCGGATGCGTGGGCGGCGACACCGGCTTCTGGTACGTCGCAGGCTGGTTGGGCGCGACGGATGTCGCGTCCGAGTCGTTCGTCGCATCTGAAGCCGCCTCCTCGGCGATCGGAGCTGGAGGAGCTGGCGAACGCGTCGTCGGGGACACGACCCTGTGACTCTGCGACCTCCGCGGCAGGTCCACCTTGTCCTGGAGCCTCGTCTTGGACGGCATCCTGTGGCTGGTCGCGCGGCGCGGCGCGTCGGCCTCGATGTGCAGCTTCAACCTCGACGACAGCTCGTGTCGCGATGATCGGTGGCTGTGACTGTGGATGTGAGTGTGACTGTGGCTCTTGGAACCGTCCTCCTTCCTCCGCAAGCTGGAGCTCGACCGCGTCGACTCGGGCCGGGTCTTCATCTTCTCCTTCTCCTTTTCCTTCTCCTTTCCGTCCCTGATCCTCTCCTCGCCCTCCCTCTCGTCGACCGACTTGCTCCCCTTGCTCTCTTTGCTTCCTCCCCTCTCGAACTGGGACGGTGAATGCTGATCGTTCGTCAGAGGCGGGCTGGGAGGCGCGTTGTGGTTGTGATTGTGAGGATGACCATTGCTACGACACTCATGCTGCGTGTTCGTCGTAGCAGTCCCGTTCACCCCGTTCGTAGTATTCTTCCCCGTCCCGTCGCTGTGGTCGTTGCTATGGCCATCCACCTGGCCCTTCCCCGCCGTCAGGTCCGTCGAATCGGGCGTGAGGACGCTCAGCTTCCCGAGGCTGTCCCTGTTCCCGACGGCCTCCTTGCTATGGGCCTTGGAGAAGGTCGGGTACGGCAGGCTCGTCCTCGACTCGAGGAAGGAGGCCGTCGAGGGACGGCTGGCGCTCTCGACGGCGGGCATGGAGGACCTGCGCTCTCGACGCCGCCGCGAGCTGGACGAGGAGGAGGTCGCCGTCGACGCGATGGAGGCGGTGGAGCGGCGTCGTCGTCCGCCGGGAGCGTCCCGTTCTCGATCCCGCTCTCGATCCTTGGTCGACGAGCCGCTCTTCTTTCCGTGGGACGAGCGGGAGTGGCGGTCGCTATCTCGGTCTCGCTCCCGATCTCTGTCTCTCTCCCTCTCCTTCTCCCTGACTCTCTCTCGCTCTCTCTCCTTGCGGTGCACTTTCGACCTGGGCGTCGTCGAGTGCCGTTCACGGTCACGATCTCTGTCTCTCGAGCCCGTCAGGTTCAGGGTCAGGGAGGGCATGGCGGCAGCCAGACCAGGCCCAGGAACCCACACGTGTCCTGCTGTCTCGTAGTCCGTACTTTAGTGAAACTCGTCTGTCTGTCGTCCGTGCTGTTCTCCTGATGTGAGGGTCAATGTGCGTCGACTCGTCACTCGTCCGTCGGATTGGGTTTACTGTAAGCGCCCCGCTCTGTGTGGCCGATGGGATCGACCCGTCTGGTCCGGTCTGGCGCTTCGCAAAGGCTGCAGTGATGCTGTCTCGTCACTGGCCGGATCGAATGCCCAATGCCAGGCGCCTGTGCTGGAGGATGCGGATTCGCTGGAGCGGGCGTGATAACGTGATAACTGACAAGGGTGTCAGTCCTAGTCACCGCGGATGCGTGTCCATGCTCTCTCTTCTCTCTTCTGCCGGTCGTTTATTTTTTGACTCTTTTTTTGTCGCCTTTCGTTTCGTGTTGGTGCGTAGAGCAGAGAGTGAAGGTGATTTGGGAGGCTGGGAGCAGTGAAGCTGCGGTGACGTGGGACGGCCGCGACGGGTGTCGCTCCCCGCCGGCCCTGCGAGGCGCGGACAAGGCGTTGCAGGCAGCCCGACAAGACAGGAAGACAAGTAAAACAAGAAAAACCGTCGTCGTAAGGCCGTCGCCAGAGAGCCAGAAGAAGCCAGAAGCGAGGGCACAAGTGGAGGGAGGGAGATGCTGCCCGGCGGGCACATCGTCTTCCCCGCCCAATGGGCGCCCTCCACATCAGAGCGTATGCGTGCCTCAGGCAGCACATCGTTCCTATCCCTTCTCCATGTACTTCTCGACGTTTCTTTTCTCGACTTTCTAACTAGAATCATATATCCGTCCGGATTTATTTCACCTCGCCCAATCATATTGATTGATCCCTTTTCTTTTCTTCTCTTTTGGGCTTCTATCCTGCCATTCCCTTCGGGCTTCCGCTCTTGATCAGCCAATAAATTTACATGCGCAGCGCAGTGCAAGAATTGCCCTTCTCTGCTCTTCTAAGAATGCAAATCTTCTTTGTTCCACAGAGAGAGAGATCACTGGACATGATGATATATATCCCCTTCCCCTTTCAAAAGCAAACGGCTGCTCTTTTTCTGTTTATTCATTTGCCGGTCTCTACATGCGTTTTCTATCTGTTTTTTTTTTTTTTTTTTTTTTTTTTTTTTTTTTTTTTTTTTTTTTTTTTCAACGCAAATCTTTCTTTCCTTTTCCCCGCCAACCCATGCAATTTTGGTCTGTTTCAGAATCAAACCCTGTCAGATCTGCTGCAACTGCCGCATGAAAGAAAAGAAAAAGAAAAGAAAGAATCCGATGACGTCTATCAAGTCCCAGCCCTGTGAACAAGAAGGTGATGCGCGCAGATTAGGACTCGCACAATGAATATGTATGACAAGGTCTATATGCTTCTTTTGGTGGCAGATTGCTTATCCATTTTTCTTTTCTTTTCTTTTCTTTTCTGGATCGACCCGTTCAGCTCCTTCCACATATATCAAATGCACAGGGAAAAAAATCACCTGTTTGCCCTTCTCTTGATGCAGGATCTTTTTTCCTTTTTTGGAAAAATCAGTGAATAATAATATCCATTTCTTACTTTGAAAAAAGGGGGGATATATAGATGACAAACAACAGAAGAAGAAAGACTTCCTGGCTCTGACTGACAAAGTCCATCATTATGTCCGAACTTTCCGATTATTGCGATTATCATACAGCGTCCGCACATGGGAGCTTTTGGCGCCAGTGAAATGCCACTTATCCCTCCATCGTTTTCCCTTTTTTACTTTCTTTTTTTGTTGTTGTTGTTGTTGTTGTTTCACTTATTCAACAAAGCGGAACTCGAACGGGGCTTCACGGCGTTTTCATTTCACCTATGCGCGAGTGTTCGCTTCGACGTTTGGTTATATATTAAGGCCGCACACCAATTACTTCAGTAACAGGCTAATAGGCATCTCTTTTATTAAGTTCCAGTCCCGCCTATCCTATCCTATCCTGTCTCTGCATCTGCATCAGCTCCAATCAATCAGTGGCTATATGCCTATAAATGAATACGTAGATTGAATACATAGATTCAGATTCAGATCAGATCAGATCAGATCTGCGACATGTGGCCTGCGGCCCGGTAACCCGTATAACAAAAGAAGGAAATAAACAAAAAAAGACCCAATTATATCAAATATCCAACACTCACACTCACACTCACACTCACACTCACACCTCATAATGAGGCGTGAGGTTGGTTGATTGATTGATTGATCATGAAAACAAATCAAGTCAATAGAATTCAAATCGGTAAAATAATATAATATCCTACAAGAGGACTAGAACTAGATGCGGAAAAAGTACTGCAGTGTACTGGTACCAACCACTCACTAGTACTAAGAGTTAGTCAGTAGGCAGAGCAGCAGAGCTGTCTTGACGGCATTTTACTACCATTACTCACTCTGTCGCTATGCATGGTACAGGGTATCTCCTATCTGCTGGTATCTGGTATCTGCTGCGACTCGGAGACGAGACGAGACGAGACGTCTGGACCTGGAACAGAACCACCCAACCCAATTGGTAGAGTACAGTAGTGTACAGTAGTGTACGGTAATAGGGTACATCGCAACCACATGTCGAGTCCCACCCCACACGAGAGAGAGAGAAAGAAAGAAAGCCTAAAAGGACAGACCTAGACACCAACTCCGAATGACGTAATAAGGTACATACAAATACATCGACCTTACCCATGCAACCCGTTCTCCACCCTCCTGACCGGCGACGTCTCGAGAACCCAGCGTCCGTCTGCATCCTCGCGAGCGATTCCCCCCCGCTCCGCCGCGCGCATCACCTCCTCGCTGGCCCTCGTCCGCGCGCCCGTCTCGCGGTCCCACACCCATCCCTCCCGGAGCCACATCCAGGCCAGGTACGCGCGCAGCTCCTTGTCCCGGGGCAGGACCTTCTTCCACTCGGGCTGAAAGTCCGGTGAGGTCGCGCCGGTTCCCTTCCAGTCCGCGGCCAACCCGCGCAGCGCGTCGCGGCAGAAGATGCGCCAGCTGTCGATCGCGTAGCGGCCGATCCCCGGGAGGTGGGCGATCTCCCACGCGACGCGGGAGTCGTCCTCGTCGTCGGGGACGCACTCGCCGGGGGCGACGTCGCGGCCGTCGTTCTTGCGCGGGTAGTGCAGCTTGCGGTACCGCCTGCCCTTGGTCGGCGGGGCGGCGAGCCAAGTCTGCGCCAGGGCGATGCACTTCTTCGCGCGCTGGTTCTGGAAGCCCAGGCTGTGGATCAGCGAGACCAGATCATCGTGATCTGCGGCCGCCATGGCGTCGACCGTGGGGTAGCGCTCGAAGACGCGGAAGAGCACCGGGATGGCGACGCCGCCGCGGGTGCGGTTGAGGAAGATGGTCGCGATGAGCAGGCGGAAGGGGTCGTGCGCGAGCTGCTCCTGGATCAGGCCGAAGGACGGGGCGGAGATGGGCGGGAAGGGGAGGCAGGACTCGGCGTCGCCGGCGGGCTTGGGGAAGTACGGGGAGACCGTGGGGAGCTTTGCGCGGGGTCGCGCTGGACGGGCCGACTCCGACGGGGATGCTTCCGCGGGCGTTGGCGGTGTGGTCACCGGGTCCGCGCGGGGTGATGCCTGGGGAGATGAATCCGGAGCGGGTTTGTCGAGGATCGAGCTCACGTCGCTGGGGACGTCGCTCAGGGGCGAGTCGGATGACAGGTCTGGTTGGAACTCGGGAGCACTCGTGGACAGCCCGCTCGGCAGGGTTGTCTCTGCAGAACGGGCATCTTCAGGGCCCGGCGGAGCAGCTTTCCTTCTCACTTTCTTGACCTTCGAGAAATACTTCGACGTCGCCTCCTCGCTGGCCGTCACGCCTGGCGAGTCATCGGCACCTAAAAACCCGAGTCGGACTGCGTGAGGTCCACGGTGGGGATCGCAGCATGTTCCACCTGTCGTCCGTTCTGCACGTCAGCGCTTCCTGGAGGATCGCTGCCTCCTTCAACCGGCTGGCTCGAGTGCGGGACGGTCTGCGGCGGTCCCTCCGAGACCACCTCCGCGGATGCGCTGTCTGTCCGGTTCTTCGTTCTCGCCTTCCTCCTCTCCTTCCTCCGCGCCGTGCGTTGCGCGTTTTTCTCGCGGAGCAGTCGTATCTTCTCCGCCACCTTGGCCTTTATTGCTGCCTTCTTGCGGAGTTTCTTTTCCCTCTTCTTCTTGGACCTCGTCGATGGCTTGCTCGCATCTGAAGCCTTGGAACTGGACATTGCTGCATCGTCTTTTGTCCGGCCGGACGACGCGGCTGGGGACTGGTCCTCTGCGGATTCCGTACTCCTCTCGATCTCCGGATGGGCCGTGTCCGAGGGGCCCGACTGACGTGATTCCTTCCTCGACTCGGGAGCAATGTAGTCTGCAGACTCGACACGCGAAGGGGACGCTCCGTCGAGCCACTGTGGCTTCCCGTCCTTGCCCTCGTTCTCGACGCGAGATCCGGCATTCCGGCCAACCGTCTGCTGCGCACTCTCCGACTGGCCCTCCGGGTCATCCTCCACGAGGACAACCGCCGGACCAGGCGTCGGACCGCCGGTCTCCGCGCTCCACGCGCGCTCGCCGCTCGCGGGCGAGTCGGTCGGCGACTCGGCCAGGCGCTGGAGCAGGTCGAGCACCATCGGCGAGTTCTCGCGATCGCTGTCGCGCGGGGAGGACGGGAACCAAGCGGCACGGTCTTTAGTCTCTGTGGGCCCTTCGCGTCCGGTAGATCCTTTGTGCCCTGATTCCTGGCGACCTTCTTCCGCACGGCGCTTCGCGTTCCTGGACTCCTCCCCCACATCCGGGCCGTCGACGTCGTCCGTAATCCCACGCCTCCTCTTCTTCTTTGGCTTCTTCTCCTTCGACACCGATATCCCCTCTCCCTCCGGACCATCACCGTCATCAACCTCGTCCGCCGCAAACGCCGACCCCTCCGAATCCAGCCCGTCCGTGAACCCTCCCTGATGGACCTCGACGTAGCACCTCCGGACGTACCGGAGCAGCCGCGTCGCAGAGGCCTCGTCCATGCCGGCCTTGAGCGCCTTCCTGCGGACCTGCTTCGTGAAGCGGCGCCGCGCGGAGCGGCGGATAGGCGGGTCGTACGACTTCATGAAGTCGTGCGCGGTGATGAAGGCCATGACGCGGGCGCGCTTGCGGGGCGGGACGCGGGCGAAGATCTCGTCTTCCTCGGCCTGGGAGTCGTAGCCGCCGCCGTGACCGTCGTGACCGGCAGGGGGGTGTTCGTGCGGGGCATGGTGTTGCTCTGGTTCCGTCACCGGCTCCATCTCCGGTGGAGGCGACGTCAGATCAATGACCTCGACCTCGCGCTCGACTGTTCTGGCCTCCATGGCTGTAGCGGTAGCAGTCTTCATCTCCTCGTTCTCCTGCTCCGTAGTAGTCCTCGTAGACGATGACGACGATGTATCCAGGAGATCCACGACCGTCCTCAAGACCCTCTCATCCAACGGCTCGTACGCCTCCAGATCGAACGACGGCGGGGAGATCCGCACCGCGACAGCCACCTCGAGGCTTGCGTGTGCGTTGGTGTTCTCCTTCTCCGTGTCAATGCTCTCCTGGTCCTGGTCTCTGCCCCTCTGCATTCCAGACCAGATCAAACCAGACCCACGCTTGTGTGTTCTGCGGTGGGGTGAATGGACCGTCAAAAATTCCCTGCGTTTCGTTTTGCTTGCTCTGGGCTTCGGACGTCACGTCACGTCACGTCAGACGCTGCGTCGGTTGACTCGTTGGCAGAATCGAGGCCGTGTCAGACACGCGCATCATATGTCGCCGGGGGGGAGGGAAACCAGGAAACAAACAGAGGCTAGAAGCTCTGAGAGCAGCGGGGGAGGGATCGAACGAGTCGTTTGCGAGCGAGGTACGCTCTGCTCTCTCGGGCTGCGGAAGCTCTCAGGTCAGATGAAAAAAAGACGCAGCGACCGTCGAGGGTGAGGATGCCCGGTAAACCTCTCCATGGATCTGCAAACGTAGCGTGGAGCGTCCAGGAGTGAAGAGGGGAGGGAAGAGGTTGTGTTTCGCGCGGCGGTGAATGCGGCGCCCGCTCGCGGAGGAGAGACATCGGGCGGACGCCGGGGGAGACGCGCACAGACCACAGCTTAAACGGCGGGCCTGCGGCCCGAGTTCAGCAGTCTCAGGGACACAGTCACGGAGGGTGCTACGTTGGGGATACTGCACGGTCGAACGAGACATGTTGAAATTCTAAGACTCGAACTATATTCTTCAATGGCATGTGTGTCTACCCTCCACCCGGTACATCACAGAGTCCATCGTCAACCCAAGATACCGCTCGACTATATAAATAGGCCACGCTGATTGCCGGCCTTTTGACGTCCAACATCCATCCAAGGCATCACGAAACCCCCAACTGACTCACTCCGGACGGCTGTCCACGCTACACGGCAAACCCGCCCGAGTTCTGCTGCCGCGGCTCGCCCGCCGCGTCGAACGTCCCGTTGGGCAGCACGCGGATCGCCTGCGCGGTGCTCTCGCCCGGGGAGACCCAGGTGACGTTGTGCCCGCGCGACCGCATGAACGCGACGGTCGCGTTGTCGTAGGCGTACTCGAACGAGACCTGGTTCGGCACCAGCTGGTCGTGGAGGCGCGGCTGCGCCAGGGCCTCCGCGGCCGACATGCCCTGGTCGACGGCGTGGATGATGTTCTGGATGGTGGCCGTGATGATGCGGCTGCCCCCCGCGGCGCCGACGACGAAGGACAGCGTCCCGTTGGGGTGCGTGACGATGGCGGGCGAGATGGACGACAGCGGCCGCTTGCCCGGCCGGATGTAGTTGGCCGGCGACGGGATGTAGCCGAAGGCGTTGGACGCGCCGGGGATCGAGAAGTCGTTCATCTCGTTGTTCATGATAATACCGGTCTCGGGGACCATCACGCGGCTGCCGAAGAGCAGGTTGATCGTCGTGGTGAGCGAGATGGCCAGGCCGGTGTGGTCCGCGGCCACGACGTGCGACGTGCCGGGGCTGGATACTGTTAGCCCGTCTCGGACACCGGG
>Ga0207767_1000346_pt1 | contig 35727 bp, 21 predicted proteins | sample HigsolmetaGSP17D_FD_184845 | JGI IMG/M metagenome (GOLD analysis project Ga0207767, IMG submission 184845) | High solid enriched microbial communities from the Joint BioEnergy Institute, USA - SP1-7-D (SPAdes) | ecosystem: Engineered > Bioreactor > SSF (Solid state fermentation) > Aerobic >... | reverse complement strand
CCCCCCCAGGCCCGTAGAATGCAATGATATATATTGGGTGGCTAGTCTAGCGAATACTAGGCATGAGGAAAATTATGTCCGTGTGTGACGATGAGATTGAGATGGTAGGTGACAAACAGCCCTCAGCCTTACCGTCTGGTTCTGCCGGCATAACCACACCGCCTAGTCCGACCACACCCAAAGCTCCGAAGGTCAGACACCCGAATACTGTATGGTCGGAGATCGCTGGAAAGAAAGAATCCATATCAGATAGATGCTGTCCTGACTAAGATTCAGACTTGAAGCAAGAGATCTAGTCTGTATTCCTCCACATCCACAGTTGAGCAGCGCTGTAGTGTCACATCAAGCAGGTTGTTCATTCGTATGCTGTGCTGCAATTCCTGGCATATAAAACCAACGGCTAGAATCAACAGGTCCGACAGTGACCAGATGGTACAGTACATACAACCATTGCTCTCCATGAAACGTCGCAGCATGGCCGCTCCAGCATCGTCAGGGCAAGAATCTCCAGAAAATCCTAGGAATGCTTGATTCAATGCTCCAAACCCATCTCGACCTGTCATTCTCGACAAAAAGTAAAAATCCCGAAGGGAAAGATCATCACGCAGTTGATCTATTTCTTTTTCCGGAGGGAGGAACCTGGTCGGTGGCAAGACACTGAGGTAGATCTTCGGGTGATCCCGGTACAATTTCGGGAGTACGCACCCACTGAATGGAGATTTTGCTTTTGAGGATATAAGAGCACCGTCAAGCAGGCTGAAGGATTACATTGTAATATCGCTTGTGTGCAGTAATGAATATCTAAGTTAACATTCTGCCTGTCAGGTAGCGACAAGGTTCGAAATCCTCCTGTGGTGAGGCGGGCTCTCCGCGAGGCCGGACCGACGGAGGGCGGCACCGGAGTCCCCGTCGGTCGCGAGTCACGACGGGTCTGGACCCGCGTCACGTGGACAGGTTCGCACTCCCGATGCGGCCTAGACCCGGGCGCCAGGGGAGACTTGCCCACCGGGGCACGTGGTGGCTCCAACATGATTGGCTGCTGAAAGGAAACCTCTGGCATCGGAAGTGCCTAATCCGGCAGGAAAAAACCTTCGGAGATTTTTCTGCCGGCAGAATCAAGGCGGAGATAAGACAACTCATCCATCCCACGTCGATATCAAGACAGGTCTCTCCACGTCGAGCCGCAGCGGTCGTATGATATGAGAGCAACATCGGGCATGGCTGATACCACCCCGTAACCTAGTGACTCACGCGCACATTCTTCCTCTACATATCTGGGAGGATTTGAGTAGATATCTTATCGATGTGCAGAATGGAAGTTGCTTTATTTAAAGTGTTAGGCGGTGTCATGGTGGAACGGCTAGACCCGCGGTGCGAAAAGGGGCTGTGGTCACATGGCCTCTCAAACTGCTCGCCACCGGCATGTCCCATGGGATCCAGCGATGGAGTCCCAGGCCGACGATCGCATTGAAAATGCCAAAAATATTCAATTTTGCTGGACAGTTCCCTATAGCCCTCCGTACTGCTAGATTGTCTCAAATAATCAGGTTGCCCACCCATTTGGGGCTGCTGAGTGCGAAATGTCTGTCAACGGCATGGTGGTGCGACTCTCTTCCTCGGACTCGGGATACGAAGCTTCTTACTAGTACCTATTTTGGCTTACCTATTTTTGGCGTTAATACCTAATCAACCTCCCTTTGGGCAGAACCTTCTCGATAGATGCTACGTGGTGCCAGTCGAGCTAGGTTGGGCATCCGAGAAGCTGTCAAATTGAGTCTCGGCTCTCAACCTTGGTAGGTACTTCTAATGTCCCTAAGCATGACAGTGCCCCGGTGTTCCCAGGCGACGAAGCGTAATTTCTTCTGATCACACCGCAGAGAAAAGATACATAACTCCAGATGCGTAACTTCTGCGCGATATGCGGGGTACACGTTCGCTCCCTTTCTGCTGAGCCCGAACCTGGCCTGCCAGTTGAGGACCTGGAATGGCATCAGGAAATTCGAGCTGGTTGGTTCCATTCGCCCGTTCTCTGCACGATTTCATGCTCACTTTTGCTATCATTGCCCAGTACGACATGTAAATTCAAGTAATACTACAACTCTGACCGGTGTTGGATATCTTAATGTGTCTGAAATAATTATTGCGCCACCAGACCCGGAACACTCTTATCGAGATGATGGTGTATCATTGGAATCATATGTGCCATTCTATGATTCCGAAATCGATGCCTGGACTTTTCTGTTCCATGCAGCATGCTGGGAGGTTCTGCGCGAAAGGATATCCAATGATCCTTCCGATACGAGCCGTCTTGCCGCATTATTCTACAGTACTCTGCACTGTACCGCCCTGAATGAGTACAACTACCTTCGACCGGGTCATGATTTCGGAGGAGTAGCAAAATTTCAGAGACCCTATGGCAATCCCTTGCAAGAGATGATCAATGCAGGGCTCTCTGCTTTTGCAGCCGAACCTTTGAAATTCGCCGCTGTGGATGATATTCTCCATTGTCTGGAGTCTACCGCTGATATTACTGTTGAGGAGGCTACATCCCGTATCGTTGTCGCGAAGACGACTGCTGCTGCTGACATTTTCAGCAAGCTGCCTGTTGAAGTTGTCCATCTGTTGCTGTCATGGCTGCCTTCCCACGATATCCTGAACCTCCGCTTGGCCTCCAAGTCAGTCGCTTCCGTATCCCGTGCAGACTCTCTACCGCAGTCCTTCTGGCGGAGTCGCTTCGCGCCCGACTTTGAGCTTGGTTTCTCCCTACCTACAGATGTAGGCGGACATCCAGATTGGCGAGATCTGTACTTCAGAATCAGGCGTAGTCTGCAAACTCCGCACGGATCCGCGCGCCTGAGGAATCGGAAGAGGGTATGGGAAATAATAGGCAAAAACGCTGCCTTGCTTTCCCTCCACCTACGTGGCACTCAGTTGCACGGCGTACCGATTTCTTGGGATGACTTCTCGGGGTCTAAATGCGGGGAGAAGCCGTCGGGGAAGCCCCGGTCAGGCAAGATTATCGCCACAGAGTCGATAACCAGAGACTCCGAGACATTACGCTTTGGAAGCCGAGAAATCTCTGTCAGGCGTCTCCTGTTACAGCCTGGGCAACAGACTATATGCGCAGTTGGTGTTTCCACGGTCACCTTCAACTCGCGGATCTTTGTCTCAGGCCTCCGCGTGTTCTTTCGGGACAGCGTCACTGGCGTACATGGCAGTCATTCCCTAGGTTATGTGGCGCCGAACTCAGAACACCTCTTGGAGATTGCTGCGGAGGAGAGTTTTGCTGGGCTTGAGCTGGCGACTTCTGTCGATGGTATTGTTGGGGTGAGAGTCATTCTGGAGGCTGGTCCTCGCAGATACTCCTCTCCGTGGGTAGGGAATATTGGAAAAGGCGAACCGGATATTGCATTTGGACAGTTACTATGTTCTAGAAGTGAGATTCATTCTTTCGACTTCGCGGCTAGTTTTGACGTGAGTGACACTCTTGCTATCTGTGGGGCTTGTCTAACTAACTATTCGTCAAGGCCTTCAAGATGATTGCGCTGGCAGTGATTGATATAGAGTATTGCGACACTAATGAGGGCGCCTTAAACGGTCCAGAAAAGGTTGGCCCGCCGGGTCTGGTTCCGCAGCCCATCTGGACACCATGTTACCCGGAGAAGGCCACCCTCATCCCAGCCCCTCAGAATCCAAAATATCAGGCCTTCAATCCAATCCTCAATATCAATTTTGGAGGGGTCAACGGGGAAAATTTGCAAAAGTTGACACGAATAGTGGCACATATGGGAGAGAAGACGGCCCCTTTTGTGGGCATCGTGTTCGAATTCGATGGTCAGCCTTCTAGGCTATATGGAAGACAAGGTCGCACTGAGGTTTCTTTTTTCATCGACGGTGCCAGAGGTGAGAGAATATCAGCGGTTACATATGAGCAAGCCTCAACTTCCATCGGAATCTGGTCTCTTGAGGTCTGTCAATCCCATACCCTTGAACCAGACGGTTACTGGAAAAGCTGACATGACGGCTTTAGATTCATACCAACTTTGGAAGACGTGCTACATTCATACCGGACGAGCTTCGAACAGAACGTCCTGGTGAACCATTCCCTGGGCCACCGTTTCCATTTTTTGATGCAGAATATCACGATGAAGTAAACTACAGCAAAAAGACACTGAGAGCTCCCGAAGGCCAGGTAATAACCGGATTTACATCAATATTAGAGGTTTGTACAACCTTCTCTGTTACAGTGTGCATAATCTTTCTCACATTTTTTATATCTCCAGGCAAGTAGTGGCACTTTCCAGACCTTTGGTCTGCAATGTAGCTGTGTGCCGGACTCCGATACGCCCATGGCCTGTGGTCAAACCATCATTTGTGACGCTGCTCCGAGGGCCGCCGAGCTATGTTCATCAGTGGGTTGTCACCTCATCGGTGGATCGGGTTCGGGATGCACGGCCTACACACATGCTTCTCTGAATGGTATCCAGCGAATCCGCTTCTCACGCGGATCTCCAGGACGCCCTCGACAAGCAAATGAGATATCTGGACTGTGGTTGGACTACTTCGAATCCAGATCTCCAGCGATCGTAGGCCAGTGGCTTTCCGAGGCGGACTCGATGAGCTTTGAGCCTGATGAGAAGGTCATCGAAATGTCCATATGGATATCCAAACTCGACTACTATTTCAACGAAAGGTTCCACAGAGGACGGGTTATTGGAATTTCTGTTTTAACTTCCCGGATGCAACGAAAGACCGTTAAGAGCGTGGACTCTGTCTCCATGGACGATTGCATGGAGTTGAAGTTCCGAGCAAACAAACTCGAGAAGCTGGTACGTTAATAATTATCCCTTTTCTCCCGGAACACTATGACTGACCCGATGATTTCTGTCGTGGTAGGCTTCTCTTGTTTGGGCATTCAATGCTCTCTGGGACCATCCTCGGGTCCTCTCGCTGCCGAATACAGACTCGGATCGCATTCGCCTTTGGGATCCAAGGTCTTACTACTCCAAGTTTCCGTGGATGGCTCCAGAGAAGATCCTCAGGGAGGATGCCTGCTTTAATAATAAGGAAGAACCTGACCGGATCGTCGCTGTCGCGGCCTATCGAACTCTTCTCTACGGGGTTAAGTACATCACAGGCCTCGTCTTCACCTACATGTCAGGCGCCACTCGCACCGTCGGCTACACGCATGGTGAGCCCAGCCGTGAAGTGTTCCTGGGGGACAATGAGCGGATTGCTTGCCTCGAGTTGCTCTCGGGTCCTCGTGGTCTCTTCGAAATCACAGTATGTGCCTTTGAGGTCCCAGTTACTAAGTTTTAGACACACACTTACATTGCTATTCAGCTTCATTGCGAGAGCCTAGATGACGAACACACGCGCAGTGAACCTCGTAAACTTGTTGGCGAACCTATCGCAATTCCAGATTCACCGACCCTCTATCATGACTGGATATATCTCTCCGCCTCTCGATACAAAGAAGATTCCATCGATAATAATAAAGGCAGTTGCCGGGGTTTAGAATCACCGAAGTATCCGCTGAGCAATGATAAGGCAGTCGGATTGTGGGGCTTCAATGTAGCGGAAGGCAATCTGATCCTCGGTGCCATCTACGCGGAAAAGGCTTGAAGAGGATTCGGTAACTTCCGACCACTGCGCAACTGAGTGACAGTTGCGACATGTGCTCGTGCCAACCGATGCCATCGGCGTTTGGGTGTCTCAGGATCGCTGTGACGCTTTTTGTCCAGCACACCACATTATATATACTTGGCGCTGGTGGCGTGATCTGGTTTGTTATTGTACTGTGTGTAGAGTTCTGTATATACTATACTACGCTGTGAAAAGTATATAGGATGGGATTGACAGAGCAGTAAGTACTGCTTTGCGGTTTCAGCCCGCTGAAACCGAATCATGTTGATAGGTATATATTAGTAGTAATTAATAGCTGCTTGCATGATGTATTGTTGCAAGTAGTAACGATGGAGTGGACCTATGTATTCTTTTCTATGTGTTTCCAACAGCAAGCCGTACTTGGATAGTTTTCCATGCGGCATCTCTCTTTTAGATTCAGTCAATTTCCTCTTTTCCCACTTGGTATCTGGTCATCGAGTGTTGCTGTCTTCAATGTATAGTATGTACACGCATTGCGGCTTCTATAATGGACAAAGAGGATCTCCTTAGTGATTAAAGTGGTATGAGATTACCGATGGCTAAGATGACGGCACTTTGTCAGGCCCCGAAGACTTTTTTTTTTTACGACGGATTCATTGTAAGCCCTATCAACTCCAAAGAATGTTAGATCAAGGCAAAAGTGGCGCCTTCGGATGAAGGACGGACCCTTCTAAGTAAAACAAAGACAATGTGGTATTTGTCTTAAAGATCATTGCTTCTACGACATCTTGAGATCTAGTTCTCTTTGTAAGCTACATCCACAGTGAAATAACTAAGGGATACATCCCTCAAAGGACCCCTATAGCAGTACCGTAATTAGGCACTTTATGTACCTAGCCATCGTCATGCCGACAGAGTTGTCGGCCGCCACCATGACTCATGGATCTCCATACTCACCGCGAGTTCTACGGGCATAATGGTTGGCGCTTTGTTCCCACATCTTTGAACTGACCTTGAATCTCAGTCTCATTATTGAATATCACCCTAGCATTGCCTTTGTCTGTAGGCATAGAGTGGCCGCTTCCTACCAGCATGTATTAACTGCTGCGCACCGTTCATTGGCCAGTCGCCTCGGAACCTGTCGGACAATCACTTCAAAACTATGTGCTCGCTTTCACGGTCGCTGGGGAGTAACGTTTGTTTGCGTACGTGAAGTGTGTACGTGAAGTGTGCGGGGATTCGAATCAGTCCTTCCTCCCAGGGAGTCTATAAAAGGGTCATCGATCCCCCCAGTGAACCCAGTCTTCTTTCCTTCCCTCATCACACTTCCACTCGTTACAATCATCTCCCTTATATATTTCTTACACTTCGACAGGCCTTGAGCATCTGGCTCGAGGCCTGAATATTTATATACCATCATCCGGCTGGAAGGTACAATCAGCTGCCCGTGGTCCGGAAAATTTTTTTCATTATACCTTCTTTTGTTTTCTTCTTCCTTAAAGGATTGTCTTTTTTTTCTAATTTCTTTTTTCTCTTCCAATTTCGATTTCCTCGGTACTACATATATTCGTGGTCAACAACGACAACCTCGGCAGGGCCCGGAACGACTGAAATCCAGCGGCCCTCTTTTTTTTTTTTTTTTTTTTTTTTTTTTTTTTTTTTTTTTTTTTTTTTTTTTCTCCTTTATACAAAGCAGTCATCCTCCAGGGTTCCTGGCTCATCGAAAAGAGAGACAAACAGCTCATTACTCTGGACAACCAAATCCAGAGCCTGCAGCTGCTGGTCATCCGTCGTGACGAACGGTAGCAAGCAGAGCTGCAGGCACAAGAGCTGAGCGAGAGTCAGGCTCCCAAGAAAAAGCAGATTACTTGGCAAAGGACCTTGCCAAAGAGGCCTTTATCAAGTCTGTGGGGGATGTCTGCTAATATATATATAAAAGACTTGTGCGGTGGACAGCGCTGCCCAGTCCGGTTCGAGCCCAAAGATCGGTCGGACATCAATCCGTGAGTCCATTAGTGGCTTAACTTTGGACAAGGACTTACGACAAGAACTCGTTCGGATCAAGTCCTTGGATGTCCAGACTTGCTTGATCAAGTGGGCCAACAGGAGCACCTATCCGGGATCTTTGGTGGACGCCACCACAAGGGACTCCTTGTTCAGCTGTCAGAGGCAATTCAAAAACAGATTCCGGGACGATTTGCTCATCCTGGGTGTGTTTTGAATACAATTCAAATGCTATCTGGCTGCTGTCAACTTGGAGTGCAACTATCATATTACCCGTTATTTGGTGGAATCATCGAAGGTTCCGGATTAGCCGTTGAGATATTATTATATCTCGATCGAAGCAAGGGCGATGCTGTTACACCGCACTTACTTTCTCCAAACAGGGCGGGCCCTGTAAGGATTAGATTATTGTGCCGTCTGTGATGGTCCAAAGGTCTTTAATGTCCAGCCAAAGTGCGTCATGTGCAACCAGGCCATCAAGACTCGAATGAAAACCAAACCCATTGTGCTCAGCGAACATTATGGAGAAAAGGCAGCAGATAACGCTGAATGGTGTTTTAATGTCGAGACAGGAAGCAGCGGAACAAGGGAGACGGACAAAGAGGAATCAGGATATCAGGGGGCCCAGGAGAACAGAGAACCCCCGATACGGGTAGCTCAGATCTATATAGTGGTCCGGCGAATATATATATCAACGTTTATGTTTTCTTACACCTGCCTTTCACCTACTCAAGGAGTGTTTCCATTCATCGATTATATATTATTCCAAGTGACGGACTTTGGCATATCTCGGTCGACTTGCCTGGGGCTTGAAATTACCAAGCACTGGCCTCTTGCTCTTATATACTTATTACTCTGATAATGGACGACAGATAGACCGTCCTCCAACCTCATGTGGTTGTGGGGTCTGCGGGCCATCATATATAAAGACCCGGGGAAGCCACGATCTGAGGCCGCAGAGAGAGCTGGTCCTTAGACAGGATTCGAGGCGTGATAGGAGACGCCTCGATTATGTATAACAATGGTTGGGCCATGATCAGCAAGCTCGATATATATTGTCTTTCCGTCGTCTATATAAAAACAACGAGCAACTGGCACGACAAAAAGTGCTATGAAGGGCCCGCGAACAGACAGAAAAGGACAGAATCACATACTTAAGCAATGATCCCCCATACTGGTCAAGGTTCCATTTCCACAACATCAAGACTTTTTTCTTTGGCTCCTTTATATGTCATTTTCAGCCTTATATACTTTCGAGGTACTCTTTTCCCAACTTTACTTTCAATCCGCAAAGAAGAGAGCAGCCAAGGCTGCGTATCGCCTCTCTACGGAATTATATATTTCTTCGACACCCCATTATTTTGAAAATGACCACCTACAGGCCATGGAGCATCAATAATGCCAAGTCTATGAAACAGCTTGCCAAAATCATCGTTGCTGTTACTCTTCTAGCAAGCCGCAAGGCACGAAGAGCTGTCAGCCTGACGGCTAACATCTACCTGCAGTTGGTAATGCCAATAACTGCAATCATGGTGTCTCCTGGCTGCAAAATGCCACATCAGCATTGCAGCCTAAGTTTAAAAGTTGGAATAAAATTGCCTGATTTCAATATGTCTTTGAGATCCCATTATCTGGTTCAGCTATTGAGCTTTTCTTGTCTCTTCCCCTTTTGAACTTTGTTGTACTGTACAACATCTCGCGTTTCTTCTTCAATGCAGCTTTTATGCCAAGGGAGCGAAGGCTAAAAAAAGGTACTTGTTTTATGCATCTTCTATTTCTTTGATTTACTGCGGAGCCATGGTCCATGCCCCCTGCCTCGTGGAACTCCTTCCACGACTTCTGACCAACGGTCCGGTACGCTCATTCGGCTCCTCGACTGTCGGACACATTGGTCGCTGCCGGATACTGGCATATTTTGGCCTTTCTTTCATATATACGTGTCTCCCATCCTGGTTCAACAGTGGATTGTTGCAATTTACCTATATACACACGATTCGCGGGCCAGCCATTTTTCGGCCCGGCACGGTGCTGTTTGCTACAGTAAATCCCTGCCTGGACTGCAGATTGTGGTTATTTTGCGACAAGAGTGCAAAGAGATATGCGCCAGCACCGAATATATACACTATATGTCTCATACTCTGTTCCGAAGCCGTCCCCATTTCAGGAAACACTTCACGAGGAAGTACAAATATGAATGCGGAAGGAATCTGTTTTTCATGCATATTGACAGAAACTGTCCGAGTCTTACAGGGCTGATGGCGTCGAGTACGAATGTCTCTATAATTGGGAAGGGTGCATTTGCCGGGTTTCGCATATTGGCACGCCTTTTTGTCATGGTTATCGAATCGCCAATCCACAAATCTGTTATAATTCCCTCTCTGCTCTCCAGGGCCCTGCTCAACCAGAGGCTCAATGTGGCTTTTGGCATCAACAATGTCTTCACCAGGCAGATGACGCATATGTCAAGCATTTTGTCGGCGAAGCACGCTCCATTATCAATCTCACATCGAATGAATGGAACGGTATCTCTGGAGTTGCTCGATACGCGCTTCGATCAGGGGGCTGTCAACCGACAGCATGGAAAGAAGGCCAGAGCTTAGTTCGTTTGGTGATACACTTTTTTGCTAGAAGAATCATCATCCTGGAGCTTCTCTTCTCCTTGGCAGCAGGTTCTAGCGCCCCTGCACCAGTGAAATACTAGCGCCGCATAGATACCCCCTCGTTTGATATTATAATCTACTATCGGAATATATTTGAGCCTTGTTTCTGAGCGGAAAGAAAGGAATATTTTTTTCAATGACTGTACTTGTATATAGCGATTACCTGTTCCTGGCTCTTATTCTCTATTTTTGACCACCATCGGTTGTGAGATGTTTCGCCAACCGACTTTGGAACGTCGTAGGGAAAAGGTCCTCAATTTGAGATGAATTTCTTCAAATTCCTTTACATTCTATACAACAAGATTTAGCTCTTAAAAATACTTTTAGTATTCATTATTGATTTTAGTTATCTGAAGCATGAATACTCATTATATAGTACTGTGCCTATAATAGCTATACCTTCATCTGATATTTCTTTCCTCCCTCGCGAGTTCCAAAACCTAATTCTTGGAGGTCATCCACTTCCTACATATTAGCGCTGGCGATTCAAATAATGCAGAGCTGGGTTCTTGAATAGATTACTCTATCGAGAGATAAACTAGTTCCGATTCTTCCATTCTTCTATTCTGACTACTGTCAGCCGTGAGATATATCCCAACATTGGAACTGATGAAGGATGAGGAGTCCGCATGAATTTTTCTCGGCTTCGGAATTGTGGGCACCCAGTTGTCGATGCGGTTTTTAATCCATTTACCCAATTTAAGATTGATCCATAGACTTTCTCTACTACCTACATAATAAAAGGCTTATCTTTGCCAATGACTAAAAGACTTGTTCTAATTACGGTCGACGATGAGAAATTGTTTTTTTCGCAACTGCAGGACGAGGAACTTCGAGATTGATTTCTCGAGTTTATATATTATCTTCACAACAGAGCATTCATCTGTCTTAGGGGAGAGGTTGAACTACCTTATAGACAATCTGCAAATGTCCCAAGCGCTCCTCGATTTCTTATTACTCCCTATCCAAGTATTTATTACCGGTGCCTTGTCTGTGACCAGCCATGCTTTATTCCCTGCTCTCATGATATCTGCTTTATTAATAGATAATCTAGGTCGCTAACATAACCCCAATTATTTGTTGGATTATAGATATATGAACGGGAGAGGCAGTTTTCTTCCGGAATCTTAACTCCTCTTTTCAGAATTAAAGAGATATATCTGTATATCACGTAACCAGTCTGATTTTCCCTCGTAAACCACAACTACCGGAAATAACATCCAGTTTCTGCTATATTTTTCCTTGTTTCTTGTCTTTATTCGAGTGCAGGGCCAATCGGTTTAAGGAGAAACTCCTGGGTATCCCAGCCTATCGAGGTCAGGGCATGCAAAACCTTGGCAGAATGTTGGCAGCTGGGAGCAGCGAAGATTCCAATCTTCAAGGAGGATGACCGTTGCCAACTTTGCAACTGCCGGGAACACCGCCGCTGAGGACTGCACGACCGCCGAGACTTCATCTGAGATTCTCATTACCCAGAAAATGAAACCACAAAAGGGGATAGCTTCAGAGGCAAAGAAACAGGAAAAAGAAGAAGAAGAAGAAGAAGGCCTGAACTGAGGCGAATGAGACGATAATCTTAGATTTTGGGAAAAGTGATTCAGGAGACCGCCTGCCGGTTACTCCACTGATGCCGGAGATAAAAAGGTTTTTAGTCGTGCACTTCGCAAATTCTGCGCTGAAAGGGGGTCTGTATTTTCCATGTCATTACATATTGTTCCTAAAGTTATACTGACTGGGTTTATCTAGCGTAACGCCCGACTCTAGGCCTGTCGCAGGGAACAGGCTGGCAGAACTCTACAACCTCCTGAAGTATGCGCCGCGGGGGGATATGTCTCACTCTCTTGCCCTAGAAGCTGGCACGCAGCTGGTGAGATCTCTGCGTTCACCTGGCGGGATCTCGACTGAGTTCGAGTTCGCTCCTAGCTTAGACCAAAGAGACGAGACAGAATACTGCGGTCTGACAAATTCATTTTTTTTCCTCGCTCATATAATTGTCAGTATAGTCTTTTCTTTTCTACTTCGATAGTTTAAAAGGTTCTTAACGAAGAATATAAAAGTTGTTTGCAGGCTACTACGCGCGAAGGCGTTCGAATGACTCTGGAAGCGACAGGACAATATGACGATGCCTGAAGTTGACTATATAGATAATGCCTAAAGTACCGAATGGTACCGAGAAGGACACGAAACTGTCAAGAAAATATGGCCCTCCTTCTCCGTCTAAATACCCCTCCATATTCAACAGCTTCAAAAATTTATACGTCTTTATTTGATCACCCACGGCTATATGTGGTGTCGACTGAGACACAGAGACCGGGAAATCAGATGAACAAGAAACCAAATATTATATTTATGAAGAGACCGAGTCAGATCCTGACGCCTCGCATATATATTCGCTCCTGCAGTGCGCGGCACGGGACACTTTCGAGGCGTTCAAGTGCTGCATAAACAACCCGCACGTGAGTATCCTTCTCCTGCTCCGGTTTTCTTTTTCCCTCTGTCTTTGTTGAATTACATGTCTTGTGTGCTGTGTTGTGTTCGAGGGGAGCCAACGTCTATGCAACATAAGATTCGGATCAGCAGTCATCTGTATGTAGATGTGTGCTAACAGCGGGGTGTAAAAATACAGATGCGGGCGCCCCGACTCCTCGTCTCCATGAACGCAAGCAGGATGATGCCGTATACCCTCCAGCGCCAGCGTAAATCATTCGGAGTCACCTGATTCAACACTTCGCAATCTACGCAAGCCGCAGCCAAGGGAGAATAAAACCGCATGTCGTATCACGCGTCAAAGTATTCAGATGTTAAGGATGCTCCAGGATACCGGGTTTTCATGTCTCTCCCCAAAAGACGTGAACGTCAGGGATTTGGCTCTAGTGATATTATAACAAGGAAGCTAGCCCTCCCGTCATGGGTAACTTGCGGCATGGTTATCAATGAATGAAAATCGACATATCTCTCAAAGATGTTCCTGTCTAACCAGATTTATCCGATTGCGCAATTTACTAATGTGCTTAGGAATATGTTGGAAGAGAAAAAGTTTCGAGGGCAGAGGGGTCGACATTTAGAATGCATTCTTCCAATCCTCAGAAGGCAGCTCACATCATTTGGATACAAAATCTGCATCTGGAAAAGTCTTGTTGAAATATTCTATTTTTGCACAGCCGTCCGTCGACTGGCACATGCGTTTAGCCTATTGCTATTACTCTTCTTCCATTTTAGAGAGTATTTTCCAGTCTGGGACTATGCATGCTTTACCTACTGTCTAAACAGCAGGATTTAGTCATCTAGAACTAAATACAGGCAAAGTTGAATTTGCAATGAAACTGTCTTGACATTTAATTGCTTCCAATGAGAAGTCCTATAAAGTTGGACATTTATTAAACCTTAGCAACAGTGATAAAAGGCAAAAACTAAATCGGTCTGAATGTAAAAGCCACTTCGTAGTGGCTATGTTTGGTCTTTTTTTTTAGAAATTCAATGAATTCCTGCTATCAGCCTGGAGTCATAGTCGTATTTGCAATCAAGGTTCTTACATACCCCAATTCTCAACCAGACGTAGAAGAATAATATAATAATATCTTAGAAGGTTTATCAAAACTTTTGGCGACATTCGAGGTTTGGGCGGAAGTGTGACCTCTCTTCGGACCTCTTTTCACAAGGTGCGGTCACATACATTGTCACCAGCTCGCTGGCCTCTGAAAAGCACAAAATGCAGACTCTCTGTGGTCCCTGCAATATCGATTGGCGGTAGCTGTCAACTGACGGTTTACTCTCTCTACAGTCTCTATCTCCTTGGAGAGGTAGTCATTTTCAACCTCGAGGCCTGGAAGCCAGCAAAATCGTGCCTGCTCGTAGAACGATGGTGACTACATGACCGATTCCCATTGATTCCCGGTGGGATATCATGCCTCTAACAGATCTTACATCAACTAACACTAGTTAACAGTCTAGAGTTGAAGTCGGGACCCTTCTCTAAACTTATTGGCAGATGCAATTCTTCGCATGTTCCCCATGTCTACAGGACAAGACCGACAATTATCACGTCGATCACGTCAAGAAACTAAGCATCCATTAGAGCCTGGAAGCTGTGCTATATATATTTCTCATGGATTATCCTAGTGGTCTGAACTGGTTTTCTCCTGCCACACCTGGAACATAAACGGAAGAAGAAGATTTCTACATCGAATTTCGTACTAGTACGTTTCGTGAGACATTTCCAGTTAAAAGGCAGCTGTACAGTATGTACCCACCAATTAAGGCCAGAAACTACCTGCGTAAACTATTGACCCAAAGAAGAAAGAATGCCTCGGAGTGAACCTTGTGTTGTTCGCTGGCCGACAGCAGCGGGTTACCTTGGCAAGTTGATGCGCCAATTGCAGGTAGAAGAAAAAAATATCGAGAGGATACCGATGTTCTCTACATATATATACATACAATGTCGATAGGAAATCTCCCGGAACCTGCAAAAGGTCAAGCCCACAACAACAGGCGGCTGCAACACTGCAGCGCAAATAATAATGCGCTCTGCAGACTCTGCTGTGCTCTGTTCTGTGCTCGTATGCTATTTCTTGCATTGCATTCTGTTGCATCACAGTACAGTACAACTCCGTTGCGCTGCCAAGATAGGATACATTGATAATAATAATAATAATAATAATAATAATAATAATAATAATAATAATAATAATAATAATACAATATATTTTTACAGTAAATGATAAATGTCTGTATGGATAGGTAATGACCTGTACTGTAGTAGTACTGTAGCTGTGATAAGTACCCTGGGTATCTATCCTATCCTATCCCATGCTAGGAATGATGCAAGTACTAACGTCGATAAAAGGCGGGGAAAAAAAAAGGCGGAAAAAAATAAAAGAGGGCCCTGACCCGCATGCCATGTGCATGTTATTATAACTATTGAAAAAGGAAAAAAAGAAAAGAGGGGAAAAAAATTGATCATTATTCAATCATCTCATCTCCATGCGGCTGTTGCGGCGGCTGGTGCTGCTGCTGCTCCCTGTCCATGTCCATGGCCATGTCCGTGTCCGTGTCCATCGCAGTCGGTTCCTCCTGCTCGTGCTCCTGTACGGCGGAGACATTATTATTAGTGTTGTTGTTGTTGTTGTTGTTGGTATCGTTGTTGTTCACCTCTCCCTGAGCCTCGTCGTGATTAGGATTATTGCTATCGGCTCCCTGAGCCTTGTGACCCTCATCACCCTCCTCGCCGGTTTCCTCCGGGACCTCCTCCCAGATCTTCACGGTCCGGTCCAGGCTGCAGCTGACCATGAACCGCTTGCCGCCGACCGAGCAGGTGTCGACGCCCAGGACGACGTCGGAGTGCGCCTCGATGCGCTGCAGGATCTTCTTGGAGACGACGTCCCAGCAGAGCAGGGCGCCGTCCTCGCTGCCGCTGACGGCGAAGGCCTCGGGCTTGGCGCCGGGCGCGCCGTAGACGCCGAAGCCGCCGGCGAGGCTGTACTTGCGGTTGACGTGGCCCTGGTAGGTCTTGATGCAGCGGCCCTCGACGTAGTTCCACAGGCGCACGCAGTCGTCGAGGGTCCACGCGAGCACGAACTTGCCGTTGGGCGAGAAGCGCACGGCGGTCACGGGCGGGTTGTCCTCGTGGACGAGGGTGCGCAGGCACTGGCCCGTCATCGTGTCCCAGATGCGGATCAGGCCGTCGAGCGCGCACGAGACGATCAGCGTGCCGTCGTGGACGACGTCGATGCCCGCGACGGGGTCCGAGTGCGCGGGCAGCGAGCGCATCACGCGCGCGGAGCGCACGTCCCAGAGGAAGACGGCCTCGTCGTACGAGCCGCTGACGAGCATGTTGCCCTTGGGCGAGAAGGCGATGGCGTAGACGTAGTTGTGGTGGCCGACGAAGGGGACGGGGTGTGCTTTTCCCTGCAACGGATCAGTATGCGGACGATCCAGCGGCGAGCGGAGGACATACGGTCAAGACGTTCCACAGGCGGATGGACTTGTCGTCGGAGCCCGAGGCGATGGTCTCGCCGTCCGGGCTCCAGGCCACGGTCGAGATGCCTGCCAGGTGGCCCTCGAAGGTATGGATGAGCTTGCCGGTGAGCGTGTCCCAGACCTTGACCGCGCAGTCGGCACCTATTCCGTATCAGAACCAAAATTCCAGAAATTGAAATTGAATTGCAATCCTCACCTCCACTGGCGATCATCCTCCCGTCCGGCGAGAACTTGACCTGCGACACGCCGCGCAGATGCCCCTTCAGTACAGACCGCAGCTTGTAGTTCAAGCGCTCCGGCTTCGGCGGCGGAGGGGGAGGTTGAGGCGTTGGCGTCCGTTCCGAACGGTCTGGATCTGGCGCGCTGCCGTTCTCTCTGGGCTTCTCGTCGACCTCCTGCACCTGCTGTACCTCCTGCGGTTGTACCTCTTGCTGCTGTACCTGCTCCTCCGGCCGCTGTACCTCCTGCTGCTGCTGCGTGTCTTGCACCTCCTCCTCCGCGTGGCGGCTGCTGTCGTCATTACTCCTGTCGTGATTGTCGGCATCAACATTCGCGTCCTCCACCTCTTCCTGCTCTTCCTGCTCTTCTCCCTCCCCCTCCCCGTCTGCCTCGTCCGCTTCCGCTTCCTCTTCCTCGTCGTCGTCGTCCTCCTCAGCCTGCCCGTCGTAGGATCGCCGCGGGGACTGCTCCTTCGGGCTCTGGTCGGACACTGACCTCCCCCCGCTGCTCTCCTGCGAGGGCGCGCGTGCCGCGGCACGAGTAGTCGTAGGATTAGGCGTAGTGACCTTGGTACTCGTCCTCGGTTTCGGATTCGGATTGACGTTCCTCGCGCGCATGCTCTCGCGCCAGTAGGTGTCGGCGTCTACAGCCAGCTCGTCCGGGCTGCCCGAGTCACTGGGGCTGGGCGAGCGCGTGTACTTCCTGGTGGACGGCAGGGCCTTGTGCAGCGACCAGCTGACGCGGCGGCGGTCGGGCTCGTGGTCGGAGGCCGCGGCGAGCTCGTCGGACGACGAGGACGCGTCCACGTCCCGGGCGGGGGGTTTGCCGCTGGCGAGGCCATGGCCGGAGTCGAGGCGGCGGCGCTTGGGGGGGTGGTCGGCGTCGCCCATGCTGAGGATCAAGAGTTGAGGATGTTTCTTGCGAGCAGAAAGGGAAACGGGCATGTGAGGCCTTCCGCGGACGCGCGGGAGGCGGTAGCGAGGGCGGTGAGCGAGATCATCACCACTCTCCTCTCCGCTTCCTCCGTTGTCCGTTTTTCTGTTGTCCATCACGATGTCGGAGTGAAGGTGAGCTGTCTGTTCTAGTCTCTTTTTCTCTTCTGCCTGTCCTCGATCCTTGAGCATCGTCCACGACTCGAGCCATCCGTTACAACACAACCATGACCCACGACTCCCCGCCCTCCCGCATCCGCATCCTCACCCTCAACTGCTGGGGCCTCAAGTTCCTCTCCAAGCACCGCCACGAACGACTGTCTGAAATCGCCAACCAGCTCGCGGCCGCCGACGACCCGCCCGAGATCGTCGGGCTGCAGGAGTGCTGGACGCAGCAGGACTACCGCGCCATCCGCCGCCGCACCCGGCACATCCTGCCCTACGGCAAGTTCTACTTCAGCGGCATCTTCGGCGGCGGGCTGGCCATCCTGTCCAAGTGGCCCATCGAGGAGAGCAGCATGTACGCGTACCCGCTGAACGGGCGGCCCACGGCCTTCTTCCGGGGCGACTGGTACGTTGGGAAAGGGGTCGCGTGTGCGCGCATCCGTCTGGGGCCGCGGAACGAGGACATCGCCGAGGTCTTCTGCACGCATCTCCATGCCCCGTACGAAAAGGAGCCCAACGATTCCTACATCTGCCACCGCACCGCCCAGGCGTGGGAGATCGCCAAGCTGATGCGCGGCGCCGCCGAGAGGGGCCACCTCGTCATCGGCCTGGGCGACTTCAACATGCTGCCCTCGTCCTTCGCGCACAAGCTCATCACCGCGCACGCCCCCGTCCGCGACGTCTGGCAGGCCCTGCATCCGGACTCCTCGCTCGGAGCGGCCGTCGACGCCGCGGAGCGCGCGCGCAACCGCCCCGTCCCCACGGCCGAGTTCAATCTCGTCGAAAACGGCGCGACGTGCGACGGCGCGTTCAACACGTGGCGCTGGCCCAAGGAGCAGCGCAGGCGCCTCGAGAGAGGCGAGGACGTGACGGTCGACCCGAACACGCCGGACCCCTACGCCAAGCGGCTCGACTACATCTTCGTCGGGGACGGGGGGTATCCGCCGTCGTTCCCGGCGCCCCGGTGGACGATCGAGTCGGCGCGGGTGTCGATGACACAGCGCCATCCGACGCTCAAGTGCTCGCTGAGCGACCACTTTGCCGTCGAGGCGGTCATCACCCGGTCCTCCGCCAGTCATATACCCTCTCCGCAAGCTCCTCCGTCGACCTCGGCAGAACAACAACCGGAACCCTCGATCCTCGACGCAGACCACACCCCGTACCCCATCGCCCACCGTCCCCCCTCACAGCAACACGCAACCACGACCCCAAACACGGGCCTCACCCCCGAAACCTACGACCACATCCTGGCCATGATCGCCAAATACGTCAGGCGCGAGCGCGCACAGCGCTTCTGGCGCCTCGCGCACTTCCTGCTCTCCGTGCTCGTCGCCGTCGGGTGCCTCGTCGGCGTGTGGTGGACGGGTCCAACCACCGTTGACGTCGTCGACGACAAGCACCGCTACCGGTACGGGCCCGCGTATGTCCCGTTCATCCTGACGCTGGTCAGCACGCTCGGTTTCGGCGCGGGCATCCTGGACGGGCTGATTGGGGGTCTGTTCGTGTCGAGCGAGCTGCGCGCGCTGAAGGAGCTCGAGTGGGAGGTGCGGAATGCGCGGCGGTTGGCGGTGCGGGCTGCGGGTGGTGATGGCAGTCTTGGCAAGGGTGATGGTGACGATGTCGTGGAGGATTGGGAGGAGGATGATGACGCGGATGGGAAGTAAGTAGAGGAGATGTAGAAGCCTATGCATGGTCTACACCTGATGCTTAGTGTATGTGTCTGGAGTCCGCATAGGTCGCCGTCGGGGTATATGCCTCTAGCGGGTCATAGTTGAAGGTGCATCTCTCTCGTAGATTCATGGATAGAAGAACAGGATAGGTACGTAAGTTACAGATACAGATAGTAATTTTAATTCTACACGGATATTAATGTCAACGATGGAATCAGAACTTCCCAGATCAAATGAGTGTTTTCATTCAGACAGAGCTAGGATAGACAGATCTCGCTATCAGACATGCATCCGGACCGCAGAGGACCCAGACATGGAATTCATCTTCGTGACTCCCTGACTTCCGCTCTTCTTCTTTCAACCGACGGCAAGACTACAACGTCTACTCAGCGCACTCGCGCTTGCGCTGGTCGATCACCCTGAGCGCCTCCTCGGCGGCCTTGACGCCGCTGAGCACCATGGCGCCAAAGGTCGGCCCCATGCGGTTGAAGCCGTCGATCTCCGACAGCTCCATGCCGCCGATGATCAAGCCCTTGACCACCTCGCGCGTGTTCTTGACGATCGCGTCCTCGGCCGCGTTCATGTCCAGCCCGCGCATGCCGCCCAGCTTCTCGATGCTGTTCATCGACACCAGGCGCTTGGCCGAGAAGGCGCCGAACGGGCCGTCGTGGCCCGTCGTGGAGATGACGAGCGGCGCGTTGATCGTGTTCGGGTCCATGCAGGACTGGTCGTCATGGTGCATGCTGACGAGCGTCCAGTTGGTCACGACACCGGCGATGCGCGTTTCGCCGTTCTCGCCCGGGCGGGTGATCAGGTCCTCCACGGAGGTCGCGTTGAAGAGCTTGACGTTGGGGAAGAGCAGCACCTTGGACAGCAGGGTCGAGGTGAAGAGCGCGGCGTGCTTGACGACGACGTAGTTGGGGTTGGCCGGGTCCTCCTCGTACGGGACGCCCAGGTCGTTCAGGAAATGCTCCGCGGGCCGGCGCATGACCATGGCGGAGAAGAGCTGGCCGCCGAGCCAGGCACCACCGCCTTCTCCAGTCAGTCAGAGTCGACAGAAATCTTGGGAGGATGTCCACCTACCAGGAGCGACATTGGCCTCGATGATGGCGATCTTCAGGTCCGGACGCGCCTTGGCCAGCACGTAGGCGGTGCTGAGACCGCAGGAGCCGGCGCCGATGATGACGACGTCGCTCTCGGCGTACTTGTCCAGGTCGTTGAAGTAGCGGCGGGTCATGGCGCGCGAGACCTGGCTCTCGCGGATCGGGGCGAACCTGAAGTCATCCCACTTGCCGGCGAACTGGTCCAGCAGCTTGGTCTGGGAGCCCTCCGGGGTGACGGGGACAACCAGCTTGCTCTTCAGGCCGGTGCTGACGGGGGCCGGGGCAGGCTCGTAGAGGGCAGCTGGGGGAGACATGGTGACTCAGACGGGGACTGTGTCCTGTTAGCATTCCAACAACAGGCAGGAGGCAGGGAAGAGGGAAGGCGCATGATCCTTTCGCTGGTATTATCCAGATCAAGTTATGACCGTATGATTTCAGCCCGGACCCAGAGCCGCTGGCAGACGGCATCTCTCCCTGAGGAGCGCCAGACGACCAGGAAGGTGGATGCCGCCATTGCGACCAGCGGATGGGAACGGACACCGGTTCATGCACACCCAGACTTTACCTGAGATACCTTGATCATTGCTGGATAAGGCCAGCCGCAGCGGGGCCATGGCTTCCATCTTCCACACAGCAGCGAGAAGAGGACCGGAGAGATTACATTGTGTGCGGGGGGTGTCCTGCGGAGTGGTCAGCATGGGGCATGGCAGAAGGGGGGGCATTGGTACTCTTGGAGCTTCCGTTCGACTGGCTCGATCGATGTCGACTTCTTCAGGCGAAGTACGGAGTAGCAAAAGTGGTGGGAGAAAAAAGAAAGAGAGGAGGGGCAGTGTGGGAAGTTTATAACCCCGCCGCGGCCGCTTTCGGACGCTCCAGACCCCGCCGCGGAGCCCCAACGGAGCAGAGCCATCCGAAAATCCCCGTTGACGACGCGGAAGCCTTTGCCGGTGAGCCCTCTCGAGTAACGGGCTCGCGGTGATGACGATGGCCTGAAGTCATCCATGATCCCGCAGCAGAACGCTCCCCCCTCAGGGCCGGCAGATCATACTCCTGCCAGGATTCCTCCTTGCGGAGAGAATGACAATCCAAGATTCATACGACACATGCACTGCAGTCTGCAGTATGCAAAGCAGCAAAATGACGAATTCTCATCCAAGCCCCGACACGAGTCATGAATGAAATTCTGGGGCATATAACTGTCTTCCCTTTTCGGACGGAATCACGATAAATAATACTATGTTGTCTTTTATTAAACCAATTCCGGGAACCCCTGGGAAACGATCCATGGATGGTGACTCTCGGAGAATTGAACCGAGGCCACTACCCACTTATATGACTGAGGTTTCTTTTCTTCGGGTGTAGCAAGTGCTGCTCTCGGGCCAATAATAATAACAAAAAGAAATAACATCGAATGTTGTTGATTCCTCCTAATTCATGTACATGTACATACATAGATGTACTCCGTGCGGCCGACAGTCAACTTCCATTATATTATTACATTCCTGCGTGTCTATCCAGATAGTAATAACCTTCACTGAAGATCCGGAAACACCAAGCAATGCTGTACAGTACCTTCTGAATGTAATGTCAAATGTCGATTGCCCTGGGACCAACCGATCTGATTGATTGATTGACTGATAAGACAAAAAAGATGTCCATTGTGAAGATTCTGAAGAAGCTGCCAAAGAAGGCCGGGGGGGGGGGGGGGGCGATTTACCTTGCTAGATGGAAAGGAATGGAATGGGCGCGAATAAATCCCTCTCTTGCCTTTTTTTCCATTTATTTGCTTGTGGAATCATTCTTGTCATTTTTGTTGTGGTCTTCGTGTTTGTAGCTCCTCTCCACGTAGCTAAGCCAAGACATGACATGCCATGCAAAACAAATCATAGCTTGTCTCCATCATCTCATAGCTGGAATCTTCAATGTATGTATATACAACATCACATCGTCTCAGTTCGTGATTACGGTAGCTCATTCACATCCTCGATATACCCTGCACACGCGTTCGAATTCAAGCACCCTCCACAATCTCCACCCCAACCTTGACCCCATAATCCTCCCTCGCCTTCTCACTCGCCGCATCCACCCGCTCCTCGGCCTTCACCCAATTCTTCTTCTTGCCCGCCTTCTCGACCCGCTCCGCGTCCTCCCGCAGCGACGAATCCCGCGCAAAAGCCATCGTGACGGTCGATTCACTGTTACTGTTAACCCGCACCTCGAGCAGCAGCTTGTCCTGCGTCCCCTTCTGCTTCTTCTTCGCGACCGTCTGCCAGCTTGTGCGCAGGCGGATCCGCCAGTTCTTCTCCTTTTCTTTTCCACTTTCGGAAGATGATGAGGGGGAGGAGGATTCAGGCACGACGCCCGCGGGGTACACGTCCCCGATCAGGGTGGCCACCCGCCCGAGGTACTGGCACCACCAGGCCTCGTCCGCGGAGACGAACTGGCGGAGACGCCGCTGGAAGCACTCCCCCGCGGGCGTGAGGTCGCCCGGCCAGCGCTCGGCAAGGACAAGCGCGATGAGGGCGCGGTCGAGATGGGCGAGACCGTGCGCGGACGCGAGGAGGCCCGTCGTCGTGCTGTAGAGGGCCGCCGCGGGCCGGGATTCGCGGTGCACGGGGGCGTGGGCGTAGAGGAGGTTCGCCAGAGCGGATATGAGGCGGGGGGTAAATGACGCTGGGGCTTTCAACGATGAGATGGAAGAAGGCCCGTCCGGAAGGGCGGAGCGGAGGAGATCGCCGATCGCCTTGGCGGAGGGTGGAGCGTACGGGGACGTAGCGACCAGAAGGGGGTCCTGCGCCCGTATCTCGGGGGGCAGTTGGTCGAACAGGAAGCCCTCGCGGACGCCGCCCTGGCAGAACTGGATGTCTTTGATGATGGGCAAAGCGTCCGCCAGGACGTTCACGAGGAACGCAACCGCGGGGACCTGCGCCGCCCGGCGCTTCGAGACGCGGAAGATCTTGATATCCTTCGTGTCGGACTTGGAAACGGTCTTCATCACCGCAGTGGTATCGTGGAAATCGGCCCTGCTGGCCTTGAACCCGTTGATCATGGGGATCGGGTACGGGTCAACCTTCGACTCGCTCATGAGCAGGTATCCCCAGCCCCGGAACCCTCCACCGGACAAGTAGAGATCGAACCCGCCCTGCTTCTCTGCCGCTTTCACCATGTCATCCGGAACCTCGAGCTCCTTGTACGCCTTGCGGAAATTGCTCTTCATCTCCTCCTTCAAGTCGTACTCCGCCTTCGGGCTCTTCTTCCTTGCCTCCTGCAACCGCCTCATCAGCGCAGCCGCGCCGTAGGGAAGGCTCACGGAGCCCTTGGGACTGGTGGTGACGACTCCGTCCTTCGCCCGCATCCACGTAATCTGCGTACTGCCCCCTCCAAGATCCATCACGAGCCCTTCAACGGACGCAAACCCGCTCGCGACGCCCAGCGCCCCGATCCGGCCCTCCTCCTCCTTGGAGACCACGCGGACCTCGAGCCCCGTCTTCTCCCTGATCCGGGCCAGGAACTCCTCCGCATTCGGCGCCGTCCTCGACGCCTCCGTCGCCAGGACGTGGATGTTCTCGCGCGGCACGCCAAAGTCCTGGCAGGTGAGCTTGAACCGGGCCAGCCGGGCGACGACGTCGTCGATGACGTTGGCGGGGATGGGGCCTCGTTCGCCGTGGTTGGCGCTGTTCGAATCTGCAAACTGCGCCTCGTAGAGCGAGATCCCTGCCCGGTCCTGGAAGACGGTGGGCATGATGCGGGCGGTCGGCGGGGAGAGATCGGTGATGGAGAACCGGATGCCATTGCTGGGCAGTTGTCAGCATGTATTTCCGAATAACCAGGCGTGCAGAGCATCCTTATTTGCAGTATGAATAAACTGGGTGTTGAATAACAGTTGCATAAGGTGTTTACCTTCCCATGTCCACGACGCCGTGGAGGTTCTGCTTCCCGCCCCTCACCGGCAGAGCCATTCCGACTCGAGAAAGATCAAGTAACAATGACAAATGAAATCCCAAAAGATCGGCCAACCCTTTTTTTTTCTCTAGAATACTGTGCTATCGAAATCACACACGACACATCTAAACGGGGCACCAGATAATGCTATTGAGTATCATGTCCGGCCCAGCCGGAACAAGAGGGGTTCTTCAACAAACTCCAAGATCCTTGAGACAGTAAGAAAGAGCTGGGACAAAAAGGCGATAACAAGTAAGATAGAGAGAAGAACACAAACCCCGAGTATCCCGGGATTCTGTAATCAAGAACCCGATCGTACGCTGCCCCGCCACCTGCTCGAACTTGAACTGCCCAGCAGGTTTTCAAGCCCGCTTGACGGAATGGCGGAGCAGTCCGTCCGCACGGTCCAAACCTTGAATGTCTGAACATAACTCCATCTGAGGTCCGACAGACGAGCCACCTACCGAAAAGGTGCCTGATTCGGGCGTGGCTACTAATATCAATGGAATGCCCTTCTCTCTGTTCCCCAGCAACGGACAAATACGGGACATACCTCTAGCAGAAGTGCCGGACACGCCACCAACTTCTACCTTCGGTCCTGGCCCCGTCCATGCGGGGAATTGGATTCCGCACGCCAAGACCCAAGTCCTGGACAAGCAATATGATAAAGGGAAACCCGGGATCATAAATCAATAATATGACTTTCCCAGCCAGGCACGGGGCCCTCGTCCTCTCATCGGCTCACTATTAGATCATCCATCTTCTTGGCGTTGATTCGACTCATCATTGACTAAATCATTGATACCAGGTGCCTAATCCAGCATTTGGACACTGCCTGGTGGTTCGGCGGATTCTAGCAAAGTGGTGTGCTCGACTCCTGATCCAGGCATGAAACGTGAACGTAGGTACCGACTTTCTACGGGATAAGCCAAGCGCTGAGGGTGATCTATGACATGTCCGCATTGAATAGATTCCATACCGTACCAACAAAAACAATTGCACCCAAAAACATATCATCCAAGCTGCGGCAGGCCTCTCAATTGAGGCCTTGACGCTCCAAACCAAGATCCGTTACACTCTACATCAGACGCTCATAGCCATCATCCACAAAAGTCGCCTACCATCAGTACAGGGTTATATATGCTCAGAGAACAAACCTGAAATCCGGTCCGTAGTTCTCCTCAGAAGTAACCACTCCTTCCTTCTCGCCGGCTTTGCGGGCCTCCCTCTCCGCCTTTGTGCCATACTTTTGATCCAGGCGTTTATTCTCCCAGGCAAGCAACGCTCGTAGACTGAGAGCAAGGAACGTCGTGAAGAACATAAAGGCTGCGCAGATAGCTTGGCCTTTGACATATCGAGGACCGTCTTCCGAGGGGAAGATGTTGGATCCCAGAAACGGGCCGCACTGTCCGACGACGTTGAGGATAACTATACCCATGCCGCGTCGAGAGTCGGAACCCTGGTTGTCTGTGTCATCGTTGTTAGTGTACATGTATTCCAGAACCGCAGTCACTTTTGGGATGAACATACTCAACACCCAGGGAAGGATGTTTCCGATGCACGGGAAAACACCACTAGCCGCGAGAAACACGCCGAAGTAACGGACACCAACGGACTCGCAGGTCGCAAGGAGGACGTATCCAACAGCTCCCATCGTGGAGAGGAAAGCAATCATCAGACCACGCTGTTGGAGTCGATCCGCGACCCAGGTGGTAAAGATTGTGACCAAGAAAGAAAGGAAATACGGAGGCGCCGTGAGACCCTGAGCGTTGATCGCTGTGAAACCCATGTCCTTCAGAATCGTAGGGAGGAACACTGGGAGAGAGGAGAAGCTGACGTTGCAGCTGAAGTACATGAGCTTTTTTTTGATCTGTCAGCTACAGAGTCCGTCGTAGAGCGATGAAGCGCGTACCGCTGTGAACCATGCTTTGGCATCCAGGAGGGTCAAGCCAATCTCCTTCCAGACGATGCCATTGCTCCGCTCGGCTTCGCCATGCTGTCTCAGTCCTCTTGCTCTCGCAACCTCTTTTTCCTCCTCGGTGAGAAACTTGGCCTGGGCCGGACAATCCGGCAAGAAGAACCAAGCAAGGGGGGCGGCCAAGATCGTGGGAATGCCCTCGACAAGGAACAGCAGCCGCCAGTTTGCCAACTTTGAATGGCCGGAGGTAATTCCATAGGCCAGCGCTCCGGCGAAGGTGTTGGCAAGCGGTGCCGCGGAGAGAAACAGGCCACAGCGGAGACCCAGCTCGTGGCGGCGATAGAAGAAGGACAGGAGGTAAGGCACGCCGGGCCCAAAAGCAGCCTCCGTGGCACCCAGGAGGAAACGAAGCGCCATCTCGCCGCTCCAGTTCTGGACAGCGGCCTGGCATGTGGCCACAACGCCCCTGCTGACAGTCAGCACGAGAGATAACGCTGAATTGGAGCAGAGGTACTTGCCATCCAAAAACAACCAAAGCCGCCCACCTGTGCGGGGGTAGTATCTTCCACATCAACGCCTGAAACTCGAAGACGGTGTATGATATGTAGAAGATGGTGAGGAGCCACTCATAGCGGCCTCCGCGCAGGACCAGGTCCTCCTCCATTCCCGCAATCTTTGCATTTCTGCTCAACCGTTAGGCCATGAATGACGCAGGTTGTCTCGATCGTCCTACCCAATGTTCCCTCTATCCAAAAACGCAAGCATGTCTATCTGGCTGCGTCAGTGAAATAGCATTCACCCCAGATAGGGGGTAGTCGTACATAGAAACGCCAACAGGACGGGGACCCGGGCGTCCAGTTTCCTCACAACGCGGGCCTCGAGCACGGGGTCAATGGCGGGGATGCGAGAGGCCTGCGGCGCGGGTGACTCCGAGGGCGCCATCTGCTTTTCGGCATCAACCGAGGGGGCATTGTCAATGGCATCCTCCGGAGAAGGATCCTTCTTGCCGAAGAAGCCCATCGTCGGGGGATGGGATCAGAGCGTGGTACCCAGCGCCGGAGAGGGAGGACGCAAGAGAAAAAGAGAGGGTGTTAGCGGTGTTGGCAGCCAGCAGCCAGATCGAGAAGGAGGGCGCCCTCAGGTATAAGAGCCCGGGCCCGGGGGGCGAGGGCCTGACGACCGCTGCTCAACGACGTGGTAGAATCTGTGGCCCCAGCGGGCGCCCGCAGCCAATTGCTGGCATGCCCGCGGGCGACATCAGGATGAGATAGATGCCGATTGCCGGGAATTCGGAGTAGACGGTCCTGGGTATGGAGATGCGGCTGGGCGGAGAGCTCAGCGCGCCGGCGGGGGGAGCTTGCCTGAAGCTTGACAGGTTAACGGGCCCGCACACCGCCGCTATGATGCCAGGATGATTCCCACATGGCGCCCATCTCGTAAGATGCTGCGTAATCCCGTGGAAGGGACTGGGGGGTTGGCGGCTGTCGGGCAACCTCCGTGGTCCGTCTGAACGTGGTGTCGCGGGTGCCAAGTCTGGGGTAGGCGAGACCAAACCCTTCTGGAAAAAAAAAAATCTGGAGCTGAGGAGCAGGCAGTCCAGCGTATTATCCTCTAGTCTTTTCAGTCCTCATGTCTTTATCGTGAATCGCTGATCAGATGTCTCGTGCTTTTCTCGACAGAACAGCCCATCTCGTGAGCTGTATCCGTTGATCGCTTGCCATCCCACGCCCTCCGGATCTCGTGCGGGGCACGCGTCCGGGGTTGGAGCGGCCCCGGACGCAAGTTTCCCTGTGGATGAATCTCCCTTTGCGGTCAACCGACTCGCTACGAACCCCGTTTTGCGACAAAACCACCCGTGTTGGACGGGCTGGAACGGAAGATTAATCAATCCTCTAGACAAGAAGGTTCAGACGGCCGCATACTCCTGACCCTTGTTCCTGTCATCGCTAATCACACGCAAACCCGATCTTCCCATGCCGAAGATGCAGTCATCCGAAGAAAGTGTCGCCGTGTAAGCTGAGCTCATCTCCAATATCCCGGTCCTGGAAGAATCACTGGGAGAGTGGTGGTGGGGATGCCGCAACCCCGGACACCGTCCGACCTCCGAGGTCAGAGATGATGCGGCACAATGGTTTGCCGCGGCGAGTAGGGGAGGATGACTCAAATCCCATGCAGCTTCCAGAGAGTTGGATATCATCACTCCAGCATCCGACACTCCAATTAAAATTTAGTAGTCTGATACTGCTATCATGTGTAAATAATAATGTCCTTCCCTCCATGGAACAATCTACTCCGATTGGCACATGAGTCGATATCTGCCACTCGCTGAATGGACAGTTGACAATGACATCCACAGATTCCTGGCTTGACCATGCCCTTGTCGTTCCTTGCATGTTGCCAGTAATGTATCTCTCTTATCTATCTATTGACACTATCACACTATAATCCATTAAAAAATTCTCCGAAGATCTTAGCCACCACGGTCGGGACCAGGACCCACGCCATTCAGGGTAAACAACGTCACTACACAGTCTTCCGCTGTCAAAGGGAGGCCCTTCAGAGCGGCAGTGATTAAATGCGCTAGTCCGATCGGGAGCCATAAGTCTATTTGCAGTCATTTTAGGGATAAGAATGGCAGAAAACATGGAGGTACACTATATGTGGTCCCTTCGGCAGTGCATTTGAAGTTCGAGATATATCTGGACACCATGTTCAGATTCCTGACATTTCACAGTTATCAAAACTTGCGGAATCATATCAACAGCAACACAATGTTATCCAGGCCCTCTACAAAGGCGCAAAATTTACCAACCAAAAAAAGAGGAAACCCGACCACACCATCGAAGTGGCGAGGAGGCTTGCTGGCACAGGTGAAGACATGTTTGCTGCCTCAGGCAGAAACATGCGCAGTTGGTGGCAACCGACCGCCGCAGCGCAGCCATCCTCTCAACTTCTGAAGCTCAAAAATCCGCGTCGCGTCCCAAAGGGGAGAGCTCCAACCGCAACCCGGTCGACCTCCTTCAACCGGAACCCACCAGGCCCTGATGCATCCCTTCCCTTGACGTCTCGAGATCCTCTGACATACTGCGACAGCACCTACCGACCAGTTTGCAGGCGAAAACGACGCAGTCTCTGTCAAGATGAATGACCCAGCGAGCGGTCTCCCGGCGCAGCTGGTACGTCTAATACCCTTCTATGCCTGTTTGCGCTCCTGTCTGCAGTACGAGCTGACCCAGGTCGTTTCTCCCAGCTGCCGCATATGCATCTCGTGTCCCGGTATCGGTATCCGGTGATGCATATGCTTCCGACGGAGACCGTGGTCGAGTATCTCCTCCAGGCGCCGAAGATTGTTCGCGAGCTGCAACCGATGCATTGGACCTTTCTGGATGGACCGCCAGATGGAACGGTGATGCTCACATGGCAACCCCTCAACCACCTGGGTACGAACTTTGCTAGCGATGGTTACGTCTGGGCAGACGTGGAGCAGGCGTTCACATTTGAAGCTAGAGGCTACGTACGTTTGCCGTTCTTGCGGCTGCGCTCTGGACAGGTCGCTGACTCCTAAGCTAGACTGTTGAGATGTGGCTTCACCGGAGCGGTTATCATCCTCCAAACGAGACGGTGGCTACGCATTGTCGCAAGCGCTATCGCCTCCTGCCCCCCAAAGTCCCCAATCCCAACCTTCCCCCGCCTGATCCGTCGCTATGGATCGTCCATTACTCGAAGGCCCCGCCGACCGACCATATCCCGGCGAACCGAATCCCTATTCCTCCACAAGTTCAGAATATGCTCGCGCAGCGACGCTTCCTGCAAAGCCAGGGTCAGCTAGTCCGGAAAGACTTCATGCTTCACGATCGGAGTAACTGGCCGACAATCACTTTCCCGCCCCAGATGGGGCAGCAGGGTTTTGGGCAGCCCCCTGGCGCATATCCCAATCCCATGATGGCTCGTCAGCCGCAAGGTGCTTTCTACCCGCAGCAACCGGCTCCAGGCATGCCAGGTGCCATGGGTCCAACGCCAGCTAAAGTGCCGCGCGGCCATCGCCCTTCAGCTGCGGCAATGGCGGCAGCCGCTGTCGACTTTTCCTTGGAGGACGAGGAAGTTTCTGCTGGTGATATGCTGGATCTCCTCACACCTAGAGAGATCAGTAAGATGCGATATCAGCAGCACCATGAATGGATGGAAGAGATCTTTGCTTCTCCCTATGCCATCAGCCAGATAGCACCGGTCGATCTCGGTCTTGGCCGGAAAGGGGAGCTCGAGTCGTTGACGGCAGGCTTCTTCGACGCGCCCGTCGGACCTTCAGTACCCAGCAAAGATCCTAAGGAGCCGCCACGAGCCGGAAAGATGGAGCCGGAGAAGGCTCAAGAGTTTGCGGATCGTGTCGCTAAGAAGGTGGCTGACATAACTGCCGAAATCGAGAAGCTCAAGAAGCGACACGCTCGCAGAATGGAAAAGGTCGGACGGATGTCCTTCCTCAAGGAAGCAGAGTTGCGACTGCGGGAAGCCGCTGCTGATCCTGCCGACACGGGTTCCGAGATCTGGAGACTGGAAGGCCGTGTTGTTGATGTCCCCGTTGAAGAGGGCGCATCACCAGTGGACCGTCCGCAGCCGCTGCCGAAGTATAAAGTCGATGATATCATCAAGGAGGTGGAGACAACATTGGGGAAGTCAATTGTGCCTGAACCTAAGATATCGTGCATCCAGAAGGGTGGCTTGTTGGAAAAGATCGAACATGACCAGAAACCAGAAGGCGCTGCGAATGGAGAGTTGGAAGGCGATATTGTCATGGACAACACTCACAGCCATCTTCTGGATCAGTTCGGCACCCCACCACCAGCCCCAACCCCGGGCCAGGGAGGACCATCAACGACCCAAGGGTCAGCGCCCCAGACCGGCCCGACGACAGCAGTCGGTTCATCCAATGCATCTAATGCCGATACCTCTGCGCAGCATCCGACCACAACGGATGCCGCGCAGCAAGGCACGGTCCCGTCCATCCCCGACCTGGACGTTGACATCGAGATGGCCGGGGTGGGCGATGACCAGACCGCAAACACCGCTGCTGGAGAGACGGGCGACTGGGTGATGGTCAACAACGACTCCAAGAAAGACCAAGGTGCCAACGAAGGGGGCAGCGCCGGCAGCGCCGGTGCTTCGGGCCCGGCCGCGACAGGCACGCCGGGCGGTGGCATCCAGGGCCTGACTCCCGGCAACACGGGCGGGCTCGAGACGAGCAACTTCGACGACGCGGCCGACTTTACCAACATGGACACCGCGGGGGACGCGCTCGCCGCGTACAGCGAGCAGCACGGCCTCGACCTGCCGGATCTGGAGAATTCGGCCTTTGGAGATGCATTCCACGCATCTGATAACGAGAACACTACGCATCATCAGCATGATGCGGATGAGATGTCTTGAAACAAAAAGAGGTGGCGCTATTTTATTTCTATTCCTTTATTAATGCGGATTCGGGGGCTTTTTGTTTGCTGTTTCTGGCCTGGGATGCCGGTGTTGACGGTCTTATACATGAGATAGATCTATGGGCGCGGGGTGTTGTTTTTACGATATCTGACCAACCCTTCGGCCAGGATCTACGAGGATGTGTCTGTGACGTATGTAAAGTAGGAAAATCAAACTGGTACTGTATACCTGTTCCGCAGCTTATGATGGTTGTCGTTGGAGCATCAAAAAACAGCTTCTCTGTTGCAAAGACCCCTGGAAATAGCTCCTGTCCACCAAGAATTGACCATTTTGAGAGGAGAGGATGGGGTTTATTTGTTTACCCAACCATCGTCCGAGCGTCTAACACAAATAGCTCCTCTCTCCCTTGCCCTGGCTCCTCCCCACGGCCAAGTCCACCGGGACCCCCAGGATCCCGTGCGATTCCCCCATCGTTCTCACTGATTACGCAAAACCCACAACTCCCCGCTCCTATTCTGGATCCCTTGAACCCAGAGACGGTTAGCCCGGGATCCCATTCATTCTGGGGACTCTGCTGAACAGCAGGATTGCGCCATTGACCGACAGGACTGGGAGTCCCGAGGTCCTCGACCGCCACTGCATGCCTGGATTCTGCGGTGTCCGTGCATCGGACGATGGCCATCGCTCGACGCTCCGGGCAGAGCAATGGAGCAATCAGATGGCTGAAACGGCGAACAACTCAACGCTGCATAGGTGCCCCCCGCCGAGAGCTTGATTCCGCCTGAAACCCGCAGATGTCTAGACTTCCCCGACCTGCACCTCGCGTCTCGCAGTCTCGTGACGGGTCAGGACCGGTCCACCCCGTTAGGTACGTACAGGTACATGTACATACGGTACGGTACCTGAGGTACCGCCGGTCGGGCGGCCATGGCCGATCTCGTCGGTTTCAGACCACATCGCACCACATCTTGCCCGGAAGTCCAGCTGCGTATCCCAGCGTGTACCGAAGGTCTATCTCTCACGCGCGCCCGACCCGGGAAGTACCCGGTACCCTTGTCCGATACCGTACCTTTCTTCTGGCGCGGGAGGCAGATCTTGCAGATCGCGCGGCAGATCTGGAGCAGTCGTGCCCCACCAAGTGAACTGGCGCTCTGTGCGTGTGAGACAAGCAAGTCGGTCAGCGTCCGCGTCCACCCAACCAGGCCCGTGAGGCCCCCGGAAAATAATGCACCGGCCGAGTAGCGCGTGTCGTCTATCGTTACGCGACTGGGGAGGGCAGCGGGCGAAGAGAGCAGGCGCCGAGTCCGTCCCTCACGAGCCAAGAAAAAAGATGGCTGGACACGGAGGTCGATCACGGCAACCGCCGTTGTGTTTCTTGCTCTTCCGGGCAAAGGCTGCGGAGTCGGTGGTGAGAGCTACACCTGTCGCCATCTCACCTCCACACGCGCACACACCCTGCTCCGTCAGCCGAGGCGCGTGCTGACCGATTGACCGTCATCAGCAGCAGCATCCTTTTTTTTTTTCCAGTACACCAGGGAAGAGCCCAGATGGTGTGCAGAAAGAGGGGAAAGAGGTCAGGGCCAGCGGCCGCCGTACGCAGTCGCATGCCATATCGTCTCCATGATGCTCCATGACGAGCGACGGACAGACTGCTTACCTGCCCACCGTACTGCTTGTGTACTGCTAACTGCCTGACAGACTGACGTGCATCGTCTTGCGCGGGCTGGACCTGGCCCGGTGCGGTGCGCATGCAGCTGGCTGCCCTGACCTGCTGTGGGAGTCGGACCAGGCTCCAGGTCAGCTACTTTTTGTCGTCCTCGTTCTTCAGGATCGCTCTTTTTCTTCCCTCTTTCTTCTCCCACTCTCTTTCTTTGCTTTGCCTTTGTGTCCTTGTCTCTCGTTCCCGTCTACCTACCTACCTACCTACCTACCTACCTACCTATCTAATTCTGGGACCCGAGTCTTTGAGGTCGGTCGTTCGATCGCTGCGATTATAGCCTGCTTAGTCTCCCTTCGTTTATCGCTTTATTTAATTTAATTTCTATTTGCCTGTGCGAAAGACAGGAGGGAGCTTGCTCTCTGCCCTTGTTCTATCGTTCCCACCGGCTCGTGGCTGTGGCTGTTCAAGCCCTTGGGGAACGCCTCGGCGCTTATCGTGCAGTGCCTCGTAGGGTCCTCTCCCAGCGGCGCTGCGACCGGGGTAGCGCAAACGCTGCGCTTTGACGACTTCGTGGAGAGATATACATACACCGTCTCTCCCTCTACCTGCTTACTCTCCGATTCGCGGTTGGGGTCGCGATTCAAGATAAAACCTTCTTCCACCGGGTCTCCTGGTCCATCATCATCAACATTAGCCGGGACCTGAACCCAGTACCTTACAAACCGAACCGCCGACACCCCAAAGCCACCTCGAAAAAAAAAACACAATCAACCCAAGAGAAATCCAAAGACAAAAGGAAAACCAAAATGTGCTGCATCATCGAAACCGCAACATCCGACGACTCCCCTTCCCCATCCATCCGCGTCGTCGACCGCAAGTCTCGCACCACCATGACCACCGTCCCCCGCCCCCCGAGCTTCATCTACACCAGCCGCGCCCCATCGTCGTCGCGGCACTCGCGTCACTCATCATACCACTCCTCCTACTACTCGCACCGCAACCCTTCTTTCCCGTCTTCCTCCTCCGAGCGCACGTCCTACACGACCGTGACGCGGACGCACTCGCGCACGCGCTCGCACTCCATCGCCCCCGTCGAGCGCACCAGCGTCGAGTACATCGAGCCGGGGGCGTACGAGCGGCGGAGGAAGCGCGAGTACCACTACGAGCGTGACCGCTATGGGCGGGGGAGCGGGGAGGTGAGGATCCTGAGGATCGACTAGGGCAGCAGAACTGCGGAGAAGGAAGAGTGGGGAGAGAAGCGGAGTTGCAGGGGAGGAAATGGATCGGTCTATATACCCGGGGCGTGGTTTTCGTCGTTTCTTTTGCGGTGGTTTTTGGTTCTCAAGGGAAAGGGGGAGGGATGGGACGGGAAGGGATTTCGCTACGGCTCATTGGAGTCTGAGATCTGTATATCACTCCGCTATTCACTCGGTCGGTTTTCTTCTTTCTTGGGCACGGTTGGTCGATTTGTCTGGATCGAAGCGAGCAAGCACGGCGAGGCAAGGCAAGGCGAGGCGTTTTCTTCTTTTCTTTTCATGGGCAGGTGGGAATATGGTTATGCTGTATATACTTATACTGGGGGTATAGATATATATATATATATATATAGCGACGTTGATGCCCCCTCTCTCTACTTATTCTTAGTTGGCAGATTTGTCAATTTATTTATAATTTCAACATGTTTTTTGCCCCCTCCCTTCGCTTCCTTCAACTGCCTCGTATCCTGTATCGACTTGAAGATTATAATTCGACTGCTTCCTACAACTCTCTTACCTGTTTCCGTTAGTATTGACCATTATACTGAGATGACGATGATCTGGGTATGTGTACTGTACAGTACGACTACACATGCACAGCATGCTGAACTGTATACATTGCATTTCCCAGGTTATGCTGTAATTGCTTCCATTTTTTAAAAAAAATTTTTCAGCTGCTAAGGCAGTGTTCTGTCTGTTTCCTTTTTTTCTCCTTTTTTTTCTTGGATCAGAGGTACTGTACAGTACATACCATATACCGTGGGATGCATCATGCTCGGATTTTAATTGTGATTCGAGAATGCGGGAGCATTAGTAGTAGTAGTAGTAGTAGTAGTAGTAAAGCGGCCTACTGCACAGCTAAATATGTAGGTGGGGATTTTTTGGATGTTTGATTCATAAAAAAAAAGAGGAGGTAGGTAGTGGCTCGGTGGCTATATTTATTTATGTACAGTAGATACCTAATATGCAGGCAGGTTACCTAACTGGAGATTACTATCTATAAGGTCCACATATGATGGATGCATGTATGTATGTACAGCGTGTTTTTGATCCGATGCACAGCCGATTGTACTCCGTATGTAAGCCAAGTTAGGTAGGTAGGTAGATACCTTTTGTACATACATACATACATACATACATACACAATGGCTCCCCCCCCCCCCCCCCCCCCCCCCCCCCCCCCCCCCCCCC
>Ga0207767_1000343_pt1 | contig 35954 bp, 32 predicted proteins | sample HigsolmetaGSP17D_FD_184845 | JGI IMG/M metagenome (GOLD analysis project Ga0207767, IMG submission 184845) | High solid enriched microbial communities from the Joint BioEnergy Institute, USA - SP1-7-D (SPAdes) | ecosystem: Engineered > Bioreactor > SSF (Solid state fermentation) > Aerobic >... | reverse complement strand
GGGGGGGGGGGGAATATGGGACAGAGAACGGTCAAAATACAGCGCAAAATACCCGACAATTAGTATTCGGCGCCCTCCTCGCCCTCCGCGTCGACGCTGTCGCTGGCAACCTCCTCGTAGTCCTTCTCGAGAGCCGCAAGGTCCTCACGGGCCTCGGAGAACTCACCCTCCTCCATACCCTCACCGACGTACCAGTGCACGAAGGCGCGCTTCGAGTACATGAGGTCGAATTTGTGGTCAAGACGGCTCCAGGCCTCAGCGATGGCAGTAGTGTTGGACAGCATGCTGACGGAGCGGTCGACGGGCGCGAGCTCGCTGTCTGGGACGCGCACCGGCTTCTGGTAGTTGATACCAAGCTTGAATCCAGTGGGGCACCACTCAACCAGGTTGAACGAGGCCTTGGCCTTGACCGACGCAATGGCGGCCGTGCAGTCGCGGGGCACAACGTCTCCACGGTACAGCAGGGCAACCGCCATGTACTTGCCGTTGCGCGGGTCGCAGACAACCATCTGGTTGTTCGGCTCGAAGCCTGCAAGCATAGATGTCAGACACTTCGTAATCATCGCTACTAGGGCAGTTTTCGATACGTACACTGGAAGGTCAGGTCGTGCACCTTGAAGCTCTCATGGGAGCTCTTGTCCCTGGAGACGACAGGAGCGTAGGAGATCAATGGGTAGTGGATACGCGGGTAGGGGACCAGGTTGGTCTGGAACTCGTTCAGGTCGACGTTCAGGGCACCATCAAAGCGAAGGCTGGAGGTGATGGAGCTGACGACCTGGGCGATCAGGCGGTTCAGGTGCTCATAGCTGGGGCGGGGGATGTCGAGGTTGCGGCGGCAGATGTCGTACACGGCCTCGTTGTCGACCAGGAAGGTGCAGTCGGAGTTCTCGATGGTGCTGTGGGTGGACAGGACGGCGTTGTAGGGCTCAACGACGGCCGTCGACACACGGGGGGCCGGGTAGACAGAGAACTCGAGCTTGGACTTCTTGCCATAGTCGGTCGACAGACGCTCGAGCAGGAGCGCACCGAAACCAGAACCGGTACCACCACCGAACGAGTGGAAGATCAGGAAGCCCTGGAGGGAGTTGCAGTTGTCTACAGAAATTAGCACGCGGACGCGGTGTGATGCGAAGCAAGGAACCTACCGGCGACACGGCGGATGCGGTCAATGACGTTGTCGACCAGCTCCTTTCCGACGGTGTAGTGGCCACGGGCATCTGGACTCATCAGCATCACGTCTTTCGCAGATCAATAACATTGTCGCTCCTCGTACAGTTGTTGGCAGCATCCTCCTTTCCACTGATCAGCATCTCAGGGTGGAAGAGCTGGCGGTAGGGACCGGTACGGATCTCGTCAATGGGCTACAGCAATCAGTCAATCTTCCCTCGTTACTCCTCTTTCTTTGCCCTTGGCATACGCACCGAGGGGTCGAGATCGACGAAGATGGAGCGGGGGACATATTTGCCGCTGCCGGTCTCGGTGAAGAAAGTCTCGAAGGAGCCCTGCTCGCCAATGTCCTTGGCATCCGGGTCGGGACGACCATCAGCCTTGAGGCCGTGCTCGAGCAGATACCTTGAGGGCAAAAAGTCTCAGTCTGGATCGTGACATTTCACGTATCGGAGGGGGGTTTTGAAAAGCGGTGAAGACATGTACGTACAGCTCCCAGCAGCTGTTTCCCAGCTGGGTACCGGCCTGGCCGATGTGAAGGTGGCAAACCTGGACGGAGAATGTCAGTAGACTGTCTGCAGCAGGGGGTTGGAGCACTGTGCGTTGAGAGCATGGTCGTCGCCCGACGCGTCACATGGGGTCAGGGGCGTATCGTGGGTGTAAATACACGGGGATGGAGCGCACATACCTCGCCTCTCATTGTGGTGGATCAACAGCGTCTACGGGGAATGCACAAAACGAGGTCCAGAGGCGCGCAGAACGGTCTGGACGAGGAGGAGCAGAGGACGACGGCGATGGCGATGGAGATGGAGAGATGAGGTTCGCAAGTCGAGCGGGAGACAGACAGGAGAGCGTGTTGGCGGGAGGTGAGGAAACAGGCGTCTCGCGAACCGGCCAATCAGAGCCCGCCTGGCCCCCCTGAGCGTCGCCCGCCCACGGCTCCTCCCAGGCACTCCCGTGAGAGCCAGCGGCCGTTGTCGAGTAGGCGTGGATGGAAATATCGATTTATCTCCATCTTGCTCCCTACCTATCTTCTCCAGCGCGTGAGCACGGAAATCGTAGGGCCCGTCCGTTTTGTGCGCTTGCAGAAGGCACAGGCCAGCATGTACCCCGGACCCCGTACCCCATCATGACCCCAGGTAGAACACGGACTCCAGCTCGACAGCCTTAAGAGGATGCGAACTGTGCCTGAGGCTTTGAGCACGCCGTTGGCAAACGCCTGACCTGAGAATTTCCGCTGCCTAGAAACGTCGCGCGGATCCGATCGAGCTGGGCCACGGCATCCACGACCTGGTGTCGAAGACGACGTACTCGCGCTTCCACGGGACGAATACGGTGCGCGACTTCGTCGAGGCGCCCGGCCAGATGCTGGAGAACTGGACGGCCATTTCTGCATATGTCACCGTTGTCTATGCTGCTGCACTTTCCCCGGCTCTCCAGGATGCTCTGTCATCCTCTTGGAGGAAGTCCTGTCCAAAGACTGTCGAGTCAGAATGGCAGATGATGAAGCTCCCATGGAATTGCGGCCCTTGCGGGTGATGGAAGTTCTTTTTTACAGCACAAGGCTTGTATCGTGAGACCATAGGCAGGCATCCCTGCCTTCAACGTCCTTTTGACACCAGGCAAACCAACCGTCAAACGGGAAACAAAAGATTCCAGTCTCCTCTCTTTTTAAAACAGAATAGTGTCGGTTGACACCACAAACAAGGGCTTTGCAGAAGGATTCATGGACTCTCGAGGCGCAGATAATGGCTACAGATAATGTCCCTATCTGCATCCCCGGTGCGGACACGGTTGGTGGTTACTCATGATATTTATTTGCGACGACGCAAATCCCGTGGTCGTTGTGGGACTGTCTCTGCTCCAAGTACGCAGGTCATCAACCCTTTTGCCGTCTTCGTCTTGTATCAGCCTGGTTTAGTATTGCGGGAGACGATGTTTCTGATCTCCTAGAAGCAACGACTCCGCTGAAGCGGTATTTAGAGCCGGCTTACCGGTCACAACACTCATTTTACTCCCCTGCCTAGCGGAGGATGGTATCCAGCGTCTGACCTGTGCACAGAAATGATATTCCTTTGCCTGCTCGTGGCTAGCTTGTTAAGCGTGTTGGCAATTACGTGATGTGTATGACGACGAGAAAAGAGCGCAGTGAAAGCATAGCTGTTGGCCTTGGGGACACAGCTAACTTGAACGATCTTGTCGCAAGTGCAAAGACAGTCTCCAGGCATACGTTGAACATTGTTCCAAGGCACGACGGCGATGGGCCTCTGCCCTCTGTACATCACGGCGCAGAAGTGTCAGCTGCATTCTTTCGACCGAAGCGCAGTTTGGTGGCAGTGCCCCAGGACATGACGCTTGTCGCAGGATTTCCATTCCCTGCATCTTTCGAGGATGACGATGCCGCTGTCCTCCCAAGAAATGGAAATGGCCCACCTTATACGAGATCAGCAAGAAAAATGACGACAAGCACGGTCACGTCGTTTGAATCACTCAAACGGAACTGTTCCCAGAGATCTCTGGGCCACAGTGGCAGAGACATCTGACATTGTTGACCGGGGGCGCAGACGAGTCTCCATGTCGAAGGCTTGAAGCCCGTTGAGGCTCACGTGACCGTACTTCGTCAGGACGACGAAACCCCTTCTGCATGCAGCCGGGTTATGCTCCCGGAGTACGCCGTGTGTATAATTACTCAGCAGGATAGGGTTTCTCTGGAGCACTATTGTTAAGAGGACCGAATGGAGGACTATCGATAGCAGAACCCCGGGCTCTCCCATACGGAGTATTAATATTGCCGGGTCCCGGATGATATCTCGGTCGTAGCCCTGATCGAGCGAAAATCCCGTGCTGTTTTAAGGGTGGGTGCGCGGTCATGGCGTGAAACGTTACTCCGTCTCCAGGCGTTAAATTAGCAGCAGATCCGGGAGCACGGTGGCCGGTGCCTGGTGGCGGCGCCACACGCGGGGCGTCCTGCGGGTCTGGACCTGCAAGTCGAGCTTTGAACCCGCGCAGAACTCGGGAAGCACCAGTCAGTCAAAGAGAGGAAAAAAAAATATAGCTATCAGAAACAGGACAACATGGACCTTCTAGGGACACAGCAAAGGTCGGATACAGCTGCAAAAGAAAAAGCTGGAAACTAGCTTTCCTGCTTCTGCACTCCGTTGAAATCTTATCAAATGGTGCAGGCCCGCTGTACAACTCCAGAAGTGTGACATGACAGACCTGAGACGCTGCAGTCCACCGGCCAAGGTCCATCATCCATGGAACGCTGCGCGGCAGACCAAGAGACCGGCAGCAGCTGTCGGAGACTGACCACCGCCGCAAGGAACAAAGTTTATTATGATTGATGATTCTCGTTACCTGTCGCCTTTCTTATATCCCGGTCTGCCAGGGCCACCGCTGGGACGGCACGCGGGCTCCATCCGGGACCGGTCTGAAGCAGGGTTCTACGCAACATTTGGTACCTGGCAAATGGCACGCCATGTCGTGCAGGGCCCCGGAGCCTGACAAGGCGTCGATGGAGACGCCCTGGGGCCCGCACAGGTCGAGACCCGCGCAGCGAGAGGGCAGTGGTGGAGCCCTATCTGAGCAAGCCGATCGCAGTCGTGCAAGACGCGGCTTCTTGGGCTTTTCTGGCGACACAGAGGCCGCTGCTCCGACGAGCTCCACCGCCACGCATCGCCATTTTCTCACTCGCCTGCTATCTCCCACCTCACCAGGCTCACCTCGACTCACGGTGCGCCTATCACGATGCGGTTCAGTGGTCTCGACATGGGTCCCGATCTCTGCGTCTCCCGCATTTCGGCGTCCCTGCTATCTTGGTTGTGTGCCGCGGCGGCTCGTCTCGACCGTTATATGTACTCCACCTCTCCTCCTCCATGCCGTGCTCGGTCGCTCAGCTCTCCCCGCGTTCTTTCTCACCTCTGTGTTGTCAATAATACTTCTCTTCTTCGTCTCGTGGATGCTGCGGGGAGCTCTGTCGCTGCCACATTTGTCCATCCCTTCCGTTCTTTTCATGTGTCGCTCCTTTTTCTGCGCATACCGGAATTGGCAGCTCAATTGCACCCGACATCCCAGATCTTGGGCGGACTGCCCAGTCCTGTTGTACACAGATATTTATTGACCATTGACCATCCTTCTGATTGACGTATTCCAGCGACTGGCCTGGTGCCAGCAATGTCGACCCCCGTCGAGGAGCACCCCGCGCCAAGGGATGCGGCCGAGAAGAAGACCAACGATGACCTTTCTCCTTCTGACGACAGCACTGCCGTTCAAGACGGCTTGAAGGAGGCCAGTCCCGACTTGAGCGTTGACACTGAGCAAGAAGCGCTCCTCCGGCCGCCGCAGCTGTCGCCATCGCAGAGGCGCGAGCATGCAACGCGGCTCGAGGATGATCTCGCGGTCATGGAGGCAGAGCGCGTGGCCTCCAGCTCGCAGTACGATCCGGATGATGACAGGGAGAGCCATGCCTTATCGTCAGTAAGGCGATCTCGCTCGCACAAGTCCCAGGTAGTCGATGAGTTCGACGTGGCCACAAACCCGCTGCACGAGAAAGCAGCCGCCTATAACCCTCCAGAGAACCCAAGCACCAATTTTGCCAAGTTCTTCATAAAGATCCACAATTCCAGCTTCATCATCCGCTACTTCACCTACATCGTCCCGGTGGTCTTGATATTACTCATTCCGTTGCTGGTGGGTGCACTTGCCTACGAGAATGCCAACGTTGGCGGTGTTAAGCTGCTGTGGTTTTCCGTCTGGCTGGAGATTGTCTGGTTGACCCTGTGGGCTGGAAGAGTACGTGTCAATGATTTCCGGCTGCCATCTCGGCGAGGCTCTGCTAACAAGTGCGGCTAGATTGTCGCAAAGTGTATTCCCGGTCCGCTGGGCCTGTTGGCATCCCTGTTCACGAACAACGCGAAAAAGTGGCGTGATCTGGGCAAGTCACTGGAGCTGCCCGCGACGCTCTTCTTCTGGTGGCTTGGTGTGGAGATCTCGTTCCTCCCGACGATGACGAACCATCACATCGATGGCGACCGCACGACGCGAAATTGGGAGCGGGTGGTGAACAAGATCATCATCTCCGTGTTCGTCGGAACGATTCTCAACTTCATCGAGAAGATTATTATCCAATTGATCGCAATCAGCTTCCATCTGCGCACCTATTCGGACCGCATTGAGATCAACAAGTTCCAGATCGGCAGTCTGACCAAGCTGTACGCGTACTCGAAGCAGAAGATTGCCATGTCGGACGAGGAGTTTGAAGAACATAAGGAAAAACGGCTCTCCGGTGTCAAGACTCCACTGCAGTATGCAGGCCGCGCCCAGAAGGTGGCACGGGAGGCGCTGAACAAGGTCGGGGACGTTGCGGGCGCTGTCGCGGGTGATTTCACTGGCAGGAAAGTGAACAAGAGCAGTGATCCCCACCAGGTCGTCTTGACGCTGCTGAACACCACATCGGGCAGCCAGGTTCTGGCCCGACGACTGTACCGGACATTCGTCCGCGAGGGTTTCGACACGGTGTTTTCTGGCGATCTCAAGGCGGCCTTTGACAACAACGATGAGGCGGATGCTGCTTTTGCCATGTTCGACAAGGATATGAACGGTGACATCTCCATGGAAGAGCTTGAAGCCGTCTGTGTTGAGATTGGGCGGGAGCGCAAGTCCATCACTGCGTCTCTGAAGGATCTGGACTCCGTCGTGTCCAAACTCGACGATGTCCTGGTCTTCATCGTTGTCGTCATCACCGTGCTAGTTTTCCTCTCGTTGATTTCGACTTCTGCCGCCGGCGTGCTCACCTCCGCCGGCTCCACGATCCTCGCCCTCTCTTGGCTCTTCTCCGCTACGGCCCAGGAATTCCTGCAGTCGGTGGTGTTTGTCTTCGTCAAGCACCCGTTTGATGTCGGCGACCGTGTGTCCATCTACGGTAACACCGGCGCTATGCTGCGCGGAGACGACTACTTCGTGAAGGAGATTTCTCTCCTGTACACTGAGTTCAAGAAGATGGAAGGCCATGTCGTCCAGGCTCCCAACAGCTACCTGAACACACTCTTCATTCTGAACCAGCGCCGTTCCGGCGCTCTCGCGGAGGCTGTCCCTATTGTTATCAAGTACGGCACAACCTTGGAGCAGATCGACGCTCTGCGCCAGCGTCTGCTGGAGTTCGTCCGTAGCGAAAAGCGCGAGTACCAGCCCAACATTCTGACGGAACTGCGCGAGGTCACCGAGAACTACTCCATCACGCTCAACGTCGTCTTCTTCTACAAATCAAACTGGCAGAACGAGTTGCTGCGCCTGCAGCGCCGCAACAAGTTCATCTGCATGCTCATGGTCTCCTTGCAGGAGATTGGCATTGAAGGACCGCGCATGAATCTCCAGGGTGCCAATGTCGATTTCCCGTTCCACGTCACCCACCATGGCATGCCGCCGCCTTACTCTGCGGCTACCAGCGACAACCATCACCCGCCACAGACTCCGGTCGGCGGGCCAAGCAGCGACCTTTCCGGTATTCCAGAGGAGAATGAAGAGCCCAGCGGCACACCCCGCCATCGCCCCTCGATTCTGCGGAAAGGGATGAATGTTGCGGCCGCTCGCGCCCGCGGCGAGTCCATCTCCAGCAACAAGCATGTCGACTTTTCGCTGGGCATGCGCGAGGTCGCATCCGGTGACCCGATCAGCGATGTGTACTGGGACCGCCGCGGCCGCGGCAAGATCGACGAGGTCGTGCGCAACGTCAACCGTGAAAACGCCGAACGACGTATGCGCGAGGCAGAGGAGGCACAGCCACGCTCTTCCCTGCAGTCACCGCGGTCGCCCATCGGATCCAACGTTGATTTCCCCCAGGCCACGGGAGGTCTCGAGGGAGGACGCATGTCCCTCGACTCCACCAGCCGCCCTAGCCTCTCGTCCTCCATCCACCGCAGGCGCTTCCTCAACCGCTTCGGCACGTTGAGTAGTAGGGATCGGGACCGAGACGCGCAGGAAGATCTCATGGAGCAGGGTCGCTACGGGGACCACGAGTCTATTCACGACGCCAGGCGATCGGCCGAGTTCGATCGGTACAGTAGCCGGTGATTCTCTCTTCTTTTCTTTTCACGTATATCGTCAGTTATTCAACGTTAACGAACATACCCCTGCTGTCTGATGCCATGTTCATGTAGAGTACCTTCAGCCATGTATACTATACTATCGACCATATAGACTATATGAGACACTTGGAGAAGCACTTAGAGAGGAATTGATTTTGAAAAAAAAGTCTTTGATGATAATTCAACTGCCGCCTTCGTTATATAACTTCCCTCGCTTTGCTAGGTGTGAGAATAGAATATCGAAAGTCCTCCATGACACCTCAGTAATCGAACTTATATAAAAGAAAGGTGCTTGCTACCTGTGCCTCACTTATATAACAAACAACCCGGTGACCTGTGCAAAAAAAAAGTAGATAGAGATACCACCGAACGCTAAGCTACAATTGCTTCAAAGGAGATGCGTGCGGGTCAGCGAGGCCTGCTAGGTTAGGTGGCTTTAGAATGTTACCTAATGTCTGTCCGGACTCTTTTAAACTCTGCAAATGTACGTGTACTATACAGTACATTAATTAATGGTCACACTGGTGCATTATTGAGAAAATATATATATATTTTATAACAACCACAATATCCGGAGTTCCAAACCTTGATATCACATCAACAAGGGTAAGGGGTAACGAAGGAAGGTCACAAGCTGGTTAGCTTTTATTTAAATCCGAGCAAGACATTATTCCAAGGAGTTATATATATAACATCCATAGGGAAATTAGCAATGTCCTCTGACCAAGAAAAGCCAAAGGTCGAAGCCGGGCCAAATCTGGTGGTACTGTACTATGCAAGATAACCTCGAGATTGTTTTCCCTCTTAGATTGCGTAATCTATACACAATAATCACAACTCGGGTCGTGTCAGCGACTATAACTAACTAACCTTACCCCGACAGTAGTATAAGGAAGGAGACTACCTATAAACTGGCTACCTACCTGGTTGATGGGAAGTGCCGGCAGGACCAGCCGGTTGGCGGAACCTTACAGTGAACTTGGCGGATTGGGCGGGAACTTGTGCCAAAGAAAGGACGGAAGAAGTCATATGCATATATATATATATATGATTCTAGCTGCACAGCCCGCTTCCTTTTTTCCCCCTCTTCTTCTTCCTACAGTACCTGCGTACTCACTTCTTCCTAACTCGCAAAGGCATCCTCTCTATATTCCATCTCTTGTTAACATTACCTACTCGAGAGGTCCTCGTTATAGATATTAGATTCTACCCCGTCCTATCCTATTCTAGCACCTTATGCAGTATATGGGATAGGAGAAGTGACAGTGACATAGCGAGGCGAGCAGAGCTGCAGAAGCATTTCGAAAGAATAGCTTATTTGTTCAATGCTATACTAACACGAAACGCTCCAAGCCGCATGCTTCCTTTCTTGCCTTGTCTCTACCTGATTCCTGCGTATCTATAATGCTATATATACTTTCGCGGATATGGACGAATCTGGCACATACTATTATTGATGCTATTTGCATCCACTTCTTCCCTTCGACATCTGACCTCCCAGAGAGAGATTTCTTAATCTACTTATATACAAAATATCTTTCGTCTTTCCTTCTTCCCCCCTTCTGGCACCCCTCCACCCTCTTCTCTCATCGCCACGCATTCCGTTCGGTTAGTCCCAAATTTGAGTCGCTATTGCCCGAAAAAAAAGACATCCTGCAATTGGTTACTTAGTAGTACTTGCCGGCCGGACCTTTTCTTTAATATGCATACATAAATACGCAACTTCTTTTTGACTGCAATCTTACAAATTTGACACGAAAGACCAAAGCCACTGCAAAAAGCTACAGCTACCTAAAAGCTGCCTAATTGAAGGACTGCTACTCGCGGTCGCTGTCGCAGTCAGCTGGTATCCACTGCGCCGAGAGCCAAAGCTGCTTCGAACCGCTAGGTGGGTTCACTACCTATGCTGTGTCCGGATTCATCTTGTCGAGAACTATAACCATCTGCATCTGCTCCAATCAAATATCCGAGAGAGTGCAGCCCAGTTATTTTCATATGCAATCATGTCTAATTTCTTTCTATATTTTGCCATCACCAAATTATTCTGTCCTGCTCTAACAAGAGACTCGGAATGACAGTTGAACTGAGGATGGCTGCTGTTATTAATGCTGCAAATGCATTTGACATTGGACATCGACGATGACATTATATTGGAAATCTAATGCAATTGATAAAGATTTATTTATTTCGATAAGGCTCTCATGCAATCGATTAATGGAGAGACAGACCGAAACCAGAAACTTAAAGGAGGAAAAGAAAGTCTTCTTTACTGATCAAGTCTGATACGTACCTAGTCGCGAAGTTCTATACAGCTACCTCCTACTTCAATGCCCAGCAAAAGGCCAAGGCTGAGCCAAAAGCCAAAGCCGCGTCGAACCCGGCCCGACAAGATGAGAAAAGTCTATCCTGGGTTACAGCTCCATGTAATCATCCCGCTCATATTTCTTGGTTGATATATGCTTGCGAATACCTCTACAATACACTGTTAAGCTTCTCAGCCAGACCGCCTGTTGCGTGGGCGCATAAAACTGATAGATCTGAGCTCTCTCAAGACTATGTTGTACTGCAGTTTCTCGTTCCTTGGTTAAAAGCCTTTTCTTTCCAATGAAAGCACGTGGGAGCCCCCCCCCCCGATTACTCCATCTCCTCGCTTGGAGTCGAAAATTCCATCCAGAACCTCTCCTCTAGGGTGGCTGAATCGCATATTATCCTGGCTGTAATTCATGATGCATTGAGAATTTGAAAGGTTGGGAGAACAGATAATGGATAAGTGCTTTGCATTTCTATAGAACAAAATTTGTGCTTTCTATGAAGTCAGCCTTGCGTGATGCAGGGCGTGCCTGGGGCACTGGTGATGCCCCGGCGGTGCTATATGATGTTATTAAGCAGAGCCCAGTGAGCGATTTTGACATACATCGCGGCCATACCCAACTCCTAGCGTGTCGACTCTATTATTGGTTCCAGGCCTGTCGACAGGTGTGAGGTGGTTTGTCTGTCCCACCTGGTCTATATCCGCTTCCAGTTTTTGATGGCTACAACAATGGCGACGAGTCCAGTGCCTACTATCCCCGTAGGTCGAGGGCCGCCTGCCGAACGCGCAGTAATCCACAACGTGCACATCTACGATAATCAAAACCCGCATCAAAGAATCGGTGGTCTGCATCTGACAAATGGCGTCACAAAAGTGCTCTTTTATCACATGGTTGGGATCTTGATTCGTGTCACTCCGCCTTGGTCTCTGAGGGACGAGAGTATCGAGAACTCGAGAGAAAGGAGGACCCGCTATTGGCGGGTAATTATTTTATCGTCTCACGAGGTCAGTTTGCCTTTTTACCTCCTTCTTTTTAGGAGGGAGGAAGTTGCTAACAGATAGAAACTTAAAGCTTTGTAAGCTGACGGAGAAACAACCTCTTACTCGGACAACGTCTCGTCCACCTACCTCAAGACAATATGATCTATTTACTAACGCAGTGCGCCTCCGTGATCGTCGCTGCGTTGTAACAAAACTGGCAGTGCCACCTGAATTTGTTGAGGCTGACTACTGGCTTCGCTGGACTGCTACTCACGTCTCCCCCCGTAGCATATTGAGCACATTGGTCAGAGAACAATTTCGACAGCTTCATCACTGTACCGGGCCCGGACGGGGACAACATCAACTCCATCCAGAATGGACTCCTGCTTAGGAGCGACATTCAGCAGAAATTCGATAGCTATATATTCTCCATCTGCCGCGATGTATGACGTCGTATTTTCTTTGTCTTATCTTTAGTATTTATAATATCTGACAAGCACCTCAGGATAACTACAAGATTGTCTGCTTCCTTCCAGATGTGACGGGCATTGCAGGCACCCATCTTGACGAAAAGTTTCTTCAGGACCCTCAACGGCCTCTGGATGAACTACTGGACTGGCACTTCGAGCAGGCCGTGCTTACCAACATGAAAGGGCGCGGGGAGCCGGTTTTCAAACACGACTTCCCACCAGGTTCCGACATGGTCGGGGAGATCCTGAGGGGTCCCAAAGCACCAGAAAGAATGGAATTTGAGCTATTTACCAGACTCGGGCATTTGGCGACGGATGAGGAAGAGGCGGGAGTAGTGAGCAGTGGCAGCACTAGGACTGATACCCACGTACATGTACATATTTCTGGAGCCACGAGCAATCATCACAAAGACTGTTTAGAACTGTACATGACCAAAAGAATAACCTTATACACGATATACGCTGGGTAACAGCACTAATCTTTCCTGTTAGAAAGCATAGCGTGCATGATGATTTGTATTGTTGAAATATACCATGACCAAGGGGATCAAGCAAATCATGTCCGTGGAGGAGGTTGATGAAGGCCATGTTGCTGTTCCTATTCATGAGCTGGAAATGTATAATACCAAGAATATTACGATTCCTACTGTTCTACCTTTTCTCCTGCCCTACCATAGCTGCACCCTCACAACTTCCTGGGCGATTATATGGATTGTCAGCACCAGGAACACTACAACGCAAGCGGAAGCCCTGTCCCCGCGAGGCCAGCAAAAAAGATCTCTTGGGTTGCTTGTCGGGAGGACCGCCAGTCCAGTGGACGAAGCAGACGCAGCAAGCAGCCGGCGTAGGGGCAGTGGAGGCTATTGTCAAGACACCGGAATGGCCCCTGGCACCGCCGATCTCTAGGATGTTGTCTTGTGCCCGGGTTGAAATTCATGTTGGAGAGGGAGATTTCCGTGTTGTTGAGATCGGAGACCATATACGCGCTGCGGAGGAAGATATCTCTGCGTGGTGCAATCCCGATGACGCAGGCTGCCCTTGACGACCACCACCAACCACCAACCGCTCCCTCAATTAATCACAATCTAGCAGCAACGTCTATCCCACAACTCAAAATATATAAAAAGAATGGAAAAAGGGAAAAAAAAAAAGGAAACCTACAACAGACGGGATTCGCTGGTGGTCACCCACCCAACTACTAACCGCCCGGCGTGTGGCTTAAGTACGGCTGAGCGGACGGGAAGCCCTGTTTTCCACACCCTATGGTCGTAGGTGTCATATTATGACTAGAGAAGACTTTTATAGATCTCGGAGGATAGGAAGACGTTGCTTGACAAGTTAGCAACGCATGTGCATTAAATTAAGATTGTTGGATTGAATTGGAAAGGGGCACATCCTGTACCATCCAGCTGCCTGTGACTTGTCATTGAAATGAAACAAAAAGTAACATGAGATTGGTCTTATCGACATCATCCTTCCTCCCTCGACTGTGCTGTTGGAGGTGTGTTCACCAGGGATTAGGTACCTTTTGCAGATCGCAGACACGTGTGGGCTGCAAGAGAGAACTTCCAGCATGACCATATATGCAGTCAGTACCGTACATCATAATGGACACACGATAACGATCCTGAGCAGAGCTGAACTCATATTGACCTCTTCACACATGACCTCATAGACACATAAATACATATATACATAGACGGACAGCAGAGATCATTTACCTAGGCAGGTCGTCATTAAATAGCCTTGCCAGCAAGCAAGAAGCCAATTTCAAAAATATGGACACGGAAAGAATTCAAAACAATCATCATCTCGCGGGAATGAACTCCTTTTCATCCTGCTATTTTCTCTCCTAAATCTCTGACACTCAATTTCAGTCCGGGAGCTTGACATTCCATTTTTGCCAATTTTTTCTTGGTACATCATTTACCTTTCGTCTGACTCATTCTCTTTTCCCTATCCTTCCCGCGAAGCATTTGCTTCCCTTTTTTTTTTGCTTCTCTTTCGTTGAATACAGCCACGCACACATAATTCGAATTGGTATGAAATGAAATGATAAAGGAGAGATGCTGATCATAGTAACAAACCATGTCTTAGACAAACTGAACAACCTGGCACCGACCACCACGCCCAAACACCTGCTCACTGTTGATAGTATCCGAATGAAAAATAACAAACAGGAATGAGTGGACTATCGAGAGGAGAAACGAAAAAGGCTTTCCGGCAGTGACACATGAAACGAAACAGAGACAGGAGGAATGGTAAACATAGAACGGCAGTAAAAGAATAGACACAGCGTGGAGGGGAAAAGAAAAGAAAAGAAAAGAAAAGAAAACGGGCAAGGCGCGAGGATCGGTATTTGGAGTCCCCCAGCATCAGCATAGAACAAACAGTCATCACTATATCGGCTAGTCACAATTGCCATCCTAAAAAAAAGGTAATTGAAAAGCTCTCATCGCTTCTTCCAATGCAAAATGCTCATTTTGCTCCTCGACGGCGGACGAGGTGTCGGATCGGAATCTAGATCCTCGTCCGAAGGGGCAGGAATATGTACCGGCTTTGGGGTTACATCTGCGTCCGTAGCAGCGTCTGTGTCTCTGTCGGCACTTTCGCTTGATTCAGGAGCGTTGGTGGCAGGGTCTTCCGCAGCGGTGATCGGCTCAACTGTTGCTGCACCAGAACCTGCAACTTTCGGAAAAATTATCGGGGGAGTGATGTGGCCTTTCTTCTCCGACTTAGAGTTTGGTGCTGCCACCGGTGGTGTTGGAGTGTGAGGAGGGAGAGAGGAGGCTTCCTTGCCATGTTGAGGAAGTGAAGGTCGCTGCGGTGTTGCGGATTGCTCTAACTGTGGCTGAGACGCTTCTGGAGGTGTAGGCGCTTCCCGCTGCGTTTCATCTTCTACCAAGGTCTCAAGCGCCACTTCTGGGATATGGAGCTTTTCGAGTCTATCGGCCAACTGACTCGTGGATGAATCACAAGGTTCTTCGTTTCCTTCGTTAGAGTTCCTCGCACCCTCGGCTCTTTCGTTATCCAGTGTATCCTTCTCTTTCTTCGGAATCTCCTCACTTCCGCTGACAACGCTGCCGCGACTGTTTGTTCGCATCATCTCAATTCCCAGTTTGGATCCCGAGCGAGGACCTCTGGGGTGGGGACTGCGGGTCCGCACTTGAGCGTGACCAAGTTCTTCGTCTTCATCATCGCCTGACTCTGCACACTCGTATCTCTTTTTGTCAAAAGACTCCCTCTTTGCGCGAATACCTTCGACTGACCGCTGCTTTTTGGGAGTCAGTAGACCTGTTGAATTGACAGTGGCGGGCGCAGAGGTAGCATGAAACAGGTGCGGGAAAGCTGCCACGGTGGGATTGAGTTTTGGCTCCATCGGCCCAGGGGACGCTGAAAGATCCTCTGAGATGCCCAATCCGCCTTGATTACTGCCCCATTCGTCGGTATGGCGGCTGATGATCACGGGAACTTCTTCTGGCTTTATCGAGTCCATATCACCAAAGTAGCTGCTCCCGACAGAGTCTTCTCGACTAGATCCACGGTAGGAGCTGGGCAGGTGCGGAAAGCCGGAGGATGTCGAGCTGGGGCTGTCCTCGTTGCGTACTGACGCTTGACGCGACGCAGGCGGGATCATCAGGGGATGTGAGGGGTTGTAGTCCTTCGGCGGAGGCTTCCACTGACAGAATTTGCACAATACCTCAGTCAATTTAGTCAGGGTGGGAGGCTTCTCAATGAGCGCGTCGAAGTAATGAGTCTCGGGTAGATCCTTGAGGTAGCCCGTCACAGCAATTATAGGAGTGTGCGTGTTGGCACTCCGCGTTTCTCGGATCATCCGAGCAACGTCCGCCCCATTGATCTGTGGTAGTTTGAACTCTGTCATGATTATGTCGAACTGCACTTCACTCAAGGCATATCGCATGGCCTCCGAACCGTTCTCGGCTGTGATTGTACGGCAGCGCAGTTTCTCGAACAAGCGTTCCATAACGAGTCGCGAAACAGGGTGGTCTTCACAGATGAGTACGTCAAGGGGTCGGAAGAATGGCCCTTCGTTAATGTTGATCTGTGAAAGACGCCTGGAGCTCTGTCTCCGGCGTTGAACCTTGAGAAGGGCCTTCGTGCGGGGATCTTCATTATCCGACGACGAAGGCGAGAGATCCAGAAGTTGACTTCGGCGTTTGTGATGGCCCGGTATGTATTTCTCCCTCAGGGGCGACTGGAACTCACCATCCTGAGAGCCAACCGTCTGCGATCTCGCACGCGCCTTCGGCACGCCGCTTTGACTGGCTGTTGTTGCCTTATCCGGCGAATTGGCAGGAATCCTTGCAGTTCTAATTGGGGATGGGGCCGTAGATCCTAGCTTTAGGTTAGTCATCAGACGAGGCGGCTCAGCGGCGCTTCCGGCCGGCAGAGAACTGCTGGACTGGTGCGAATAGGTCGAAGAAGAGCCAGATGTCTTCCTGCGCTCATGATTCTGACCGGTGCTGAATTGAACCAGGAGCGGAGACGAAGGCTGGGACGGTCGGCTCGGTGATGAGGTCGCCTGGCTGAGGTTTGACGGGGAGCCAGGCCGATTGCTGCTGCCCTTATTTTGCGACATGGTCCGTTTAAGAGGCGTCGTTACAGGTGAACTGCCTTCTACAGACGGTCCGGAGCTGGAGACTGGGGTCTGCGCAAGTGACGTGGATTGCCGCTGCTGTGCCTGCATAGCTTCCTGGCGTAACTTCTGGATGACGTCCTTGTTTGCCTTTTCGAGGATGGGAAGGTTCTTGAAATTGAAGTTTCCGAAGTCATCGGCCAACAGAGGCTCGCTGAGCCTTCTGCTGCGTGCATCGCGGACGTGTGGTGGGATGTGCAGTGGCATCAAGCCTCGCTTGACCGAGTTGACCTGCGAACGGACCTTGAACAGCGCATCATGTGGGCGATCCGGATATTCGCCTGCACTGAACGGATGTGACGAAAGTTGATCCTCGAGGTCATCAGTAAATGCTTGAAGCGTGGCGCCACGAGCATCAAAGTATTCCGTGTCCTCGGGATTTTCTGTGTTCGGTACGAACTCTGCCTTGTCTTCCAGAAGCGTATCCCAGTTGATGTCTGAAAACCAGGGATGACTGCGGACCTCCGCACCTCCACTCGGAAACTTCTCGTCGGCGTTGGCGCCTAGTCGCTCCTCAGGATTGATGGTCAGGAGCTTGTTCATCAAATCTATGGCCTCCGGTGATACTAGCTCCTCGGCGTGATCTGGCCAGTTAATCCGCCTGTTCAGGATATTCTCGAAGACTTCGTCCGGCGTCGAAGCGTTGAACGGTGGGTATCCGTACAGAAACTCGAACATGATGCAGCCTAGCGACCACCAATCGCTCATCTCATCCTGGCCTGTTCCATTGATCGTTTCAGGAGCAAGATAATCAGGAGTGCCGACGAAACGTCTGTTTTGGTCTTCTGGGTCAAACAACGCCATGGGAGGGGGTAGCATTGACTGTTGCGGAGGCGTGTTATGTGGGCCGGAAATTGACGAAGTAGGATGGCTGAAGGTGTGCTGCAGAGGATATAGGTAAGGAGAATCACTAGCCTCACTCGGGGCTTCTTCTTCCAAACTACTGTGTTGTACAAGCGGCGGAGGAGCAGGCGTCTCACAGCCGTCGGTTATGGAGAAGGTGCGGAACATGGCACTGAGATTGTCACTTCCTACACTGTCCCTTCTGTACCCAGAGACTCTCCTCGAGTTCTCGCGGCTAAGGGGATTCTGGTTGAGATTAAAATATGAAGGTTGGTTGAGACCTGCAGCAGGGTCCGGGGTGATAAGAGGAGTGGCGCTTGGCGAACCGCTGCCTTGCAAGTCAAACGACGCTGACCGTGAAGACGCGAGGGAAACCGCCCTGGCAAAGGGACCTTGCTTGAGAAGATCCGGAGTTGACTCATTGGGATTCTTCAACACACGCTTCTGACGACCCACGAGACCCATGCGTGACAGACCGAAGTCCGTCAGTTTAAGGTGTCCCTTCTGATCAATAAGCAGGTTATCGGGCTTGAGATCACGATGGACAATGCCTCTGCTGTGGAGATGTTCGACCCCTAGTACAACTTCTGCAATGTATTTCTTTGCCCAATCTTCGGGCAGACCGCCCAAGACTTTTATAAGAGAAGCACAATCGCCACCGTTGAGATACTCCATGACCAGATAGAGGTAGTCCTTGCTCGAAAAGGTCCAATAGAGTTTCGCAACAAAGTCACTCTCACCCTGCCACATCATGATCGCCCTTTCTGCCTTGACGTTTGTGACTTGATTCTTGGCGACCATATCTGCCTTCTTGAGGACTTTGATGGCAAAATATTCGCCAGTACTCTTCTTCTTCGACAGGTAAACGCTTCCGAACGCACCCTTGCTTATAGGTTTGATAATTTCAAAGTCTTTAATCGACGGAGGCGCAGGACGAGGTTGAGGCTGACTAACAGATGCCAAACGCGGTGAAACTGGGGGCTTAGCGGGTTCAGAAGATGTTGCGGATGACTGTCGGCGATGATGGTGGTGGTGAAGATGATGAGGATGCTGGAGCGATGCATGAGAGGCTATGTCAGTCGTGATCAGCGAAGGAGACACAACAGGGGATGACATGCTTTCCCCACTTGGAAAGCGAGGTTTAGATAGACGCAAAGGAGAGTGGGGAGGACCAGGTGTCCTGCATGGGGAGTGCTGTCGCCCCGGAGAACTTGACAATCCGGGCAAGATCAGGCTCTTCCGCTTCCCCCTTGAGCTTGTTGCACGAGACAGACTTCTCTCGGACGATGGAGATTCCGTACGCATCACACCAGCCGCGGCCGAGGAGGGCGCACTGCTGTCACTATTCTCACCAGCATCGCTCTCTGCAAGCAGAGAACCGCGTTTTGACGGCTGTGACGTGCTCAGCAGACCGGCAGAGCTTTTGTGCGAGCGAGGCGTTGGGCACTCAATCGGACTGCTGGATCGAGTGGAAACGGCTACAGAGGAGACTTTCCCGGGCTGAGAAACCAGGGAGTGATCCGAAGAATCGTGAAGCGCCATAGGTATCGAGGACGCCTCTGGTGGCTGGGACCCGGCCGAGGCCACGGTCTGTTCCTGAAAGGAGTCCTCCACCTGAACAGCAGCGTCCTCGAGAGTCTCCTCACTCTCCTCGGAAGAGGAATCGCTGAGCTCCCCAGCTGCTATGCGCTCCGCCTTGCTCAAAGCGGCAGCGATGCACTCCTCGACCAGAACCGCATATTCAATGCGGATCCGCTCAGCATACTCGATGATCCTACGATGCCTGATAACAGCATCTACCTTGGCCTTGGCGAGCTGTTCCGTGTCCGTAGACAAAGCGGCCAGACCCTGCTCCTGCTCTAAAGTGTTGGAGCTGGGAGATTGCCATTGGAGGACCTGAGATATCCTGGACTCGGACTGCGGAGATAGCGTTCTGAAGTCCTCTCCCTCTGCACGGATCTCTTTCAGGGCAGGCGTGCTGATCTCCAATGCAGTGTCGCAGAGATCAAGGATCAGCTCGACAATACGGACCAGGGGCCGCCGCACAGCGAACGACCGACCTCGAGCATGTCCAAGACCGGAGGTGGATTGATCCCTCGATCGAGGTGGGGTGCCTGGCGAAGAGCTAGAGGCGGATGCCTGCCCGGAGGACGGTGCAGAGGACGAAGGTGACGGCCCAATAGGCAGTCCTTTGTACTCCGGAGGTCCAACGTCAGCCGTATTGCCTTCACCCGAGGCTGACCTGTTCTGCTGAGCTTCGAGGGCATCCAGGACTTTGACAATAGCATGGCGGTGTTCATTGAGATTTTCCTGCGCGATCTGCACGTCCATCTCCGCTCTGTGCTCCTGCAGACAAAGCTCCGAATGCTTCTCGAACCACCACGGAGTGATCTGGCGCTCGCAGATGCGGCACAATACTGGGTTCGGAGGTGGGTGGTTTGCGGGATCGTCTCCCGCCTCGGCCAGCGACGTCAAGTAGTTTGCCAGTACTTCCGCACCGACACCTAGAGATTCTACCAGCAAAGGGGGGAGGTCAATTGTTACCTGTCGAGGCTCAGTAGACGGCCGTAGCATCCACATGGTCTGTAGAAACAACAATTAGCTGCCAATCACTGCATACTCGCGTCAGATGTGCACCTACATGGCCAGCGCCATCCGAGGAATGATCATACACCATGATCCCTTGAGCTTCCATGTCGATGGTTTCCTGGTGCGGCTCTTCCACCTCATCTCGACGCTCCTCATTGTCAGCCGCCGTTTCCCCTTCACCGCTCCGCTTCTCTCCTTCCCGCGGCGGCGACTGCGGAGAGGACTTGAGCACTGAATTGGGGCCCAGAGGCAGGGAAAACCTGATGAAACGACTCCGGGCATCATCCTCCTTCATCGACTCGGCCGCATCCTGGAACGCGGTCTTGTTGGTGAGCAGGATGTCGGAGATCATCCTGCCCTCCACGGACTCGACGGGAGAGCCCACGACCTGCTTCCATGACGGACTGACCCATTTGATCCGACCGTCCAGGCCAAGGTCCAGGATGATGTTCAATGTCTGCTCCGCCGCCTCCCTGAGCTCTTCACGTTCTTCCCGCATGTCCTCGCTCAAGGAGCGTTCCATGGACACCTTCCTGGGAGGACGCTCGCGCGCCTCCGGCCCCAGGGGCGTGACATCCGGAGGGGCGAGGAACTGGGGACTTCGCGTGCCATTGCCCGCCATGCTGGACGAGCAGAGATAGCTGGTCGACAGCGGCTCCTCCGGCGGAGGACGCTTGATCGAGACGCCAGCACGTGGGGATGATCTGAGGGTGTGGACTGAGCAGAGCACAGAAGGACCGTCTGCCAGGCAGAGCGGGTGCCCGGGAGCAGGTAGGCTATGGCTTCATCCGCAGCATCAACGGGCCATGGCGGGGGACACGGGAGGGGTGCAGCTGAAGACGATGATCTCACGGCGGACCGGGGCGGCGCGGCGACGGACGCTCTGAGCGTGGCCTCTGGAGGGGAAGGGAGCGTCCAAGCGGCTCGTCCTGCGAGGAATGCAGACGACGGAGCGACACCGGTTGCGGTGTATCAGCGGAGGGGCGCGACGGCGAGGCGTCGACGCCGGGCGGTGGGAGCAGGGCGAAACCACGAAGACAGGGCGCACGCGGAGCCCACCTCTGGGAGGCTGACTGATGAGCTGGCTCAGACGGACGGCATGTACGGGCGTCGAAGGACGGACGAGACGGCTGGACGGGGGGAAGAGAGGGAGAGAGGACAAGAGCAAAGCAAGAGAGCGACGCCGTGGGAGAGCGAGAGGGCGAGGGAGGAGGTCGGCGCAAGAGGCACGAGACTCGCGTGCGGCGAGCGCCGCAGCGCCCGGGCGCCGGCAGTCAACACAACTTCCACCGGCCACCTCTATCTCTGTCACTCTCTGGGTCTCCCTCCCTCCCTCTATCTCTAACTCTCTACTGTGCTCTTGACGCTGGACGGCCTAGAATCGCCAGAAGAGAGCGCTCCAGCTTCATCGATCGTGCCCTCGCGAACCGGTGCAACTCCATACATCACCGTGCTGGGACTCGGCGGGATGGCATCCATGGACGACTCCCACTCGTCCTTCTCATCAATGGCCGTCTCTGCTCTTTATCAGCCATCTCTGTGCCAACCGACGGCCGTTCTCGATGTCTCTGCTTTCTGTCCTACCGGAGAGGACTGACCTCCGCCGAGCTGGTCCCTTGCTGCACCCCGTTTTCAGTGCACTACGTGTCTCTGCTCAGCTGACGAATGTCCACAGAAATAGCTACCGCTATATATATACAAGTTTATCTCTACGCGTATCCCGCTCGTTTGGGCTCTGCCTGCGTCGATGACAGACGCAACGATATCGGCCTCGAGTGCTCCGTACATACATACACCGTATACACCCATGTACCTGCTTCCGGTGCTGTGGTTCTCAGACAGACCCGGTCTTCCATTCTCTGTGTTTAGTCTCAGGTACTTGCTCCGGTACCTGACTCACTCGCCCTTCCGATGGCCAGACGGGCCAGACGCTTGCCGGTCTGGGGGTCCTGGGAGCTCCTCCTGCACGCATCCTCGTCATCCCTGCCTCCTCTTTGACCTTGGACCACCCCGGCCACTGGAGCCTGAAACAACAAAACAGCCCGTAGGACCAGCCACCCGGGCTCGCGCGTTGAGCCTGCTGCAGCGGATCCCCGGCGCTCCGACGACGGGGAGGATGATGTGATGCTCTGTCCCTTCATGCCTTGCTGCCTTGGTCCCGCATGGGCCAGCCGTTGGGATGCCTTTCCCGGCCAACGGGCGCTGCTCTTCTCTCGCCCTGGCCGTGCGGCACCCACCGCTGCTGGTCCCACCCAGGCCCTATCGATCTCCATATCAGTATCGCGCTTCATGCGACGCCTTTCAGACACGGGTCGCGTACTGTTGCGTAGATCCAGCGTCTCAGAAACACAGGCACGGGTTCAAACACGCCTTAGACCTTCGCCGTATTCTCTTCTTGGAGAAGTACACCCTTACCAAGAAACACCTTCAATAGCCACTTTGGAGGATAAAGCCCCATCGTCTCCGCTCCGATCCGTTGTGTCCAGCGCCGGCTGGCCTTACCCACGGACCCTTCCTTGTGAACAACCTCAATGGCCCGAACTCAGTCTGCTCCCTGGACTTTGTACAGCAAAGGCGGCCGGAGACACACCGGCAAGCCACCCTCGCCGGCATTCTGTGGAATCTCTGATTCCTGCTGCATATTCTGGGCAATGGGCAATAGTCGGCTCCGACTGAGGCCGCAAGAAAGCCACTAACCCTAGATCCGGCAACACTGCATGCACCTTTTCCCCCTGTACGACACCAATCCGCCTCTAGCGGCACGAGTGTCTGAGATTGTCCAGATCCCCGCTCCCAGGCGCCCTCCGAAGTGTCTAGAAGGGCAACAGGCATGGCACAAGTGCATACCGCGCAGTTTATTCACGGTTAGCCACGCTGCCACGCAACTACGCCTGGCTCCTATCCCAGTGCAACGATTCCCTTTGCGGCTCTGGGCTGATTCTAGCATTCTTCTTCCGTGAATGAGCGCCTTGGCGCCTGCGGGGAATGCTGGCAGCGGGGTAGAAGTGGGGTCGCCTCGGCGCTGGAGTCGATGCTGGTGCCGCTGGTCCGGTGACTCTTTTACCGTTTTCCGGTCAACATTTTGGATTGTTTCTGTACGACGGCCCACCTCTACATCACTATTGACTGGGGAGATGGCTATTTCAGTTGCTCCTCAGTCATCCAGGATTGCGGATGCCTTAGAATTAACCGTGGGATTGGAGCCGTTCTGACTGTCCAGGAATTGAGTTTCCTGCGCTGAATCCAGAACATGAGCTTTGCATTCACGCACCTGCAGAGTGATGATCCGTCTGCTGGGTGAAAGGAGGCACAGTGATCCTTCCATTCGTCATCGACATCTCTTTGGCTGCTTACGCTGATTTGATTGCCCATGCTGGCAAAAATCCTCTCAAGACATGGTTGTGACTGGAATGCTCCAATTTGCGATGCTGTGTCTATGTTGGCACCAAGAAAGCATCAAGACTGCTCATTGCTCGTCATTTGGAGGCATTGGAGAGGTCTACAATTGATCAAAGCGCAGTATGAAGCAGCAAGACCTTGCGGTGAGAGGACAAGCGCGACCTGGAGGGTTTGCAGTTCCCAGGAAGTAGGCAGGTGTCCGAGTCGTACTCACAACTGATTGCATCTTCCCTCGTCCAATAGTGAACCGCACCCATTGGTGAGAATATTGGGACCGGAAACTAGCACATTATTGAACCTACACCAATGGATATGTTCTCCTGTGTCCAAACCCCTCCCGACAGCGCTTCTCCTCGGAAACCTTACCCAGACCAAGTCATCAGGTGACCTCATTGGTAACCAATCCTATGTTAGAGATTAATACAGCACCATTTCCTTCTAGATCTGGCTATTTCGTGTTCTCAAAGCGTCTGAAGACATTTGATTTACTTGTCCTCTGCTTTATTACTATTCTATTACCGCATAGATCTACTATGTTGGTTGGGTCTGTTGGTAGCCTCCCCAGCCTGCAGTAACATTTAGCGTCTGTTTATTTATTTCTTCCAGTCCCCTTGGCAATGGGTGACTCAGGTCTTTGATTTACTACATACATATTGTCTCGTACCTATCTACCTGTCTATATATCGTTCTACCACCGAGATCCTGGGCCGGGAACAGGAATACTCGGGAAAAGCAAATGATTCTTCGACTCCGTTCCGAAGGAGAAAATCTTCAAGACGATAAAGACGATACCTATTAATAGCTAATGTTTCCTGCCTTCTTTCTTAAGCCAAGAGGTCCTTATACATATAGCTAACATCCTTTTTTTTTCACGACCATCATGCCTCCATTGATCTAATATGTGCAGAACAGCACAGCAAATAGGAAAAGACCCATAATCAACCAAGTTGCATTACTTGCACTATTCTACTCCTTGCCGAATATCTCTAGCCCAACTTCAGAAACAGGACTGTTGGAACTACTGCTTGGCGGACAGAAGTGTTGATACTAATCTTGTTATTATCAAAAGTTTCCTATCATGACCGATCAAACAGCGACGTTGTTCTTTTGGATATTCTCGAAACTCATATACATGCTGTGTATATCTGCCGAAAAGCGTCTTATTCAGAGCTTGCTTCGTGAATAGCACGTCAGTTCGTCATACCGATCTAACTTTAACCTGCCAGCCAGAATGAGATTCGAGCAACAGGCATTATGGCGCCCTCGAGGAGGAACTTGAGTTTATTTCTTCACGTTATTACATTCATCGAACAAGTCCCTGAGTCCCGACGGCCAGGTTTCTCTCTTGTAGGCAATTGAGAATCTGCTTTTTTTTCAAGTCCACGAGGATATCGATTGATTGAGATGCAAATTCCGTTTCTCCTGCTTTTTGACTTTATCTCAGAGAGATTTACGAGTTTCTATTCCCTCCCTCTATGCTTCTCCTGATGCTACAGTTCTCTTTGCTCTGATGACCGGTTACGTGAAGGGGCCATTAACCACTATGGACCTCTGGCACAATACTGCAATGTTATAGTTTGCCTTGAAACACCTTCGACTCACTTTACACGGGAGCTGTACTGTACAGAAGCACGAGTGCGCCACCTGCAAGAAGATTATGCCACAAATATGTGCCATTCTGAGTTGTTGGCCCGTCGAAGACGTTGCTATCCACGACCTTAGAGTATCTAATGTTTGGCGTGCTTGCTGGAACCCCGCTAAGTGAGCTGCAGGGAGACTGGAAATTGGATTCAAACGACAAACTCCGTCGAACGTTGTGATCAGAGAATATGAAACCCTGAATACCCACCTAGGTATATTTAGCTAACTGTGAATTTTTGAGGAAGATTTTGGATTTCTTTCTCATCGTAGTCATGAATATGGGCGCAAATACAGATTCCGAAGCACATATGAGCAGAAACTCCTGATAAAACATGTTAGGTTATACATGTTTCTGATGTGACTGATAATACAACATTCAATTTTTTTCGCAAACAGCTGACAACTGTGAGTATTAAGGAACGTATGTCTCTCTTGCACACCTTGGAAATAGAGGCCACTGGTGCTATCACTGGCTCATGGTTGGAGTAATTCTCTTAGCAATTTGTTTTCATCACGGCTTGCTTGTTATTATGTCCAGACTAATGAGGACCGGACTCTTGTTGAAGCTCGTCGAAAAACTTAAAAAAAATTGCGTTGGCTGAAGAATGTTAGCTTGGAAGAAATGGAATTCGAACCCTGTCATTTATTTTTCTTCCTGTTTTTCTTATTTTATCATGATCTGACTTAAGATGCAGGTTCTATGACCGAATCGCTCTTGTGTGAAGCCTCTCCTTGATCAGACGCGTCTTGGGAGCTCGTTGCATAGCAACCATCTGTTGTCATCGAGGTCGACTGCTCAGCATCTGTGTCACAAAATTTTCTGGAAAACTGATACTGGCTGAATGAAACAGATAGCTGTTTTGATTTCCTGTTGTACTCAACTCCAAGTGAAGAACAGGCTTGGTTTTCAGACCTTCACACATTCTCATTTCTTTTCTTCCCCCCTCTGTTAATCATTAGATGTAAAGCAATTCGCAGCATAGGTCAGAGCTCTGCTTAATTGATTGAAAGAGATGCTCGTCCTTTATTCTCTTTCCTCCTTTTTGGTCTTACATCTTCTGTCTATTCTATGTACCAAGGCACCCCCATCCTCCTATCCCGCTCTAGCTCCAGCTTCTTTATCTTACAGCCAGGTCCTAAATAATGCAGCAACCCTTAGACAGGGCAGATTGACAAATACCTTTACTTGACACGCCTCTCTGTATTTGACCCTTTTCTCTGATCTTGATCTAGTTATTCTAGTGTAAGCGGACCTGGATCTGCTGAAACTTAAAATCTTCTCTCTTGTCAGGCACTTCTTACGTATTCTATTCTGACTCCTTCCTGACAGAGCCTACAAGGAGACTGTGTTCCTGTCTTCAGCCACAAGTGCAAAGGCAACCCTGTATATGGCACTCTTCCTGTTGGCTGATTTGTGAGATTTCATAAATACAGGGACAGCGCACAGGATATCCAGATCCGAAGGATCAATAGAAGTGGCTCCAGCAATATTCGGCGGTAAAAATATATCTACAAGTATTTGAGAAGCTAGTACAGCAGATCATGCGCGTCGGCATTGGGTCAGGGATCCGTGACAGGAGAGGCCTAGGTACATCATTCAGTGGAGCGCCCAGATACACGCGGAGTCATGGACCACCGCGGTCGACGCGATGATATTCAACACGCGACTGCGTATGAGATATGGATATTACTGTACATAATAATGATATGTAACAGTTTGTCTGACGTGAGAGTGAGATATATGGGGTGTTTGGAGGGGGAGGACTCCTGAGGGTTTAGGTTCCATTGGGAGGCACGTGCCTTCTGTAGTTCCATGGAAGATTACAGTCTCCTCCGACTATCATATGACTGTTGTACAACTGTCACTCATTCTTTGTTTACCGTTTCGAGAGTCTGCTTACCTTTGCATAACCTCTATTAGGTTTTGCAGCCTATTAAACGAAGAAAAGCCATAAAAATAGCCGTATATGCGGTGTTTCCGCATCTCATCATGTTATTTATCAATGCTGGTTTGTGACCCATCTCATATATACGTAATCTGCTTACATCCTCCAGAACCCATACTTTTGTTCTCCACCCTTGCAATTATTTACCAGAAAGTTAGAGAAACGAAGAAACGCTCTCATATCATGTCATTGTTTTCGTGCGCCACCCGGACACTCTGCGTAACTTCGATCGCCCCGGGTTTGGCAAGCGAAGGGGTCGTGCTGTTTCTCGAGTACGCTAGTCTCGACTTGCTGGCGCTGATGGACGTGTTGGACAGCGGTATGCCTTGTGGATTCAGATACGAGGATGGCATCGCCGTGTAACCGCTCCCGTAGCCGCCGCGTCGAGAGCTCCGTGCCTTGCGATATACGATTGCAAAGGCGGGGAGGCAGCCGATTATGACAGCTGTGGCAGACGAATTAGTGGGAAGGATTACTTGATAGGTTGGTATTCTATGCCTTTCGAAGCAGGGATTACATACCAATTCCTGACTCGATCATGCCCCAAAACGCGAGCCACGAACTACTCGGTGTACTGTCATTCTTGGCCCTGGTGCCAATCTGGACCACGCGCACAATAGCTATGACGATACAGCCCGCCCCAACGCAGAAGATGCCACCAACGCTCAGTTTTTGAACCAGTGGTAGGCGTAAAGACCATATCAATTTGACTGGCAATAGCATGACTAGATTGCAAGCGTCAGCGCTGACGAATTCTGCCGCAATGAGTCGCAGGACAACTGACTCATGAGGTCGCTGATCACGTCGACAGCGAAGGAATAATACAGGCTGGCTATTTGCGCGAGAGCGTCATGGTGGGTTGTGCAGAGGCCTGCAGAGCTCCAGTCGCCTTAAGTGAGCAGGACGTCGACAAACGAGTAAAAAGTGACGACGTATTCAACTTGGGGCCACGGACCAACGGTGAACCAGGCGTGCATACTGCTGCAGGAGGTGAAATTGGAGACCACACAGCCGATAAAAGTCTAGCAGTGACACGGTCATATTTTAGCAGAGAAAATATCATCACAAGGGATCGAGAGATATACCACAATCGTGAAGAGAAAGATCCCCCACCACCAGCGGAGTTGGTCAGGCAAGCCCTTCAGCAAGCGCCGGTAGAGGAACAGCAGCGACAGTTTCACAGACCAAAGAGCTGCCCACAGCAGCATCGTGTTCGTGAAGAAAATCTTGATCATGAAGAGAGCGTCCTTCTCGAGCGTTGGGTATGGAGGTGCCCTCCCCGCCTCGATCTCGGTGACTCGGTACATCACCGGCGTGACGACGATATAGTCGATCGCCAGGACCAGGAAGAAAATCCAGGACAGCAGGACAAAAGCATCTTCCACCTGGAATCCCGCAGACTTCCAAAACCGCAGGACGAACCGCGCCAGGCAGAAAAACGTCGTGATGGCAATCATCGTATATCCCGTTTCTATCAGCCGCCCGGCCGTGATATAATTCTCTGTGACAGCCATTGTGACGGCACGCGACGCGTGAACTGGGAAAGCTCCGTTAGATTGACAAGATTTCGCAGAGTCCGGTGCAGGCGGCTCTTGCCGGCCCCTTTTCTGCTTTTTTTTTTTCAACAGGTCGTGATGGTTGTTTCTGCGGAATAAATGACAGCAGCAAACAGGGTCATTTGCTACCCTGACCAGGTCGCACTCATCATCGTTAGAAATGACTATTGGGAACCCCTGGAAAAATTTCTCCAGCAGCCCCAATTGCAGGGAAGGGATTCTTCGTATATTAGGGTACATTCCATGGCTATCACGGAGTTTCTGCAGAGGCTATAGTTTGTATCCGCTATGGTATGTAGGAGGTATCATGGCTCTAGATGATGCAGATGTAACCTTGCTAAGACTTCGCTTTTGTAACGGCGCCAATCTTAGGACCCCGAATCAATGCTTAGCTCTGCAACTTTGTTCAGGGCTCCCAAGTAGTCATGTCCACGATTGGTCTTTGCGCCTCTCTGCGCTCGATGTGGTGGCGGGGTTGCCCCTCCTGTTCCTGTGTAACATTCGCAACACCATTAATAATATCCCACCGCTGCAGGGATATTTTGTCGACAGAGATGGGTTCATCCGATGGCCCCCAACTTTCAAAGGTCGGATACCGACTGAAGATTGCCGAATATCCAGGGTCCCAGTAAGCGGATTGGTTTGCCCCTGTGCCCCTGAATCCTGTTGATATTTATAACTGGCTTGCTGTCCACTCCTCCGCATGTATGCCCTGCTACCTACAGCGCCCTTCTGCAGCCAAGGGAACTAGCCATGCGGGTTATCTCTCTGCTCGTGCCAGGCCTCCTGTCGACTGTGGCCGCAGCCTCCACGGCCGCCCAGGACGTCATCGCAGCTCTCCAGGCAGGGGGCGTTGACGTGAACCGACACTTCAATAACACCGCGTTGCTCACGTCCTCGACACTTGCATCCTCGTCGGGCTTCTGCTCTCTCCTGGTACGTGATCAAGCCCTCCCTTTGCATTCTAATGCCGTGATTCTAATACCTATTTAGTGCTCTGCTCTCCCTGCCATCTTTCCAGGGCGCGTGCTCTCGAAGAACTCGCCAGAGTACACGGCATTTGATGCGAGTTTCTGGTCGCAACAGCAAGCGGAGGTCCGGCCGGCCTGTATCTTCCAGCCTGCCGACTCTCAGCAGGTCTCGCTCGGCTTGTTGCTGGCGCGCCTCACCCAGTGTCCGTTTGCCGTGAAGAGCGGTGGCCATGCGGCCTTCTCTGGCTCCTCAAACATCCATGATGGCCTCACGATTGATCTGAGTGGATTGAACTCCATCACGTTGTCTTTGGACCAGTCAATTGCGCGCATTGGCGCAGGAAACAGGTGGCATGACGTCTACAGTACTCTGGCGCCGTACAATTTATCCGTCATTGGAGGTCGAGTAGCGGACATTGGCGTTGGCGGCCTGACTCTCGGAGGTGAATCGTGAAGTCGTGCTCTCGGTTTCCCAATTCTACATGCTCACTGTGATGCTCACCAGGTGGAATCTCCTTTTTCTCCGGTGCCTACGGCTGGGCATGCGACAATGTTGCCAACTATGAGGTACTAATCCAGGATCTTACTTGATTACTTCTCTGGAGGACGGGATTGACACAGTTCTTTAGGTTGTCACCGCCAATGGCGCCATCCTAGAGGTCAACCCCAATTCCTACCCCGATCTGTACTGGGCGTTGCGTGGTGGAGGAAACAACTTTGGCATCGTGACCCGCTTCGATCTGATAACCCATCCTCAAGGCCTCATGTGGGGAGGATCTCGCCTGCACCTGATTGACTACAAAACGGACGTGATCGATGCCCTCTGCCAGTTTGGACATGATGCGCCGACGGATCCCAATGCCGCTCTGATCGTGGCCTTTGCATATGCCCAGGGCACGTTCCTGGCTTCTATAGACATCGAGTACGCAAAGCCGGTCGTCAGCCCGCCGATCTTCAGTGCGTTCGAAGCAATCCCAGCGGTCCTGGACACCATGGGGATCAAAACCCTGCCTGAAATAACGTTGGAGTTCAAAGAGTCGAATCCCGGCGGCCTGCGAGAAAGCTACTGGACCGCTACCTTCAAGCTCGACAAGGACCTGACCACTTTCATCGTCGACACCTTTATGACTGAGCTCACACCCGTTGAGAACGCTACGGGGCTAATCCCCGCGGCGGTCTTGCAGGTCATCACGACGGACATGATGTCGCACATGTCCAAGAACGGAGGCAATGCCTTGGGACTGGATCCCTCCGACGGGCCCCTCCTAATACTGAATCTGTCCTTCATGTGGGCGGACGCGGCAGATGACGATGCGATCATGGCGGTGCTCGGAAGCATCACGACCAAGTCCATCGCCGAAGCCAAAGCCCGGGGTCTGTACCACGAGTATCTCTACATGAACTACGCGAGTCAGTACCAGGACGTCGTTCGGTCTTATGGCGCGGCCAACCACGAGCGCTTGCAGGCCATTGCGCGCAAGTACGATCCCGACCAGGTCTTCCAGAAGCTCCAGCCGGGGTATTTCAAGCTCAACGGAGTTCCCAACTCCACGTATCCGTCGAGCTAGGCTAGGAAGGAGGTGAGAGTTTGTAAATATAGTGTCTTTCGCAAGGAAAAAAAATTATCTGTACTGTACAGCAATTTGGGCATGTAAAATAGTGTTATTAATATCAAATATCATGTGAGTTTCATATCTTGCCAACGTCGCGTGACTTAGCAGAGTCCCAGCTGTATAGGTAGTCATCTCGATCCGGCTGCAAGGCAGGCCACGCTATATGTGAATGACCTAGCCGCGCGCCCTTGAATTCCTATTCCAGGTGTGGACACTTTAACTAGGGACAATCAGTTGAATGCGCAATCAAAAAGAAAATGAACGAGGCATGTCGGACAGAGTAATAACAAATTATCCGTGTCTTGGGGACGTGCACAGCAGTAGCCATACTCGCCGGATCCTTTCAAGGCAACGGAGACGCAGATTGACTGCAGAGGGCCGCGGATACTGGCTGTGATAGGTATGATGTATTAATGACCATGCAGTCTGTATGTTCCCAATGCCTACTAGGAGGTATCCGTTCAGCACGTTCCCCCGTACTTCAACCAATTTCCATGGGCTGGAAAAACAAACAAGTGTTATATAAAGCGCAGTTTTACAGTAGATACAATATAGCGATATCAAGAAAGGTAAAATGTGGAAGAATGGAAGAGATGGGAGTATAAAGCTGAAGCTGAGTCTGCATACTATGACAGTCAATCGAACAGATAGACGGAAAGAGGCCGTCTCCAGCATCCTCTGTACAGTGAATCATACATCTTCCCATGTCACCGTTTTCAAAACTGAACCTGCATACCATGGCGGTGACTCAAACAGATAGACAGAAGGAGCCCATTTCCAGCATTCTTTGTATACAGTGAATCATGCATCTTTCCATTTCACCGTTTGCATATTCAATTTTCCTTTGAGTCAAGTGCCTAAGTGGATGACCTCACTGTCCGCGGCTGCCACCTTCCGCACAAACAGCCTGACTTCCCTTCAACTCCATCCAACTCCATCCATCCTGACTCGTTCAATAATTGCTTCAACATACCTTCCATCAAGCCTATTCTCGTGTTCCTTTAGGAAATATTCCTTCCTTCTCTTAAGAATTCTCCCAGACTTCCAAACAAAAATCCGAAACAATGAGGCGCTCATTGAGAAGACTCCTGGATCCGGAGAGACTGCCGGTAGATCTTGTTAACACGCCTCAGAGATGGCCTCACTACCAGCAAAGACGGTTGAGAAGCTTGTTAAGCAAATTATCAAGGTCGATCCTAACAACTACGACACTTACATGCTTTTTATAAAGGCGACGATATCCGGAGACATGAAAGTCACAGGCGATCAATCCTACACGGGCACTTTCCAAGATTCCTTTTCTGTTTCTTTTGATAGCCGCGTTCAGTGGTGTGGTGTTTCTTCACGCCACAAATACCATAGCGCTGTACGTTGCTTGTAGCTGTAGAATCATATCAACTTCATTTAGTTCAGATTAATAAGTATTATTACGGACTTCAGAAGAGTAAGTAACTTCTTGAACATCATCCGAGATAGTAGTAGGTTCCGTTAAGTTCGCCTGGCAGAGAGCTGCACCAGAACTCAAGTAAAACTTCACTTTTCTTTTTGATAGGTATCTAGCCTTCTTTACTATCTAAAATGTATGTCTCGAGGGCAGAAAAAGTGGTGGATAAACGTATTTAGATGTCAATTCAGCGGTCGCTCCCCAGCCAGAGAAGACCAAAATAAAGCAGTATGCACTAGTCTCGGTCTCTATGCCTTGATTGGCTGGCTGCTACTGCATATTCCGTCGGCCACGAAGCCGTGTGTCTTGGCTAGGTGCAGAATAACCGACTCACCCGATCCGCAAAGTCGACCGTGACCGCCGTGATGCCGCCGCGGCGGAGGTCGAGACCAGACCAGAGAGCTCGCGGCTGTCTGCCTATGTATCACTCTCACCGACAATGACCTGACGACCGGTGCACTTCTCTCACTCACGATCCAGAACTCGAATCCCTCGCGAAAAGAGCGACCGGAGCGGAAAACGCAGAGCGAGTGATGCTGCGGCCACGGTAGCAGATCACTCTTGAGACTGTCCGAGACCAGAGAACCCTTTATCGGAGCGGAGCAGAGAGCAGAGAGCAGGACAGTTTCCTGTCCTGGGACATAACATTGCAATTATGTCGACCATGTATGTCTGCATGATACTTCCTTGGAATTGGAATTGAACTGGCTGAACCGCCGCAGGGGCGTGTACTCGCTCATTATCATCAACAAGGCCGGCGGACTCATCTACCAGCGCGACTTCCAGTCCGGGCTGCGCAAGCTCTCGACAAACGACTACCTGGTGCTGGCGGGGACGTTCCACGGGTATGTCTTTTAATATACCATACGCGAAATCATACAATATAAAGAAGGGAGACTAACGAGGATACTTGCTTTGCCGCAGCGTCCACGCCATCACCCGCTCCCTGACGCCGCTGATCCCCGCGACCGCCGCCTCCTCCTCGACCGGGACCTCCGCGACGGCCGGCTCCTCCTCGTCGCGCACGTCGACGCCGACGCAGGCCGCGACGACGCTGCCCAACCCGTCGCTGCCCAAGACCGGGCTCGAGGTGCTCGAGACGGACAAGTTCCGCATGACCTGCTTCCAGACCGTCACGGGCACCAAGTTCCTGCTGTTCACCGACCCGCTCATGCCCAACGTCGACGTGATCATGCGCAAGGTCTACGAGCTCTACGCCGACTACGTCATGAAGAACCCGTTCTACCAGCTGGAGATGCCCGTGCGGTGCGAGCTGTTCGATCGCCATCTGGCGTCGTGGTTGCGGGGGAGGATGTAAGTCTTTCTCTTCTGTTTTTACTACTTCTGGGCGCCGAAATAATGAGTATAATGCTAGGATATCATAACGAGGATATATATCTAAGCGTCAGCTTCCTTCCATCACGAGGTTGTGGTTTTATTTATTTATCTATTACGGTCGTACATGGCTGGGATGGTTTCTGCTGTAGATCCGATAGACCAATCAATAACCGCTTCACAAGGCGTCAGAAAGGCCCGAGTTGTAGAGATCCAGCGACAAAAAGAAACGGGGAAAAAAAAAAAAGAACTCCGGCTTATGTATGCGTCAACGTTCGTCCTAAGAAAACTGGAGGCATTGATATCATATCCCTACGCCGTATCCATCTTGTCTCCATCCTCCTTCTTGTCCTTGTCCCCGCTGGGCTCCCCGTTCTGATTCAGCAGCGGCTGCCCTTCCTCGGGGATGTTCTCCAGCGCGGCCTTGCGCTCCCGCTCCTCGCGCTCTCGCCTCTCTCGCTCCTGCCGGTTCTTCTCCTCCTCGAGCGATAACCGCAGCGCGAACGCCAGCTCGGGGTCGTTCTCTGCCGCATCCTCGAATCCAAAACCTCCTTCAACGCCCTCGGCGCCTATGCCAGCGGCGCCCGCAGCGGTACCATCGCCACCCAGGATGGGCGTAAGCTGTAGCTCCTCGCTGAGCAGGTTCGGGCCGGGAGGGATGATAGCAAGGTGGGAGCCGTCGCCGCCCTTGACGTTCTCGATGAAGGCCTCCAGCTTCTTCGTCGTGTCGGAGTCGATATCCCCAAAGGCGACGAAATCGACCGACACGTTGTTCTTCTTCATCTTCTTCGCCAGCTTCACCAGGCTCTTCTCGTCTTCGGTGACGGGGGAGCAGTTGAACACGATAATCCGTTGTCGCTGGGACTTTTCTGAGCGGTGCTTCAGGGCAAGCTGTGGACATCCGGATCAGCGGTAATTCGGAGACACAGACGAAGTGCTAGGGGAACATACACCAGCGACTTGTATGCTAGAGGAGAGGTGTGGGGTGCCGTGGATCTTCGTCCGATGCAAGCCGGACAAGATCTTGCCAAAGTCTGAGGTGAACGTCGACAGGACCTCGGGCCCGTTACCACCCATGCTCATGAGACCAACGGCCGACTGAGGGTGTGCGCGCATCTTGGCGGAGTGGATGACGCTGACGGCGTCGCACTGGGCTTGCCATCGTGTCGAGCTGGAGAAATGTCAGAAAAAAAAGGTCTGCAAGCATCAAACCAGGTGTACTGACGTGTAGTCTCCATTTCTGCTGCTTTCACTGTTGTCTACACTGCAACAAGCTGTCAGCCCTGTGGATCGATAGCTCAGTGGTGGGGGGTGGAGGACGGACATGATCATCGTAGCCTCGAGCACCATCTTGGCGGTTCTCCGGAGACGGCAAGCTCCGAGGACCAAGGGAGAGGGAGAGGGAAAGAGAAGACAGTCGAAGAGAAGGATGGGATGGAGGACGCGAGAGGAGAGAGGGCGCTGTACGTGGTGGAGGAGCTGTTCGGGGGCGGGCGACGATGGCGATGAGGTCGAGCTCTGGCGCTTCCGCTGCCGCTAGCCGCCGCCCGCCAAGCGCCTCCGCGTTGTTTACTCGCGTCCGCCGGCCTCCTCTCTACACAACAACCAACACCCCCCGAGGTTTTTGGATCACGCCGCCCCGTCACACGGAGTCTTCCCTCCAAGATCCTGCAGATATAAACAAGCACTATACAAGTACGCTCGCGCTCTTTCTGCCGACCCACCTTTTTCCCAATGGCCTCGCCTCTGTCGAGGAAACGGAAGTCTCCAGAGCCAGACCACGACGTGCACAATGAATACGCCTCGACGACCCCCGCGGGCAGTCCTCCCCGGAAGAAGCTGAGAATCACGCGGAGGCAGAAACAGGCTCTTATAGACAACCTGCAGCTTGAGAGTAAGCTCATCCTCCGTCGACCGCGACGGGCTGCCCCCCCCCCCCCCCCCCCCCC
>Ga0207767_1000338_pt1 | contig 36380 bp, 41 predicted proteins | sample HigsolmetaGSP17D_FD_184845 | JGI IMG/M metagenome (GOLD analysis project Ga0207767, IMG submission 184845) | High solid enriched microbial communities from the Joint BioEnergy Institute, USA - SP1-7-D (SPAdes) | ecosystem: Engineered > Bioreactor > SSF (Solid state fermentation) > Aerobic >... | reverse complement strand
TTCCCCCTCCCCCCCCCCGGGCCCGGGGCCTGGGACCAGCACCCCCTCCTCCCGCGCGGAAAGAGCATCGTACTTCTGAACGTTGTGTGTTCCGGGCAACTAACAGCCGACATATCCTCCGTAAGTAGCTGCAAAATGATGACTCTGAAGAGGAACACATCTGTGCTGTATGCGCTTATTCAGTGGACTGCATAGGTATTACATGGTGCTGTGATAGCCGAGTCGGTTAGTTGCCTATATGAGTGCACCTAGCAAATAGCATAAACCGCTTTCAGGTTTAGACCAGCAGCCTTGGCCCCCATGGCTAAACAGGATCTGGCCATTAGGTACTGGTATTATTGCACACCGCAGAAGTGGCACGGAGGTCCGTCAAATGCTCCAAGTCTCGTGCCGGTTTCGTAATTTTTGGTCATGAGCTCGACTGGTTTTACATAAAGAGTTAATTTAATTATCAGCAAGATCAAATTTCTGGTGGCCTGCTTACGATTTCATGTACTCGTCTCAAACGGATAGGCAAGAAATACAAATCAATTCTTTCTGAAAACGAATGACACGCAGCAACGGGTTCGCAACAGGTTCTGGTTTCGAATATGTTCAAAAATGTCCCAGCAGAATCTCAATGGTCTCATGAGCTGTCAACAGTAGGAAATTGTGCATGCAAACAAGTAACCAGAAAAGAGCGTGTTAACAGCAAACTGTTAAGGAACAATAAACAAAAGAAAGCAAGTAGTCAACAATCTGTCTGGGCCTTAGTCCACCACAACATAAGTCAGTCAGTAGGAGGATCTGATGAGCTAGCTGTATCTGCTCAGAGGAGACATCGGACAATCCATATCCGTTCAGCATGCTACCTATGTATACTGGAGTTGATCCGAGTCATGAATAGATCCGCAGCTATGCAATGCCCTCAAGAGGAATCCGAGAAGCATCATGCGGAAAGTATGGCAGCGTTCCCAACTTCCGCCTTCTTCAACGAATCAAATGACTTTTGCTGGAGTTGGTTGGCGGAAGTCTTCATTCATATTGGTGAAATCAAAGATGAGCAGTGTCTGCCAGTCGAAAATGGCAATGTGTTTGATATCTATTCCGAACCATCGGCCTTATTGTCCGGCCCGAGCTTTGTCACACACCCCGACATGCGATACTTCAATGCTTGCAAAACGATCGCGTTGTCCTTCAGTACATGCCCTAATCAGCTTGACACAGCTCGTCTGATGACCCGACTCGCATCTTTCTTCGTAGCATCTGCTTGCTGAAAATTCGCTCCATCGAAGGACGTTGGCGGGTTTGAATTCCATCACAGCAACAGGTGTTTCTATGTTTTCTTGATTCCGGTGAATCCATTTAACATCTGCACTGCTTGTTTTGTTCTGCGATTCACTGAGACAGAGCAGACGACAGCCATCATGCGGCAACCGGCTAGCAGCAACGTTGACGGGGTGGAGAAGCTGCAGAGCAGAAAGGCGAATAATATCAGCTTCGGTCCTCAGGGTATGGGTCTCTTCATGTTCCAGCATGGAGTTCCCGAGAAAATTCTTGATCTCATCAAGTCGGAGTTTGGCTCTTTGAAGGACTGGCTGGGGGTTCTCCCTTTCGAAGACCTTCAGCGGTGCCGCATCGATTGTAGACTGCGCCGTCGTCGAGATGGTATGGTACTCCTCTTGGTGCGCACCTTCAACGTATGGAAGATAGTCTTAAAGTGAGTCGAAAATCGTGGGGATTGGTTCTGGTCCCATTGGTTCTGTTTTCTATATATATCTCCTTTTGTGGGTGATGCCGTCTGAGACGGGTCAACGAACGCAACACGGAGCAAGCATAAATTGGCCCAAAGGACTCTGTCGTTTGGGATCGAATAAAATCTCAAAATAACTGGTGTAGACTATGTTGAACTTTCCCGTCATTTATATCCTTTCTCTCTATCATTAATCAAATTCTGATCAAATCACTGCATAGGTTGCCATATGGAGAGCTTGTAAAGGAAGATGCTGTGTGGAGGACCTTGCTGGGCTGCCTGACGACACCCTGCGGCGCAGCCCTACCTTTCTTTTAGGAAGTGCAGACACGTTTGTTTAGATGCCGGTTAAATTGATAACCTGCATGATGTCAAATGACAGCCATTCTTTTCCTTAGCGACATGCGACATGAGGGTTTCGGTGACATGGCGTCTCCTATCATGCTCGCTGCGTCTTCTGCCCTCCGGTTCCCGGGAAGACAGGGACTGATCCTATTCAACCAAGAATTCTTGAATCGATTGGAACGAGGGAGGATTATAATGCCCAAGTAACGACTATTCAAATACTACGTACCCCAGAAAACATATCAGCATCGCTTCCAACGACGAACGAGCACCTTATCGCCAAGTTTTATAATTTCCTTTATTTCGACCATGCGCAGGATAATATAGATCCTTTCCTCTACATAGACCGAGCTTACACCCATGAGGTCGCCGCATATGAAGTGCTCAAGCCGCTCCAGGGAACGATTATCACCCGGTACTACGGCTCGTTCATGCTTGAACTTCCAATTCCAAATAGAAGAAGAGGAGTTACTATCCGCTCTGTCCGATTTATCCTTTTGGAACTTGTAGCAGGTATTGACATGCGAAAGCTCAATTCTGCTGACTTCTCGCCGGAAGCCCGCTAGGATCTTATGAAAGCCATCACCTGGGCATAATCTCTCATATATAACCCATAACGCTTACCATAGGGACATACACCCCCGTAATGTATTGGTCCTCCAGCAGCAGCAGCAGCAGGAGCATAGTCTTCAACAGCAAACGACCAGACTTCAAGTGATGATTATCGACTTTGGTCACTCCCAGCGCCGAGTCCCTTCATGGTACCCTTGGTTTACTCCCGGAGAAGTTCAGCTTTACCTCCCTGGAGTATACATATCACCTCTGCCGCGCTGGAATGAGCGCGACGGCCGCGTGGCTTGCTTTAGGGATTGGATTAACTGGGATTGGGATTCATGGCTGGACCGGACATATGAGTCTACAAAGGCATCTATAGCTGATGATATGCGCAAACTTTGGGGACAACTCAGGTGATATTCACCTGTACCTCTGCACAGAGAGGCGGAAGCTTAAGACCTTGGAAAGATTTTCAATACCAAGTCTGTTGCCTTTCCTTAGAGTCCTTTCCTGTTCTGTCGTTCTCTGTCTTTTTTTTTCTATATTCTTGCTCTACCGCCTCCTCTGTCCTGCATTTTTTCGAGGCAATTAAGTGTTCTTATTGTTATATCAATCTTGAGTCTTGATTATGTATGCGCGAAGCAAAGATCAGTTTCTGAAATCTATTTTTTCCTCTTTACAAATCCCGAATTCCACAGCGGGGCTTCACTACGCGAGTTTGTTCTATCTTTACCGGTATGTGATTGGTTTTCTGGGAGTGACTGGTGATCGTTATTATGAGATGGAGACTATCTAGACAGCAAGCCGTGTTCAGATATTGCTTCGGTAAGTGCTACTCCTTACTAGTGTCAGGCTTAGTTGTTTGTTGAGTAGGAAACTTGCGCTTGTCTTATATGTATTTCCATTGAGCGTTATCACATATGTTTCTGCGCAAAAAGAATGCAAGTTTGATTGATGTTACTTCAACATATATTTCATATATTTCTGTACAAAAAACACAAGCTTGATGTACGTTTTAACAAAAATTTCGCGAAAAGTCAACAAGAAGCTGGTATTGGACAGGTTGTAAAATCTACTCATGGGGTCGAGACTTCTGCAGTGGTCCAGACGACGAGGGTTTAGGCTATGAATGAATCGTTAGCACACTCACTACGGACCCGATCAGGGCCTACATACCAGGGAGAGTGCCGTTTCCAGGGAAAGTGCCGTTTGGAGCACCGCCAGGACCTCCAGGACCACCAATGCCGCTGTTCTCATTCGCGACGCCACCGTCCTCGGTCATGTACGCAGCCGGAGTGATGGCCGAATCCTCGGTGGCGTCAATGCCCAAGGAGATCCAGGCGAAGATCCCGTCTTGGACGTCGTCACCCAGGAACACATACTGCACGAAGGGGTCGATCGTATCGGCTTCCTCCGCGAGAATGGAGTCCTCAGCGTTTGTGGTGAGCTCCTGGGTGTTGGTGTTGTAGGGAGACACCGCCTCAACCTGGGAGATCAGGTCCTGGTCGAAAAAGAGCTGGCCAACGTGGGATGCGTGCGACGTGTAGAGTCCAGAGATGGTGTTGTTCTGGAGACGGACGGTCTCGTTGGCGGCGTGGCTGAGGACTGGTGGTATATGTTAGTTTAATGCAATTGAGGGCAGCTGTGCTCGATCTCCGTCAGAGGGACGTACTGTGAATGTGAGTGGTACGGCTGGTGTAATGGCCCGGGAAGATGGTCTCAAACTGGGCCACGCCATAGCCGTCCGTCTGCTGAAGGCCACGGAGGAAAGTCGTATTAATATTTGATGCGTCGTTGGAGTTGCCGTTTCCATTGGCGACGACACCAGAGTAGACGCCCTAAGGAAGTCAGCTGGGTCACCTTCTCTACTGATAACGTATACTTACAGTAGCATTGCAGTGCCACAGGTCAATGTAGACTTGGGGTACCGGTTCACAGGTGTTGGTATCAATCAGCTGAACATCCAAGAAGAGCGGAACGCCTGGCTGATCCTCAACGACGTTCTTGCGGATGAGTTCTCCAGTAACGTCTTGCGAGATGTTAGTATATACTACCACTTCGAAACGGGCTGGTGCACTAACAATAAGGACCCTGAGTGACATCAGGTCCAAGGATGCAGGACGCATTGGACTGAAACAGGACATGAGGGTCCGTCGAGGGAGAGACATCAAGGGTTGAATGATGAGTCGTGTTCAGCACGGTATCAAGGTCGCGGGCGTTCAAGTGAGGCGATCCTTCCGAGACGTCAGTTTATGATTATACTTTACAGACTTCTGGCAGGTGACATACTGGTCTGGATCCCCCTCTTGCGTCGAAGTTGCTCAACGGTCTGCTGACGGCGAGCAACATTCTTGGCTTCATAACCACGAGCCTTGAGGTTCTCAGCACAATGTCCCAGGCTGCGGGACTCAAGAGGAGTCCGCTTGATGAACGCAGCGCGCTCAGCAGCCTCTGCCTTGACATCGTGGCCAGGGTGTGCTAATGCTAGCCCGGCCAGGCCGACCAAGCCAGCGACGAGCGTGCGGTTAAACTGGACCATTGTTCAGGATAGATAGAAAGCGTTGATCGGACTTCTGTCCACTGGAATACTTATAAAAGACGCTGGATCTCTACCCAGTCAAAGCTCGAAGAGCGACTGCCTGCACATCTTATATGTCTTCCCCAAGGGCCGGATCTGAAATATCAACTAACCTCCCAACTTCACTCTGGAACATTCTTCTCCATCTCCGAAACGAATCAATCCACCCTCATTGCCTCAGAAACACGAAGAATAACGGAATCTTGGTCATCCACGGTACTTAGCGTGATTTGCAGCGTGCAACTTCGATCCTGAATGGTTCCCTGACCCTTTCCAGTCCCGCTGCCAAGGCTGCAACGGGATGAGCCCTCTTCCTGGCTTCATCTTTGGGGGCTGTCTTGGGCATCAGAGAGACGCTACTTCTGAGGACGGGTTTGCGACATTGATCTTGATAGATATTGCCAAGACTTGTCGTTGTTAGCGACACACCCGCTGCGGTTAGGGTTTCCGCTCCGAAACGTCATGGGCTTACGCGGCTCCCCGGCGAAGCTACCGTTTGAAAACATCCGCCCCCTTAGTCTGTACATCAGTGCACGGTGGTCAGGGAGCAATTGGCTTGGCGTTTCAGCTGCTGGTAATCAGGATGGATCTTATTCGCCACTTCTTCCACCGATCTTGGACGTGTAACGGAATCAAAACAGATTCCAGTGCCAGATGCCAAGACCGCATCGTCATCGTAAACCCTTGATAGCTGATTGGCACATGGATTACTCATGTGAAGTTCTGAGCTCAACATCCAGACTCATCCTTTTGCAGATCCTTGCTAGCAGCGGAAGCGATGACGAAGAATAGAAACGCGTCGTTTATTATTTCTCGATTAAGTTGCGAGATCTTGGCTGAAAGTATCTGTCACGTGTAGATTAGCTTAAATTAGCTTAACTGCTACCCGTAGGTACTGTACCTAACCTTGCCATGCGCCAACATTATCCGTCTCACCATGTATAAAAAAAGAGGATATTCTTCTGGAATTAGCAACTACAGCTCTAGACGTTGGATTTTGAAATAAATCGGAGTTAGTCCAGCAGCATTGGTTATCCAGAGTGTGTCATTGTATCTCAGGTGACTACTGCGCCTGAGAGGGCCTCGCCGCCAAGCCCACCGCCTCCAGGTACCCAGAAAGCTTGCCTGGAGCCAAGTTGGCAGGTTCCACAAAATCAGGCACCATCCAGTGATGTCAATCCATTACAAATTAGTGAGGTTGGACAGGCAAATCGCCTGACTCACCCAGATCACCCTGTTGAAGAACCGGCGTTCTGTTGAGCAAGGAGTGAACAGCTCACAGTTTTTTATATATTCTCGGAAGTTGCTTAAAGACATTGAGCGGTGCCTGGAAGAGCCACTGTTCTTAGAGGCATCCTTAACTAAATCTTAGTTAAGGTTTAGGGGCCTTCTCAACTGAACTTTAATTAAACTGTCACGGTAGAGATAAGGCAGATGATTGGCCTACAAGATGCTCCAGTTCTGTCATCTCCATGCCATGACGCCGGATTCTCTGAAAGTCCCTCGTTTGGAATAGGAGTAAATAGCATATGCTTTATTTCGTGTTGGTTTTGTCAGTGGGAAGCGTGGAGCATGTCAGTTAATTGACTCCAGCTGGCCATAGTCTAGGTAGTTAGGTAGGGCCGATGCTGAAAATGACACCCATTATACCTGGCAATTTATTCTTCCAACTTGAATAATTGCATAGACACCTGTATTATACTCAACGCTGTATTTATAGAATTTGGTAAGCGGACTCTTATGAAGGCAAAGACTTGAATCAACTGCTAAGTATTCATCCTGTCAGACACAAGTGAAGCTGATCGAGGAAAGAAAGACTAGGACTTTTTGTTGCCTCCTTTAGATATAGATGGAGAAGTATGTACTGTGCCATATCAGATGTAAAACAAGCTGAAGTTATATTCTACGCCTGGATTGGGATCCTCGGGCAAATAATCCATATAGTTGCGTCGACTACGTTACTTACTAGATGATAGAATGTATCTCTTTGCTTTATCCGCAAATCCCATAATTTCATTTATCTGTTCCGCCACTGAAGCGCTGCCCGTATCCCGAGCTTTCAGAAAGATATCACATCCCTTTTAGATGACGGCTTTTCAATTCTGCACATGAAGATGAGCGGTTGGAACATATCCTATTATTGTCAACTTTGAAAGATGGCGGATTCCAACTCAAAGGTGCGAATAGAGGTAGGCCGTATTCAGCAGCCGGCTGCAAAGATGGCGGGATAACACACTTACAGTTAATGACATCGTCGAGTCAAATTAAGGGGAAATCGATACAGAATATCCTAACAGTGAGAAACACGAGCTGCTTTACCTCTCCTCGAAGGGTTACCGAGTCCACGCCATGTTATGACAACATTGCCGTGAACTCATTCTTTGGCGCGGCATTACTTCTATCGCAACCTGCTCTTGGAATCATACAAAATGAACCGAAATGGTGATATATTCTTGTAGTTGTTAATAAATCTTCAAGGGGAAAATAAAATTGAACTGTCATCGGCTTTAAGCTCAAAAGGTGATATTGCTATCAGTTTCTACTCTACAGCGGTTCGCTGTGTCTCTCCTGATCCCGAACGGTTAGAGTTGGGGAATATTTGTGTTATTTTTAATTGTTAGAAAGCTTTTTCCCCATAATTCCAGGTTGAAGGCTCCAAGAGTTATTGAATTGTGGAGAATGTTCACAATCTGTAAGCTTTGAGCAGAGCCTCTTGTAGCAAAAAAACCGAAAATTAATCTAAAAATGCTGCTTTCCGAGACATGCTCGACATAAGTATACAGATCCAATTTTTGTCAGAACAGCTAAACTGTCAGTAATTCGATAGTCCAAGATTAGGTGCCTAAGATGATGGAGAGAATTATTCCGCAATGTCCCGCCAACAGCACGTGGTAATCCCTTGCCTAGTACCTTCCTCGAAGCAGCAAATAACGACGTCCCTAATTGAATAGGAACACAACTACTCGGAGTGGTCATCCAAACGACAGTGCTCATGAATCAGGCACTGGAATTGGAAGCACTTCCAATCCCCGCAGATATAGCACGAGCCTAATAAAATGAACAGGGAACTTTTTGTGATGTTTAGGACCATGGGCCGGCAGAATAGGTGCACGTGGACGAAGAAAATCGTGATGGCAGGTCCTCGGAGACAAAGAATTAGCTAGGGAGGGGCAGTACAGAGCACGACCACAAACGTGATTGAGACTTTGAGAAACCCAATCGTCAACGTTACCAACGCGCCAGTTGAACTGAAATCTTAGGTAAAATGTGAACCGAGGAGGGGTTCCCACAGGTTCATCGATTACTTAGATAGGTACAGTATACGAGAAGTGGGACTTGAGGCCCGTAATCACCTTTTCCTTGTTGTCGCGCATGCATACGGGGGAAAGGGAGAAGACGTCATTGCCTGCCTGATCTGCCATGCATGATCTATAAGCCCATTCATCGCAGATAAGCGAACGTGCTTCGGGTTGGTGTCATAACTCCGCACATATAGGGCTGGGGGAGCTCTCTGTGTTCGGTAGTTCGTTTTAGTCCCTGACAGCTGACTCCGTGTCGTGTCGTATCTCCCGGCCCGAATGTCTCTTCGATGTGAAACTGAGTGCAGACATCCCTGTCAATACAAGCTTGCCTTGCACCTATCTCCTCGTGGAGCGTGGGGCGGGGCGGGGCGGAGGATAGCCAGGCGGATATTTAGCAGTAGGGCATTGGTGTACTATCCATGCAGAAAAAAATTTTTTTGACAGGCTTGTTTGTTCATAGAAGTAACTGAAGCTTCAAACGTGGCCCGAGCAAGTTAGGATAAGGATTCTTGCTCGGCTAGTATGGAGATGCCTGGGCATGCAATGCAGATACTGTCCATGTTAGGTAGGTGGTAGGTATTGCGGTGGCGTGCGAAATATCGCAAGAAAACACGAAACTTCTGAGAACGCAGCAAAATAGCCTTCGAGCTAGTCCAATTGATGGAATCTTAATCCCCAGGGTCGTATTTGAAAGCTTAGGCACTTCGGGAGGCGTTGCCGAGCGTTCCTCTGCAGAAGTTGCACCGTGGCCGTGATCCAAGCATAGAGATTATTAAATTTTAATTAATTTTTTTTCGACACTCGTGACTGGGTCAGCCTTTTAGTCATGGGAGATCCAGTTACGTGGACAGAATGGCATTTTCGGAGTAATTTGGCGGCGTTCCGGGCTGGGGACTGGAGCATGGAGCTCGGGCCGCATGGCAAAAGGGTCAGGATAGCTTCTCGAGACCATGACGGCAATGGGAAAGTCGTGTGCATGGGGGCCAAAGAGACGGTGTGAAGGATAGGCAGCTCCCAGAGAAATTCTTCAATCCTAATTATTTCAACGCACGGGACAATCGACTGGCCCAGAGTATCAGACACGGATAGATAGCGTTTATCGGCCTGATATGCCGGCCATATCCCTGCTAGTTCCCTCCGGTACCAGGATGTACCTGGAAAGATCAGAAGATGCACGCGGGCAAAGCCTTGTAGCGGAGCACTGCACAGCCGGCGTGACGAGGTGTGATGTGAGAAGTGCCCGACGGTGACGGGCGGGACCGTCCCTCCGCACCTGAGTCGATCCCTGGAGTCCCGACTTCCAGTCCACATTGGAATGGGATCTCGATGCCAGCCACGGCTCCTCTCCCTGGGGTTTGAGCGGAGTGCTCGCGAGGGAAGTGGGATTGAGTTCCTCCATCTCTGTCTGTACTCCTCACGCCTCCAGCCATGGCCAATTGCGCTAACAGTGCCGCATTCGATAGCTTCTCGTTCATCACATCATATCGCACTCCTGAGAGATACAGAGACGGAGACTTCAGGATACCTATCTTTACAGAGGATGGGACACGCCATAGGACTTGCGTACAACGTTCGCACGCTCAGGCCACGCAGGTCCCTCTGCTCTTAGCATTCCAGAACCCAGGGCGCGGGATCCGGTCGACTCCTATGCGCCATGCACCTCTGCTTTTCAACCTACGGCAAAGTCGGATGAGGGCATGGGTAGGAGGCATTTCGGAAAGCAGCCTAAATTTAGGATGATCCTGCAGTTGATTTCGAGCCCTTGGTCGCCGGCTCGTCATCCGCAGGACTTGCCAACCCGGAACCGACTTCACTCCGTAATTGATTTTCTTTGCGAGGTGGTACAGTCGCTACTCACTGTCGAGGGTGTCAACTAGTCGCTGGACGAAGATATGATGACCATCACGGGCCGATGACGATGGCATTTCCATCCAAAACCCACCAGGACCGGTGTCCTGTGGCCTGTGCTATTCACTCCTAGCTCGCAGCCCCGGTCGTGGCGGCGGAGATGGCATCATCGGATCTCTCATGTCTTTTCCCCCGTTGGTGCTCATAATAATCTCTACGCGCCCGCACTTGTCTCCCCGGTGGACCTCTCGCTGCTAAGTGATTGTCTGCGACACTTGATTGGCGCCGCGGTGTGATGAGGCCTACAGCGTGAAGAAACGGCCTGCACGTGGAGCGGCCAATCATCCGTGGCGGACGTGCTGCAGGGAAGATGCCCTAGCCGCTAGCCCTTGCCCTAGCCCTCGCCCTGCCGTTCCTGAAATCTTCATCCCCTCTCGTCTCATGCATCTCGCTGCTCGCTCCTCCTCACTGTCCCGCTAGTCATTCTGATCTTTTCATTGAGGGAGCGGACTTTCACCGCGTGCTAAGGGAGCTTCGGGCTTCCTCCATCCTATCATCCCGTCCCGCCCTCTTCACCTCTGGTCGGACACCTATGGCCAAGGAAGATGACGGAAAAAGAAATCCTTGATGCCGCCAAACGGCTTCCTGCAGTCATTATTGCCCAACATTCTTATATGTACTGTGCCACTCTGCTATTATTGTCTTACTTGACGAGTTGCAGCCGGGTTACTTGCACCCCGTGACCGTGGTCCCTTTACCTGACTGCTACTAGTTTCCTGTCGGATGATGCAGTGAGATCTATCACCAGCAGCACCGTTGCAGCTGCTATGGGGCCCACCCGAGATTGAGAAACTTTGAAAGCATCCTGGGCATCCTTCCTGGACTTCTCTGGATCTATGTCACTTGCTGTGCAGCGGATCCTCATCCCTCAACGCTCGTTGGCGCTTACCTGAACGATCGGAGCCACAAGCCAGCGTAATGTCATTGCTTGTCACCCCCGCCCAAGTATCTCTCTTGTCAGTGGGACTAGATAGCGTTCGTCCTTGCGGACGACCATCTTCAAAGCACACCGGGAGATGGAGCGCCGTAGACTTTTTGCTGGGCGCGAGTTCCGATTGCCTGGTGGCTTGATATCCGGATCGACTTCTGGCGCTCATGTCGCCTTGTCCATGAGCGAGTTATATTTCAGCCTATACGGTACCCCGTAAAATATCCCCCCCCTGCCACACTTTTTTTGGTACCCTCCTCGATATGTATGAACCAGGTAGACGTTTCTAGATACTGCTCTTCCTTCTGCACCTTCCATGCTCTCCAGCATTGCCTCACACACAGTTTTGCTTGCGTTGTTTTTTTTTTCCCTACGTTCGCAGCTTGCATGTTGCAATTTAGCATCGGCAAGTTGAGGTTTACTGGCAAGCGCCAGCTCCGACCTCTGTTTTTCTTTTCGTCGCTTCACTAGCCGCGTATCCTGCATGCTTCGAAAGCGGTTACCAGCACGGGGCCCGACTGTCTGGATACATTTCTCGATAGACCGATAGACAGTCACCTGTTCGATTTGCCGCAGTTCCAACTCACAGGGTTAGTAGGAATACTGCCTGGTGTTTCTGAAATCATCGAGTCTCTCATAGCACCAGTGTACATCACGATAGCGCCAGCTTCTCACGGAATCATCTTTCTCTCCACCCCCTTCTGTCCCTATGTGAAGCTGCTTCTAGGATAGCAATGACAACAGCGCTGATAAATGGACAGGCGCCTCCACCGAGGAGGTGAAAGAGGCTGGAACAATGGCGGACCAGGCATGGCATAGGCCTCTGTCTTCGGACTCACGATCCACACAGAGCAGGCCCATGACACCTCAATCACAGATTCCAGAATCTCCATTCGAGCCTTGCGCGTCTACAGCCTCTCTATTCCTCTTCGCGCAAGGTTCTGTGATCTTGTGTCTCCATCATGACACACTGGCCCTTGAACGACGGTTCGAGCTTCATCAGGAGAAGATCTACTTTATATCTGTTGATAATGTTAGTGAAAGGGGAGCTGGTCGACTGGTCCTCAGTTATGACGTCGGGCAGACTGCTATTGTATGGGATCTGTTCACAGGGGCAGAGATTGCACGGTTTGCTTCGTTCGAGCACCTTCGAGTAGCAGCCTGGATGCGAAACGGAAATGTGGCATTTGGTGAGTTTTTGGTAGTCGTTCTTATGTCTCAATGGCTGCTGACATTGCTGTTCTAGGAAATGGAAAAGGGGAGGTGATCCTTTTCGAACCGTCAACTTCAGAGCACATATCGACCCGCACTATATTCGATCCTATCACGGCGTTAGCACCGGCTTCAGATTGCCGAACTTACGCTATTGGGTAGGCTGACATTTAGCCGAATGTGTAGTTTTCACGTTGGCTGACGGTCATTCAGGTACCAGAATGGATCGATCTTAATAGCAACATTACATCCCACGTTTACCATCTTGCACACACTGACCACTGCAAGGGGTCCGTCACCGATAGTCAACTTAGCTTGGCATGCATCATCGTCAAAGCAGAAGTCTGATATGCTTGCTTCACAAACATCAGACGGGGACCTGAGAGTCTGGAGTGTGCCAAAGCCCCCTGGCACTGAATCCCCTAGGGTTATCAGGGCTCTTAAGAGATCTGAACCGTATTCCTCGGGACCAAAGTGGATGGCGTGGTCCAAGAATGGCAGAATTGTGCAATATTCAGATAAGTGAGTCGCCCCGATTTTTTATGCGAACATTGCAACCAGTTAGCGCTGCTATACCCGGATATCATATTGGCTAACAATTTCAACCTGGACACAGAGAGACCTGGGCATGGGATGTTAGAACAAAGCATGTTACCTATGAACGTATCCCCACGATAGAGGATGTTCGAGGCATAGCAAATTATGGTCCTACAGCAACACTATTCACGCTTGGCCCAAATCATACTGTGCAGCAATACGACGTGGAAAACCCGGCGATGGTTGCCAATGTGCAACATCTCCCCATCGATTCGACCTCGACGCATCCCGGTGAATGGGGATCGAGACCAACGTCGCCACCGACTCTGCAAGGTCCTGCAGAAATAAGAGAGCCAGCAAGCATGTCGTCGATCATGCGGACTACAATGGAGATGAATGCAATCGAGGCAGCCCGCCAGCAACGTGCAGAGACCAGCAGCCCACTATCTGTCAGAAGCCGCACCAACTCCGTCAGCTCTCGAGCGTCCTCCAGCAGATATCGCGGCCCTACTTTCTCGCCCCAAGGTAGATCTGTACACAGTGGCACGACCTTCTCCGTCACTTCGGCCGGTGGAAGAGAGACCCCACAGCCCACAGGAACTTCATTTGCGTACGCACCTTCAGTTTCAATGTCATCGGCGAGAGGTTCCCGAGCGGGATCCCGTCTGCGAAATGAAGTCGTTCATAGTCCTGTTCATGAGCCTCTGGATGAACTGTTTCCTTTTACGCGTGCCCGTCTACATGATGTTTCCTACAAGCAGCATCGTCCTCTCGATGAGTCAAATCTTACCCCAGATGATCTGCGTCGACAGATGTTGAGGGTGGTTTTTGGCTGGGAGGGCGACATTGAAGGTCTAATCCGGGACGAATGTAAGCGGAGATTCCACACCACCTACCGGGGATTTTTTTTTTGGAATGCTTTACTAACCGTATGATCAGTAAGTCGACACCCGCCAGGCAGTCAGAATGCCATTCTCCTGGCCCGCTGGCTTGGGGAAACAGATCCAGAACAAATGGTTTCCATGATCGGTTCCGGGTCAGTTTCCGCTTCTGACTGGATGCTCCTCGCCTTGAGCCAAATGACTGGCCAGGCTCAGGCCAACAAAGTTGGGCAAATCTTTGTACAGCGATTGCTGGAGATGGGTGATATACACGCTTCTGCTGCCATCCTCCTTGGTATGGGGGATCGAAACGATGCTATCGAGGTCTATGTGTCCCGCAATCGCTTTATGGAGGCTATTCTGCTGACCTGCCTGCTGATGCCATCGGATTGGCAGCGGCAATCCTACCTCGTCCGTCGATGGGGCGAACACGTTGTCTCACAGGCTGAGCAGCAACTCGCCATCCGTTGCTTCATGTGCACTGGAGTAGAGCCCTCAGTACCTTGGGCTTCTCCAACAGCGCAGCAGGCAACCTCATTTCCTGAATCACATCCACAACCAGCACCAGTTACATCCCCTGAGCCGCAGCCTCCAACAAACAACACAGTTTATTCTTCAGGCGCGCAGCCAAGGCCCGGAGTTGGTCAGAGATTGACAACAAAGAACCCAGCTCTGAAGCTAATTACCTCCTTTGGCCCTCAAACAAACTCGTCATTTAAGTTTCCGGGCCTGAAATCAGATGATCGCACACCGACCAATGCTCCCGGGATCACACCAATCGCGGAATCTGCTGTCGGAGAGTCGGCCCTTTCTCCGGGTGGTCTGGGATCCTATAGACTGAATAACATTCGAAGTATCAATAATGCGATGTCCGCGAGAACTGCTACCCCGGGAGGGTACTCCAGGGGCCGCCTCCCTTCGATAGGAGAAACGCCTGTTGACGTCCATCCTCCCGCCTTTCCAGCCCCAAAGTCTCTGCCGACACCTGTTGATTCCAGCTCGGACAAGGAGAAAGGTAATAAGCCTGCATCTGAGGAGAGCCGTCAGCACAACGAACAGCATCAAAATACCAATGGCCATCAAAACAACAATGGCGAAGAGCCACTAATTTTCTTGACCTCCGCGAGGTATGACCCCAGTAAAGAGGCTCATGGGCCCAGTCCGCAAACTGCAGTCCAAGCCACCTCAGACAAATTCGAGCTCATCAAAGGCCCTCCGTCTCCACCGGTCGGCGTGTTTGAGTCGCTTAAGGAGCACTCGCGGAGCAGGAACGGTTCACGCGATCGGAAGCCTGACGGACTGCAGATCCAATTGCCTCCGGCTGAATCATCTCAGTCGACTGGATATGGATTTTCAGATACACCGGATCAACGCCCGTTCACACCCGCGCAGGAGCAGACAGATACCACGGCCGATACCAGAAGCCCAGCCTCCACTCTGCAGAGTTTTAGGTCGACTAAGAGTCCGAGCATCAGCGGCAGAAGCATTGATCAGTATATCAGCAGCCTTGACGAAGCAAATTATTACGCAAAGCAGTATCGTAATCATCGTCTCCAAACTCGCGAGAGACGCAATACTGATGCTGATGCTTCTGGTCGGAGTTCACGAAAGCACGGATCTCGCAATCCTTCGCAAGATGCTACTCGCGGGCGAAGTAGCAACCGATACGTCCAGCCGGCTAAGAGGTCTCCCTCTTCTCCAGTGCCGATGTCACCGGATGAATTCGCGCAATACAATGCCAGCACCGAGAGTTTTGAAGACCTCTACCGTACGAAGGCTGAAGCCGGCAAACCCAGGAGTAGGAGCAGGTTGAGGACAGGAAGCTCTCGAACGCGAACCCCTTCTCTAGCTGAACGCCGTCGTCATCGTTCTTCTTCAAGGAGGAAGGACTGTAAGATGAAATCGTCAAGCCGAAATGCCAGCCGCCGCAGAAACGAGCTCTCTATTCGAGGGCGCGGTTCCGATAGGGAAGGCTCCGCCATAAGATCTCCATCCTCCCCTCTCCCAATGTCACCCGTCGGAATAAATCCAAATTTCGAAGACAGTCTCCGACTGGTTGCCATCGACAGAGAGCGTCTGCGGTCTCAACAGCGCAGCTCAAGTCGTCGCCCCGAGCGAGGGACGAGTGCTCGACGAGATCCATCCCCTGACCGAAGACGACCAAGAGCAAGGTCTACTAGCCGCCAAGCTCGAGAACGGGAAGCCAGCAAAGAAAGAGAGCAACTCTCAACCGCTGCAGATAGCAACACGGTGGACAATGGCGTTAATGGAGGGCCAAAAGAGCTCACAGATGTATTCAATGAGGACTCTGGCAAACAGACTCCTGCTCCAAATGCCTCCTCTATGAGCACCGCGGAGCGGTTGAAGGAGATGGCAGCTGCAGAGTTGGAAGCTCGCCGGCTCTCACTGGTTCGTAACCCTTCTGCGCCGCATGTCCCTTTTCCAGGTGAGGTACATCATGGAAAGAGTGCTTCGATCGGGGGCTCTCACGCAGACAGTCCGCCTTTTGCCGGTGGCTCCTTTAGTCAACGCTCCCAGGCTGCAAACAGGGTATCGCCGAGCAAATCATCACCGGACTACCCCAATAGCTCGGATTCGAACTCTCCCCGAGGGCGCTCCAGTGTCCAGCTAGGGCTGCCCGCAACCCCGCGGGCGATGCGCCATCCGAAGTACAGCAATGAATACGGCGAAGAAAGCGCCTCAGAGGTTCCACAGATGCCCGACAAACTGGCCGCATTGACCGAGAACCATCCTCAAGGTGATTTTGGCGGAAAGATCAGCCGATCAATGTCTGTTCCAATTGAGAACTTGCAGCCCGCAGTTCCAGCAGACCTTCCCATTCACCCCCGCTTCAAGCCCAATATCCCTCGCAGCAGGTCAAGCAGCAGGACAAGAGGGCTAGGGCATCGGAGGGAGAACTCCAGAGAGATGTCACCCAGCAGTCTTTCGCATGGATCTTCTCCCCCTGTGACCGTCAGCATCGAAGAGATGATATCTCAGGGCAACCAGCCGACAAAGTCTGACAACCCGCCAATCCTGCCAGAACTGCAGCATCTGAACACTCCACCGCCGCCTCCTCCGGCCCCGAGCTTGGGCGAGGCACAGTCTCCTGAAAACGATGTCGGGACGATCAACATCGCCATCGAGAACGAGGACGTGGGAAGGTCCCTTCCCCGAGCGATGACGGCCGGACCGACGACCACGGTCGAGCCTCGACCCAGTGGGGAAAACGGTGGCCGGCGCATGTCGTTTGACCACCACCGTCGCGGCAGGAGCATCAACGAGAGCTTTACCAGCAAGATCCGCAACTTTAAGGAGCGTATGCGCAGCACCAGCCGGTCACGCGGCGGACGATCAACCCCTGCCGAGGGGCCAGACATGATCTCTCCGTACGAGAGCGTGCCGATTGTGGCTGCAATTGATAATCGGATCTAGTGTGATACTTATTGTTTCATTAACGTTTCCTCTCTGTCTTATATTCGCGCTGCAGCAGCTTTCCGCTGTTTCCTGGGAGGGATTAATGTGGATTATGATCAAGTCAACAATTTTTATGGTTGATGGGGGGAAGAAAGCTATGTTGGAATGAGATCTGTTTATGTACAATTGACACACTCACTATACCTATTTGTGCGCTCTTGTATCTATTTTGTCTTGAAAATCTCGTTTTCTCATCCCGATTTACTGCCACTCTTGCTCTCTTAGGATGATTTTATTTTTTTCTCCAGTCTCAATTTTATTCTTCTCGAATATCACCACGACGTGATTTATCTCTATGTTACGCCTGAGAACCCCGTTGATACGTATCCCGCACCAGATACCACAGCCATACATACAAACTCTCACATTCCCTGTATACTCTCGCAGTATATTTACACCTCCAAACATTACAATATCAATTTCATTTCTCCTAAATCGGGAAAGAATCACTTGTTTTGATTAGGAGATTCTCCCGCTTTGTTAAGATTAATCCCATGGAATCAAATATTCGCTCCCTTCCAAGGGTTGGCTTCGTCCGTTTTCGTCTTCCTTGCTCTTCTATCTACTCCCCAAACTAATCCTCAATTGATTCTATTGGATCATGCCTGTGACACCTCCGGCCCTTCAGATTTTTTTTTCTTCGGGTGGTGGATTATTTGATCGCTATTTACTTTTATTTTATTAGAGATCAGCCACTTCTTTTATTTATCTCCTCTTCATCTCTTCTCTTCGCTTCCCTTCTAAACCTCCTCGCCCGCGAGGGTTTTTTTCTTTTTTTTTCTTATAATTCAGAACAAGAATTTATTGTCCCACCTACTTCTGTCTCTGTCTCTGTCCGTTGTCGAGTTATATATGTGATGTATGTGTGGATCTACTATTATGAGGTACATTGGTATTCTATGTATACATGTGAGCGCCTGCGAACCTGCGTGCGTGTGGTTATGTTGTTATGTATCTAAGTAGGAAGTACCCGATCGATCGATCGATTAATTGAGCTATTTTTTTTGGGGGGGGGGGGGGGGGGTTACGGCCAACTGAGCTGAGCTTGCGTCTCCAATCTCCAAATTAATTTAGTCGTGTGACGTCGTCATGTTTTCCGTTGCCCTGGCATTATTTACGCTATTGGCATTTTGAATCCGGTTCATTTTAGTGAATCATCATATCAGTTCCATATACACATCTTTCGCGTTCATTCATTCCCAAGTTGCTAGCTACCTAGCTAGATAGATAAAATGAGTAGCGTATCCGACATGGAAGCAATGGTGACATTTCGCTTTGTGGTATGTATATATATACACGTATGATAACATGAGAAAAATGAAGAATCATAATCGATCCAAGAGGTAAGGAACCGATTCCACGGGGAATCTACCACTTCGCCTTCATCTTAGGGAGAACGAAGAACAGAAGTAGAGTTAGTTTCCTCGATCATCGACTCCACCCACCCCATCCTCTGCGCCCACCCTGCTGCCGACCGGTTTCGCTCTCCGTCCCGGCGGTCACGCCAGGATCGTCAGCAGAGAGCCTCCTCTCCGCCTCCAGCATACGGTCGAATTCGCGCTGCGCCTGCTCCCGCTCCCGCTGCTTGTCGCGCTCTTCTCGCTCGTATGATGAAGAAGCGTCCATGCCGCCGCTCTGATGTTGTTGCTCCAGCTGCTGCTGGGGCTGCCGCGGACCGCGGAACGCTTGTGGTCGGGTCTGCTGGGTTGGGCCCATGCTGATATTCTGCTGGCGGATGCGCTCCCAGGCGCTTCCGCCGGAGGAAATAGGAGGTTGCTGTTGTTGTCGTTGTTGGGCCTCGATTCGTTGGTACTCGGGAGCGGTTGGGCTGGCGTCGTCGAAGAAATCGTAGTCTGTAGAAGGAGTACCGCTGGGGTAAGGGGTGCCAGGGGTGGTAGTGGTGGCTTGGGTTCCGTATACTCGTCGTTCAGCCCCAACGCGGGCATGGTCGAAGGTGGAGGGTTGTTCTCTTGGTTGATCTGTGAACGTTCGTGTCTGTTCCTTCGGTTGCGATACGTCGTACGTCTCTGAGGACACGCCACCATAGCTGTCCTGACCGGTAGCCGTAGGACTCTCAGACAGGACATCTTGCGGATGCTCCTTTGCCTTCCGAGCCTGGCGGTACTTCTCACCCAGCAACTCGAGCTTCCGCCGCTGGATGTCCTCCGGTTTCTGATGCCGCAGGTCCTTCCGGAACTGCTCCAGCCTGGAATCCGTGAGCGAGTTGGTCGCGAAGTTCCACGTCGCGTAGATCGAGGAGACCGTGGCGCCCAGGAGGGTCCAGCCGAACACCTTCGCGCTGTTCAGGACCAGCGCTTGGCGGAAGCCCGCGGGGTCGCTGCGCGCCGCCAGTTTGATGTAGTTCCACAGCAGGGACGGGTTCTTGCGGAGATGCGCCGCCTCCTTGGTCTCCTGGTTCCACACGTACAGGGCGCCCGCGGTGAAGCCCAGCGGGATGCCCAGGCGGCCATAGTACAGCGCGCGGCTGCTGTGCTGGACGAAGGCGTCCAGCTCCTCCTGCGTCGGGTACCGCTCGATCATCACCTTCACGTTCTCCATCCGCCTCACCAGCTCCTCTGCGAACCTTCTCTCCCAGTTGCGCCGGCCCAGGAAGCCGAAGGTGGTGGTGAGGATGTCCGGCCGCACGATCAGGTCTGGCTTCACGCGCAGAGGGTAGTACTTCGCAAAGGGCGAATTGGGGTCGACAGCGCCGCGCGCGAAGTAGGGGTCTCTGTCGTCGGCGGTAGGAGCGCCATCTTGGTAGCCGTCCGCCTGCGGGGAGGCGTCGTCGAGGACCATCGTTCGTTCGCGTCCGATTCTGTGTGTTTGCTGTTTTCGCGCCTGATCAGACTATGCGGAGATTGATGGGGTAATGACCTGCTGAAATATGGGGTTTCAGGCGCGGGCTCCCAACCGAACGCCCATTGCAAGTGAGGGAGGCGGGCTGTGGGAGATGCCGAGCTGCTCGAGCTCGCGGAGTTGGAGATGAAGCCCGGTGACGTTACCGACGCGGCTTAGTCAGCACATACGAAGTGGTGTGTAAACACCATTCAGAACAACATTCCCACTCTCTCGCTCGGATATGGTAAGTGTATCTATTTTCCAGTTCTAGATCCTCCGTATTGCTTAAATTCATCTACATCCACCGTTTTTCTTTCTGATAATACCGAGCTAAGCACATGTAGGACAGTACTCTAGCTTGAACTTCAAGTCCAAGAAAATAGGGCTAGTGTGGTCCACGGCGCTATGTACTCTAGGAGGTCTTCATCACCTCAATGTGCTCATTCCCCGACTCCTCGTTTTTTGTGGACTCATTTTTCGGCGCCTCAAGCACCCCCGTCTTGGTCAAATGCCTCCGCAGCCCCTCCTCCCCATCCTTATAGCTAGCCTTGCCAGTACCGATCTTCGCCAGCGAGTCCCGCAGAAAGACCTCATAGAAGGTTGTCGCAAAGATCGTTGCAGGGACGTTGACCAGGATAGCGATCCAGCAGTACGAACGGTACGCGAAGGCCTCGCCGCCAAAGAAGATCGCGGCGACGATCCGGCAGCCCAGGTCCCTCGCGAGGTTCGTGGAGATGGTGATTGGCGCGACGCCCCAGACCATCACCGCATATGCCATCCCGATGACGATGGGAGCGGTGGTGGGCGCGACGAAGGGGTTTGCGGGGTCGACGCAGGACCAGATGACCAGGCCCTATGTTCATCACGTTAGGTTAGTACAGTACATACATTAAGTCTAGCTCGTGAATTGGATTGAATTGAATCAATGCTCGAGTCTAGCATGAAAGCGGCAAACTTACAATGAAGGAGTCGACGAAGAATTCGATTCTATAAAGAGGAATTGACTGTCAGCTGACATCCAAAGTAAAAACACACATTCGCCAAAGGCTCAGGGAACATACAAGAAGAGATACCCCAGATTTGTCTGGTCGGCAGCTGGGAATGGTACAAAAATCCCTGCAGGGCCGGTAGCGGATACCAGCGGCTGGTGAGCAGCCAGCAGCGCCTCTTTAAACTTTTTGATCTCTTGCCAGTACATTCCCATGACCAGCAGAGCGGCGACCATTGAACCGATGATCTGGGAGAAGATATCTGCCGCCGCGTTAAGACTCAGTTATGTTGAAAGAGATAGTATCGAGGTATATCCAGGGGCATACAGTGAGGGACCTTCTTCCACGGGAATCCTTGCCTAAGCAGCAGTCAGAAACCAAGCGTAAATAGATGATTTATCTCTCTGCTCACCATATGGCAAAACAGATTGTAACAGCCGGGTTGAAATGCCCACCCGAGGTAGGACCCGCGACGACGATGGCGAACATGATCCCGATCGCAAAGGCCCATCCGATCTGGAAGAAGCTTCCATACGCCGTGACGCCCAGTTCACTCTGGGAGTTCAGGACAAAGCTTGCTACTGAACAGAGGCCGGGAAAACTGAACAACCCGAACAGATCAACATCAGCATCAGTTGATCAGTGTGTAGACGGTTATAAATGGCAGGGTAGCCTTCACGGCTAAAGCACGTACACATAGAAGAAAACGCCAGTGCCCTCTGCAACGCACTCCCGGAGCCATCGTGGCCGTTTATGCTCGAAGTTCAAGGTCCGTTCAGAGACCGGCTTGGACGACACAACGTGCCGGGTTACGTGTCGCCTGATGGCCTCGGAGACGCCAATCTCCAAGTCATATGTCTGCATGCGAGTGAGTTCGTCCGGCGGAGACATCCTGAAAACAAAACGTTATATATGTAACGGAGGGAAAGATCAATATCTATATACCCGGGACAAGAAAAATCAATTGCAAATGAGCGGATTTGGGAATGGCTGGCTTTCGCCAAATGAGACGCCAGTGCGCGGCATGGGGTGAGGACATTTTGCGGGCGAGGGACACCCTTTAATGCCGCTTGGGGATCCTGGCTCCTCTAGACCGGCTCATTCCGTAACCATCCTCCCATCCTTTCAGCGTGTCGTACCCCAGGTCGGGGTAGTATGCCAAAAAGCTTGGCCCTGGGATACAGCCAATGGTAAAAGTACATTTCACCCGCTGATCAGTGGAGCCAGCATGCTTGACTTGCTGTCTAGATCTTTCTTTAAACTCCGCTTGCTTGGCTGCAGCCGCATCGAAAGTCTAGAGCTGGGAATGCTTGGACATAAACGCGGACAAAGATTCAGTACACATGGCACTTGACCAACCGAGTAGGTCTCTGTAATCGCAGCAGATGGGAGGAAAGGCAAGGGTATTGAAACAAGCACGATAGATCCGGGGTAGTCCGGAGTAGTGGCACTAGGGTAAGCCACCAACACGGTCTGGGGAACAACTGGAAATAATCCGGTTTCTAGACTGTGGCAAAATATGAAGGATCCGGAGATGAGTCCGGAACCACCAGGCGATGGCTAACGGAGAGTCAGGCTCCGTCGTATGGTGATAGGTGAGACCGGGAGAAAGCGGCGGCCAACGGGTGTAGGACAGGCAGATTTGAATATGGGGTAAGATCGTGGGGTGCGGGGTGAATTCCACACCATCGTTTTTCCTCGGTTGGTGGATTCAGAGGTCGGAGCATTCAACTGCCGATGGTAGGAGCACATAATTCCGCTGTGCTCTCTAGATCAATAACGATCCCACCTCTAAGCGACATTGGCTGTTCAAGCACGGCTCTTCCTTCTAACAGGGGCAAAACCAATTCTCAGACGATGTCATTCAAGAAGAAAGCTAAAATCAAAGGAATATCGTTAATGCACAATTCACAATTCTGTTTAATTAGTGGCAGAAGGTTCATAATTTCAACATCCTATCGTCGTTAAATGCCTGGATAAGTTTGATTTTAAAGACCTACATATTGTATTAAGGATCAACTTAGGTCCAATCCCTTTGTCTCTTCACCACTTCTCTACATAAGGCCGCAGGTCAAGCTCAAAAGCAAATGTCGTCCTTGGCTGGGTATGCAGATGCCAGTACGAGTCCGCAATCTAACGTCCAGCAAGTTAGCATCGGTCAACGTCTCAAGATCTCCTCTATCTCGTGTCTTACAGCGTCGGGGCTGAGTTTTGCATCAGGATGCTCAAAGGTCCAGCTCTTTGTCCTCGGAATATCGATGATTCCGTCGATAATCGCATGGCTGACATGCACTCCCTTCGGACCAAACTCCCTGGCGAGCGACTGTGCCAACGCTCTGAGAGCAAACTTGCCTGCCGCAAACGCCGCACAATTGGCGGATCCTCTCAGGCTGGCAGTGGCACCTTGTGTGACATGTCAGCCATGTGCTCCAAAAGTACTGTGCCTAGGTACCAGAAGCTCTGTCGTACCGGTGAAGATCAGAGTGGGCGGGTGCTCCAAGTGCGTGGACTTCAGGAGCAAAGGCAGGGTGACCTTGGAGAAGTTGAACGCTCCCTTGCTGTTTGCGTGATGTCAGTTATATGGTCTCGAGCGATTGAGAGAAAAGATGTGAATGGGAGCGACCGCACCCTTGGCTAAGGTAGCCGCTGTCAAACTCCTCCTCGGTCAGTTCGAGGAAGGGCTTGCGCACAAATCCTCCTCCAGGATTGAAGATCGCCGCGGCGAGAGGGACGTCGGGGAACTGCTGCGCGATCTTCTCAAAGGCCGCCTGGACGCTCTTGGAGTCCGAGAGGTCAGTGCTGATGCCAATGGCCTTGCCCCCGCTGGAGTTTATCTCTTCAGCGACAGGCTCGTAGTTCGCAGGATTGCGGGCCAGGAGCACGACCGGGTATGCCTTTGCAAACCTCCTGGCAATGGAAGCTCCCTTTGGGATCGGTAAGCACATGCAAACGCGACATTATGGAAGGGGACTTACCGTGCCGGGCCCGACGCCCGCGACGATGGCGAAAGCTTTGGCTGCCATTGTGATCAATTGAGGACGGCAAGCTAGAAACAACTATAAAGACTGTGTAATGCAAGTAGAAAGAATTGAGAATCCTACTCCGCGGTGAGCTGGAGCTTCACAGCTCTTGATATGTATGCCTTCCTCGGCTTCGGAGGTGGGGAACTCCGTTGATTAGAAATACCGGCCAGACATTGAAGGACGTGATCAGTAATCGCAAGCTGTCTCTCAACCACACCTCGGATGGTGCAATATCTATCCCATATTGCCCCAACAGGCCAACGGGAGCTTCGTCTGCCCCGCGAGGCGGTGTCGTGGCTCTCCAGGCCCGACGTCAGGGCCGTCTCGCCTCTGGCGTCATGGCTCGTCCCGCGCGGGGTCTCTGGCAGACCCCGCAACCATCACCGTTCGCCTCCCTCCTTCAGTTCCTGAGGTGGTGGTGCTCAATTTATTCCATTTTGGACCAAGATATACACCTATCTATCTACCCAGGCAAATGAAATGCTCCTCTGAGCCGACTATGCCGGTGAGCATGGATACGATAGATAGACATCGTCCCTTGCCCCGCTCTCCGCCAACTGGCGTCTATGGAAATGCACTCCACGACACACTGTGCATTAGACAGCGTTCTTCCAAACAAGAACAGGATTTCATGATTCCCTTGGTCGCCTTTATCCACGGTAGAGGAATTTTCCCTTTCAGGGTAATTTTCTGTGAGCTGGACAAGAGTCTTGAACATTGCAGCACCTTATGGGATGCGATGCGAGTTGATTTACATAACCACAAGGATGTCAACATGAAGCTCAATGTCGACAATTCACTTGGCAAGTCCGGTAAATGTCATCGTCCAATGTTCTGTTTGATATATACAATGTATTCTGTTAATGTCTACTGTACATACTGTACAATCTCTTCTTGCCAGCATCGATGACAAAGCTCAACCCTCGCAAAATGACACATGCACTATATACACAACTCTATAGCCGGGTCTCGACAGGTTTCATCTCGTCGTTTCGATTCGTCCCATAACCTCCGTTATCGCTTTACTCCGCTGTCATGGCATCATTCATGGCTTCAACCATATCCTGTTCGTCCCGCTGGATACCCCTTCTTCGGGCCCTCTGCCCGTCGCTGAACGAAACTGGATCCGGGACAGGGTTACCAGCGTCGTCCATGGTTGTTTCGAGCAATTGCTCCACAGGCCACGCGGTTGCGTTCGCCGCCCGCTCCGGCGAGCGTTTGGCCTTCTCCTGCATCCGCGACGCCCACTTGCGGTCCTGGGTGGTGTTTCGGATCCTCCGCTTCTGGTCCTGGGCTTCGGGGAGCCTGATGGAGGTTTCGGTTTTGGAGGCAGGCATGATGAGGCTCGCTACTGCTGCGATCCTAGGTTGGTAGGATAAGGCTGTTTGGTGGTGGTTGTTAAGTGAGTACCCTCCTGTGCGGGTAAATCAAGAGGAAATACGTACCGAGTTCTCGCGGACTTGTGCGACTTGAGGCACTACGACGGAGATAAATTCAGGGTTTCCTTTCCACTTGGGTTTCCTCCGTCATACTTATAAACGCGGGGTGGCGATGGGGTGATATAAGGATGACGGCCGGACCGCTTACCACCCCAACTCACTCCGCCCGAAACACAAGGGAGAAGTTGCTATGCGCCACAGAATAAGGTTAGATAACGTTCGATTTCCAGAGATCCAAACAGGAGGGAGAGTTCCTTCGGCTTCCCCGCCTCCCCGCCTCCGAACTTACTCTTAGGTTAGATCCGTCCTGGTTATCCGTCAACTTTGTCTAGGGTTGGTATTTTCCCATCTTTCTTCGATGATATTTCCTGTCGTGGTAAAGGCACTTGTATCCTCCTCATAAATCCATGTCTTATTTCTCTTCTCAGATCCTGTCCCTCATAGATTCTTTTACAGGTACGTCTGATCTTGTATTGAACAAGAAGGCAACGCTGCCTAGTTGTCTCGCAAGTTTCGGACCATATATTCCGATTTGGCTATTACTGCATGTCTCGCTATATATAGGTAGGCACCCTACGCCACATGGAACTTCCTAATCAAAAATCTCGTTTACAAATCTTCCGTATTCTTAAATCTCAGTTAATATCTAGTCCCGTTCATCGTAGCTCGTACTTTTTTTTGTCTCATAATCGCCCATATATCCTATGATCGAACTTGGATATTTCGGGAATTTCTAGTCGTGCCTACCATGTAGTAAGTACTACAGTACACCCTTCTCGGGAGTACCTGCCCGACATCGGAAAGGAAAGCCCGGAGATGAAGAGTAGTAAAGGCAGGGAATCTATCATGATATTTGGACTACGTCGCACACTCGCCCATTCTTTGCAAACAACCCATCGTTTGTCTTATATAGAGATATTTAACTCTTATTCGTCACTAGCCAAACACGCCTTCCTGTATCTCAGGCATCATGACCTCCGTATCAGATCTAAAGCTCGAACTCGATCGGCTTCTTGGAGTTATTACTATCATTCGCCAGGGTTATGTTGCGTATTTGGTCGTGGCCATTATTGCATATCTCGTATATAGAGTAATCAGGTCCCCTCCTTTTCCACCCTTTCCGCTTGAATAATACTTTTCCCCCTTTTTGCTCACTCTGGAATCTCTAGTTGTCCACGTCCACCGACATCCCGTACATAAAAGGACTGCCGGAAATCCCAGGCGCCGTTCCAATCTTTGGACACCTGCTGCAGCTGGGAGATGATCATGCCAGCGTGTGGAGAGATGGTGGCGACGGTAAATACAATCCTGACATATAACTATGAAGGTAAAATAGTCCGATCACGCTGAGAGATATATTTTGCATAGAGGTACAATGCGTCCGTCTTCCAAATCCGCCTCGGAAACACCCGCGCGGTGGTCGTCAACTCCTTCGAGGACTGTCGCAAGATACTGCTCGGGCCGCAGTACCAGACAGCGCTGATCGATCGTCCAAAGCTGTACACCTTTCACGGCGTGATCTCCTCCACACAGGGATTCACGATCGGCTCCTCGCCTTGGGACGAGAGCTGCAGGAAGAAGCGCAGGGCCGCCGGCGCGACGCTGGGACGAGCAGCGCTGAGACACTACCACCCCATGTTCGACCTGGAGAGCTACTGCGTCGTGCGGGATCTGTACCGCTACAGCGACTGCAAAAACGTGAGGGGGGAAGACGGAACTTAATGTTCGCCCCTTCATCCAGCGGTACGCGCTAAACACGACCCTGACGCTGTGCTACGGCATCCGCATGGACGAGGTCTACGACGAATTGCTCCGCGAGATCCTGCACGTAGGGTCTGCAATCTCCCTGCTGCGCTCAGCGTCGGAGAACTACCAGGACTACATCCCGATCCTGCGGTACCTGCCGAACAATAAGACGGCGCGGTCGAAGGAGCTCCGGACGAGGCGGGATGCGTAAAGTCCGCGAGATGATCCGCAATGGCACCGACAAGCCCTGCATCTCTGCGGCCATTCTGAAGGACGAGGAGACGAAGCTGACGGCAGTAGAGGTCAGCTCGATCTGTCTGTCGCGCGTGTCTGGAGGATTCGAAACTATCCCTGGGACGCTGACGGCTTGCATTGGCTCGCTCTCCACGCCTGAGGGGCAGGTGTGGCAGGAGCGTGCGTACGAGGATATCATGCGCCATTATCCGGATATCAGAAAGGCCTGGATGAGCAGCCACCAGGAAGAAAAGATCCCTTACATCAACGCCGTCATCAAGGAAGCGGGAAGGTACTACACCGTCAGCGCGATGAGTCTCCCTAGGAAGACAGCCACGGAGATCAACTGGAACGGTGCCCGTATACCAGCGAAGACCATGGTCTTGATTAATGCGCAAGCCGCGAACGACGGTGAGCCTTCTTCGTCCTATTTCTGCTCTCTTCAGCATCATATCTATAACAAGATTCAAAACTAAAACCCTCCAGGCGTCGATCATTTCGGCCCCTCCGCGAAGAGATTCGACCCAGAGCGTTGGCTCGAATCGCTTGACCCTCCCATCGAAAAGCCCTCTCTCGGCTTGAACCACCTGAGCTTCGGCGCAGGAGCACGCGCATGCTCCGGACAACACATCGCCCATCGCCTGCTGTATACGGCACTCGTCCGAATCATCTCGTCCTTCCGGATTGTGGCGAGCGAGACGGAGCCGCCCAACACCGATTACGTCGAGTACAACCAGTTGAAGACAGCTCTGGTAGCGATCCCGAAGGATTTCAAGGTGCGGCTTGTTTTAAGGGATGCGGAGGTGACGAGGGAGTGTTTGGAGGCTGCGAGGGTACGGACGGCGGAGCATTATAAGGAATAAGTAGGTAGTTGTTGGTGAAGAGAAAGGATATGATGAAATATAAGTATACATACTAATTTTCATGAATATACTGCTGAAGATATTCTTCTCTCAGATCAGAAGAGCGATACTGAGATCACATCCTTCCACTGATCATGTCCTGGCTTGATACTCAAGTCCTCAGCTTCTTTGGGTAATATTGATTGTCATTTCCCTTTCCAAGCTTGGGCCAGCATCTCTCTCACGGTCAGCGGCTTAATATCTGGGAATTTCTCGTTCAATGACCCCTCACGCGGAATGTGGCTTACGCCCACAGCCGTCCACAGTTCGAGTATTGACATAAACAACTGAAACTGTTCTTTGGGGAAATCACTGCTGTAAAGAGCAGGATGAGATGGCAATTCCGTTATCTCAAATTTCTGGAGTTTCTCCAGGTCATCATATTGGACTGTAAAATTACTCCCTGCTCGGCAAGTATGTCAGCCTAAATCATGTCAGCAGATGAGTGTCTTTATCTTTGAATACGCACCACGTGCTTCCTCTGCCAGTCTGACGAGCTTATTCCACGTCATCTGGTCACCGACAACGCGACTCTCTTCCGGCCACTCCGCCAGATCAAGAGCTGCGACGACAAACTTGGCCACGTCGAAGCTGTATGTAAAGGTGACAGGCACGTCTCCCTTTCCGGGAATGGCTGCGACTTTGTGCTCCATGTCGACAACGAAAACGCTCCGTTCCAGGTAGGTTTTGAGATGCGGCATGGCAAAATAGTCCATGAAGACGCCATTCAGGACTATCGTCCACTGGAGATCTGTCTTCTTCAATTCATCGATGGCTTCGAAGTAGTCTTTGAGGAGGGGCAGGATGTTGATGTGGCTGTTTTGTACCTTAGCAATCTTTGTCCTTATTCCGATGAAAGACAGAACTTACTCCCGAGGATATGGAATTGAAAATGAGGTCGGAATGAACCGTCTGGTCTTCGAGGACGCCACAGCGGCCTTGAGGAGGTTAATCTGGGCTGTGCGCAAAGCATCTCCCTCCATGGGGAAGGCACAGATAACGGTGTGGATCTGATGCTCCTCAAGCACGGATTTCAAGAATTCTGCGTTGCTGTAGTCGACTTGGACAGGAGGCACGCCAAGCTGCTCATCTTGGCCATGCTTCTTCTGAAGACGGTGATCAACAACCCTGTCCTGAATAGCAATGCGGCCTCTTACCTGTCGAGTGAGAATGATGGCACGATGCTGCGGATGCGAGATCAGCACCTCGGCAATGGTTCGACCGATGCCCCCAGTGCCTCCGGCGACTGCGACGTTGACCATATTGTTTTCTTGAGCTAGGCTGGGCCTTTGCTACTGGGAATAAAGACAAGAGATGGATTGCTGCTTCTCATAAGTGACGAACGAAAAGGATCTATTAATTTGCGCACGATCTGCCGAAAGCACATATATCAAATATATAGGATCGTTAGAAAGACTGGATCTTTCCATTTGGGGCTCGTATATCGGAGCGACGGGCGTGTTTAGCGGGTAAGCAAGCTGCATTAGGTTATTATCAGAGCACAATCAGCAGGGCGCAAGCCATGGTGCTGTCCAGAGGTCGTCTGTCTAGATCTCCAATCCCGACTCACGCCCAACCATCGATTAGCTCTGGAATAGTGATTGTGGAGTTTAGAGTGTGATGCGCTTATCGATCGCCAGCCCTGTCCGTTCGATCCGAAAACGGCAGGCAAGAAGGGTAAATCACCCCGCGGGGGTGGAAAAACGTGACCGCGAAACCGACAAACGGAAGCAACACCGCATCGCAAGATATACAGGCAGGCAAAATCAAGAAAGCTATCTTTATTCAGTGCCCTCGCTTTCTCTGTCGCAGATCTGCAGTTAATTGAATAGAAAAAGAACTGATCGCGTTCAGCCCTACTCGGGACCGCTCCGAAGCCCTAACGGCCAACGGCCACTGACTCACCGCCAAGTGGGGAGCAGAGCACGCCGTCTTCTCGGCCGCCGGATTTCCAAGAGTCCAGGCGCGATGACGTGCCCGGGGGAACAGAAAAAAAGATAAAAAGGATCAAAACAATGCCATGAATATGTCTCTGGGAGACTCCATCGAGACCGACGAGTTCAGGAAACCGTCGCCAGAGCCGCGGGCGCTCTGTCGCCACTCAGCGTCTGAGTCAACGGGTCTGTGACCGCCATTTTGCTTTCTTTGTCGTTGCGATTATTGGATTCCCTTCAATTGCAGGAGAAAAAAAAAACCCAATTCGACATGGCAGGGACGGATGTCGAAGCCAACGGGCCCGAGGCGCGCGCGCCGTCCTCCGGGAGGATCGCGAGGCTGTGGAATGAGGTCGTCGACCCTATACACGCCGAGTTTGTCTTCATAACGTGCTGCCTCATCACGGGGCTGTGCGATGGCAGCGCGTACAACGCCTGGAGCTGTTTCATCTCGATGCAGACGGGTACGTTCTTACTCACTCCTCCGTTCGGCTTCTCAAGATAGCAGCTAACGCGCGCAGGAAACACCATCTTCCTCGGCCTGGGCGCCTCCAACCTCCCGCACGGCAAGGCCTTCGGCTGGCTCAAGTCCCTCACGTCCATCTGCTCCTTCTTTGTCGGCGCCTTCACCTTCTCCTCCACGACGCGCCGCCTCGGCGCCCGCAAGCGCGGCACGCTCTTCTGCACGTTCCTCGTCCAGTGCCTCTTCATCGTTGTCGCCGCGTCCCTGATCGAGGCGGACCTGATCCCGCACCGGGCGGTCGATGCCTCTCTGACGGGTGGGAGGCTGTTCCTCGAGCTGATCCCGCTGGCGCTCCTCGCGTTCCAGTTCGGCGGGCAGATGGCCGCCAGTCGGCTCATGGGGTTCAATGAGATCCCGACGGTCGTGCTGACCAGCGTGTACTACGATATTGCGTCCGATCCGGCCTTGACGGACGGGTTGACGAAGAACGTCAAGAGGAATCGGAGGATCGGGGCTGTGTCTGCCATCTTGGTCGGCGCTATCGCGGCCGGGTGGTTGAGTCGGAGTCAGGCGGAGATGCAGTCTGCGCTGTGGATCTCTGCGTTTCTGAAGTTCTGCATTGCCGTCGGATGGTGGTTCTGGTGGCCGGCAGAGGGGAACAAGTGAGGAAGGGGGCAAGTGAGTGCGTGTCCTAAACGGTTGTAACAATAAGAATAGAGGAGGAAAAGGAGGAGAGATCTGCATGGGCGGAGTACACGGTAAGGGGGCGTTGCATATATGGAGTACCATTTTTGCATTTACGGCGGGTGGCACTAGAAGGTGTAGACATACACGATAGATCTCTGATAGATACGAACTGCAGTCTAATGATATAATATAATGCAAGGTTGGCCAGGAAACCACGAGGTGTCTGCTCAGGGGCCGTTTTCCCTGTCAGGCCCATCTCACGGCACTATCAACGAGGTGCGCCCGGAACCGTTTGAATATGCGGGGTGGTATGTTCAGCTTGGGTCGCGTTGTCTTGCACGCTTTTCTCTTTTGCTTCCTGGGCGTTCTCTTGCTTTCACCCGTTCCCTTCTGGGAGGTGCAAGTCAATCACGTATGTGGTAGTTAAAGTGTAATCAAGACCAGCAAGTCTAGGTATCCAGGCTGTAGCTCTTCCAACCCTACCCGCTAGCGGTTATATCCCAGACCAGTTCAATTCTCTCGTCCTTCACCCTCGAATTAAACCACTCATAGATCTCGATCTTATCCCGCAGGGCCCTGGCCCCCTTGAGCGCATCCGCCTCCGCAACCTTCTGGGTCGCGAGCGCCAGCTCCGCGGACCCCAGGTTCTGCGCGATGCACGCCCGACTGCCCTTCCCGAAGGCGAAGAAGTTGCGCAGCATCTCGTCCATCGGATCGAGCCACCTCTCCGGGAGGAATCGGTCTGCATCGGGAAAGACCCGTTCGTCACGGTGCAGTTCCCACGAGCTGACGCCGACGTTGGTGCCCGGGGGGAAATAGAAGCCCTTGAAGCTCCATCCACGCTCGGGGACCACGCGTGGGAGTCGGATCGGGTTGGCCCAGGAGAGTCTCAGTCCTTCTCTGACGACGCCTCTCAGGTACGGGCCGGCGGAGACGTCTTCTCCATTCTCCTTCCGTTCCAGCACTTCCTGCCGCAGGCGGGCGTATACGTTGGGGTTGCGGGCGAGGTACCACAGTATCGTGGCCGTGTTCATGCCCGTGCTGTCGGACCCGGCGAAGATCAGGTCCTTGCACTCGATCATCGTCTGGTCTTTGGCGACGGATCGCTCGAGCAGACGGCGCGGGTAGCTCCCAGGAGCCGCGGAGCCGATCAGCTTGTGGACATAGTCATCAACCGCTTTGAAGGACTTCGCGGTACGTTCGGTTGAGGTCAGATAATCAACGACATGCATCACAACGTCTCCGATCTTCCCGGGAATGTTGAAAAAGGCACCGACGCCCACATAGGCATCCACGAACGCGGAGGCAGACATCTCGCTCGCATCCTCCGCGATCCCGCCGTAGTTCCGCTGGAAGAGATACGAAGACACAGCATCCACGGCCATGCATCTCGTCAGATTCAACACGTCGACCGGCCTCCCCGTCCTCGCTTCCCGCTGCAGCCGGGCCACAAACTCATCCACCACCGTGGAGAGCACATCGCTCGAGTTGCGAATCGCCGCCGTCGAGAACAGCGGCACGACGGCCTTGGCCCGATGCGCCCTCTCCGCCGTCGTCAGCGTCGAGAAGATCGTGGGACGCCCGTCGATGTCGAACTTGCTGTAGGCGCGCGCCTTCTGGAACCCTCCCCGGTCCAGGTAGATCGGCGCGACGGCCTCCCCGTCCGAGATGTCGACGTCGTTGGGGCCGACTCTCAGCACGGGTCCGTGTTTCTTGTGCAGGGCGTGGACGACGGTGCATTCGTCGCCGACGTATGTGTGGTAGGCCAGCCACAGGGAAGTGCATGCTGCGAGTGGAGGGCCTGGGACCTTGGACAGAGGGTGGAAGAAGAGACGGTAGATGCATGTCCAGAGGAGGCTCGCAAGAAGCGTGACGAGCAATGTAGCTGGATTTGCAGACAGGTACAAGTACTGGAGCACCGTCGTGATCGCCATTTGTTGGATTGAGGTACCCAGATGTTGTGACGAATGCGGATGGATACGAGCCGACACCTCCGGCTCTCAGCCTTCTAGACGGGAAGATGCAGACTACAATCACATTTCCAAAATCGAAATTCAAGTAGTTAAAGGAGGATCAATGAATGGATACTAATATTGCGCCAGATATTTTCTTGGGACATCCAGATATCAGATATGATATCACACTTTCAGTGGCCGACCCATGGCTAGCTACTGTGATATCGCGATACCCGAAATGCCCGGCCCCGCTGGGCCGTTAGGTCCGATAAAAAAAACACCGCTTGCGAAACAGGAAGACAAGGGTTTCAATGCACAATTATCGAAGTCCACAATCCTGTTAATGATGAAGGATTTTTTTTTTCTGTTGCGGTCGGTCCCAAAGTAATCATTTTTTTTCTGTTGTTCATGGAATTTTCAAACACGGTGGGGCATTGGCCATTGAACCGAAGTGTCTCTCGTGCTCTTTAGTTAGTAACCCCAAGGGCGCCTTTTGCATCGACGTCGACTCGTGCTCTTTTGAAATATAAGGATTCTGGATCTTCAGGTCTCTTGTTCTATTTCGAATCGGTGACGATGTTTTTATGATTCCTGTTCCGGAAAGAATAGGCATCACACAACAGCATCATTGGTCTAGTGGTAGAATTCATCGTTGCCATCGATGAGGCCCGCGTTCGATTCGCGGATGATGCAGTGTGAACAACCACCACCAAAGCGGTGGCTAACCTTTTTTACAGGATTTTTTTGGTATCAATCTGCTTGGTGGCATGTGCCACATGTACGTTATGTTTATCTGAGGAAGAGCTGGTGATAAATCTGGTCGCGGTGGACACATCTTCCTCCGACGGCCTCCGCGCCGTCAAGGTCTCACAGACCCTGGAACTAGTAGTACCATACATACATAGGCAGTACTGAGGTACTTAATAATACTTACTGCTACTGCAATACAATAATAATATGTTCTAAAGCCCGCACTGCGGGGCTTCGTATACCATTTTCTTTTCTCAAGACTCACACTCATCTGTTCGTTACACTATACCTAGGTCCAGTAGTATGTACCGTACCTAACCCACCAAGGGACCCGTTCATGCTGGATCCATCCATCCATCCATCCTTTCCGGCAAGAAAAGCTGAGACAAAAACGAGACAAGAAAAAGATGAGGCGAGACAAGACACGATCGTACGAAGCCATATGAGATGGTATATGGATAAGATGATGCAATCAATGCTGGGTGGGTGGGGTTCGAGTTCAACGGCCCTACTGGACTGGACACTACTAACTCCGCAGTAAGTCCTCAGATCAGATGAGAGAGAGAGAGAGAGAGGGGGGGGGGTCGGAGTTAGGCAGTAGTAACTGCCACCACTACTACTACTACTACCTAAGTACATGGCTAACAGCGCCTAGGTAACTAACCCACCTACCCACCAAATGACGTACATTAGTAGGTTTTTAGTACTATCAAGAATTACCTGTCTTGGAAGATACAGCACGAGGCAACTCCATCAGTACCCCTCCTCCCACTACTCCTACCGCTATGACGGCAGCGACAACGACGACGACGACGACGACGACGGAGTACTACTGCTACTACCAGTTCCAGGGTTCAGTAATACCTTCCTGTCCCTGTCCTACCAGGGGGTACTGTACCTCAGGTCCCTTAGGTAGTAGGTAGGTAGTGAGGTGAGCTGATGGCGAAAGGCAACCCCACCTTCTCACCACTCACTACTTGGTAGTAGTTAGGGACCCCCTCCTACCCCTCCCCCGCCGATCCTACAACTACTGTACTACTGCTAACTTAACTAAACTCCGGACCGGCGGGACGCCGGACAGTAGTGGACACCCTGAAACCCAACCCATACCCACCTTGGGAGGAAAGTCTAAGTCACACCTAGCCTTGGAGGAGGTATGTACATGTACATGTACAGGTACAGTACCCCATGCCTCATTGGCTCTTGACAAAGTTTACCAAGTTCCGAGCTACTACTGTACTCATCCAAAGAGCAAGTCCCTCTGGGATAGGTGTGACCGGGTGAGATTTAAGTCAACCCACACACACCGGCGGCTAGTTGCATACATGCATACATACATACAGACACGCTCGCTTCAACGAGTCCAACTACAGCTGCAGCTTGGCGATGGCCGTCACTGGACCGTTTAGTCCCACACACGTGCGCAGAATGCCTGCCCGATGTGATTGATGTGCGACGCCAGGAGGGAGAAAGTGGAATGGTGGAGGGATGAGATAACCGTGCATGCAGCGCTGGGATCGACACCAGTCGGCGCGTAGGTTGTTGGTCCGACGTGAGTCATGACAGGTCCGGTCAGCCCCTCCATGGTGACTCCCTCCTAGGTAGGCTAACGTGGCCTGTCGGGGCTCCAGCGTGGACTGACACGGTAAGCTGATGCAGAACAACCGGGCGTCTGCGGCGATGCGCCCAGCCAAGCTGCATGAATCTTCCGGACGCAAGGCAGGATGACATCAATAGATCGATCTCCGGCGGTTGGAGAGAAACGGGGTACAGCATTAGAAGATACGGAGTATAGAGAGATATGCAGGACATTCACAGCATAGCAAAGTTGAATAATAGCATAGAATTTCGGAGAATGGAGGTTGTCTAAATTTAAAACTGATATCGCTGGTATAGGTGGTCTGGATATGTACGTCCGTGTCCACTGCATCTCAGACATCATCCATCCCCCCCCCCCCCCCC
>Ga0207767_1000336_pt1 | contig 36806 bp, 19 predicted proteins | sample HigsolmetaGSP17D_FD_184845 | JGI IMG/M metagenome (GOLD analysis project Ga0207767, IMG submission 184845) | High solid enriched microbial communities from the Joint BioEnergy Institute, USA - SP1-7-D (SPAdes) | ecosystem: Engineered > Bioreactor > SSF (Solid state fermentation) > Aerobic >... | reverse complement strand
TCTCCCCCTCCCCTCCCCGCGCCACGTCTGTTTTTGTATCTTACTATCCTTCTTCGGGCCTCATCTTGTCTTTGTCTTGACCTGTCGCCTGTATGTGTGTGTGTTTATCTGTGTTGTGTATCTGGGTTGGCACATGTCATGTCATGTCACGTCACATTGTTCTTTGTGTTTCTTCTTCTTCTGTGTAAAGTGCATGCATGGACCGGAGTTTTAGAGCATTTGTTTCTAGATTCTCATTATTATTTGGGTGGTATGAGATCAGGGCGACTGTGACACAACTGAAGCAAGGTGGAGACAGCAAACTAAACTAGCTGTGAATTGAAAGGGATGGGGGAAACAATCCCTCCCCGAACTTGATGGGGAGAGAAAAGAAGGCAGAGAAATAATACAGAAAGACAACTCCACTCCAAGAAAACGAAAGAAAGAAATGAATAAAAGGGATACAATTTTCCTCTTTCCCTCCCCTTTTATCCCTGCTAAATCTCTAGTCTTTGCTGTTCCATTTTCATTCACTATTGTCTACTTAATTGCTAGTCATCAGGCTCTACCTACCTACCTGCCTGCCTACCGTATTAGATCGATCGATCAATAGATACATATAATAGATCCACGAGCCGGAAATGTGAAATTCCTTGCTTTGCTCTGCTTGTTCGGGCGGCTGTTGAAGTGGCAACAATCATGACTATTTAATTTTTTTCCCCCTTTTTTCCATCGATCGCATCGGAGCAATCCACCGCGTATTTGAGGTCCCTTGGGAGGAGATTCACCAGGGAGATCTAGTAATTATAATGATCTTCGGCCATATATATCCTCTTCTTTAGAAAGGCTCTTTGTCTCTGTGTCTTCTCTTCCTACGTGTGTGTATATATGTGTGTGTCTTTCAGTCTTTCTTTACCCTTGGAGGGTATTATTCGATGATGGTCTCGTCTCGCTGGGTTGTATACATATATATGTGTCGAGTTAGCCGATATTCTTCTTCATTATTCATTCCCTTTATAGTTCATAGTCAGTCATTCTGTGTTATAATTTGCACAGACACAGAGGCTTAGTTAGTTAGGAGATTGTGTCGGTTTGATTAATGCCTATATATACCTAATTGATTGATCGATTATAGACTGATAAAAAAGAGCTTACCTTCCCTTTTTTGAAAAAGAAGAGACAGAGAGGAGATATCCAGTGCTTTCTCTACTTCAATCCAATTCAATCTAATTAAAAAGACTGCAATCACAAGCAAGCAAAAAAGCGGGCGCTTCTCACGCATATTGGACGCCAAGGCCAAATAGAATAAAATAAAGTAATACTGTGTTATGGACTAGGAAGGAGGTCACGTGATGGATCGTCTATGATCCATTTCCATGATCCAACACTACGATCCAATTCCACGATCCAATTCCACGATCCAACCCCATGATCCAAACCCATGATCCAAGACTATGATCCCATTCTATGATCCAGGAACCCAGAAAGACAGCATGTATATAAAGACGCCCCTTTCAGACAGATTCGGACCCTCGTGGTCGACTCACATAGCAACTTGTCATAGAGGCATTGCTAGTAACACAGGTCTATTCTTGCTTTTATATTGCTCACCCCCTTGTTTCTTGTCTTCAAGATAAACCAGCGACCCCTTTAGGTCTAGTTATCTAGGCCTGTCGTTACATACTGTCTGAGGGTCGCGAGGAGCGGTCAAATAGCAAGCATGGCATGTTGAAATAAGTGGTTTGAAAAAAAAAATCTGGCTAGATTGCTCCCGCCCGGAATCGAACCAGGGACCTTATGATATATATTAAGTAATATACCCATAGGGGTAATACAAGTCATACGCTCTACCGACTGAGCTACAGGAGCTGCGATTGATATCCTTATCTGTAGATTAAAATGCGCCGGCTCCGGGTCTCGGAATTCGGCAACCCAAGGCGGGCCGCATCTCTTAAACTGGGTATGTACTGTACCTACAGTATGTACAGGACATGTCACTGTATTTCCCTGTCGGGTAGAGAAGACCTCTTTTTAAAAAATGGTTTAATTTATTTTTTTCTGCTCTTGGATTTGATGATCTGTCAGGATTGAGATTGATTAATAGTTAGGAGCTGAGAAAGGAGGATGTTGGTTCATTGAATTGAAAGAAAATATAGAGTGTGATGTGGGAGTGAAGTACACTGTAAGTACAGATGGGGAAAAAAGCTTGCAATGTAGAAAGTAGAGATAGAGAAGAGATTACATCATCACTGTACTGTAGATCTACAGTAGGTAAGTAGTTCATGCGGTGTGTTGATGTGTTGTGTGCTGTGCGGTGTGCTGTGCTGCGCTGCGCTGCGAATGCGATGCGCGCTGCGTATGCTATGCTATGCTATGCGCTGCATTATTACGTGTATACAGCTAGATAGATAGAGAGATAGATAGATCGCCGAATCCGATCGATCAGATCGGAATCCGAGGGATAGGTAACTACATGTACATGTACATGTACATATGGAGTACAGGTCAGTACGTGACCTGAATCCAGCAGACACATGGAAAAAGTGGAAAAGAAGGCTGTGTATGTATGTCATTGTCATGCCATGCCATGTCGGGTCGGGTCAGGTCGTGTCGTGTTGTCATGATCGACGGTGCCTGGTGCCTGCGTGATTCGATTCGTGCCAATTGATTGATTGATTGGCATCTTTAGTAGGTTAGTTAGTTTAGGGCCATAGGGGCTCTTAAGGCTTAATGGATTTCTCCGCCTTTTTCTCTTCTCTTCTGTTCTTTTGCCTTCCTTTCCTTTCCTTTTCTTCGGGTCCTGGAGTTGGCGAGTTGACGTGCCTTAGTCTACCATGTGGCAAGAATGGCGTGCACTGGTGGCTGGGGACTGCATGCCATGGTGACGAGAGATGAGATGGATAGGAGTACTGGGTACGTGCGTACAGCAGGTCAGAGTCCGAGGCAGACACGTTGTTTTTGTTGCGGTCTGGATGTGACATCACTGTGGTCCTGTCGTGGAAATAGTATGGAAGTAGTTACTCCGTACTCCGTACAGCACATTCCTAAGGTAGTAAGGTCAGCCAAGGTAGGCTATGAAGCTGGTGGAATAATAATATTATAATGGAAAGTTGGAAACAGATGGACGGTCTTGCCCAGCCCCAAAGTAAAACACAGGTGGAGACGAGGTTTCTTTCTCTCGGATTCGGTTCGGAATCCAACCCAGCGGGACGGGAACGGACCCCGTGGATCGCTCGACTCGGTTCGGTTCCATGGATAAGCGATAGAAGTATAATACTAGCTAGTATAGGCGATGATCGGATGATTGAAAGTCGGTGACGATGGCCACTGCCACTGCCACTGCTAGCGTCATCGGAGCTACTTATTCTATTCTGTTTTGCTCTGTTACTATGGTGTGGTGTTGGCGACGCCGATCGTCTGTCTGTCTGTACACTCTGTTCCCCTGGTGAGCGAGGGAGGGAAGGTGTGAGGTGGACAGAATATATACGCAGTATTCTGAAGAAGGATTACTACGTAGTCTCCGTACTCCGTAGCTTATCACGTCAAGTGCCGATTGCCTGGTTCTGGTACACTTAGGGTGAATCTTAAAATTTCAAAGTGATGCTCCCATACGCGTGCTGCCTGCGTCGAATGGGCCCAATGACAAAACTCTGCAGAGCGATCAGGACTTTTCGCCGAACCGGCGGGTTTCTAGAAAATTGGCAGCCCCATCCATTTCATCATCCCGTTCAGTCTCTAAGCCTCAGGGCCCCAGGGCCAGCGTGCGCCAGTAGTGTTGCAGGAATGGCGCTGAGGCGAGGACCTGCGTGTCGGCGACTCGGCGGCTCTGTAATCTGCCATGTCAGTCGACCTTGACAAAAAAAATGATGCATGTGTACAGCGCAGTACTACTCCTACTGGAATCAAACCCGTGCCTCCGGGCTACGCGCCGTAGGACGTATGTACTGTGATGTCAGGTGAGCGTCCTGGTGAAAATTGCCCTGTTCGTATCATGAACCTGCCTGCTTGGTTGCAAAAGAAGGGAGCTAGCCCATCGCAATACGATGGAGAGGAGGGGGGATCAGACAATAATAAAATAATCAGGCTCTCTCTGGGATAGAGCCCCAGGCAGAGTGCCCAAAGAGATGCCAGGGCGGCTTCAGGGCGGGCGTCCTGACAGCACAGGCATCAACCACGGCGGATCCGACCCGATCAGTCGCCTCGATATGGTGAACCCGCCGTCGCGAGGCCAGGGCCAGCTTAGGGGAGACGCCTGCTGGGCGGTGCAGAAGGAGGGGGAAGGGCGGACGGGGCCTGGAGGGCAATGACTCAATTGGAGCCAACGCATGGCGCAGGACGACGGGCTAACGCAGGCTGTTGCATGCTCGGCGGAGAGGAACGCAGGAGCCTTACGAACGAAAAGGGCCCAACATGCGCCGGTCGCAAATCAGCGGAGAGGGCAGCAGGCTGGAGAGGGTGTTCTCCTTTGCCCTGTCGTTGGGAGGCAGCACGCTGTTGGTTGGTCAGCCAACGACGGGGCATACGAGATCTGGCGCCAGCAGCAACAGGAAGAACGCCTGTGGGCAGGAGAGGAGAAAACGTGACTGACAGCGACAGGGGAGCCAGGGACGGTGGGCTCGATTATAACAAACGGCCCGGCGACAAGACAAGATCCATCCTGGGGCGGTTCTTTTCTCGTTGCGCGGGCCAACCCCGGTCAGGCCGCCGTGCGTCGCCCCCGGCTGGAAGAGGGCGGCGGCTACGAGAGAGGAGTAACGAAGGAGAAAGGTTTTTGCAGGTGCTCTTCTCCTTTCCATCATCGATCTCTGCTAGGAGGAACACATCGGCCGTGATCGTCGTGGCTGATGCTCTCCTGTTGATGTTTGCTGTGCCGTGTGGGCGGTGAGGTCGAAACAAAGTCTGTGTTTTTTTTTTCCATCATCACCGGCACTGGCGAAGGAGGCTCTGCCCTCCTCGTCCTTCCTCGTCTCTTTTATCTCTTCTCCTCCCTCCTCCTCCCCCTCATCCCCCCCTCCTTTCCTGGCCCTAATGCGTCCTGCTTCCTCCTGTACCGCGCTCCCGGGTTTTCTTCGCGTATAGCACAGCAATCGATCCCTGTGCAACCTGCCGGAGGACCAGACATACCGAATCCCCGGCCGCTGGCGTACAGCATTCCCCGCCCACTCCCCCCCTCTCTTCCTCCTGCTGAGCGACGGTCGCATACATAAAGCTGCGTGACGGGCTGGCCGACCTCCCGCCTCGATTCATATGGACACTCGGATTGCGTCCAGCCGGTTGTCCAGGTCCTTCCTCGCGCGGTGGACGAGCAAGAGCTCGTGCAGAGTCGTGCCGCATGGCCATCTCAATTGCGGACAGCACCGACAGCCCGACGCGGGCGTTCAGCCTGCTTCCTGAACTGGGCAAGCCGCTCCGGAAGCAGAGCATGTGGCAGCGGTTGGGCTTGGGCAGATGGCTTGGTCGCAACGAGAGCAAGTCCCGCTCGCCCGCGGGCGAGGCTCCCCGAAAACACCACGACAAGCTGACCCGGAGGCTGTCCAGGAAGGTCGGGGTTGGCTTCTCCAAGTCGGGAACCTCCAAGAGACAGGATTCCGAGCGGCGGGACCACATCGATCCCGTGGACCCATCCCCCCGCCGTCCCGTCTCCGCGGACCGTCGCCCCCCAAGTGCCCAGCGGGCGAGGTCTCCACAGCCTCCGGTGGCCCCGGGGCTCTCTGCGCCCGAGGTGCCGTGGTGCGACGATGCTGCTGCTGCTGCTGCTACGGAGAGCGATACGGGGGGCAACAACGAGCAGGAAGGTGGTGACGACAATGGCAACCTCCCGTTGGAACGCGCCTCCTTCACGGAGGCCACGGATCCTAGGCCAAGAGATGAAGATCTGGAGATGGAATTGGAAAAGAAATGGATCCTGAACCTGAGCATGCACTTCCGCGACAAGTCGGAGCGGGAGAAGTTCTTCGTCACGTACGCGGAGACGCCGAACCGGTGGCGGAGGGTGACCATCTCGTGTGATTATAGGGGGGCTCCTCCAGATTCTCTCGAGCAGGATCTGAAGGAGCTCCACTACCAGAGGGATAAGAGCGCCCGCATCTATGAAGCCATAAGGGACTCTCTCCCGGAGATACAGTTCTATGACACCGTTACTAACCTGAAGCTGGAGACCAGCGGAGGTCGTTTGCATGTTCACGTTACAGAAGATGTCAATGAGATCATCCCCTATCCACCCATATCCAGCGTCAGGCATTTAGACGCGCCCCTGATCCCGGAATACCAGCTGAACTTTGATGCGCACATGTCTGGATTTGTCTACAAAGTACGGTTGCACGGAAAGGCATACATAAAGAAGGAGATACCGGGCCCCGACATGGTGGACGAGTTCTTGTACGAGATTAACGCGCTGCACGCACTGAGTGGGTCGCGGAGCGTGATACAATTTGAGGGAATTGTAGTGGATGACAGAATGGAGGTGGTCAAGGGCTTGTTGATTAGCTTTGCGGAAAAGGGCGCCCTGGTCGACATTTTATACGATCACAGAGGAGAGATAGAGTGGGCTCGGAGGGAGCGCTGGGCCAGGCAGATCGTCCAGGGTCTCTGCGAGATCCACGAGGCTGGATACGTGCAGGGCGACTTTACTCTCTCGAACATTGTCATCGACGAGAACGACGACGCCAAGATCATTGACATCAATCGGCGAGGTTGCCCTGTGGGGTGGGAGCCGCCCGAGATTGCGGTGAAGATAGAGAGCAACCAGAGGATCTCCATGTATATCGGAGTCAAGTCTGACATCTTTCAACTAGGAATGACGCTGTGGGCCCTGGCCATGCAGGAAGATGAGCCGGAGCGGCAGAGCCGTCCTCTGGTCCTGGATGATGACGCAGAGGTACCGGATTACTATCGGAAACTTGTTGCCACCTGCCTGAGCCCCTTGCCCCAGGACAGGCTTTCTGCAAAGGAGCTCCTGGCCTTCTTTCCCCAGGGTCCATCCCGTTCGAGAAATGGCTCTCGGTCAGGTCGACGGAGTCGGCCGCCGGCGCACAGCTCTGCCGTGGCGCCGCGAAACCGTGCAGTCCATGGACCCCCTGTGATGTATGTGACCCCCCAGGACCTTGCAACTCATTCCAGGGAAGATGTGCGGTATTTGGAGTACCCTGTGCGTGGCCTGTTGCCTTCACCGCATGAGCACACTTTACGCGAGTACCGCTCACCAGATGCTTCTCCCTATCTCTACAGCAATAGGTCCTACTCAGGGAGTGATTTTGCCTCAGGATTTATGCCAATTGAACTTGACCAGGAGCCCCGCTTGGCAGAAGGGCAGATCGGTGAGGCTCCTTTGCTGGTACCGAGGGACACCTCTACTCCGGAGGAGTCCCAGGATCTAGAAAGGAAAACACACGAACCACGTCACAGGGACGATGCGCAGGGCCGACAGGGCTTGAATGGCCGTGGAGCAGCAGTCCCCCGTGTGACGACTGCCGGCGATGACCAGGCAAATGATATCGACCTGGATGCTACGGTCGATCCGCGATATCGAGATTCTAGACCAAGTCATCTGGAGCCCTTACAGATAAAGTCTTTGCCTGGGGATCTTGCGGGCGTTGGCGGACATCCCGCATGCTCGCTAGAGCGCGATACGGCAGATTCTACGCCATCATCGCAGGATCTGTTCCGAGCAGGATACCCCCCGTTGTATCCCTCCGCGTATCCCGTCGAGTCATATGGAACGCGAACATCGGAGGACTTTGATGAATATCATCCTGAGAAGCAGGTAACAGAAACAGAGCGGCGGACAACGGAACCAACACGGCACGCTACCTCCCGTCGTGATTCGAGCCTGCCTGTAAATTCCGCATTTGATTGGTCGAAAGAAGGATCAACATGCCAGACCCCCGTCCTGGTTGATTCCAGACTACCTATAAATCCGGCTTCCTCGGCGGGGACACAGGACCCCCCATAACCTTCCCCGTCGATATATACACACGACACGGAGTGACTGTTTGGAGTGAGCGTGTCCGGCGAATCGTGTCAGACGATTGCAACACTGAATTGAGTTCGATTTCATCTTTTTTTTTTCGTATTTTCACGAATTCAGGATATCCAGCTGGGATGGGCCCGGATGTCCAACATATCCACAGTACTCGATACCCCATCGATTAGCCCTTTCCGGGCTGTACAGTTTCGAATTTCATGTTTTATATTTCTTTTCGGCAACGAACATCGCATTTTTCAGACGGGAACGGAAACCACGGCGTACCAGGCGACCATGGAGTCTCGGTATTTATTTCATTCGTTGTTTTTCCCACGGGTTTGTTCGGTTGTTCGGTTATTTTTGGGGAGGCAATGCATTTATCTAGCATTTTGTTGAACTTCGTGTCAGAAGTTTTGTCTTCGTTTGCAACGTCTCCGGCATTTTCGGACATCTTGAAGCATCTTGTTCTTTTTTTTACGATCTTCTCGCATTTTTGACCCGTATAAGTCTTCTTTTTCCATTTCTTTTCTTTTTCTTTTCATCCATTTTCCTCATGATATAGGGAGGTTAAGTCGAACAGGATCGGTACGGTACGGATCTGCAGGCACCATCTCTGCATCGTGCCCATATATACCACAGCGTGACGGATCGCTTGGCTTCCAACCACTTGTGCCGCGTCCTATCGCATCTGGTGTACGTATTATCGATCTTTGTGTCGATGTTCATAACTTTTCCCGTATATCTGCACTGTATTAATTGCACGCATCCTTGAAGTTCCTTCGACATATCATGATCATCCCTCATCCCGTGTCGCACAACCATCCCTTGTTCCCCGAGTCACCATGACCGTTCACTCCACCTCCACGACGAAGAGACAAAAAGAAACAGACAGACACAGGGAAAGAAACAAAAGAAAGACTAAAAAGAAACAGAAAGAGAAGGGAGAAGGAGAAAAAAAAGGATCCGTCCAAGTCTTTAACAAAAACACGAACCACACAGCATAAGACCTCTTGACAGATCAGATGCAATCTGTTCAGATCAGTATCCAACAATTATTTACTCATGCTGACGACCTGCTGTCTTCTTTTTGTTCCCTTTCCCAACACTCATACCTTCTTTTCATTCATGGACGAGACTTTCTCTCTCTCTTCCTGTCTCTTATTCAAACTCACTAACTACTACATCTACATCTACGTCGATCTACACGGGATGAGCGACATGACATGACATCACATTGACATATATGTATGTATGTTTTTGTAATATTTTTTCTCATTTTTTTCTTTCTTTTCTTTTTATTTCTTGGGAATCATATCACATGGAATGACTCAAGGAAGAAGATACGATGAGTTGAGAGTTGAGAGATAGGGAAGATAGCCGGGAAAAGAAGAACCCCGGCGGCTACCCTTTTTGAACTGAAAAAGAGAAAGGTTCTGGAGTCGAATACAATTTTTCTCTTTTTCTTTTTCTGGTGTTTGCTGATTGATTGATTGATACCTTGCGTAGTTCTTTGAAAATTAAAGAAAAAAGGTCTGGTCTACGGAGTACTTTTCTTTCTTTCCTTTCTTTCCCGAGAAACGGACAGATGGGTATCTTATTATTATCCCACGACGACGACGACCGATAGGAGAAACCGTAAGGCGAGATACTTTTGCTATATTACATGGGTTATCATTTTGCAACCGATTCCCCGCCTTAGCTGGAGGGTGGAGTGGGGGGAAGAAAACGCCTCGTTGCAATGCGATGCAAGTACCAGCCCCAGACCTTGTGTGCTTGCGTTTCGTTGAGGGCCCCTGTACATTGCATCGCACCTGCATACGCCCGTTTTTTTCCATAAAAATTTGCAAGGACTTGAATCGGACCATCCCGCACCATGACGTACACTAACTGACAGGCAAGCCAGTGCATATGCATGATAATAACGCAATGCGGCCCTGTGTATTATTATTAGTGAATATCAATTCCAGGAGAAAAAACTCCTTTTCGTTTTTTGACGACAATTAAGTATCCAGGAGGAGAAGTAGTTGAAGGGGGAAGATGGCTTCTGAGAAGGTCAATAACCAAAAACGGATGGCTTCATCACGAGTCTTTGGCGGCTGGCTCCGGCTCCGGCTCTGTGCTGGCCGCGGAAGCGGAAGCCTGATCATCTGCGGCGGTGGTCGTCTCGGTCTCAGTTTCATCCTTCTCCGTCTCCTTTTCCTCTGCTGCGTCCGGTTCTGCCGTTGCCTGCTGCTGCTGCTCAGACTTGCGTTCAGCATCGTCGTTCGCTTCTGCTTGCTTTTCCGACTCTTCAGGTTCTGATTTACCTGATTCATCAGAAGGAGAAGAGAGTTGCTCTTCTGCTGGTTTTTCCTCCGGTCCGGTCTCCTGCGCGTGGGAAGGGGTATCTGTAGTGGAAGTCTGCTGCTCTTCCGGTTCCTCGAGGATATCTTCTGCGGGCTTAGCCGTCTGGGGCTCCTCCGCTTCGTCCTCTTTAGCGTTCTGCGGCTGCTCATGTTGCTCGCTTTCCTCTGCACCCTCCACGATGGTCGCAACGCTGGAGGCGGTCGAGGGACTGTGCTTGTGCCGCCGGGTGGTCGCGCCTGTGCTGACGGACGAGGGGGGCTCAGTAGTAGAAGTCTCTTCGTGCGCAGGGCGCGCTGCTGCTGCTGCTCCTTCAGAAGGCTGTTCCTTCCGTAGAATCGTCATCCGGCGTCCGTCGCTGCGGTTGTTGCGCTCCGCGGCGGCCTGGGCCTGGCTGTGCGCCTCGGGCCCCTCCGCCTCGGCGGGGATGGTGTAGTTGTCCTCTGGGATGAGGTTGTACACGTCGCAGACGGTCTTGAAGAAGACGTAGAGGCCGTCGTGGCCCTCGACCTGCCAGAACACACCACGGTGCTGGAACCACGCGTGCGCGAAGATGCGGTACAGGCGGCGGAAGATGTTGGTGAGGTGGCGCATGCTGGCCTGGGGCCCGCCGCCGGCCTCGGAGCCCAGCGTCAGCCGGCTGGGGAAGTACTTGGGCGAGGTGAGGATGTTGGTGGCCCAGTCGAGTGTGTGGCAGCAGTAGTCGATGGCACAGCACGACTTGGGCGGGTCGTGTACCGCGCACAGGTACTGCCACTCCGAGGCGCGCATCTCCGGGCACGTCTGCGCCGAGCAGGGCGGGTCCTCGGCGAAGAAGGCGATGATCAGGTTGTTCACCTTCATGGTCAGGAAGCGGCAGAGCTCGTAGAGCCAGAGGGAGCGCTCCACCCCCTCGGGCGGTTCCGCGAGATAGACGGCGACTTCGCGCGTGATGGGCACGACGGTGCGGGAGCTGTCGGGCTTCGTATAGTGGTGGTAGAGGGCCTTGAGGTGTTCCTGCAATTGGAATGGGGAGTCGAGCTGGTATATATACATGTTAGCGCAACCCTTGAACAACCCTCACTGTTCACCGCAGAACGAACCTGCGAGAGCGGGATCAGAGGCGGACCGGAGGCCATATCGGCGGCCTTGGTGCCCGGGCGGATCCTCCGCGTCGAGCCATCGTCTGTCTCGTGCGACAGCTTGTCGCCAGCGCGGCCGTACGAGTCGCCCACCGTCGGCGACTTGGGCCCGATCTGGACCTCTGTGAAGGGCGGCGGGCTGGGCAGCCGGGGCGAACTCGAAGGCGACACCCCCGCGGCAGCCATGGCGGAGGACGAGGAGGGTCTGGACGACGGGGCGATCGGGTCAGGACAGGTGGGAGGGAAGAGCGGGACGGCGGAGTCGTCGAGGCGGACGGGGAGGTCGAGGTCGCGGAAGTCCAGAGCCTCCGGGTCGAGCTCTCCAAGACCCATCGCGGATAAGCCCTAAGCCCTAAGGGTGGCCCAAAAGGTCGAGCCTGTCGTCATAGCATGCAGATCGTCTCAGATCACCTCCGCAGCACAAGACTGCGCGACAACAGCACCTGGTTCTTGCCCTTGTTGCTTTCTGTCCTGTTTGATATGTCACTAGTTACAGACGACGATGATGGCCCACCAGAGCTGGTGGACGTCGCCGCGCTGCCTGACTCCGAGAAGCCTACTTCACTGAAGTCCAATGCAGCGGACGACCCAGGGTCGAAGCGTGTCCCGATCACGCTGGTGACTGGTAGGCTGACCCTGCAGGTGCGAGAGGGATCTATATGGGCATTATTATTATTATTATTATTATTATTTATTCCATTATAACTGGTGTCGTGATTCACTGACCGTCATGCATGCGCGTGAATAGGCTACCTGGGAGCGGGGAAGACTACGCTGCTCAACTATATCCTCACGGAGAAGCATGGCAAGCGGATTGCGGTAATCATGAATGGCACGTCGACCCGTCCGGGTGATAGATGTGATGTCCTTGACTCCACCTGCTAATTTGTACTTCCAGAGTTCGGAGACTGTATGTACAGTACCGTACATAGGTCTTAATATTTCGTCTTTGCCAGTTCCATGCTCACTGGAGATTTCTTTTCTCCCCGCAGCAAGCGATATCGAGAAGTCTTTATCTGTGAACCAGGACGGCAAGCAGGTCACTGAGTGGTTGGACGTGGGGAATGGCTGCATCTGCTGCTCTGTCAAGTATCGTCTCTTTTCCCCTCCGTGTCCGAGGCGCATCCTGAGAAATCGCATTCCGTCTGCATGTTACTGACATGCTTATAGAGACTCCGGCGTCATGGCCATCGAATCCCTCATGGAACGCCGCGGCACCTTCGACTACATCCTCCTCGAGACGACCGGCCTCGCCGACCCGGGCAACATCGCCCCGCTGTTCTGGGTTGACGACAGCCTCGGTAGCTCCATCTACCTCGACGGCATCGTGACCCTCGTCGACGCGAAGAACATCCTCCGCCTGCTCGACGAGCCCGCGCCCGACGAGACCGTGCTGGCCCGCCAGGATGCACAAGAAGCCGGCCCGCACGGGCACTCCCACGCCGGGCCGGTCCTCAGCATGGCCCATCTGCAGATCTCCCACGCGGACGTGATCATCCTGAACAAGGCCGACCTCGTCACGCCCGAGGAGCTGGAGAAAGTCCGCGACAGAGTGACGGCCATTAACGGCGCGGCCAAGGTGCACGTCACGGACCACAGCCGGACGCCGCAGATCGAGGGCGTCGTGCTGGATCTGCATGCGTACGACCATGTGGGTGTCGATGAGCTTGCGTTTGCGGAGAAGGGGCACGCGCATATTGATCCAGTACGTTTATCCCCGCTCCATCTCACAGAAACCTGTCTATATCCATATATCTATCTAATACATGGGCACTTATCTAGGCCATCTCCACAATCTCAATCTCCCACCCCCCAATCCCCGCATCCAAAGTCCCCCGCGTTGACGCCTGGCTGCGCTCCGTCCTATGGGAGAACAGACTGCCCCCCTCCGACGAAACCGACACCTCCGACCCCGTCCCCTCCGACTTTGAGATCCACCGCCTCAAGGGCGTCCTCATCATCGACGACGGCACGCTCAAGGCCATCCAGGCCGTGCGTGAGGTCTTCGAGATCAAGGACACAGAGCGGGGCCATGGCGCGACCGAGCCCGGGGCGCGCGAGGGGGACCAGTGTAAGCTTGTGCTGATCGGGCGCGGGTTGGGGGGCAGTGCGGGGCCGTGGCAGAGGAGTTTTGAGCGGTTTTTGGAAGGAGATGACGGGGAGGGGGAGGAGTAGGCCCCCTTCTTTTTCTTTTTCTTTTTCTTTTCTTATTATTATTTTATTATTTGGATGTCTACATATGTATGTACCTAAAGCAATCTGCAGTTTTCTGGAGTCGAGTATGCTGGGAGGTAAGTAAGTACCGTATATCTATATCTGCGGCACCAAGGAAGACAACTTGTTGACTGGTATGAAATGGGATGAAGAAAATGAATAGAAGGACACAGAGTGTGAAATGATGAATGATTATGAGTTCAGAATGGATGAATGAAAACATATCTTTCTTTTTCTTTTTTTCTGTATTCTTTTCGTTCTGCTGTCCATGGTTGTCTTTTTTCACCTCTTGCTTCCTTCTTCTTTCTATAGGTGTATGTAGTGTCCGGAATCAGATCTGAGTCCTAATACCCAAACCCAAACCCAAACTCATGCTGCACTGCTGCTGCAGACCTGCTTTGGTGTTATGTTGGTCAGTTGCTCTGGTGAGAATTATTGTCTGTTTTTATGTCAATGGAGTGTTCTGCGCGGACTTAGTAGTCACTGTCACCGGGGCGAGAGATTATGCATGCGATATTATGATATAATATATATACTATGGGGAGTAGAATTTGGGGGTTTTCATGAATGAATAAGTAAATAAATGCCTTTACTTTTATAGATGGATGGATATGCATTTATGTTAATCTGCTGCCTGCAGTGCAGTTCAGTGGAAGCAGTGAGCAGTCGAGCGAGTGCATCGATATCGCACAGTTCCTGAAATCGGAAAAGGGGTGTAAAATGTGGAAAAGAAAGAGGGGGGAAATGTTGACATTGTATGTACATACAAGGACCTAGAATATCAAACTGGCCAAGGAAGAGAGGGAAAAAAGGAAAAAAAAAGGGAGGAAAAAAATGAAGAGTATAATGTTTGTGTCTTAGGTTCTTTTTCTTTTCTTTTTCGTAGTCCTATTTCTGTTCTGCTCTGTGGATTATACATATATATATATGGATGCAGGGAGGTCTTATCTTGATCTACAGAACAAGCCAGGCCCAGGCTCAGGATAGTGAGAAAGAAACCTTTTTGTAATTTTTAAAAAATACATGGAGAGTGTGAGACTGTTGAAGTATATACTAAAGGCTGGAAAACTTGCAAGAAAAACAAACTGTTGATGTTGCCTCTATTTTCTTGTTCAACACATATATCAATCATATCTGCAGCCTCCCGGGATCTATAGAGATCTGTAGAGATCGCGAGCCATGTGTGTGTGCGATTCCGGCTGTGAGAGTTGCCACTGTTTGTGTGTCAGGATTGAATAAGCCAGTGGATGGGGGATGAAGGAATAAAGAATTTGGTCTGGTGACATAGGTCCAGGAGGCCGGATCGTCTGTGGTACGGTACGATATGATATAAAGGATGGCTCTGGTCTGTTCTTTTTCCCTTGCTGAATTCTTTTCTTCATCACCTTCTTCACCGTTATTGGTAATGTATATATGCTGATCGGATTGACAACTGGTTCAATGAAATAAATAGATACGCCAAATTCGGAATCCTAATAATGATCTTTTCAAAAAAAAGATTTGTTGCTTTTGTGTGCTGTTCATATAACATTATATTTACGATGCTTGCTCTGTATTCTAGATTATGTCGTTCTGATCCAGCAGTCTCGTTTCGACAGTATGTACGGGACCGACCGTGTGAATTCTCTCAAGCGTCGTCATATACTCGTACATCGTGGACATGGACTGGACGTGTGGAGATCTTCCCGTCATATTGTTTTTATATGTTATATCATATTTCGATTCTGCCTGTCGTTCCAGCCCGTCGGAAGCAGCGACATCGCCGGTCAGGGCCTCGAATGGATGAAATCTTATATCGACTATTGTACGTTTTATCGGACAGGATTGCGATTATAGGATACTTATCCGTCATGACTGCGCCATCTGCTCGCCCGGCGCGAGCATCTTGATATAGAAGTGCTCTCCGGTCTCGAGGACGGAGATGGGGTCGCCGACGCGGAGGGTGAATCCTGCAGTTTTCTCCCGTTAGCTAGGTGTTCTTGCACTGTACCATCTTGTACTCCATGTTTACAAGGCTAGGAAGGAAAGGGAGAAGGAAAGAAACACTTACTCTCCACCGCCGGCACGAGCTGCATCCCCAGACACGCATTCGTCGGATCCCCTGCGTCGATGCGGCGGAAGCTCTTGAGCGTCTTATCCGGCTCGGACGGGTGCCGGATGCCTGTGTCCGGGTCGACGTTGGGCAGTCGGCACCGCACCGTGCGGCAGACGGTGTGGATTTCGATGCCTTCTTCATCTCCCTGCCGCTGCTTCTCGTCCGGAAGGACAGATCCGGCTTTGCCGTTCTGAAGCTGAAGCTGATGCCGCCTCCCTCCCACACGAATCCTCTTCCACGAGTCCTCCGCATACGCCTCCGGCCCCTGGATGATAATGTTCGCCCGGAACCGCCGCACGCTCAGCCGTGGGATCGCGTCCGCACAGCGCCGCGCGACGTCCCGCACGCTGGCCATGTTGAGCATGTGCAGCGGGTACGCGTCCGCGAAGCCCGTAACGGGCTGGAACCCGAGCTCTGATTTCCGCGGCGCGCAGCGGAAGATCTGCCTGTGGTGGGCGGGGTTGACGCGGAAGAGGGTCAGGGGTGGAGAGGATGGGTCCGGGGAGAGGAAGTGGCGCAGGGACTGCGGGATGTGGATGACGTAGTCGTAGGAGATGGGGAAGTCTTTCCAGAGCTTCACCGGGAGGCAGGGGTATTTGTCTAGTTGGTCTGGAGGCGGGTGGAGAGGTACGCAGAATGAGGCTTCTCGCGCGCATAGACCCAGGGCCATGCCCAGTTTCAATGGCAGGGACCATATTCCCTTAGCCACACGAGGATACTTGATAACCAGCACGCCCTTTGACTTCACCTCCTCCAGATCCGGGTCGTAGCTGGGAGCCATCGGATCCGGGACCCAGATCTCCGGCTTGACGAGCGCCAGCCTGCTAAATCGGCCGTCTCGCATCGTCTTGGACTCCCATCGCGGCGCCTTCTCCTCTTCGCTGGCCTCGGGTCTGACGTTCTTGGGCGTCACAAACTCCGCGAAGCAGAACTGCCGGTCGTACTCCAGCCCCGTGGGGACAACGTTGGCGACGTCGAACTCGATCCCGGAGCAGCTCTTGATCGGGTACGCGACCAGCGCTTTGATGCGCCAGCCGGGCTGGCCGGTTTCGTCGAGCTGGGACGGAGGCACCCCGTGGCTGTACTTGGGGTCAAATTCATCTGCGAGGTTGCTGCGGCCGGGCGGAAGGCCGAGTCGTTTGCATCCTTTGGGGGCGTTCTCGGCTTGCAGGCGCTCGGAGAGTGCGATGTAGAGTAAGTAGAGGATGGGAGTGAGACAGAGAATGTATGTGATTGGAGATGAAGGGTATACAGCGGGGGTATCTAGAAAAGAAATGACGTCCATCTAGACAGGAGATCAATTGGATCTTTTTTCAGGGATCCACAATCACATCGACAATGAGTCAGAGAGAGCGAGATGTGGAGGATGCATTGATGAGAAGTTGGCTGGACATGAACATAGATGCTGCATTGAAATCAAGTAAACTATAAGGGGAAAAATATCATAAAAAATGAAGCAGATCCGGGTAAATTGAAACTCGACGAATATGAAAAACGACTGTTGGAAAACTGCCGAGACCGCGGAGCGGAGGCGGAGATAACGTCGGAGGCGGAGCGCCGATCTTGCGCGCTGTCGAAGCGTTCAGAACATCACCGCATCCAGACTCCGCGCTGTACATGATAGTTCAACAGAACAGCCGCTCCATGCACGAAGAACATCACCGCATCTTGTTTCCAGATGCTCTTGACGATGCAAGAGATCCTGAATACTAGACACTACTAGACCATGCCTGCCACGCGCGCCTAGAGTCCATCTCACACCGCTCCGCCATGAGCAGCACCCAAGACATCACCAACTTCTCCAGCCCGGAGGCGCGTGAGTCCTGCCCTCCCCCGAATTCAAAGAGTATACATGACTCGTGACTAACTTTATATACAGACCGCGTCATCTCGCTCCCCGCGTCGCAGTCCCTGCGCGCGGCAGCAGCAGCGTCGGCCGGGCCGGGCCGGCTCCTGACGGGCCTGCCACGACTCGACGAGGCGCTGAGCGCGCCGACTCCCGGCCAGGGAGGAACTCCGGGGTCAGGAACTTCGACGCAGAGTCCGCGCCCGAAGGGGATCCCGCGGGGGCGTGTTACGGAGGTCTTTGGGCCCCCGGGCGTGGGGAAGACGTCGCTGGCGTAAGTTTGCGTCCTGACTTTCAGCAGTGGTTAGGGTCTCATGTGTATGTGTGCTGTGTAGTATGAGAATCGCGGCCAATGCTCTGCAGGATGGCGGGAAGGTGGTTTGGATTGGTCGGTGTCCTATATCTATTTCCGAACCGTCCTTAATTGATGTATTCATGAACTGATACTAACATCTCGATAGACACCGGCTCCCCCATCCCCGTCCCGCGCCTCAGGAAAATGCTCCTGCGGTCCGTGAAGTCGGCGGACGACGACTCCACTTCTCCAGCGGAGAGCACAAGTGCAGAGGATCTCGCCCAGCGCCTGGTCTACTTCCGCGCGCAGTCCCTCCCGCACCTCCTCGCGCTGCTGCTGCACCCGCCCCGGGGCTTCCCGCCCGAGGGCACGAGCCTGCTCGTCGTCGACTCGGTCTCGGCGCCCTTCCCCTCGTACTTCCCCAACGCGACCGAGGTCAAGGCGCGCCTCGCGCAGAGTAAAGCCCCCACCGACAAGAACAGCGCCCAGCAGCTGCAGTGGCTGCTGAACCGCAAGTGGAACGTCGCGGGCGACCTGGCGAGCCAGCTGTCGCGGCTCGCGGCGTCGCACAGCATGGCGGTGCTGCTCCTCAACCAGACGCACACCAAGATCCGGGGCCAGCCGCGCCCGACGCTGTCCCCCGCGGTGGCAGGCGGCGCGTGGGAGGCGGCTGTTCATGCCCGGGTCGTGCTCTACCGGGACTGGCCGGCCGCGGAGTCGGAGATCATGCGGCGGTCGATGCGGACGCACGCGTTTGCGGTGCGGAACGTGCGGTTTGCGGAGGTGCTGAAGAGACGCGGGAAGGGGCTTGCTGTGAGGGCGGATGAGAATATCGTTCCGTTTTTTATCGAAGCTGTCCGTCCCTTTTCCACTATCGTAACCATCGGAAATCAAAGTACTGACAGTGATCCTAGGACGGCCTACGTGAAATAACAGATACTCAACCCCCATCCGCTTCCGCTTCCGCCCCTCTGCCGGTTGAGCAACGGGTATCCGCCCCTATTCCTGCCCCTGTCTCTACCCCTGTCCCTGCTCCGGAGACCGGGAAGCGGCGGAAGCGGAAAGTCGACGAGATCGCGGACAGCGAGGACGAAGACGAGGACGAGGACGAGGACGAGGACGTCTCAGAGGACGCAGACGGAGCCGGAAAAGCAGACGGAGAAAGAGGCCTAAACGACGGATGGACCGAAGCGGACGAGGAGGCGGAGGCGGAGGCGAAATTCTGGGCCGCAGAGGACGAGGAACCCACGAGGATGTATGACCCCGTCCTCGACGAGCCGGATGCGTATTAAATTATGCTCAGTTAGTTAACAATACGGTCATGGTCTGGTTTGGTTCTCTTTGATGTACTATACTGATATGATATGGCTGTTTTGTCGTTGTGGGGCTGCATTCCATCGGGCACATACGTGGATTATTTTATCTATCTATCTATCTATCTATCTATCTATCTATATGCAGAGAGGAACGCCACATTGCAACCATTCCATTTATTCAATATGAATGCGCTTGGACCTTGGACCTTCAAATATCAATCAGATTGGCGCAGAAAGGAAAGAGAAGCCGTTCCATTCGGTTCAGTTAAAGTCAAAAAGCCACCTGCACTGGACTCTGTAGAGGTCGACATGACTATACAACCATTCTAATTCTAATCAGACTCAACTTCGAATTCAGATCCAGAATCCAAGTCCAGGTTGAGATCTAGGTCTAGATCTGGGGAAGAGAAAGACAGCAAGCAAGCAAGCAAGGAAGCGGGCCTGAGGAATTAATTAATTATTAATTACAGTACTTCAACTACAGCTGCAGCTGATGCTTGGGCTACTGACCTGACTACATGCATGCATGCTTGCTTGTATGCGTATGCACGCACAACAAATACTACCTGCCCGCTGCTGGTTCAGTGGCCACGTCTCCAGCAGATAGTCGTTCCTTACATTACCTACCTCGGCACAACTACATATCCTTAGATCCTACCTGCCTACTTGTCTGCCCGCCTGCCCGCCTGCCTGCCTGCCTGCCTGGATGGATAGATGGGCAGATGAACGGATAAATGGATAAGTAGATGCCCAGCGTGTCATCACATCGCAGCGCAGCGCATCACATTGGAACCTGCATGGTACAGCATGGCATGGCATGATGTGGTATGGTGTGGCTGACATCTAGATGCATCTGCATCTCATCTGCATGTCATGGACGCATGTTATCATGTCATGCATGCATGAACCGTGCAGTTGCAGTTGCAGTTGCGGTTGGAGTCACAGTGCATACACTGACTACTGACGATACTAATACTGCTAATACCAGGTACAGAGGAGTCTGGAAACATGTACAACCACGGAGTACACTCTGTACTACTACCCCGGGTTAGTAGTGAGCTTGCCTTGAAGCGTAGCTGGCGAGCTACCTAGCTCTGCAACTGCTAGGCACATGTACAGTATCTATTATTGCGGGGGTGCATGTGGACGAGGGTGTTCCTTCTGCTTTGTCTGTCCCTGCCCGCACACACATATACACACATGTGCGCAAGAAAGAAGAGGGTTTGTGCAGGTTTGGCTGTTTAATAAACAGGCCCAGGGAGTTGCAGGTACTTCCAGACTGGGAACGGTGGAGTTAGGCGAGTATGCAGCCACCTAATATCTGCATGTATTTATTGTATAAGAGGAATGAATATATCGATTATGAATATGCATGAATATCATCAATATGAGAAATCGAATCGCAACAGCAATGCTTTGCTTGGTATTTATTTGGTTAATGGACTTTTGTTTACTGTGGCGACAACACAACAACAACCCATATATGGCAGAGGATAAACCGGAAGAAGAAGAAATGATAAAAATAGCGCCATACTACTACTACTACTGCTGCTGCTACTGACTTACTCTGCATACTAACTAAGATTGCAGCAGTACATAGTCGTGGCAGCCCAAAGCCAAGCAAATCCAGCCTTAGATCAGATCACACACACACACATATATATATATATATATACTTGTCTGTATGGAGACTCAGCCCAACGGTGCAGCCGCCAAGTCTTCAACGGTTCCGAGTGAGATCCCGCGGTCCCGACCTGGAATACTAGCTAGGTTAGTTAGTGGTAGTAGATCGGCCTCTACTGTATGCACGTACAGTGCAGTAGTAGTACGCCGCCGGAAAAGGATGGTGTCGGCTTCAAGCAAACCAACCAACTACCTAACTACCTAACTACCTACCTAACCATAACATAACTAATAATGAGGGAGGATCCCAGGCCAAACAACTTGAACTGCTCTGTCTCCGTCCGCCGCCCTTGTGAGGATCCAAGGACTCAACAGATCGAGACCCGTCCTGATCTGACTTGTCCCTGCCCTGCCGTGCAGGCCAAGGCCGCGTGCCCCTGCACTGAGCTGGGCTCGGGATTTGGAGGAGGAGGGGGGGGGGGAGAATATGAGAAGAAATGAACACGCCGCCGGCGCGGCGGTTGATGCAGTTGATACATCCATTGCGGTGTCGGAGTGAGATTTTTTTTAAAGAAAAGGAAAAAAGGAAAATAAAATTCAAATCAGCGTACACAAGTCCATGTACAGTACAGCACACATAACAGTACTGGGTACAAAAAGAGAACGATCACCAACCTCCAACCTCCAACCGACAATCAATCATATATAATACAGCTCAACAACTCGTGCCGTTGCCCGCGCGCGCGGCTGGAATGGATCTGGCCTCGAGCCTCGAGCCTCGAGCCTTGCTTGGCATGTGTTATATAGGTTGACGCAAGTAGGCCAGTAGTGGTGGTAGTGAGTTCCCCATAGATAAACTCCTGTAGATAGATGAGCCAAAATGGAAAATACCACACGGTACGGAGTATATATATAGCGGTAGATAGCTAAGTAGGTAGTAGGTAGATGTGGGGCATAGGTGGGATTGACATTATTGGCGGACTCGGCTAATAGACTGAACAGAAATAAATATACCACCATAGATAGTAGATACATACATACATACATACATACGAAGCACAGATGGGTAAATGGATGGATGGAGCATGCAGGACATTCATTCATTGAGCAATTGAGCAATTGACCCGACCACCCCAGCTAACTACATGACGGATCGAATTCACTATGCCTCCCTTGCCTCATGATGCGTCTCCAAATAGACACATCAGAATAGAATGCCATCGAAGTAAAACCGAAAGGAGAAAAAAATTCAGACAGCAATAATCGTTCATAATCGTAAAAACATGACCGTCGTCATCGTCGTCGTCGTCGTCAAAATCGAACAGAACAGCAGGACAGACCGAGAAGTGAAAGAAAACACAAAGCCGCCGACCGCATGGGTAATACCGAACAGGAGAAAGCCGCCAGCCACACGACGTCGTGTAACATACGATCGGAACAAGTAGGGATAGAAGGTAGAGCGGGAAGGAACACACTTTAAGAACCTCTGCCCCAAATGCAGACACATCATATCTGCCAAAGATACGGCTAGCTAGTTGCTGTTCCACGGCCAGTCATCGGACAATGAGACCAACAGAGAGGTTAATGCCACCCGTGATCGATTGGGCGGCAACCTTCAGTCGAACGCGGCCGCTTCCCTCCTCTCCGGGTCCCCCTGCTTCTCGCTGGATTTGGCGTATTTCTCCCGCTCCCAGCCCAGCTTGTCCGTCCCCATCAGCCAGTCCATCAACCCGATCACGCCGTAGTTCAGGCCCCAGTGCTCGTGGTGCCTGTCGTGGCACTCCGCGGCCGGCAGGCGGAAGAAATCGTAGCCGCTGTGCGCCGCGGCGGCGTCCCAGAGGACGATGTGCGCGAAGAACATCAGGGACAGGAAGTGCGCGCGGCGCACGATCATGGGGAAGGCGATGGGAAACGCATTCTGCAGGAGGTGGTCGATCGGGTGGGAGTAGACGGCGGCAAAGGAGATGGGCGCCGTGAACTGGTGGTGCTTCTTGTGCAGCCAGGCGTAGAAGCGCGGGTGGTGCAGGAGACGGTGGACGGAGTAGAAGAGGACCTCGCGGAAGAGGACGGCGTAGACAAAGTCCAGCAGGACAATCCTGGGCGACGGCAGCTCCGGATCGATGACGAACATGGAGTAGCGGAATCTGAACACGCCGAGCACGATGAAGTGCCCGCCGATCAGGAACGCATGGTTGAAAAGGGCGAAGAGAACGCAGTCCACGATCTGCCGGCCCGTCGGCTGCTTCTCGTGGGATTGGATCTTGTGCTTTCGGGAGAACTTCGGGAAGAGCAGATCAATCATGAGGTAGACCGTGGCTGGGAGGAGGAAGCCCAGGACCTGGGCAATGGCAGAGCCGACCACCTCGATCAGGCCGGGCGGATAGCGAAGACAGACATCCCGCCACGCAATGGCGGCAGCATCAAGTCCGTGCCGGACTGAGTCCACAAGAGAAGTGGCGGCAAGCATCTTGTCAAGGGGAGCAGTTGACAGAGGTGCTCTTGACAACATAAGAGATGTATTCGTAGCAGTGTAAGGTCCAACCCTCAGCAAGACCCACAAAGGAGACTCACACGAGACATTGTGTTATATCAGGACCCTCGAGGCAAAGAAAACCCAGGCGTGGAACGAGCATGCTAACGGTAAATATAGCCATTGCACGGTGAGTGGACGAGAATTTCAAATCAATGAGAATTCCAAATCATTGCTCCTTCCCGGGGTTCTCGGCTTTCCCACGGCGATCTGGAATCAATACCCCTCGCGAGATCGTATATCGACGGAGCATCACAGTGGACTCTGCTCCATTGGAGCCTTGGTGGATTCCCCGTTCCTTCATGATGATAGGCGGGCTTGTGGATCGTGCAAAGGGGCCAAGAGGAAACAATCCAGTCTCGTAAGGCCGCAATGAGACGTGTACAGTCCAAGTGTCCCGTGAGACTGGGGGCAAATCTCCATAGGTCCCGTGATAGTGAGAGAGACCATTACTGCCATCTGCCATGGCGGCGGTAGGGCTCGTCGGTGTGTGAAGTCTCTACGCTTGGACGCCATTCGTCGGAAGGGGGAGGATCCGGACACACAGGGAAGCCTCCTGCATTGGAGGGTGACCTCGCAGATTCTTCAGATCGGAGGCTCTCGCTCGGACCGCAATCAGATTGGTTATGTGGTCGGAAAGGCGGGCAAAAAAAGATGGATACCTAGGTAGACGTGGGCATGATGGGGGCGTCGTCGCAGATCTACAGTAGCGTGCCCTTGCACCGGTAATGGAGGGTTGCCATTGTTCACGTTCGGCAAAGACCCTGGGCCGAATTGCGACGCAAGAGCCATTATTCACCAATGGGCTGCGAGTTGCTACGAGGCCGTAGGGCGAGACCGCGAGACCCCGAGAATAATTTCGGAATTAGCTAAAGCTGTATGCGGTCAGTTCTGCAGGAAGGCTTGGCCGCCAAAGCTTCGGGTCGGGCCTCATCGCTCAGATGGCCTGCAGGCGAATCAGTACAGAGCGCCACAGAGCGAAGTGGAGAGAGAGAGGCATCAGTTTACCGTTCTAGACTGGAGGCACGGGCCGGCCAGCTTGCCGCTGTCTTGGGTGTGGAGTTCTTCACGGGGTCTGCAGAGTCCTGCACGATGATGCACTGGGATAATTCGATTTGCCTACTCCTCGATGTGGGGTATGAGACCAGAAATGGAAAATATGCGGCTTTTCAGACTCGTGGATATCTAGCCAAAAAGATCATATCGTAGAGAAATAAACAGAGACGGGTTGGATCTAGACAGACGGGGCAAAATACTAGGTATACAGTCAGATTCCGCTGACGCTCTACGCGGTAGCCGTCCTGGTGACGCCTCTGCCCTTATCCGAATGGGTCTCCAGATCCGTGCCCGAGTTCTTCGCCTCCTGCTCCGACTCGGCGGTCACACGGTGGATCTTGTCCCACTCGCGCCGGTCACCCGATTCCTCGGTCGAATTGGCCGTGAATACTCTTGCCTCGTCCTCTATTTCCTCCTGGAGAAAAAGGTTGAGGATCAGCCCGATGAACGCCGTGATGGCGAAACCATTGGACATGATCAGCTCCACAGCATTGAGGAGACCCTGCAGGCCCCGATTGTCGCCCTGGTAGGTGAAGAAGTACGAAAACCAGTCCGGAACCAGAGTGGCGCCCATGCCGATGGCGAAGGATGCGGTCAGGATAAAGCGGTTCCGACGAGTGAAGGAAACAGTGGAGATGATGCGGATACCCGAGACAGCGACGGAGGAGAAGAGAAAGGTCGTCATGCCTCCCAGGACGGGGGCAGGGATTGCAACCAGCGCGGCGGCAAACTTGGAGAAGATGCCCATGACGATAAGGAAGAAGCAACAGCAGTAGCCGGCCTTGCGATTGGCACACTTGGTCAGCGCGATGACGCCGTTGTTCTGGGCAAAAGTGGACATGGGCGTGATGGTGCAGAGGCCGGCCAGCAGGCCGTTGAGACCATCCGCCAGGACACCGCCCTGGATCCGGGAGTCGAACAGGTCGCCCTCCACGTCGAGCCGGGAGACATCGCACGTAGCGGTGATGTCTCCAATAGACTCCATCATGAGCACGAAGTAGACCGCAAGCAACGGGAGAATCAGTGGCGGGTAAATCTCAAGGGGAAACGTGTGGATCCAGACAAAGGACGCAACGGGGGCTGCATCGATGCCGGAGCGATCAAAGTAATTGCATGCGGCAGCCACGATGCATCCCACCAGCAAGCCGATCACGACGGCGCATGATTTCATCATCGGCGATCCGAACCGCTCGCAGAAGATGATGGAAACAAAAACCAGGAACCCGAGGCCGATAAACTGCGCGCTGCCCCAGGGCAAGGCGTGCGGCGCCGTTGGGCTCGGACAGAGCGCACGAGCTGACGGATCGTCTCCGCAGGTCCCCGATCCACCGGCCCAGTCCTTGAGACCGGTTTGGATCAGACTCACACCGATCAGCAGCACCGTTGGACCTGTCACCAGCGGGGGGAAGATACGCTTCAAGATCCTCGCGCTGGTGAACGACAGACCAACCTCCAGCAAGGAACACAGGCACGCGGTGGCCAGGATGGCCCCGTAGCCCCGGGGACAGGGCAGACGGTTTCCTGCGTCGTCCACAGGGCAATACCCCGTCGAGTACATCTGGGACAGAGCCCCGGTTGCAACGGGGATGGTGGCGAAGGAGGTCCCGACGACGGAGATGAGACCGGTGCCGATATAGTACGGGGTCTTGTAGATGCGGAACCGGGAGATCTGGACGGCGGAGAGGACGCCCGACACGATGAGGGACGTCGAGACCAGGTACTGGGCGACGTCCGGGGTGAAGTTGGCGCCGCCGGAGCCGCCCAGGATGATGGGGGGAGTGATGACTGCAGCTGATCAGCCTTGCCCATGGCGCGCCGGCTCACGCTGTGCTCGCAGGAAAATACGCACCACCGGCCAGCATGGCAAGCGCATGCTGGAAGCCCAGGATCAACGCCAGCAGCACGGGCATGCGGTCGTTGAGCCCGAAGAAGGGGGCGGACTGGCGGGGCTTCTTCATGAAGGGGAGATTGGGCGTGAAGAGGAAGGCATAGTCATAGTCGCCTACGAGCCCGTCCCTATGGATATCCGTCAGCGTGCTGCTGGTGATTTGTCGATTTCCAACAGAGCTGGAGGCACATACTTGGTGGTGAAGGTCCTGACGACTCGCCGCAATTTGTCAGACAGGGTCTTTTTGGGACCCAGGTCGGGTCCGATCCTGTCTGGGCCGTCCATGCAATCTCCTCCCTGCTGCTCGCTGATCTGCTGTGCAGAGGAGAATGAGGTCCACGAGAGTCGTCGTCGACAGGGCCGCAGCTCCAGATGACACAGAGCTGGTGCTGCCGTTGATGGGGGAGGGGAAACCGGGCTGGAGGCTAGCCAGACGGGCCCATCCGTAGCCTTATACCCGTATCTCTTTCTCTCTGACTCCCGTTATCTCGATATCAGCGCTCCCCAGAAAGGAGGTTTTGATATCGTCGACATTTTTTTCTGTGCTGGCGGGCGGACGCGAACCCCGGCCGGCCCCCGCGCCGCGCACCGCCCAATCAGCGTCGCGCCAGGGCGGCGATCCACTGATAAGGCAAAGCGCTGACACATCGCTATCAGTGACCCCATCTCCTGAGGTCCTGAGGAGATGCGATCCATGCATCAATACATCACACACAAACAATGTCTCCTGCAGATCCATCGTCGTGATCCCTGTCTCTCAGCACTGTACTCCACACTCCATCTACTCTTCTAGAACCAGGGCTGCAGGGCCTGGCTAGATCGCACCCTGGGAGACATCCGTGGGCATGCTTATCGGCGCCCCTGCGCCAGCCGCCCTAGCCTCCCTGCAAGCTGTCAGCCCTGCAGGGGCCCCTCTTCTCTCGTCCACATCTGATCGATCGGATCGCGTGGTCCCCGTCGAAGGGTGTAGTTTGGAAATTCCTTTCGTTTCAGATACCTCATGTGGGAGGGTGTATCCGTCAAAACAGGGTAACGCCAGGGCAAAGAATAGATCGATCGCCTAGGTAAAGAGATAGAGAGTGGCCAAGATTAGGAGTAGGCGCTTCCTAGAAGAAGCCTACACCGTAGAGCCATGTTTAGGTATTTATATGTAGTCATTCCCTCCTTGTTTGCGTGGCCGAGACCTTTCTTTCTAGAAAGAAGATCTCGCTGATCAACCTGTTGACCTTTATCCCCTCGAAACAGTCCTGATAAAGACACGGGCATCACCCTTTGACGGATCTGATCGAGATCCGGATGCAGGCATATAGAACCCTGCAGCGGAGCAGTACTGTAGATGAGTGGTCCAAGACTGCCTCATTCAGCATATATCTAGAAGTGTATCCACCCATCGCTCATTCGACAATCTGGTATAGCGAGAGCGGCAAGCGGTGAGATGACAAGTACACCTACCTGGAAACTTTAGCCCGTCTGGTCTGCCTGGATTTGATTTATCTGGCGGATGCATGAACTGTTGTCTTGCTTGCTTGTTCACGTGAGCTGTCTGAGACTGATAACCAAGTCTCTTGAACAGTAAATATCAGAAGGTACTGGGTATTGTGTAGGCAGAATTTCCCTTGGTTGGGTACATATTCTTTCAGTCCCGGATACTTAGGAATTGAAGATGAGAAACTCCTGCGCCTTCTGGTTGTTGTCATGCTTTTATCTTTTTTCTTTGGCTCTGAAGTGTGGTGGCATGGAGATACTCATAAGGCCTGGGCCTCTTTTTGCCCTGTAGTCGAGCAGTAGTTGTGGCCGACAGCAGGCTACGGGCTAGTCCCGATTCGGGTGGAACCACAGCGCAGGCCACTCTGGGCATGGGTCCATCCGTCCATCGATCCATCTGGTTCGACTTTTAATTATAATTCCTGGATCTGTCAGGTCACTCAGGTGTCCCCCGTCTCGACCTCATATCTATGTGAATGAATCATGGCTGCCGGCTTTGGGGATACTGTGCCGATAATATCGAGGGTAACTTTGGATTTGAAAGATGTTACGCATTGTGGTCACCGTGGCACGATCGCGGCTAACGCTTCACGTCGTACAGAGTACAGTACGGAGTACATTCAAGTATATCGAAGGATAACGCGCGAAGAAGATGAGTGACAGCATCAGCGTCGATGCGATGCTTCCGAGGTCGTCACTGGTTCTTCCTCGATCAGACGCCGACGGATAGGGTCTTCCGGTGTTGACAGATGTGTTTTCCCATTATTATTTTAGGACTATTGTTGGATTGTAGAGGACGATCTTCTCCCACAGAGAGCCGGCGGGGGGATCTATCGACGGCTTTCTACCCCAGCGTTGAGGTTGGGACGGTGTTGGGTGCTGTGACGACTGGTGACACGCTCGAGGTCTTGGGGTCGAGCAGGAGGACAACCGGTCACGTGCCCCGGGCGGAAGGAAGGCGGAACGGCGAATCGCAGCCTCGGGAGAAAGCGTTGGGGCGGAAGGCTGCACGCAGATCCGGACACGCCACGCGGATCTTATCAAGCGCGTCGCTCCAGCCACAGACGAAGCACGGACAGCAGACCTCTGGGGTGCGGCGCAGCCTTTTTGGTCCCTGGACCGCACAGGTGGTGGGAAAAAGGTCCCGCGGGTAGCATCAGCGGCGCGCTGTGTCGTCCAGGGCACTCGGGAGAACGAGGACCGTGGGCAGGGTGGAAGGCCGATGGATTTCCAGCCACACGTATGACGTGAAGCGCCTGCGGTCAGACCAGGCCGGGCGGGAGGCGCCGGGCAGCCTGTCAGGGCTCAGGAACCGCCCGCCCGGAGCCAATCAGAGCCGGCGCACGGGGTCACCGCCCGCCGAGACCGAAAATGTTGGGGATGGGGGCCCAACAACGACAGACGACGGCGACGACATGGCGAAAAAAAGACAACCCTCACAGGCTGACCTGCGCGCCATCCCGGCCAGCAGCAGCAGTTGGCGGCAGATGCCACGGGCAACCAGCAGCGACGGCGCCGGTTGGGCTTCGGACGTCGCTGGCAACGGGTCGGACCACGCACCGTGGAGGGGTGCCCGCTACCCTCATCGCAGCATCATCGTCTGTTTCCGGCGCTCGTCGTCTTGCTGCTGACGCTCTCGCTGCCCCAACGTCCCGGTGGAGCCTCTGGGGGGTCGCCTTCCATATCAGTTTTCCCTCCCCGCCGTGTGCCGTCGAGTCTGCCCGGCTTTTTTTATCAGCGTCGTCCTCCTCCTCTCCGTCTTCCTCTCCCTCCCACAGGCCTCTTCCCTTTCTCCTCCTCTCCCACCCTTCTTCTCCCTCTCCTCCAGGCTTCCTCTCTCATCCAGGATTCAACATCTAGCCGTCGAGAAGGAAGAGCTCCGTCACCATGTCTGCGAAACCCGCAGACGCCCCGCGGCCCCGCGCCAGCGAGTCCAAGAAGGTCCATATCGCCGACACCCCCATCACGCGGCGCAACTGGTATAAGCACGTCAACTGGCTCAATGTCACCCTCATCATCTTCATTCCCCTGTACGGCTGCATCCAGGCCTTCTGGGTGCCCCTGCGCCTCAAGACCGCCATCTGGGCTGTCATCTACTACTTCTTCACTGGCCTGGGCATCACGGCCGGTACGTCCGCTCCCTCCCTCGTCTCGGCATCAGCAAGCACTAATCATTGGCATCCAGGTTACCACCGCCTCTGGGCTCACACCTCGTACTCGGCCACGTTGCCGTTGAGAATCTGGCTGGCCCTGGTGGGCGGCGGCGCGGTGGAGGGTTCTATCCGCTGGTGGGCTCGCGACCACCGCGCTCACCACCGTTACACCGACACCGACAAGGACCCGTACTCGGTCCGCAAGGGTCTGCTCTACTCGCACATCGGCTGGATGGTCATGAAGCAGAACCCGAAGCGCATCGGCCGCACCGACATCTCCGACCTCAACGAGGACCCCGTCGTCGTGTGGCAGCACCGCAACTACCTCAAGGTCGTCATCGTCATGGGTCTCATTGTCCCTATGCTGGTGGCCGGTCTGGGCTGGGGTGACTGGTGGGGCGGTTTCATCTACGCCGGTATCCTACGCATCTTCTTCGTCCAGCAGGCCACCTTCTGTGTCAACTCTCTGGCCCACTGGCTCGGAGACCAGCCCTTCGACGACCGCAATTCCCCCCGTGACCACGTCCTGACGGCCCTGGTCACCCTCGGTGAGGGATACCACAACTTCCACCACGAGTTCCCCTCCGACTACCGCAACGCCATCGAGTGGTGGCAGTATGACCCGACCAAGTGGACCATTTGGATCTGGAAGCAGCTGGGTCTCGCCTACGATCTCAAGAAGTTCCGCTACAACGAGATCGAGAAGGGCCGTGTCCAGCAGCTGCAGAAGAAGCTTGACCAGAGACGCGCCAAGCTGGACTGGGGTACCCCCCTGGACCAGCTGCCTGTGATGGAGTGGGACGAGTATGTCGAGCAGGCCAAGAACGGCCGCGGCCTGATTGCCATCGCGGGCGTCGTCCACGACGTGACGGACTTCATCAAGGACCACCCTGGTGGAAAGGCCATGATCATGTCGGGCATCGGCAAGGATGCCACCGCCATGTTCAACGGCGGTATCTACAACCACTCGAACGCGGCCCACAACCTGCTCTCGACCATGCGGGTTGCCGTCATCCGCGGCGGCTCTGAGGTTGAGATCTGGAAGCGGGCGCACAAGGAGAGCAAGGATAGCGTGTACGTGCGGGACGACTACGGCCAGAGGATCGTCCGCGCTGGAGAGCAGGTGACGAAGATCCCGCAGCCGGTCGCGACCGCAGACGCGGCATAGAGGTTGTTATGCTGGAAGGTTATCATGACGACCTGCAAATGTGATGTTATTTCTTTTTGTTTTCTGTACTGCTATGACGTGTGCATCGGACCGATCCCTCCTCCGTTCCACTTGTCTGCCGGCCATTCGCATCTCCGACAGCTGCCGACGCCATCGTGCTCTGATTGCGCGGGGGTCGATTTCTCTTTTCTTTTCCTTTTTTTTTTCCTGGGACCGGGCGTTGTTGTTTCCTTGATCTATGTATGGAGTTTTGGTATCAGCCGGGGCCGTGGGAATTGTTCACGACGGACTTAGGTTTGCTGAAAAAGGCATGAGTTTTCGCATCACCGAAAGCGATATCCAAAATGGAATGAAAAAAAATTCATAGCGGACTAGTACCTGTGATTATTCTCTTTCCATGTATATCTGTGTAGAGTCCGTAGAACCGTGACGCGCGCCGAGCCGAGCGCGGGGTGACGTATCGACCGTGCAACCTGGCCCGGGCTTCTGCGCCAGCCGGTTATATATATGAAGAGCGTCCAGCACGTCTTGGAGAGAATGCCAGAACACGGACCCGTCTCCAGAAACACTGATCCCTGATATTGAGACATCGAGGTCATCTCCCTGCGTTGGTCGTCGCTTGCTGGCCCGGGATATCGTTGATGCGTGCGGAGGAGCGCTCCGTGCGGCGGCCACGTCCGACATCACCACCGCCCCGCGCTGCAGCGTCCCACCAGCAACGTATCTCATCTGTCTCTGTCACTCCCCGTCCCCGCTTCACCGTCATCCGGCCCTTCTTCGCGAGACGCTCCGCTGTCCTCTCCCTCCTCCTCGTCCTCTTCCTGGGCTACCTCCTCACCCTGGCTCCCCTGCTCCGCACCCCGTCCTCCTTCCGACCCTCCTCCCTGCTGACCCAGATCCGGCCATCAAGGCCCCTCAGTAGCCCTCCTTCTGCCTGGACGGTGCTCAACGGCACCTGGAGACCCCTCACCACGGCGGCAATGGCTCCCGAGAAGCTGCGCAAGCCGCCCCAGGCGCCGCCCGTCTTCACGGCGACGCCCACGTCGATCCTGGATGACGCCCGCCGGCTGATCGAGCGCTCGCGCAAGATCCAGGACCAGGTCGCGAGCCTGCAGCCCGAGGCCGCGACCTTTGCCAACGTCATGCTGCCGCTGGCGCACGACGAGAATCGCATGGCGCTCGAGTCGCACATCCTGGCCTTCTACCAGTCCGTGTCGACGGACCCGGCGCTGCGCGACGCCTCGACCGAGGCCGAGAAGCTGCTGGACGACTTTGCGATCGAGTCGGTCATGCGCGAGGACGTGTACCGGCTTGTCGATGCGGTCCTGAAGAAGAACGAGCCGCTCGACCCCGAGTCCCGCCGGCTCCTGGAGAAGGAGCACAAGGAATACGTCCGCAACGGGCTGGGTCTCCCCGCGGGGCCCAAGCGGGACCGCTTCAAGGAGATCAAGAAGCGGCTGAGCCAGATCAGCATCGAGTTCCAGAGGAACCTGAACGAGGAGAACGGCGGCATCTGGTTCACACGCGAGGAGCTGGACGGTGTGCCCGAGGACGTGCTGTCCGGGCTGAAGAAGGGCGAGGGCGAGAACGAGGGCAAGCTGTGGCTGACTTTCAAGTACCCCGATCTCTTCCCGACGCTCAAATATGCGAAGAATGCGGAGACGCGCAAGCGGGTCATGATCGCCAACGAGAACAAGTGCAACCAGAACGTCCCGCTGTTCAAGGAGGCCGTGGTCCTGCGCGATGAGGCTGCCCGCCTGCTCGGGTACCCGAACCACGCGGCGTTCCGCATCGAGGACAAGATGGCCAAGACGCCCGAGACGGTCGACAACTTCCTGGGCGACCTGCGGTCCCGGCTGACCGCGGGCGGGCTCAAGGAGATCGAGGCGCTCAAGGAGCTGAAGAAGCAGGACCTCGAGTCCCGGGGCGAGAAGTTCGACGGACGCTACTTCCTCTGGGACCACCGCTTCTACGACCGGATGATGCTGGAGAAGCACTACCAGCTGGATCAGCAGCTGATTGCCGAGTACTTCCCCCTGCAGACGACCATTGCGGGCATGCTGAGGATCTTCGAGGAGCTGTTCGGGCTCGTGTTTGTCGAGATCACCGGGGAGGACCGGGACAAGGTCGCCGAGTCCGGCAAGGGCAGCGACATTGTCTGGCACGAGGATGTGCAGGTCTTCAGCGTGTGGGACGACGAAGGGGAGGGAAGCGGATTCGTCGGCTATCTGTACCTGGACCTGTTCCCCCGCGAGGGGAAGTATGGCCATGCTGCCAACTTTAACCTTCAGCCGGTATGCCAGCTAGCACGCTTCTCTCTTCTAAAATTTACTCTAGTCGTTATTCTATTTTATCTGGGGCACGAGACTGACTTGGATAGGGCTTCATCGATGAAAATGGCAACCGCCGGTATCCCGCCACCGCGCTGGTGTGCAACTTCTCCAAGCCTACGCACAACAAGCCCAGTCTGCTCAAGCACGACGAGGTCGTGACGCTGTTCCACGAGCTGGGCCACGGCATCCACGACCTGGTGTCGAAGACGACGTACTCGCGCTTCCACGGGACGAATACGGTGCGCGACTTCGTCGAGGCGCCCAGCCAGATGCTGGAGAACTGGTGCTGGACGCCGTCGCAGCTCAAGTCGCTCAGTCGGCACTACTCGACGCTGTCGCCCGAGTACCTCAAGACGTGGGAGGAGAGCGCGGGCGGCAAGCCGAGGCCGCCGGAGCAGATCCCCGACGACCTCATCGAGAACCTGATCCGCACCAAGCACGTCAACGACGCCCTGTTCAACCTGCGCCAGCTGCACTTTGGCATCTTCGACATGACGGTCCACGAGCCCAAGACCCACGAGGAAATCGTGCAGAGGAACATCTCCGAGACCTACAACACCCTCCGCAAGGAGATCTCGCAGCTCGAGGGGCCCGAGGTGCTGGGCGAGGGCAACGAGTGGGGACACGGCGAGGCCACCTTCGGCCATCTCATCGGCGGCTACGACGCCGGTTACTACGGTTATCTGAGGTGAGCTCCTTCGTCTAGAGTATTATTCTGTTAACTGCCAGGCTGACATCCCGCAGCTCCCAGGTCTACTCGGCCGACATGTTCTACACGGCCTTCAAGGCGGACCCGATGAACCGCGCCGAGGGCCGCCGCTACCGCCACATCGTGCTCGAGCGCGGCGGCAGCCAGGACGAGATGAAGACGCTGACGGAGTTCTTGGGCCGCGAGCCCAAGACCGATGCGTTCTACAAGGAACTGGGTCTGGCGTAGCTGCTAACCGACCCTTCCGAGACGGGCTTTTGTTGCAGTAGTAGTATGCACCTAGGATAGGTATATCTAATATCTATCTACTATTTATCAATATACAGGATAGGGATCCCTTCGGGGATTCCTTCGCGTCATTTGAATCCTACTATTATGACCCCTTCGCCGTATCCTTTAGGGGTTCTTTCAGCTGCCCCTTAGTAAGTTTCTCGTAAACTGGCAAACATTTAGTAATATAGATTTAGAACTTTCAGTAGTAAGCTGAGGCGGTACAGAGTAGTTGTCTGTGTAACAAAACAAGATTGGCGGCGGCTTAAAAAAGAACCGCGCCGCCGCAACAAAAAAAAAGTGTCTAATAATTATCTAAACTATTGGCTCTGAACTGAGAGCTCTGTATGTTGTACACACACAGTACTTTGTACACTTTCGCATTTTTTTTATTATTCCTTCATGCTCTTCTGATTGATTAATAGTTAATTAGTGGGCTCACTTGCTCGCTGCCTCAGGTGCAGGTCTGGTGACTCGTGCAGTACTACTGTACTTTAGAGAAGATAGATGTTGCAGGTAGTTAGTTGCCTGTATCTGTATTTGTATCTGCTAGTTAGTTGTGTGTGTGCAAGCTAGCTAGCTGGGCTGCTGGACTGCTGGGCATCTATCTGGATCCTACTGTACTACTGTATGTACAGTACTATGACTGACTCCTTGAGAATCTTCTAGGACCTCTTCTGGAGGATTATCATATTTTTTCCTTTGTGGGTTCCTTTGTTTTAGGTCTTACTATTTGTTATTATATATAACTTCTTTGAAACTCATCTGTCTGTCGGTTGTCTGTGTAACAAGAATTGGAGAGCGGCGTAAAAAGAACTGTGGTTCCGTTGTTATTAATGATCTGACTCTCTCTCTATCTAGTCTGTCTATCTATCTAACTTGACTTAAAGGAGGAAAGAGAAAAAGAAAGCTCTATTTTCTATTTCCAATAACTACAAATCCGCTACAACTCAAACAGATAAATAAAACGCATACTTACTCACTCACTCACGAGGGGTACTTATATCAGCATGATGAAGCTCCTCACACTTTCCCTCCTCCTCCCCATCATCACCATCATCATCTCTCTCTGGCCCTCCCGTGTTCTCGGCTTGGTGTGTACTCAGCCGGGGCAGACGTTTTGCTGGTAAGTATATACAGTACTCTACACTATCTATCTAGGTACCTAGGTAGATTAGGTACCTAGGGGACCTTAGATAGGTCCAGTACCTACCTACCTACCTACCTAACAGCTACCTTACTGTATTCTACTAGGGGCCAAGACTTCTACACCTGCGCCACCACCGGGGAGATCGTCCACATGGGCGCCTGCCAGCCCGGCACGGAGTGTCGCGTGATCCCGGAGACGGGGGCTGTTGTGTGCCAAGAGAAATGAAGTGATGTGATTGTTAACTACATAGGTGGGTAAGTAAACTGCTACTATTGCTGCTGCTGCTGCTCTGTGGCTATATGCGTGTGAGTTTGGATTCTGAATCTGGGACGGTATAGTAGGGTTGAAGTTGAACTGGTGGAGTTGTTGAAGGAGAAGAATGAAGAGAGGATAGGAAGGAAGGGCGGTAGCCGTGAGAGAGTGATGATAATCAAGTGGTTGCCAAACAGAGAACAGACAAATGCTTGAGATGTTTGTTTGGTTAATTGAGGTAAGCAGTCAGCCATATACAGTAGGATGCCAAAATTTTTGTCACTGCCAAGGATCCCCTGTGCAAGTTGCATACCTCACTGCTTTTCTTTATTGTGATGTGGACTGACTTTGCCATGTGTGCTTAGAGTCTTTTACCTATTATGGTGTTCAATTACTTTTACCTATTACAGTGTTCAATCACTTTTCAATAGCTTCAAAATGATAGGTACAGTACAGGTATAAAATAGCAATCTGCCCAGCCTCTAGACAGGGATGTAGGTGTGACAAAAGTTTCTGGCAACCTCCTGTATGCCATAAAAAAAGTTCTCTAATCAAGCTGTATGTACTGTATAACCTCTTTGGCTCCATCCCCCTCCCCTCCCCTCCTTCCCCTCTCCTCCCTTTAGGAAACGCTTCACACTATATTATATCCTCTAAGAGCAGAGTTCCTGGAGCTGCTCTGGTATAGAGAAGTTGTTTCACGCAAATTGGCAGGTACTGTACTAATTTGGTGTAGGTTAGATGTTGATTATACATGTAATGTAATATAATATGGATTTTAGAACCTCTATGTATATATGTAATCTCATAGGCCGGAAAGGTGCACCAATCCCACCGATCAGCCGAAGCATGTCGGCGCTGGCATAAAGAAGTCGGGACGCCGCGAGCGCTCGGTAACATGTAGACTAGACATCTGTCGGACTGCGCGAACCTAGTAATCCGAAGATACGATGATGAAAGCTCTGATCATTCCAATCTACCTAACTATCTGACCACTATTTATGGACTTAGGGGTTA
>Ga0207767_1000333_pt1 | contig 37067 bp, 34 predicted proteins | sample HigsolmetaGSP17D_FD_184845 | JGI IMG/M metagenome (GOLD analysis project Ga0207767, IMG submission 184845) | High solid enriched microbial communities from the Joint BioEnergy Institute, USA - SP1-7-D (SPAdes) | ecosystem: Engineered > Bioreactor > SSF (Solid state fermentation) > Aerobic >... | reverse complement strand
GGGCGGCGGAGGAGCCCGCCAGCACTGCCTCTTGCGGGGAGGGAGGCGAGGGAACTGCTCATGTTATGTTTCCTGGAGAGGTTATGCAGTCCGAAGAGGGACGAGTTCATATGTAGCAATCCTGGAGGAAGTTGGCGGTTGTTGGTGCTGCGGCGGCCGTCGGCCGGCGGAGAGATGTTCCTGCGAACCGTGACCTCGAACCTCTTCCGCTCTTTACATGCAGTATCTTTTCTCCTCCCTCCACCACCTCCCTCCCTCGCACAATGGCAGCCCGGAGATGGCCATCATGGCCTCTGGGGCGAATACGACCACCATATGCGTCATTATTTGAACCATCCATTTCAATCCCCATCTACGCGAGGCGATCCTTCCGCTCGACACCTCCCAACCCCGCCGTCGTCCGCAGACCTGTCCCTGCCCCCAAGCTCCGGGGCATGCCGCAGGTTCGCCAACCAGACGGTCCGTCATGGGCATCCGGAGTTGACAGCGATGCCACATACCTTTTATTGGAGGAACTGGACAGGATCGGGGGATTGATATACTATTCGGCGAGAGCCGCCGGGATCCTGTCCGAGATCAGATATGAGAGCTTCGTCTATCTGGCGAAGCGGCTCGTGAAAGAGTCGCGTAAGGGGCCGCCGAGTTCGTATGCAGCGATGAGGATATCGAGAGGTATGTTTGAACGGCTTCCAATGGCGTGATGTGTGTTTCGATATTTTTATTTTGTTGTCCCCCCGCCCTCTTTCGTCGCTTCAATTCCCGCGTCGGGGATTTGTGCAACTAACGCTCGCTACATCCATCTTCAGACGTCGACACCGTCTTCTGGGTTGGCATGGTCCTCGGACCTCTCATCCCCGACGTCGCCGACTGGGCATTCGTCGCGACCACCCTCGCCGGCGCGCGCGAACCCGTCATCTTCAGAGCAAGTAAGGTGCTCAAGGAAGTGCGGATCCCTGCCCGCGATGACCTCTTCAACCGCATCGAAGAGCTGGCGATCCACGAGGAGGATCCGCGCGCGATCGTGCTGCACGCCAAGGTCCTGGGCCAGCGGGAGCAGTACCAGGAAGCACTGGCCGTCCTGGAGACCGTCATGCCCCTGATATACCCGACGAAGATGCGGCCGCCAGTGAGGGAGGACATCACAATGGGGGACACCATTGACCCGCCCTGGAAGGTGTACGCGTGGCTGAAGGAGAAATTGGGGGACCAGAAGGCCACCGACCAGGCGCTCAAGATGGCCGCCCTGGTGTACCAGGATCCCGGGGCACTGATCACCTACGCGCATGTCATGCAGCAGGAAGGGAACATGGAGATGTACGAGGAGTGCATGAGCAAGGCCGCCACGTCGGGCGACCCCGAGGCGTGCCGCAAGCTGGCCAATTTCTACTATCTGACTTACCGCGGGCGGTTCCCCATGCGGGATGGAGACGAAGCAGAAGTAAAGGACAAGGACAAGAGCCAGCACCAGAAGAAGAAGATAGGCTTCCTGCGCAGCAAGATCGCCGCGCTGTTCGGCCAGACCCGCACGCGGCAAGACTACCGCAAGCTGGCGATCGACTGGTACGAGCTCGCCTTCAACCACGGCAGCCGCAAGGCGGCGATCATCCTGTCCATGCTCCTCCGCGAGGACGGCGACTCGGAGGCGGGGAAGCACTTCCTCGAGCTGGCCGAGCAGGAGCCGAAGCTTGTGCCGCTGACCCGGCGGCTGAGGGAGAATTGGAACAATAAGGAGTTCGAGTTCAAGATCCCGATCCAGTTGTTGGATACCTGATCTGGTTCTCTGTGAGTGAGCGGAAGCTCTCCCGCCCACGCATCCATGAGGAGGGGAGAGCGCAATGGACCGGGGTCCTTCTATCATCCCTCTGGATATCTACCCTTCATCAATCAAGCATGGGCAACGAGCAAGAGGGAGAGAGACAGGGAGGGAGAGGGAGGGAGATCTGATCTTCCAGATCTTAATTCTCCTTTCCCCGTCCTCTCCTCCAATGTGAGCCGAGAAGCTGACCACTGTCAATTCCATGACGTCTGCTATCAGCACCAACATGCGGGACTGCATCTGGATAGGATACATATCATCACATGGCATACAGTCTTTACACACAAGCAGGTCATTCTTGATATGATACCCTGTATCATTGATCCTTTTTTAAATTAAAAATTCCATGTATGGATACGGAAAAATGAAATAAAACAGTATGATATACCCCCTTACTTTACATGCCTGCTCACCGTTCTCCCTCTGTCGTTGTGTCTTCCAACGCGCAAAACTGACTATTATTTGTCTGGTTATTTATTTGCTTATGAGTATTCATCTCTTCATATTCTGGATACCTGCTATCGATTTAAGGCAAAAAAAAGAAAAGGAGAAGAGAGGGATAAAGAGGGCAACAAGATAAACTGTTAAACTGTCAAACCAAAACCCTAAAAGAAACTTGCAAAAATGGTGCCCAGGAGGAGAAAACACCCCCATTGCCCCCTTCCTTCCCTAGATGTACAGCATTACCACAGAGACAGTATCATATCCAACGAACACCCGGCAAAGATCATATTCATATTCATATCATACGTATGTGTTGGTCACCTCATCTCATGCCAGCATACTACCCCTCTCTCTCTCCCTCCCCTTGCCCTCGCCCTTCTTCCCCTTCCCCCTCATCTTCAACTCCACCACCCCCAGCGCCTTCAGCCGCTCCGTCAGATACGACGACTCCCGCATGCCCGGGAAATCCTTGGCCGCGTGCACGCGGAACGGCTCCGACCAGACCTCGGCCAGGATGGGCGTGGACTTGCCTGCGTCCTCGAGGCTGCTGCCCCAGTTCATCAGCTGGAACCGGAGCCGGTACAGGCCCGCCGTGCGGACGGACAGGTCGGAGAAGACGAAGAACGCCGCGGGCTGTGGTCTGCGGATGCGTGTAGCTGTTGTTGCGGTTGTGGTTGATGAGGTTGATGAGGAGGTAGGATACGCAGGCGCCGTGTTGGGATCCGGGTCTTCGTCGACGAAGAAAGGGGAGGCATACGACTTACCGGAGAGGACCTGGATCGCTCTGCCCGGCCGCCCGCCGCTGCCGCCGCCGGCAGGATGTTCCACGACGATCCGCGAGATGTGCGTGCGCTGCTCTGTAGTCGCTCCTTCGCCGCCGTCGCAACTGAGGCTGCGGCTGCTGCTGCTGCTGCTGCTACTCTGAGACGACGGTGGCCGCTGCGTCACGGAGTAGAGCAGGCAACCGACCGTGAAGCACGGGTCTCTTAGCGTGTCGAGATCCTCGTCCGAGCCGGGATCGAAGTCGACGAGGAGCATCTGCAGGATCGGAGGCGGGTCGATGGGCCGCCGGTCCTTGTCCCCTGCACCGCAGGCCCGCGCCGCAACGGGCTGTTGCCGGATGTGCAGGCGGAATCGGGACGTTGCCTTGACCGTCTGGCTCTGGCCCTGGCTGTGGCTCTGGCTCTGAGACGGCGGAGAGGGCAGCAAAGGGTAGAGGAGGAGCTGGTCGAACCCCGATGGGACACTATTGAAAACGCTCGAGCGGCGATCACTGCTCGTCCTCGACGACGCCCCGCTGTCTGGAGATGTTGCGGTCGCATCGGACGGGGTAGGAGATTTGGAAGAGAAGCTCGTGGAGCTACCATACATGAAACCCCGTTAGACGAGTAAACAGTCGACCAGAAAGAATAACTCATTACCCCCGGTGCTGGACAAGACGAAAGAAGGTCCAGAAGAAGAATGCAACACAGAATGGGGAGAGAGGGAGAGAGAGCTCGGAATGAGAAGAAGAGGGTGAGTTACTGTGGACTCCTTTCGTAGTACACCTGCGTCGCCCCTACTAAGCAAGAATATCCCCTTTCTATCCTAGAGTCCAGCCTGGATGCATAATACGGATCCGCATAGGGGTTGGTTCGACGCTGGGAATCCGTCCGTGAAGGAGAGAAAGGCTGCTGCTGCTGGTGGGCACACGGACTCGTAGGCCATGCTGCTGCATGGTACGTGAAGCTACCGGACTGTGGCAGATAGGTAGTAGTACTATCTGCTGCAGCGGCAGCGTACTGCCCATGCTTGTAGTTGTAGGGCAGAGAGCCATAGACCAGTGCTCTGGAAGAAGCAGTGGGGTCGTAAGACTTGTTTTCAGGGTACAGAAAGCTTGGAGGTCCTTGGATATGGTCGTAATTTTGTTGCTGCTGGCGTGGGGTATATCCGGGCGAGGAGCAGGCATCTATGCTTCCAGATGTGCAAGGAGTCTGTCGTTCAGACATTGATAATGAACTCTGTTCTTTGTTTTCTTTCTTTTCCCTGAGTTGTTCAGATGCGTGCAGGGCACAGGAAGGCCTGATATTAAGTTCCAGCAGTGTGAGGTGTAGGTGTGTCTGCAGATGAGCGAAGCCTGAAAGCAACAAAGCAGAGCGCTTTTAAAATGGAATGATCATGACACCAGAGGGGGAAGAAAGCCGAAAGAATGAGACATATGATCCATGTAACTGGTTCTTGGAAGTGGCACACTAAAAGGGTATTAACGGTCTCGGTTCAGACTGAAATTGATAGTTGAGGTACTAAGGTGGGTGCAGATGAAAGCCCCTGCCAAGGTCCAGGCTAGTAGGCCTTATTAGGGATAAGGAGATGTATCAAGATGAATTGCCAGAATGCTGGTTGTAATTGTAGACACCCATGGTCATAGGATTGGAAGCTGTGAGACCTGCAACATTCTGTCCAGAAGATGATGATGGAGGATGCATAGGATTGGTATATCAATCACTGAGGAGCGGCTAGCAGGATAGCCATGTCTGATACCAGTCCTGCCATCTGAAAACTCACTACAGACCAGTGGCAGTACAGCTCAGAAGCAGATCTGAGGGAATGGGCTGAAAATGGAGTTGGGAGGTGCAATAGGAAGGACAAGTTGAAAGTGCATGAAGCAGCACATCCTTGGCAGACTGCTGCGGCGCGATATTCATGTAGACACCTGGCTCCTCTCGGGTTTGGAAGTGCACGATGGAGACGAGTAACCCCTTGCCAGAAATTAGTACACATGAGCGCTGAGGTCTCGTGCCAAGGAAATATTTGGCAGAAGCATTCCAGAAGCAAAAATGCGCTGAGCTTATCGATGGCTTGTAGTCATTAGAGGCTTTGTAGCCGGGTCTTCCCACTAGGAAATCAAATACAGCCGCTGGGAACAATCTTGAGAATCCGCCTGGCTCTGCATGCTGCAGACAAGGGATGAGACGGGGAATACGGAGTACATAGTAGGTAGTACTATTGCTTGCCGCGGTTCCGAGTCAGTAGAGATCCGGTGATAGATCGTACAACCCCGTGTTACAGGGGTAATCCGATTGCTTGCAGCCGATGGGGCCTATATCGAAGCTCATGACGTCACCAGCATGTACAGAGGGCCTTCACATGTGGTGGCGGGAAACTGCATCGGGTTGGATCTCTCCTTGGTGGCTCCCAGCGGAGCATTGCCAGTGTACATGGCCGTCCGTCATTGGAGGAACTGCGCAAGGTGCGTTGCATAGATGACAGAACCATTCCGTTGGTGCCATGGAGGAACTCATCCGGATGAGATTGGCTGCAGCAAACCAGCTCTGGCTGGGCCTTCTATCGCAGGAGGAACCTGGTATCGCATCCCGACTGTCTGCAACGTACAACCCGGGTATCTTCCTTTTCTGGCCACACGACGTTGTCCATGCCATGAGAGTAACCAACGTTGTTTTCCAGTTCGAATAACTGCACTATACATCACATTCCTCTTCAAACGCGGCTCGCGTTATTTAATCAAAAAAAGAAAGGAAAAAGAATGGACTAGGTCAACATCCAGTACTAACGTTCGGGAAGCGACCATGTTTGGCCCAGCTCACTAACTTGCATAGTCCAGGACATACTCAAGACCATACACGAAATTCGAAACGTCTCACTACCCCAGGAGAGCTGCTTTGTCTGAATTTGATTAAAAGTTCCAGGGAAGCTGCTTCCGGCCTGATGTTTGAATGACCACGGCTGTGGGATAACCGTCTGATGATGGATGACTTGGAATAGCCACTGTCAGTGTCTCGGTGATGTCCTCTCCACTCCGCAGGACGAGCCGCTAATCTGCATGTATGAGGCATCCTGTATCATTTAGCCATCCTGCGGTGCCAGACGGATTTATAAGTTGGCATGACTTGTTCTGCGAGAACAATGAACCTGCGGGGCAGCGGAGGTCATCCGGGCAGGCAACATCTCTCGCCAGACTGATGTTCGACGTGCGGGGATTTTCACAGGCTAATTTCTAGCATATTCAGTTCCTGGAGTCCAGAGCGCGGGAAGCCAGCACTTAGGCTGCATAGTTGAATGGAAGAGAGGACATTGTCAACATGTCATGTCTGCGCAAGCCAGCATCGCTGGGCGACCCTAGACAATTCTCCTCATGCTTGGCACAAGAATATCATACAGATCAGCTCCGTAAGTGCTTGGTAAAGTATGATAGCAAGTACTCTGCATGCAAAAAGGGTAAGCTTGATTTGATCGCAGATTGGTAGAAGCGAGGCAATCTCCCTGGCACGCTGGTCAATGTTAGCTCCCGACTTTTCCAGAATTCTCAAGCGTATAGTCCTGAGACACTGCGGTCATTCTCTCGCACACATACTTGGTCCATTAGTCCGACTTGTGCTGATGTCGATAATTGTCTGACTCCTTGAATTTAGGTAAGCATCGTCGAGCTAAATTGTTCAATCTAGCTGCCTCGTCTATCGCCATGGAATATCAGCTCTCATGCAGCAGATGGAACCGAGACTGCCCAAGTAAGGCATGATTCCCTTCCTGAGCTGATCGTTGGTCATGCATACGCTGGCGCTTCCAACCCAGGCAGTTGCCTATATTCTCTAGAGTTAATTTAATAAAGGTCCGGGTTGCTTCTTTTGTCCCACTCGGAAGCGGCTTGGAACAAGTGATGTATCACATTTTGACTTGCATCAGGAGCGCACTGTTGGTTTTCTAGCCCCTCCCCGACCCTTGTCGTCTCGGACTGTGGTCTCTTACCTGTCTCAGGCTCCACAGAGTAAACAACATAGTCTCTGTCAACGGGCTGGATCAATATTTCCGTGGATATAGTCCGCGTTGGTTCTCGAACGTATTCAAAGATCACAACCGACGTCTCTCACAACTATTCGACATCTTAGATATCTCAGTAGTTGTAGATCGCGTGTTATAGAGCCGCTTTGATCATCAACAGACATATGAAACTGTATAACTGACGTCGTGCAGCGAACGATCTGGTAAAGAAATTGCTGTTTCACATTTCGACGACGATTTCGATTCTCCGGCCAAGAAGCGACGCCTGCAGACCCCTCCGTCCTGACCGGGTCTGCACGGGCCCGTGGCCATGTTCAACTGAAATCTCAGGTCTACGTGAGGAGGCCGAAGCGTCGCTCTGAGCCGGCATGTACATGTTCAGTGAATGTCTCTTCCTGCTTTATCCGAACATCACAGTTCCTCAGCACCCGGTAATCCCAAAAGCGAAATAGTCCGCTCGCAAGCACGCCACAGCGTCGGGGAATTCTCTGGTGAAGCCCGCGTGCCCGTCTTGGACCACTGGACATATTCTCCGGGGCACCTTCCCCGTGATATACAAAGCTTGCCTTTGATGAGAACTTTTTTTTAAAGCGAGCCGTGTCTCAGATTATGCGGTACATGTTAGCGGGGTGATTCTGGGATGCGTGGCACAAAGGATGGGTAATTTTCTGAAACTCACCTAGGTTAGGTACCTGGCAAAGGAATCCCGATCAAGATACTTCTGGCATCTTATGGGACTGACACAACAGTACGCTCTTGAAAGATAGATGTTTAATATTCCAAATCTGCTTTGTGACCATAGTGATAAGGCGGATGGCTGATCGGTTTCTAGGTTGCGCGTAGAGTAGGCAACTAATCGGCCTAGGTACCCGGTACCTGCCTAGGTAAGCAAGAGGTACCTATCAAGGCAGACGTCACGCGAAACTGTATTCTTTGTCTCTTCTTCAGTCTGCGCTATCCGCAACACTTGAGACTTTGAAGTCCAGCTTCTATAATCTTAATCACCTCCCTTTTGTGGACAGCGCGGCTCGGTACGTTGGACCGAGAGCCCGTTCCTTGCGGCAAGTACCCGTTCAACGATGGAATAGGTATGATCCCTAAAACGATACACTGATGTCACTTTCCTCCGAGGCATTCAGGTCTTTGTGTTACCGGAACCGTCAGTACCTATCAAACAAGCCGGAAATAGCCTAAATATCTCACCAAAGGAGACCCGCTTCTGCGGATACCGAGCCCTAATTTCTCCTCTGGTCAAGAACTTCCTGGTGCCTAATCGAGCGACGGACAAGGGACGCATGGTATCCATTGTGATTGCTTATGCAGTTCCAGACGGTTGCTGCCACCTCATTCGTACTGATATCCTAATAGTTATCCCAGGGACTAGGAATATCCGCTGCTTATACAAGACCAACTTAATAGAATATAGAGGCGAACCGAATGGAGAGATGAACGGAAGCCTCATTTTCAATGACCTTAGCTGCGCTTTCCATGGTGGCCATCAGCATCATTATCATTAGTCTGTCAGCATAGTATAACATTAGTAAAAACAGCACCAAAGATCCACAACCAGGTAACCGAAAGTTCGGATAATGTCATAGAACAAGCCCGGCCCAAAATAAAACAAATGTATCATCCTCGAATATCAACAATGCTTAGTGCAATAAAACGCGTATCAACTCCAAAGATATGAGCCGAATGGAACTAACTGTCTGTGGGAATTACCGGTAACAAATGATGCTCAAGCCCAAAGAATCCCCCCTATAGAACTAGAGCGGAATTAAATCTCGTGGTTGTGTTTGCAACATCAGACAGACACATTTCATCATTCACCCGTAACCCAAACATATGGGAACTGCTTTTGTGGTGCGTGTAGGGGTTGCTCGGTGATCACAGGAGCCAAGTCACGACGAGAAGTGTATGTCGTAATGCATCGAATATGTTTTTTTATCGTGAGTCAAGCTTCTGATTGTCGCCATATGAACCCATCACAGAGACACATATTGATATCTGAGCTCGCCTATCCTTCTAATATGCATCTGAAGCCCTAGACTTTCTGATCAAACCGGAGTAATTCCCCTATGGCCTAGCAATTGCTGTCCAATAACCAGTGAGGATGCAATCCCTTCGATTGCTACCACAGAAACCCGAACTAAGCTGAGAAGATGGCATTGCTATAGCCCAACACATAGGACAAACCGACATCAAGGGGTGAGATTGGCATTTGAGTCGAGATCGAAGTGATATGCAGCTCCAGCACTCTTCTCTGGGAAGAGAATATCCGTAATGCTGGGCTTAAAATCGCGTGGATCGTCAGGCATTACAAGTTTCGAGACGACGCCAAGTCCTGATGGTGGCTGTATAGAGGGAGACTGCAGGCCGGGGTCGATGACTCCCCGACCCTTTCCAATAAACACAATGAGAAAATTGCCCGCAACTCGATCCCAGGCAACAATATGTCCAGTGTCCTTCCACTCGTCAAGCGGTCTTGGATGAGAAGGGTCTGAATCCGTCACAGATGATGCAGACCGCATACCCAAATAGCCAAGCTGTATCAAGTGAAGAGAGCGCTCCATGCCTAGAGGCGTTCCGTGGTCATCGAAACGCGCCCGCATCAACCCTAAAGAAGATGACGACCTGGGAACCGACGCATTGGATCCTGCAGGTGTCAGGCCGTCAGAGAACTCAATTGGAGAGCATTGAGGAAACCAGGCAAACTCGAGGGACCCAGTCTCGTGATTCTGCGTGAAAAGGGGAATCTCATCGCCTTCATGCTCGTTCAATAGATCAGCAATCGTAGCAAGATCGGATCTTGAATTGGAGGAGCCCAAAGCGCGTATTTCTGCAACCAAACGCTGGGCGCTGTCGAATCCAACACTTTCACCGTCTATTGTGAGGAGAGGCCGTTCTGTAACACGGCAGGATGGGTCATTGATGTTTGAGTGGAATGACTGCTCTTCCTGCCACTTCAGACCTAGTCTGCTCTCGATAACTCGCAATTGGTCTTCAAGAATTCGGGTGAGTTCCTGTTCTCCGGAAAGTTCAGACAACGCTGCGCGTATGTTAGATTCGGCAAGTAGTGTTGTTATTCGAGAAGTCCTTGAAATGGCCGGAAGTGCGTTATTCGCATGCTGAGATATCTCCTTCAGACAGGCTGCGGCTGTCTCAGGTTTTCCAGCGTCGACAAAGGCAATCACACAGGAGTACGCAGCGTCTAAAACCTGTGGGCCCTGATCGGTAGATAGCTTCTGGCGCAGTCGATTCCATAGCCTGCGCAGTGAATTTTCGCTCCCCAACTTCCCAAGGAGAGAGGCATAGGTTTCTATGCTCTCCGGGCATGCTTCGTTACCAGACCAATAGAGGATATCATCTAACGTGTATTGAGAATCCTGAGGAGACCGATTCTCCCCGGTGATTAAACTAAGCATGAGGCTTGTGTCATGGCCTGGATCCTCGAAGCAGATGGATCGTAACGAAGATAAAAGCGATTTCACTAGCTCATGGCTCGACTGAAGATCCAGCCGCCGAGAGTCGACCCTTCGATAGCCATGCAGATGATGCTTAAGAGCCGGAGCCGAAAAGCCCAGGCAAGCATACTGTATCCCTAGAAAATATAAGTCTCTCGACACGGCAACTTTCAGTCTTTCCAATCTCGAAACCAAAGCGTTTATGGCCGACAGTATCTCTCCGTACGAATTATACCGCTGACAGCGTTCTAATGCCCGGCCAAGCGCCTCACACTGGGTTTGCAATAACGCGCCGCTCTCTGTTGTGTTCACATTCCGTTCAATCAACGCCCGGAGATCCGTCAGATTCTCGACGCCATGTTCCAACTCTCTCTGAAGGGTTTCCACAGTAGTGTCGACCGTTTTCCGCTGAACAGACGGCCACGGAGGGAGAGGGCGGTTTACGTACGGCCACTTTTCCAGGAAGACTTCTTCGAGATGTCGATCAAGTTCTGATTTTGGTGCGAAGTCGCGTAGATGCTGCGTACTGCCGGTCAGTGAAAACCGGAGCAATTGAGATGGCGTGGGCTGAGGGCCCTGGTCGCTGTTTCTGGCCTGAATCGCGGCATCGCGGCGAAGCCCTCCAGAAGAAATAAGGCGCCGTGCGCAGACCTGTCGCTTCTGTGACAGCCAGAGACTGCAAGGACGGGATCCCGGCATTGATCACCAGAGGCCAGAGACAGGAGAGAGACAAGCAAGGCCTGGTGGGGGATTGCGCGAAGTTTGGACGCTGGGGAAAGCTCCGCCGTGTTACGCGGAGAGGCAGCGGGGAGCGCATCCCCGGATTCCCAGGTCACAGCCCCGAGGAGCTCCAGATTTTCTCCAGGGGCTACAGTAGGTTCTTTCGTTAACAAGGGTCCCCTGCTTAGCAGCTTTGGTAGATTGCTATTTTACATCCATGTGATGTTGAAGCCATTGAGGGGTAATTAGACACTTATGATAGGTAACAGACTCTAAGCTAAGTCAGCCCAGATCACAATAAAGCAAAAGCAGCAATGGGAGGTGGCTTGAGCCGGTGACCCTTGTTTAACGAAAGTTTTTGGCAACCTAATGTAGAAAATTCTGCCAAAAAGGCAGCGTGGGTGATTTCTGGCCCCCTGTTAAGCGCCCTGTTGGTACCACCATGAAACCTCCTGTTAAACCTCCTGTTAGAACCTCCTAGCCCCCAGGGCTTTTGTCACCTAGGCCTCAGGGGTCAGTTCTAGGAGCTTTGGTTGCCTAGCAGTACTAGGAGCCGCCAGAGCATAGGCTGAGAGGTTGTATGCCAACTTCAACCCTTCATTTCTCCACGAATTCTTTACTATAAATCCAATAGAAACAGGCTCATTTTAATCCTCTCATTCATGTGAAAATTATGAACCTATTTATTTGAATTCATAAAGAACTTGTGGAGATATGAAGGGTTGAAGTTGGCATACAGCCTCTTTGCCTATGCTCTGGGGGTTCCGGGAGCTGACCTCCTTTGCTTAGGAAACTGAAGCCCCAGGGCTCGGGGGTTCTAATGGGGGTTTAACGGGGGCTTCTAACGGGGTGCTTAACAGGGCTGATGTCGGTAGATGCTCGGAGGGGCCAGAGGATCTCTGGGGCATTGCCGGCACTAGTCTCTAGCCCCCGGAGAAAATCTGGAGCCCCTCGGAGCTATATGCCCGCGCATCCCGATCATATCTTACCAAAAAATCGGTACGGTACGGTATTGTCACCGGGCGCCCGGCGCGCCAGCCAACCTCATCGATCCAACCTGGGAACATCGCCTCCATGCGCGCTTTACGTTTACTTCTCTCCCACCGCTCGACTTGACGGGACGACAGACTATCGATAATATTCTTGTCTGCATCTCACGTCCCTGTAGAGACATGTCTTCGGACGATAAGACAAAAGACTCTACTTCAGAGCTCCTGGAGAGTTCTGAATCCGTGAAGCGCCAATCTTCTGAGGAGCATGACAAGGAGCAAAACAGTGGAGATGTCGAAGAATCCGCAGAGTCTTCAAAGTCACCAGAGGCGAAAGCGGTAGCGGAACCTGCTTCTACTGATTCTGGCTCCGAACCTAAGGAGAACGATGATGCTGCTGCTAGGGCTCGCGCAAGGCTAGAGAGGTTCAAAGCGCTTAAAGCGCGTGCGGTGAGTATTCTCAACTCTCCCCCTTCTGCCACTTCCAGCTTGCAGGACTTTTTTTCCCGTTTGCCTCGCTGGTCGTTAGATGTGCGCAGGAGCTGATGTGGAACCAGAAAACCGAAACCGATCGGAACTTGAAAGAGACTGCGGCAGAGTCGCAACGCCTCGCGACCGACCCAGCTCAAATGTCGTCGTTATCGCGCAAGCACGCATTCGCAGCGCATAACCTCCTAAAGGCCGACACGGAGGCTGCCGGCGAGGATTTCGAACGCAAGCGTGCCTGGGACTGGACCATCGAGGAATCTGAGAAATGGGACCGGCGCATGGAAAAGAAGCAGCGTCATCGCGAGGACGTATACTTCCAAGATTATCGTCAAGAAGCGCGCAAAGTCTACAAGAGGCAGATGCGGGAGCTGAAACCTGACCTGGAAGCCTATGTGAGGGAGAAGCTTGCCGCTGTCGAGAGAGCCGCCGCAAGTGGAGACCTGGAGATTGTGGAAACAAACGATGGAGAGCTGGTCGCCATCGATAAGAACGGGACCTTCTATTCGACGGCGGACACGACCGGATTCGCGGACAATAAGCCTGATCGGGCCGCAGTGGACAGGCTGGTGGCGGACCTCAAGAAGGCGGAGGAAGTCCGGCTGAAGAAACGCAGGGAACGACGGGGCGACGAAGAGCCAGACGTCACCTATATCAACGAGAAGAACAAGCAGTTCAACCAGAAGCTTGCCCGCTTCTATAATAAGGTATGTTCGCTATTTGACTGGCGAAAGTTCTACCTCAACTAACCTCGTTCGTTATAGTACACTACGGAAATTAGGGAGAGCTTTGAGCGTGGCACTATGATATGATCGGAGTTATATCCCTATAGTACAACATCGAAGCTCCCGTTAAACCCTAGGCGAAGTCGATTACTCTACAGCCTTGAGATATCGCTCTCCCTCCGGAAGCACACCTAGGTTTCCTTCCCAGGAGGAGCGTTCGCCGAAGACGCTCAGAGCATACTCTTTCTCCAAGCTTTTGTGGCCAGTGCTTCTATTTTCTTTGTTCCAACAGCACCTCTCGTCGAATCATCATCGATCGCCTCGACGACGGCCTCACCGACAACGTCAACCTGAAGAGGCTTCTCTGCCATAGCTCCCATGAACTGAAGTCTGCCACCGACGAGCGCATTGAGCTCTGACGCGATAATTCCACCTAACGCTATTGGTAATGTGAATTTCCTGCTGGAGTCATACATAAAGGGGGCCCGCACGAACACACTCCGGAGCTCTGGGAGCGACGAAGCTATGGTTCTTTCGGCCTCCCTTTTCGTAGTGATGTATCTCGTCGGCAGGATCGGTGCCCCTGCAGCGGCAGAGATATACACGAATGTGGGAACATGTTCGTTGGAGGATTCCTGCGCCAATGCGATGGCTATCAATGAACGTCCATGTCAGTCTTGGGTTCACAGGAAAGCAGCTATAGTAGACGAACCAGAGTCCCTATTCATAACCTCATATGTCCACTGTCCATCTTTTTCTTTAGGTACCAGCTGCTCTCCTTCCTTTCTCTGTAGAAGATTCTGGCTGCCCGGCCTCGACGAGCTGAACATCTTCTGCAACGCGCTAATAATAGATTCCCTCCCTTGCACGACTCCCTTGTAGTCAGCCTCCAGCAGAATTCCCATACTGTGTACTACTGCGCTTGCATCCTTCAAGAACGGCTTATAGGTGCTGGGTTTCAAGATATCCGCTTTGGCCCACTCTACGGAGCTTGCCCAACTCGGCGGTGCGTGCGAGCCCGTTATAGTGTCCCATCGTGGTTCTCCCGATCGACTATAAAGTTCAAGAATTGAGCTTCAATGGCATCATTACAGTATTGGGATAAACACTACCTTAGCGAAGTCACAGACCAACCTCTTGCGACGGCCGCTTTGCATATTCTCGAGCCTGATGATTGCTGTTAGCAACCGCGGAGAAGCCTCCTTCAAGGAAGACAGCATGGTAAATCGCGCACCAAGGAACCCGCTTCCGCCAGCGACCACGATTCTTTTGGACGCCATCTTGTGTCGGAGATGGGTGGTATCAAAAGGCACGCAAAGCCGCGAAAGATGCGGTCTCAATTGGTCATGGCGGTGGAGATGGCGATTCCGCGCAGCCCGGGGTCAGGCACGAGCTCTGGTGAGCTCCGCGCTCTTGTCTCCGGCGCCGAGCAGTGACGATAAGCGTCTCCGCCGCCCGAGCCTTGATGGTCACGTGAGGTCAGCAGCGACGCGCGGAGGCCCTGCGCGGACTACCGCCGCGACCACCTTCTCCCGCGCTTGCGACCAATATCTTTCTCGATCTCTCTGCGATCCCCAAACTTCCTGTCACAGTCAAGAAGCCTTCTAGAAGCTTACATCTACGGTATGCCAGCTGCTCCAGGAACAAAGCGCCTAAAGGTCAGCATTTCCACTTCCGCCACCGCATCCAGAAGACACTGACATCTCTCTTCTAGGGCATTTCGGTTTTCAGGCCGTTCGGTCCGTATCCCTTGTACAATACGATTAAATCTACATGGATCTGCGCCTGCTAACATCTCATCCAGTCTATGGCAGCGAAGCACAGCCCTTCGACCCCGCGAAGCGTCCGCCACACGCTCCCCCGGACCATACCCATCAGTGGCGCGTCTACGTCAAGGGTGTGAACGACGAGGACATTTCATACTGGCTGAAGAAGGTCCAGTTCAAGCTGCACGAGACATACGCGCAGTCTGTGCGCACGGTCGAGCAGCCTCCGTTTGAGGTCACAGAGACCGGCTGGGGTGAATTCGAGATCCAGATCAAGCTCTACTTTGTCCCAGAGTCTACGGAGAAGCCGCAAACTCTATGGCACAGCCTGAAGCTGCATCCATATGGTCCTGATGCCGAGGCAAAGAGAGAGAGAAGGGAGGTGGTCGTCAGTCAGAACTATGAAGAGGTCGTCTTCAACGAGCCGGTAGAGCAGTTCTACGACATCCTGACAGGCGGTACTGGGTCGACTCAGCCTCAGAAAGGAAAGACCGGCAAGAATGCGAAGCAGACTCAACAGCAGCAGGGCGGAAGAACTGCAGAGATCCCTTACAATGAAAGCCCGAAGAACCCATACAGCAGGACGACCGAGAATAAAGAGCTTGATAGGTTGGCAGCAGCTCTCAAAACCGTGGAACAGATGCTCAAGGAAGAAAGGGCAAGACTTGCTGAGCGCGAGAAGAGGTTGGCGGAGCTGAAAGAAAGCGAAGGGATCCCTGTCGTCACCACCACCACTACCAAGAAGAAATGAGCTTTGGGCCAGTTCATATCTGCACGGGCTATCTTCTCCCGAGTCCTATATGATGGAGTACCGTCGAGTCGCCTATGCGTACTTTCCTGAACGTATCCCAGCCAGACCTGCAGGTGGCAGGTCGCCGTGCGACGTTGTGGCCTGAGAACTCCAATAACAAGAGCAAAACGAAACTCAACTCAAGGTCCATGTTGACATCCGGCATGGCAACATGGCGTGGCCGACGTCAAATTTTGCTCTTGCAAATGATTCCAATCCCCAAGCTGGGCATCTTGAGGCAGCTTCAAATGTCGATATTACAGGAGCGGGGGTTCTGGAAGTGAAGCTCTCGGGAGATCCCCCGTGCCAGGGCGGCCTACGAGCCGGCAAGCTATACGAAGATGTGTGGGCGCCCCTGGCCATCGTCGATGTTACAGCCTATGCATGTATCATATTAGATTCATGTACTCCTCCGAGTGGAGGATTGCCTCTCCACCACCCTTGCAGACAACGCTAATTAGGTAGATATCCTGACCACATAAGTCATGATGAACCATCTCTCATGTCTCTTAGATTATGGATGTACAGTGCTTTCTCTATTCCTCTCCTGACTATCGAGGATAAATGACATATCCTGTAATGGAAGCAAACACCAGATACCCGCATGAAGCTCCAAAGTGCGGGATGTTGCAATAAATCATACTGTCAACACGGCAGGTGTATCAAGTCATCCCGTCGTCGTAAGTCTACGGGTATAGTCCATATTTCTAGGTACGGTAAGTGAAGTTCCATGCGGGAGAAACCGGTCTCCATTCACAGCAAGCGGTATAACGGAGGGTGGCTATCACTTCTCCCAGCTCCAATCCACACTTCTTCCCACCCACTCTGCCCTCTCTCTTCTCTTTCTTCACCACATTGGCAACATGCTGTGGGAGACTATAGTAAAGCATCCGGTGTCACTTGCTCTGATCTGATATCTAATATGGATACTGTTTGTTGCTGCTTGTTATATTACATATCTAAAGAATACTTCCCCGCATCCAGAGACCGGCCTTTTGTCATGTCGGAATATACAGTCGGAATCGCGAGGCACTCTATCAGAAGAGCTGTATAAGCTCTAGATTCGAAGAACTCGTCCACCAGTCCATATAAAGCGCATAGCGAAAAGCACGTCAGAGATTGTCGACCTGATCCAATTCATTAGGCCCGTGTAGCAGTCTCTCACCTGAGATACAAAAGCACGACGCAGCTCGGTGTTTTCCATTTAACTGTTCCTATTTACATTCGAAAGCCTCTTCGGATTTCCTTTTCAAAGTCAGTTATTCCAAACACCAAGGAAAACGACGTTGCAGTAGAGAGATATTGTCCCTAATGCGGCTCCCAGACAAGAGACCTCCTTGTTCATCTGCTCATAAATAAACGACACATGTTGAATAAGATGTCCACTATGGGCGCTGACTTGTCTCTGGAGAGTCTATATTTGGAACTCACGACTGAAGGTAGCCTTCTATGCTTGTGGAGAGATCAGATCTATATACCTAAAGCATCTAGTTCTGTAAGATACGGACATACCTTTTTTTTATTCAGTCTCCAAAATGGAATCTCCATCGGTTGATTTGGCCAAGTTAGAGCATTCGGTTGACTCTTTGGTTTTAGTTTTTTTCTGACTTATTGGACTTGTTTTCTTCTCGATGATTTAAATAGGTACACAGTTGAATGTGTCTTGTAGATCCTGCTTCTAATCCGTCACCTCACGCATGTCTGGATGTATCAAGAAATGACAAAAAAGAGAATGAGGAAGGCTTTGGGACTATATTGCGACAAAACGAAATGCAAGAATCCGCCTAGATGGTCGGTAGGCTCTTTAACAATTCAAAAACTGCCAAATCTAAACGGCAATCAAGCTCTCTTGAACACATGACCTGGTCAATAAATTATTGTCGTGTAAGAAAAATACTAACTTATCCAGACACTTCTGCTCTCACAGAGGAACAATCAAGTGGGTAGGAGCAATCGAATTTCCCAAACGGACTTAGGGGTGTTTAAAATATCTCTACTTTGTCATTTAAATCAATCAGTTAGCTTGACGTTTTTGTCTTAGATTCTAACCCTTCTAACCATTCTACTATCTCCTTTCTAACCTTTGTCTCGTATATGTTTCCTACAGGAAAGATGAAGGATAAAAATAGATCCTGCTTCATATTTTGACTTCGACGGAGATTCCCCAGAAGAACCTCCGGTCTGGACTGATATCTTGGGCCCACAAACAAATATCGGCACGTAATAAAGCTCCTTCCACGCAAGTAAAAGGAAGGTTCAACTAAGGTGCAGGTAGCCAATGAGCTGGTATTCCTTCGGCTGACTTCGAAAGAACATGAATACCACAGCAACAGGCCTTGCCGGATTCGAGAATTCATCCGGGGAGGAAGACAGGGAGAACCAGCAGTTATACAAGCTGTCTCTAGACCGGCTCACAGAATGGTCCGGATTCGAGGGTAAAGTCCGTTGGTGTACTGCTAACATTCTTGGTCATCCTATCAACTTAAATCCAGCAATCCCAAATCCGCTAAACAAAAATGTCTTTGAGGGACCGTTCAAGGTCACCGAAAAAAAAGGCATCCCCTCAAATCCTTTGCACACATTCAGGAAAGTTCGAATTAATTCCGAGGAAGAATCATCTACAAGTGCCACAGGGCCTACTATCTAATCCAAACATATAGTTACCAGCAAGATGCCTCAAGCTTGTATGATCATTCATCCTATGCGAACTTATGCCCTTTTTGAGTATTGAACTGCATATCTTAGTTTACTGATCATCTAGTACCGCGGTATCACAGAAATCAGAGATGAAATCAACAGCCTCACTTCATAGTTTCCTAAGGATCTGGCGATTACAGATGACTGATACCTTTAATCTATTGTGGAGAAACATAAACTGCCAACGATCAGGAGTTCCGGAATCTGGACAACACCCACTGCCTAGAGTGGGAAAATTCCAATTGACTAGTGGCAAAGACAATCAATAATGAGCCTTATGACTCTTCGGTATTTTTATTAAAAAAGATTTGATTAGGTACCTAATCTAGCATATGAACGGCAATACTGGGGATTGAAATGAAAGAACAAAGAACGGCGGCCAATTACCTATATAGTATATAGAATATATTGGTATACAAAAATACAGCGCTTTATATCCCCCCAGTTCCGGTGCGGAACAGGTGTCGACAAACCCTGCAATTATTGCATAGAAGGTTAGTAGGAGGTACGTACAGAACCTTCTATGTACTGTAGGGTACCTGCATCACACCAGTCCTTTAAATCAGTCCCTGTAAACGCTCCATCTAATGAAATTACGTGATATGTTTGTGGGGTGGAATGGTCAGGCGTGTGGGAGGTTGACATTGGTGACAAGGTGAACCCAGGCCCCTATTCCCGAGCCCTATGCCCTAAGCCCTAGGCTCAATCAGCGCAGCAGAAGCTCTACCTCCGAGAGTTCACAACGTAGGAAGCTTGTCCCTTGCAATCGTAAAATAATAGGTTATCTATTGGACACCACCTCCTGATAATTTCTAATGTCATAGCGTCAATACTTGGCATCGTGCAACCTTCATATGCGTGGCGGCCCGCGATACGGGACGTTCCGTGTTCCGCTTCCGTATCCCGGTCCCATACTTCCCCCCTCCCTTAAGAGTGCAACACCGGCAAGGATGACGTTGTTTCCGTATCTACCGTATATGCGGTGGGTAGTAATTATTGCGCTTGATGATTAGGTACTGGATTTTGGCTACGTGGCTTTAAGGCCTTGTCTACGGTCCCATTATCCATGGGATGACTGGCTACCTACTAAACATTGCGAGCTAAATATTTAATAAATAGATACTGATGCAAGTTCTAAGAACCTATTTGACAAATAAAAGACTCATAGTAATGCATAGCTAGAAAGACAATCTCCCGAAAGAAAAAAGCCCAGTTATCAATGCCCCTTAGTAAATGTAGCCGACTTCCAAATCATGTCCATCTCTCAAAGTAGTCTGCTTATGATAGGAGAGAAATATCCCATTTTCCAGATTGGTTTTAACTAACCTCCTAACGCTGATGTCCATATCGCCTGGTATGCATTGACGCTTAGCTTGCATTCGTGTGAACGACAGAGCGCCCTAAGGACGAAGGACCTTAGTAATCCCTAGCAACACTCTTGGTCTCATCCCTAGTTTTCTTCAGGAACGGTATCAAGGCAGTACCGCCTGTGCCGTACAGAGTTGAAGAATCGGTTGTCCCAGAGTCCACGGCTCCAGATGATGCCGTGGCGAGATTCGTTTTCTCCACCGGCCCCTGAGAACGTAGCATTCTGGCTGGTGCAACAATATAGCGTGTGACCATTCGAATATGTTTGTCACGAAATGCTGAAAGCATGAGTACAGCTGCGTTGTAAGCGCCTCTCACGCTAGAATCGGCGGGGTAGCTCATTGCGTAGGGACGAATGTTGGATATTTTGGTGAGGAGCTTCAGGAACCGGCGATGGGGACCGGGCATGTAGTTCCGCATTTCCTACTTTGCGATTAGCAACAAGACACAGCCAGAGAAATAAGTAGGTATCTTCATACATCAATGAACCCTTGCTTGGTCTTTGATTGAGCCATGCCGTTAGATGTCACTTCTCCTTCAGAGAAGTGTTCGATGCCGAGGACAATGTCGAAAAGCTGTATGAGAGAGCTTTGGGCGTTGCTTCCACCGCTGTATTGGTGCCATTCACCTTTTCCATCCCCAAGGTCGTAAAATACTCCCTTGGGGAGGCCGGCAGCTGCCATATTCTTGCTTCCCGCTAGAAACGGGCGTATTTCATTGTAGAAAACTGATGGAGCGCACTTTTCATACATCCTCTCTAGCAAGGCGCCAAGGTGTCTAAGACGTTCGGTGAACTGATTTAGAAGTTCTGTGACGTGCTGAGGGTCATCTTCCTCGACTGCATCTATCGTCTTCAGAACCAAAGGAATGATCTTTGCACCGTAAGCTTCAATAGCGATGGAGACGCAGAAGAACCATTCCTCATCCTGGGTCCCTGTGAAAGACCGTAACGCTACAAGATTATCGGGCTGTGAAATGTCGATGCGCGGGTCCAGAACCATGAAGTTCCAGAGGCAAACAGCGGCGTAGGTCGCACAAGGCGGAAGTTCCAAGTGATCGGATACTTGGAGAAATGGGCACGATATTGAAGGTGGGAGTACCTGTAAATAGTAAGTATCTAGAGCAGTCAATATTCACTGATTGGGATCACAAACATCCTTTGGCTTGTCACCACCCCAGATGTACGCGTGTGTCAGAAACGCGAGCAGCACGTAGGCCCTCTGCCACTCTCGTTCGTGGTGCAGGTGGCTAGTTGAAAGAATGGGTAAATTATCTATTGCGTCTCTAATCTTCTCTTTCTTGATGAGGTTGGGAAGATCGGCTGTGATATCTTCCCATTGACTGTAGTAAGGATCTGGAAGTCGTCGTAGAGGCTGTGTATCAGGAAGGAAGCCGTTATGAATAGAAACTCCATAGTCACTAAGAACGATATCTGTAGGGTCAAACATTGTGGTGGAAAGATGAGGAACTGGTTGTGCAGGGACGATCTGTGATTACAAAGAGAGTGCTCACTATCTCCAAGTCTTGCCCGTGAAACAGATCAAGTGAAGATATGTTCCCTGAACGGCCAGGGTTCTCAGATGTTTTGAGCACCTTGTCCTGGGTCACACTCTCTGAGAGACACTTAGGAACCAGAACGCACAGAGCACAACCTATCCATGGGAGATGAACTCAGAAGAACAAACAAGTTTGGGTGAAGAGGGACAGAGTTCACACAAGACACGGGTCTCGACTGCCTTTTATGGCCAACGCCGGAATATCCTCTCGGAAGCGGAAGCAGTGAAGCCGATATCGAACAGGTGACCTAGCCCTGCTGAATGGTACAGTGAAGGAAATGTGGGTGAAAGTGAAGTAGTCCTGGAGACAAAGGAGGGGACTGGGAAACTTTGCACCCTCTTATTCAAGAGCTTTCAATGATGTCCCATCAGCAATAGCGGTTCCTCCTCCTTAACAGATATAAGTACCGGTACATAGGTGCTCCTTTGGTTTCCTATTTCCTACTCTGTATCTCTTTTCACTGCCATGGTCGACTCCAAAGACATCAAGATGACCACTGAGAACAAGGAAAAGCCGGTATTTCCAACAGATGCTGGGACAAAAGAGTTCGCAGTCACTTGATGCTGCAGATGCTCTGAAATCATTCAGGGATAAATTCATCATCCCGTCAAAGGCGAATTTGAAGACCAAGAAATTGGCAAAACCTGGTTTGCTCTGCGGAATCTAGACCCGTGAACATCTTAATCTGAAGGCGCTAATTGTCTTTTTTTTTTTTTTTTTTTTTTTTTTTTTTTTTTTTTTTTTTTTTTTCAAACGTCTCTCCGCCGAATCATGCATATACTTCTGTGGAAACTCCCTCGGGCTGCAGCCGAAGGCGACTGCCAAGTATCTCGAAGCACATCTTGATACCTGGTCATCGATTGGTGTCAGGGGTCATTTCACAGATCTTGAAGACTCTCCGCTGAAGCAGTGGCAATTGATGGCAGATCATGCTTCGAGCCAGATGTCCAGATTGGTCGGAGCCTCTCCAGAAGAAGTCACCGCGATGGGAACGCTGACAATGAACCTTCACTTCTTGCTGGCGAGCTTCTATAAACCCACAAAAGCAAGGTATAAGATTGTGTTGGACTGGAAAGCATTTCCCAGCGACCATGTAAGATTATCTCACTGTCTTCATTATCTTTGCTCGTCCGAAAAGACGGTGACTGACAATGAAATAGTTCGCCATAGAGTCACAGATCAGCTGGCATGGACTTGATCCAAGGACCTCGATGGTGTTTATCGGTCCAGACGAAGGCGAATATACGATCTCAACGTCGAAGATCCTCTCCGTAATCAATGAGCATACCGCAGAAACCGCCTTGCTTCTATTACCCGGTATCCAGTATTACAGCGGACGGCTTTTCGACATCCCGACAATCACAAAGCATGCCCAGTCCCGAGACATCACGGTGGGCTAGGATACGTTGAACTGAGCTTGCATGATTGGAACGTGGATTTTGCAGCTTGGTGTACGTACAAATATGGAAATGCGGGACTAGGAGCAATCTCAGGCCTATTCGTTCATGAAAGACATGGCATTGTCGATTACAGTCAAGGGGGAAACGCACCAGTGTATCGACACCGTCTGACTGGATGGTACGGCAGCGATAGAGCAGAGAGGTTCAAGATGGATAACAGTAAGTAATAATAGCGTCATTTGTTACTCCGTTAAGTACTGCAGACGCTAATATGGCCGGCCAATGAAAGACTTCAAGCCAAGTCCCGGGGCCAAGGGGTTCCCGATCTCGAATCCCTCCGCTGTCGACTTAGCATCTCTCTGCGCCGCCCTCTCAGTTTTTGAGGAGACAACCATGGGCGAAATTCGTGCGAAATCCGTTCTCCTGACCGCATACCTCGAGCACCTTCTATTGGACGGAACCACGGAGGAGTCGCGGCAGTTCCGCATCATCACTCCTTCCGACCCTCAGGCACGAGGGGCTCAATTGAGCCTCTTACTCAAGCCAGGCTTGCGCCATAACGTGGCCCAAAAATTGCAGGAGACTGGAATTGTCTGCGATAAAAGAGAGCCGGATGTTATTCGAGTTGCACCGGCTCCTCTGTACAATACCTTTGCCGAGGTACGGGAGTTTGTGCAGCATTTCAAAGCGGCATTGGCAGAATGAACTACGCATATACTGCATATACCTTAGCGACAAATGCGTCTCCGTGAACAAGGCAAGAAAAACGTAGTTGGTATCCAATGATCCTTTTCGCTGCTCACTGTAAATTGATAGCTCTGACGTAATTCCATGAAAACAGACAGAAGTCCTAGTACTTACCTAGGGTACTTCTGCTTCGGAACGTCCCGTCTCCCTTCGCGATATCCTTTCTCGAGCCCTAGCGAGTTGGGAACTAAGTACTGTACATATATGTAGCAGAAGTGGGAATACATGAGATGCGAGTACGTCCATTTAGGATTCCCCTGACCCCGCATCGGGCCGTACCGTGCTCCACTTAACATGATTGGCAGATCGACGCCCAGAACAGCGAGTCAGATGTGATAGCTCTCTACTGTGTAGTTCCTTACTACTGTAACTACTAGTATCATTAGTCCGCCGACCCCTTTGCTTTTCCCTCCTGCACATTGTTGGGAACCAATAATGCGAGGAGAATGTGCGCCGGTTCCCCTATCCGTCAACGTTCATACCAGTACTGTGGATGAAGCGCTGGACAAGTCGCCAATCTTGCAACTCCTGATATATTGTCAGAGAAAATTACTGCTCCACTACAAAAAGAGACCATGGTCAAAATATACCTATTTATATCAATCAGTGTGAACAAGAGATTGTGCCGATACACCTCACAGAGTGCTATACACATTATCTAGAAGCAAAATATTTAATATCCGATGGTCCTTTCTAATAAGAACCTGTCAATTTCCGATAGTCTTATTTCGACATGATTACAGAAACAGATAAAAATTTAGTAAGTGTATACCCCTCCTCCCTATGTAGGCACCTAGGCAATGAGCTCACAAGTGGGAAAAATTCACAAATTACCCATCCCCGACCAAACATCTACGCCGCGAAGGAAATCCTGACCCTGGGAGAAGAAATTTTCAGCAAGGATGGAGAATTCGTCATTAGGCAAATCTAACTGGACGGGTGGAAAACCAGGACCAGCCGGTTGGCTAGAAGAAGTCGATGGTTCAAAGCCGGGAGTCCGAGTGGCTTGACGTTGTGTGACCTGTGGTGAGAGCCGTGTAGGTTCAGGAAGCGGGGACGTGTTCGACACTTCAGCAGCAGAACTGACGGCGCCGGGGTAAAGAGATTCACCAAGAAGACGTCTCGCAGAATGGGAAGTGCTGCTTGAGGAATATTCGAGGATCTCCCAAAATCGGGAAAGATCAATCAACAAGCTCTTATTCTGAGCAATCTGGCATGGCTGATAGGACGCTGAGACGGCCCCCTGTAAACCCTGTAATTTATCTGCCTATCAACAAGGAATACTTCGGTCAGTGTGAGAATTAGTATCTTTGCCGAAGGGTCATACCAATTGCTTCATATGGGGCCACTGTTCCCCAAACCCGCGAACAAAATTCACGCATTTGGAAAATCGGTTCTTTTTCTCCGCCCTGATCGTGAGGTCCTCCGTGAAGCTTAGTTGCAGCTCAATTGTAGCCACTACTGCGGCGCAGTAGCCCAGGAATGGATCAGACACTTTGAATGACTTTTCTTCAAAGAAGTTGATAAAGTGGATTATCCAGTTCGTGTGTGAGGATATCAAATCAGACGTATGCTGGAGAAAGATCTCCGGGATAGTACTTCGAAAATTGCGGAGACTGAGCGACAGCAGAAGAGGATGATTCAGGAGACACAGAATTGTATGGTATAAGAACTGGGTGAGAAACCAAGGGCCCCAATAGTCCCGGTTTGATTGAAGGTCTTCGACTGATCTATTCTCCAGGCCAGCATACTTGAATCGATGAGTGTGAGGAACCCGTGTCTCGAACTCCATCTGAAAAGCTATGATTTTCGAATATTCAGATTGCGGAGACCAAGGTGGTATATTGCTTGGCTTTCCATGACGCCTGACATACTTCATCGTCTTTGAGAACACTTCGCTTAGCTGGATCACGTAACCGACAATCCCTTCGTCCTTTATGCCGTCAGTTGACCCTGGTCTGACAGTTGTATTATCCGCGTGAAAAGAATCCGGTGGTTTTCCGGTGCTCTCTGGGAAAGGAGGAAAGCTCTCTTCAGAGAGATCAAGAATGCTAAATTCTTCTCCGTGAAGGCGTTTCAACAAACAGATACTCCAGAAACAACGTCTGCGTTCTTCACGAGCGACATCAGTTAGGCCTAAAGGAGGTTCCGAACCCAAGTTTGCGCATTGGGCCAGATTCATTGCCAGACTGCTGTGGATACTTGATCGGTGGCTATTGCCATCTGTATGTCCAAGTTAGTGCTTAGCCAACGCTGTGTGCAGTGGGATTGTCCCTACTGGTGAAGTCAACAAGGCTTAGGAGGCAAAGACACTGTAATGTTGAGAGTTCTACAGGTCCTTCCAAGACCCTCCTGATGACTAAGGTTCGCGCGGCCTCCGCATAACCGTTGACAAGGTCCGCGAGACTTTCGTTATCCTGAGAAGATTCTTCATCGAATCGAATACTCAACGCAAGCATGGCGTAGATAATCTCAGGATCACGTCTCTCAAGACTGCTGATAAAGCTGCCTCGATGAAAGAGCGGAAGTGGCTGACAATCACAATAAAGTAAGTATAGCTCAGCTATGGCAACGACCTTTTCCCAAGTGGGCAGCTTCCTTGTCGAGACTTGGAGCCTATCATTCAAGGAACTGCAAGAAACACCCCCTGACGAGGCTAGTTGTTGATTATTCAAGCATTTCTGTCTAGATTTTTTTTTTGCTGAAGTCAGGATCATCCTCCCAAGTCGAGAGAGGCAGCACACTTACCCCAGGGTCTCGAGGACCTCTGTAACCTTGGCTTCAAGTCTAGCAAACTGACCCTCCTTCGCAACAGTCCGTTTAGTTGACCGGCTAGAAATAAATTGCAAAAATGAACCATTCATAGTCTCACCAACGTCTGAGAAACAGCAATGTCTGGGACTGCTGCTGCGGAGGTTCCCCCCCACGGGGAGGTGGATGTGATATTATTGTTGTTTCTTGATCTGCCCCGTCTCTCTCTAGCGTACATGCATTCCTGGCGTAAACGTGCACAGTGTGAACACACAGGCTGCTCGCCTGGGCATCTGGTCTTCTTTCGCCTACACAACTGTCAGAACACACATAGATGGATCTCGAGGAATGACTGACCGGCATGGTTCACAGGCTTGGCCTACTCGTTTGGGGCGCCTCTCAGAAGGCATTGATTTACAGCAACAGACGTCTATTGGGTCACTCTGAAAGGGCTATAGTCCAGGTTATTGTATGAAGCCACGCGGTCTCACCCGTGTCTATCTCAGGGATGTTAGAAACGCCTTCAAGTTAGCACCTACCAAGGACTTACCCTGCTGAGTAAGGCGTCTTCAACAGGGCTTGTCGCCGTGTCTAGCCGTCGCCAACCTCAATTAACGATTATGGATAACGTCCGTGGATGCAGCCAGAGGAGCCCAGAGCCTGGACAGATACACATTCACTTATCTCCTATACTCTCCCAGTTGTACCCTTCTTATTACATCTGTTAGGTACCTGTAGCTATTCAAAGAGTTTTCATTATCCCTTCACCTAATCTACGGAGTACCTTAGTATATGTTGCAAGACCAATTCAGAATATAATCTTACATTCTCACGGAGCTAAGGTGTTATCTTTAAATGTACCCAGTCCTTTTGTCAAGAGTTCAATTCACCTTGGTCATCATTGGAATTCTCCACAAATCTGAATCCTCCACCCCTCCCCGTCTCTTCTGTCAGTTGGTTGCGGAGGCTCTCCATCTCCGCACGCATGGACAACTCGTCTGCATCTGCTTTTGCCCGCTCAAAATCAATTAACGTCACTTTTTCCTTGCCCACAACGAAGTTGTAGCGATTGACATCGTCGTGCGTCAGACCAAGCAGGTGAATGTGTTCGAGGACAGACCTACACCTCTCCAGATCGTCAATCCCAGCCTCACGGCCCTCAACCTTTTCCAGTAGCAATCCCATGGCGCGGCCGTGCTCATGGATGTGTCCAACCTTGGAGCGAGTCCGGAGTTTTCCAGGAGCTGATACGCCCGGATTTCTTGCTCTATCCGGGGTATCTCCCATTCGAAACGAGAGATCTTGGCGATCACGGTGAGTGGCGGACGCAGGATCAATGGAGAGTCAGAAGTGCAGGTAGCCTCGAATGCGGCCGCCGAGACTTGTTCGACTCTTTTCAGCTTCAAGCAGTCGACAAAATTGGGATGCCAGGTTCCTTGGACGTCAGCTAGATCGCGTCGAGACAGTGAAGTCTTCAATGCTTTGCTCGCCGGATCTTGGGAGATCTACGCAGTATTCCAATCTTCGTGGTATGGTAAAGGTGGCAGGTGGTCGAGGGGCATAGAGAGTGTCGCTCTGTCGAAAGTACCGGGGAAATGACAATGTACTTCACCCGATCCCCGATCAATACTCTGTATTCGCTGTCATCTCGACTGCTGACTTTCCATCGTAATGATTTCCGGGCGACAGGTTGACTAAGCTGTAGACATCTTGCAAAATATTTGTTGACCAAAAAATACCGTTCGACTACAAAAAGAGGCCAAGGCCACTAGTTGCAGTCAATACTGGTATTTGGCTGTCTGACAATATTATATGAGCTCGGAACTCCCAAGTCTTCAAAGATGCGAAAGCTGAAATGCGATGAGACCTGTGTCGGGTGTTGGGCAGGCGGCAATTGGAATTTTGAGAAGATCAAGAATGAAGCGCTTAATATCCAATGTCGGTTCGAGCATATACATGCATGCACATGCACCTACTTTGGTGCGTCGCGCTAAGCCTTCAAACACTGCATTATCTCCTTTAAAGTGCCTAAGGTACATACATATAGCCTGAGAGCTCTCAAAGAAGCAATTCAATCCAACAGTCTGGTAGCTCCCAGTTCCTCCTCATCCCTCTTACCTTCATCACTCGATTCCCAAAGTCTTTGCGCGTGTCTCTCGAATACGCACGGTCCCGGGCCGCAATGGCACTTGCCTCGCCCCGTGGGCCGATCAGCCCCTTTTCGAGCGCAATCCGGCAGCCTTTACAGCAGATTCCATATTGAACTTGACCATTTGCCGGATCCAGATATGGCAACGCTGTCGCTGCCATAAACCGCAGGACAGGGTCCTCCTTGCTTTATCTGAGGCGTGAGAATGAGAATGTCGGCCGTTTCTCGTTCTTGTGTCGTCCTTCAGCGCGCCAGCGCACCACTGCCATGGCTGCATGTTGCCTGGCAACAATTTGTACCCGTCCTCCGCGGAACTCCTCATTCGTGGAATATATCCCAGGCACTGTGGTCAACACCGGCATCGATCTCCGCAACAGTTGCAAGGACGGGCCGGAGATTCCTCTTTCTTCTACTGCTACAAACGACAGTAGAGAAAACTGAGGCGCTGACCTGATGCAGAGAAAACAGCACCTCGTGAAGGAGGGAAGGAAGATGAAGCCACCGAAGACACCGCATAGAAGACAATCCCGCGTGCAGAGAGCGGTATAGAAGTCGCGGATGGTATAGTACGGGGCTATCCCGGTCCTCAACACGGCGCGAAGAGCACCCAGGGCGTGATCAGCAATGGAGCGGTACTCCACAAGCGCGCTGACCACCTCTCGTGAGCGCATGTTGACTTGGCGGAATTGAAATAAGGAGGCAATGTCCAGGAGAAGTAATATCTCGTGGAGAATCTCCAGAGGGAGCGAATCTGTAATTCTTCGCCGTATTCAGATCACGCCACACTCCCGCATTTATCGGCGGATACAGCTTCTCCTCTCCAGGAGACAGCGTGATCGGCTCGATCACCGTCTCAGGATCCGGATGGACAAAGAACGCAATGGAGTACCTCGCGGGCAGCACATCCCCGACAGCTGAAGGGGGAGCAACGACACGATGCCGCGTCGACCGCACCCGGTTGTTCGTCAGCCGCTGCAGCAGGTCACCGATGTTGACGAGCGCCGTGCCCGGGATGGGCGCCGCGGGCTTGAACTCGCCCGTGTGGAACGGATCAACCTCCAGCCCGCCGATACTGTCCTGGAAGAGCAGCGTGCAGATCCCGAAGTCCGTGTGCGGCATGATGCGCGCGTGGCCCTCCGCCTCAACGACGGAGCGCGCGATGGCCGGGTAGTGGAGGAGCCGCAGCTGAGGGTCTGCGTGGGTGATGATGCGGTCGAAGAAGTCGTCGTCATCGTCGCCCAGCTTCATCGCCATGGCGAGGCATCGGAGCACGTTGAGCGAGAGGGAGAGGCACTGGACATAGAATTCATCCAGCGTCCGGCGGAAACCTGGCAGCTCGTCTTCGGAGGAACACAGGGCGCTGACGGTGCGGCGATGCTCGTAGCACTCCTTGTGGTCGCGGCCGCCGTTGGCTTCTGCTCCGTCAGCGGTGTAGCCCTGGTTGACCTTGGCGTCGTTGAGTTTCCATCGTAATTTCTGTTCGAGCGGGAGCTGGAAGAAACGTTTGCTCTAGATTTATCAATACTAATTAGCGCCTATTTGTGATAGTTTTCATTCGTGAGTACCTTCTCCCGGTGTCAAACCACGAATAAAGCTGCGGACTGGAAGATACCAACTCAAAGATCTCGTCGACACGCGACTGGCTGATGCCATGGTCTTTCAGGTACACCCACCCGACCGTTCGTACACCTCATTGGCGACTGCGAGGCGGTCCTTGTAGTCGCCGTTTGGGAAACGGTCGAACGAGACGACTGCAATTTCTGCCATCAGTCCCTGCTGTCTTGCTTCTGTAAACGATTACGGTTTCAGTTTTTGAGTATCAAAGTTAGGGCTTATGTCGTACACAGTACACTGCAGTTATGTGATCCTTTAACGGAATCAGTCAGTTGATACTATCAGACACTGATACTTTATGTATACAATCGAGGAGAGCAGACAGCGACAGAACTGGATATCAGCAAAAGTGGGGTCGATAAGCAGCAGGTAGGGCTGGAAGACAGCCCCTGTCCTGTCAGAAATGGGGACCCGGCTTCTTACAACGCAAAGCTCAAAGGTGGATCAAGAGTCAAGGGAAATAATTCGAGTACATGGTCACTTTTTTTATCATCATTTTCATCGGCATGCGGAGTATCGCACGTACCACGAGTCTGTATCCGCTGATAAGCATCTCTCTCACTTGATGCGCCAGGTAAACGCGTTCATGTGAGTAAGACAAGAATGTGGACACTGAGAGAAGCTCCATAGTATATTTCCCATTCCCAGACGAGCGTTAATGTTTCTGGTCGCACTCAGCAGCAACATACAGTACAAGGCGTGCTTGAGTCGTCGTCAGTATGGAGACCTTTGGCCTTTGTCGAAGTGTAATAATATATTTGGAGAATGTTGGAGTGTATAAGGCTGGAAACATGCAAGACAAGACAGGTAACGTTGTCTTTTTTTGTCCAACACAAGCCTAAAATACATGTGCATTTCTACCGCATTTCTACGCAATAAAAGTAGTGCTTTTTATCCGCGAGAAGGAATCTCTAGCTTTAGCTATTGGCAAAAAAGCAGGTGCCTAGCTCTCCACCTCACGTAGATATATGTTAGGGGAAAAAAAAATACCGCAAAAATACCACACTACTGCAAAAAGGAGACCAGGACCGCTCACCGCAGTCAGAACCGGGATTTCTCCGGTCAACAATATTATTTTGATTCAACAGGATGAGGCAGCAGGCGTCTGACCACATCATCAGCAGCATCACAAGACACAAACTAAGATGATTTTCCAACACGGACGATCAACAGGCGCGTCCGTTCATCCGCCCCCGTACCCATATTGTCACGGAGCATGTCCTCCGTAGGCACGAATCATGACCTCGGGATCGGGAATTCCCGCCGGTCCCATCCATGGATCCGCCCCCTAGCACACCCGAGCCACCACTGCCCTAGACCCAGACAGGCTTAGCGCCCTCGGGAGATCACCCCCTAGCCGCTCGGCACGGGCAAGCATGCCAACACACGGTCCACCTCCCGAGTCCCGATCCTCAGTTGATCGGCTGATCCCTGCCTACTTTACCGCTCCTTCGGCGCCGGCCCGGACCCGAGCGCAACGCCCTCTGGCGCGGTGGAGCCAGAGGATGGCCAAAAAAAGATTCATACCTCTCCCGGAGACGTGTCCTATTAGCTCTAGAAGGGTCGATCTGTCATAGAACGTTCGGGACAAAGGGAGTGGTTTCAAGACGTTCCAGCCCCCCCTAACTTTTTTTCTTTTTTTTTTTCCCTCAATTAGTTCCCCGGAAAAGGAAAGCGTCATATGACATCTATAGTATTCAGCCCTGCAGGAAAATAAGTATATATACGTCTTCTGCGTAGTTGACCAGGGGAATCCTGGACCTTCACCACAACTCACACTCAGACATCAATACCTACATACTTCCCTGGATTCGTCTCATCGACCAAGCAACCCAGAGCAAGACCAAAACCAAGAGCAAGCAAAGCAAAATGACCTCCCTCAGCGACAAGCTCAAGAAGCTCTTCCACCTCCACGCGCTCCGCGACCGCTGGGCAACCTGGGCGCCGCTCATGCCCGCCAAGAGCCACCTCTCCGCCGAGTACAACTTCCCGGGCGGACGCTGGGCCGGACAGGGGTCTGGGAGGTGACGATGAACAACATCTCTCTGCCCAGAGACTGTTCGGCCGTCTCTGCGAGCTTCGAGCCAAGCAAATCGACCTTTTTATGACGTGACGAGATAACGAGGATTGTTCGATTCGGGTGTTCTTCTCTTTGTTACATGCATACCATTACCCTCTTTAATCTACAAGACAAGACATTCCTCGATTCCCGATCCCGATCCCAATTCCGATCTCGCTCCCGTCTGCTCTGCTCTGGCCTCGGGACACATACACATCGCTTGTCAACAAATCCACAGCACCCTACAATGTTTGCGCCACACCGTCAAACCGACACATACGCTGAAGTCGTGAGCGAGCGATAGAGCGGTCAAACCCTTCGCTATAGTAGAGAGACGAGGCGGAGGTGGAATCGGACAGCGCAGCGCAACCCGTTCGTTTATCCGACAAACTTTCCTCGGGAGAATTCCGAATCCGAACCTGAAACATTCTGATGAAGGTGTCCGTATCACGCCACGCCTAGACCAACACCCCTTCACTGGGTGCAGGGGATGCGATAGCCATAGCGGTGCGGTTGCGACAAGTTGGGGATGTGGATCTCTGGGCACACGCGTACCGACATACATAACCATACATATATACACACGCGTGCTCCAACCCACGGATCTCCCGAGGAGGAGAAGAGAACGGAAGGGATGAGAGGAACATTACATTTCAGGTACTCACCAAACCACGAGGAGAGGGAGAGAGAAAAAGGAGGGATATGGATGCGGGTGCGGATGGGCAAGGTGTTGGTGTTCGTGGTTCTATTTGGACATTTAGGGGGTAAAAAGCACTTTTGGGGAAAAAAAAGGAAAAATCATTTTATTTTCTACTTCTATTCTGATTCAGTGTATTAGTAGAATGTTAACTATTATTAATTAAGTTTCTTTTTTTGAACAATATCCTCCTGTATAACAGAGAAAAAAGGGCAGAGTAAATGTTCCATATATGTTAGTAACACTATATTAAGGTCATCAACATCATATTTCATCCTATCAGTCATGTTGTTGTCTACTCCGTACCTTGCTTTGCTACCTACCTACCTAGGTAAAGACTGAGATAGACCAGGGTCTGCAGGGGTATATAAAAGGTAAGAGGTAGGCCAAGAAGAAAGGACATGCGAGCTATATACATATATATATATATATAATTTCTGCATCATCCACGAGATCTCTTCTTCTACTCTCTGCTCCCGATAGAATAGATAAATGTTTCTATAGAAAGGAAAAAAAATTACCCCAGCCGCACTCTGTCAGAGCATAGTCAAAGCTTCAGACATATCTATCTATATCCATATATTATATATCCGTCACACAGGAAAAAAAAGCAAGCTCACTCCTTCCCATAGATCTTCACCCGCTCCTCGATCGGCTTCTGCTGCTTCTCGCCGGGCTCGCCGGCGCGGCCGCCAAAGACCAGCTGCGCGATGAGGCGCCAGTCGCCGGGGACGTTGAACGCCTTGGCGACGGGCTCGTCGATGACGGGGTTGTAGTGCTGCAGGTTGGCGCCGAAGCCGAGGGACTCGAGGCCGACCCAGACTGTAGACATTCAGTTCGCAGGACTCCTTTGGGCTTGTGCCGGAAGGGAAAACAAGGGAAGACACGTACGGTAGTACTGGTGCATGGCGTTGGCGTGCTCGGCCCAGGGGACGAAGTGGTCCTTGTACAGGGCGAACTTCTCCGAGTAGGGCTTGATGTGGGCGGGGTCTTCGTAGAAGAGGATCTGTCGACAGACAAATTAGCCATCTCTACCCTTCCTGTCCAACCATTCCTGACGGAAAAGTAAGGGATCGTACAGTGCCAACGCCAGCCTTCAACCCCTGCAACTTGGGCAGCGTGTGGCTCTTCCACATCTCCTCCGAGATTGCGCCCGTCTTGACCAGCCCGCCAAAGGCCTCGATGACGATGTCCCACAGCCGGTCGTGCTCCTTGTGCAGCAGGACGACGAGCCGCGTCGACTGCGTGTTGAACGAGCTGGGGATGTGCAGGATGGCGCTGTTGACGAGCTCCTCGATCTTGGAGTCGGGCACGGGGCTCTCCTTGGAGAGCTTGTAGTAGGTGCGGCGGGCCTTGGCCAGCTCGATGAGCGTGTCGGTGGGAGTCTGCGCCATGGTTGCTGTCGAGGAGGAGAACTGAGCGGTCGAAGAGGAGGAGAAGGGTCGTGAGAGGGCGGAGAGGCTGGATCTGGGCGAAGGGGAAGGGAACAGGCTGCGCCGCGCGAGGCGCGCGCCTGTAGATATAGTAGAGACGGTGAGAGTACGAGTGGGGTGGTGGGCGCTGGAGCGCATCGAGGCCGCGACAGCGCCCCAGGCGGAACGGGACCGAAGCAGCAGGCCGGATGAAGCCATCTGGATGTCGCGATGTCGAACGGGCAGGCACACGGTTTCTTGCAGCTCGTCAGCGGAATTCAATGGACGCAATACCTGAATAAGTATTTATAAGCCGGTAAAAAATGATGAATAATTAATTCTCCAGACGGTCTGCGGTGGCGCGTACATGCCGGACGACGGCAGAGCGGAGGTCGAGGAGCGGAACTCGATCCTCGATGTTTACAAATCCAGCGCAGAATGACGCATGCGGAGTCGGCATCTGTATACAATCTCAACTCTACCTATACTACGCTTCCACTACATATGAAAGCAGGAAAAAAAACTTTCAATTCAAAGCTACATTATATAAACAACAAGAAAAAAAGACAAAGAACGGAAGCCCCATCTTCACCCAACAGCCACCTGTCACATCGTCAGGCACCCCGCGGCGGGGCACCATCCCACCATCCCATCGGCATGCCGCCCTCCGACGGATCCCCAGCCCTCAGCCTCAGCCTCAGCCTCAGCCCTGCTTGCTGACAAAGCAGAGCAAAGCAACAAAGTTCCTGATCCTGCTTTCTAAGCGCTGACAAACCCACAAACCGCGCGGGCCGTCTCAGATCCGATCTGAAACAGCAGTCTGTACCTGAGTCAGCAGCTCTCCGCATCGTGCGGCGTAGATGAAACAGTAGTATGCTCTCCGCACTTAGCCTTGGCATATTTTCACACACTCACTTTTCTTTCTTCCTTCCTTCTCGATTCTACTTTTCTACGACACGACATGATCGAATCAGGTTGGTTCCCCGGTTCGAGAAAAGTCCAGGTAACTGACTCTATCCATTGACACCTACTTTAATTAATCCATTCCATGAATCGCATCTCCCGTCTCCCTCTCCAATATCATATCCATCATAATATCCAGATCTCTCTCTGTGTTTTTTTATTTGTTTGCTTATGCCATCCTGCAGGTCAAGTCAGATCAGGTCAGTTCAAGACATGATACGGGAGGAAAGAAAAAAGATACATCTAATCTAATCTAATTCAAATCTGTACACCCTCTCATCTATTACCTACTGCTACTTTACTTTACTTTCTACTTTTTGCACTGTCACATGCATGCATGCATGCATGCATCTTTCTCGAGGGGAACCGAACCGAATCCTTTTTTTAACCTTTGGAAAAATTATATAAAACAACTCCCATCCCAACCCCAACAATAGCACCAACATGACCATGAACAAGACAAACATGAGCATCAAGATCAACATCCGCATCCGCTCCCCCTCTACAACCACAACCACAACCACCACCGCCTCCTCCTCCTCATCCCCCTCCACCGGTACAACAACAACAACAACAACCAGCACCCAACCACCCCCAGATCTACAATTCATGACATCCTCCCCCTGGCTCGTGACGCACTCCACCCTCCCCCTGTGGCGCACGAAGCGCAACGTGCGGATCGGGTATACCCTGCTCGATCCGGAACCGGAACACCCGATCGGGTCAAAAACAAAAGCAAGAGGCCAAAGGAGGACCCGGCTGCTTGACGTGGTGACCTACCAGTCCCAGTCGCAGTCCCTCAAGAAGAAGAAGAAGTCGGTGTTGGGGTCAGATGAAGATAAAGTGAGGCGTGTGAAGGGGATCGACACGGCCATTATTACCCCTAAAACCACCACAGCCGATGGCACTGCTGCTGCTGAGGAGGAGGAGGAGGAGGAGGACAAGGCTGGACGAGGCTCATGGGCATGGCACTGGCGCGGAACCGGCCGGCTATTATTATTACTAAAGGCCGCGAGCTCGCGGTGGGAGGTGCTTGGCCACGGGACCATCGCTATCCCTGTTCCTGCAGGTGTTCCTGCGGCGGACCGGGACGAGGACGAGGATGGGGACGGGGACCGAGGGGACGGACCCGGTCCTGCCATCCATGCTGATGCGGTGGATGAAGAGGAGAAGATAGACTGGATGGTGACGTACTTCTCCAAGACGCTGTTCACGCCGGCCGGGGTCGACATCTACATGCGGCCGGGGCCGCGGTCACGGGCGGCCGCATCGAGCCTGTCGGAGGCCTTGTTGGAGGGCGTCAAGCGCGGGCTGAAGGAGACGGGGGACGCGGTGCTGGCGCGATTGGCGGACGAGTTGTTCCCCGTTCAGCATGACAGTGCTTAGATGCATATTACTACGGATTATTATGGCCATATTATGTGTTAAGTAGGTAGGTAGGGTATATATACATCGTCCATCCATGCAGCGCCGCGATCCGGTCCGATCCCCCGGTGTCAACCCCACCATCAACCATAGCGACGGAAAGAGACAATGCACAACGCCTTTATCTTCTATTGTACACAGAAAAAAAACCCCTGTCAATTATCAATGCAATCCAAATGTGACGACCCACGAAACATCCGACCCGACCCGATCCTCTTCCGGTCCGGTTCTGTGTTCCCCCCCCCCCCCCCC
>Ga0207767_1000321_pt1 | contig 38440 bp, 28 predicted proteins | sample HigsolmetaGSP17D_FD_184845 | JGI IMG/M metagenome (GOLD analysis project Ga0207767, IMG submission 184845) | High solid enriched microbial communities from the Joint BioEnergy Institute, USA - SP1-7-D (SPAdes) | ecosystem: Engineered > Bioreactor > SSF (Solid state fermentation) > Aerobic >... | reverse complement strand
CCCCTCCCTACCTCCTCCCTTTCTGACCTACACGTGCTAAATTGATCGGCAAATATTCTACAGTTTGGAAAGCAACTGTGGCTATGCGACCGCCTTTCTGGCATTACTTGGCTCACAAAGCCAAAGCACCGGGAAATGGCCTTGACCCATGCTGCTTACGGAAACGAGCCTTCGACAACGACATACTATTCCTGTGCTGCTATCATCGCCATCATTCCTCCCTGGGATGAAAGAGCACGTGCGGAGTCTGCGGACTGATCAATTCATCCATCTAGACAGAAGGATCTTCACCGACGAGCTGTTAGAACTGGAAATTTGAGATAGAGAAAGTGTGTAAGAGAGAACGGTTGGGGAAAATTTGATAGCGAAGGAAACGGGAAAAAAAAGCTTTGCTCCTGCATCATCATTGATTTGTATGTACCTAAGCTGGGTAGGTTCTTTTAATAGAACTTGCTCGAATAAGACACGGTCCGGGTTTATACCTTCTATATAGTAGTAGATCTATCTTGTATTAACTCCGCTATCAATGTATCCAAAATAAAACAATCAACGTCTCGATGCGATCACCCTTAAAAAAAGGACTCGACTAGACTCCGCATGAGTAGTACTGAAGTACAGAGTAGTGGTATTATTAGTGCAGAGTCCATAAAGCTTTATTCGCAATCTTAGTAGTTGAACTTTCCAGCGAATGGATTGAAATGGCATTCTTTCACGGAACAGGAGTAGGTATGGTACAGCCGCAATTTATTTAGACATTTCGGGAATGGAATTCGCCAGACAACAATAGGCACCTCGGATCGCCAATAATGGACAATAAGAATAATGATGATTTCATGGAAGGCTTTTGCAAGTTACCTAAGTAGTGGGCAGCAAAGAGAAGAAAGAAGAAGAGTTTTTTTTTTGGACCCCCTCATGCTGTACATGTGCAGTACATAGGTAGGGGACGGAGGAGGAGGGGGGGGGTCCAACTTCCCAGGGAGATCCGTCGACCCGGTATTTGGGTGTTTCGGGTACCTTAACTCTTCGACCAGCCTCGAGCTTGAATCGAGTCTTGGGGATGACTGCTGCTTGGATTATTATTATTGAAGATGGTGTAATCTGCAGATCGGATGATGAAAGATAACCTCATAGGTAGGTATCCCTAACTTTTTTTCTTCCCCTTTTTGAAGAAAGCTTCCGTCTTCTATATATACAAAATTTGGCGTAGAATGACGTTATCGGTCCAAAGGTACAGTGCAGTATATTCGAACCTAAGGATCATTGTTGGTTTCGATGATGTGGGCATGAAGCAGCAGGGATCATTCCTAGGCGTGGATTTGTCGTACATACAATACATACTGAAGAAACGTTTGACCCTTTTTTTTCATTTATTTCTTTGGCAATTGTGTTTAGCAACTAACCTGAGTAGTGCGGTCATTTTGGAGGTTCAACTTAGTTGACTCCGATTGTTATGAACTCGGATTATGCAGGGTAATGCATAACCATATAACCATACAATATCCCATGGAAAAAAAAAATAGACAATCCCTACTTTATTCCACCAAGTCCAGTTTTATGGCTTTCGTATTATGTCCTTTTTTTTCACAACAATAATGAAAATGAGACTTGCATGTTGTGGTTCTTGACGAGGTCAATAATCGATTCTGACTTGAACAACCCAAGCTGTGGTGCGTTATATAGGGGTCAACTTGGCTTGTACTGTGTATGACTAAGCTACTAACCTCACTATAACATCGATAATCTTCACGTGACTTTGCCCATTGAACTGTACAGCTTTTACAGTATACGTAGGCTTCAGGTTCACTATCAGAGAAGGATTATTATTAGCATTCCGATTAGCGGCGGACACAGTAGTAACTGACAAGGTCAAGTATCAACTTGTGAAGTTGCTGCAGGTATCATTTTTTTGGTAGGGCTTCCGAGGTCTGCCCGATCCGGATTAAATTAGCTCATATCCGTCAAGGGACCCTCGGGAGGCTCCTGAAACTTTCATCATCTCCTGGATCGACTGTGCTACCTGGAAACAGGACACGAATGTCCACCTGTCTGACCACCATTTTCTTCATTTTGAAGTGCACTTCGTTTTTTTGTTCTTTCTCATTTTCTGCTTTTCTGTAACCGCTCTCCGGTTGTTTCTGCAGCAATGACACTTTACTTTCTGAGAATGAAGAGATGAGGGCTCAGCCGGTGTGAGCTTTCGAGTTCCATGTTTCTCTGCTTAGTAGTACTTGAATAAACCCGTTTCTTTGCTCCTCGTATCAGAGTGATCTCCCGTCTGCCGAGTTTCGAGCTTATTCGATATATATGGCATGTCTATGTGGCACAATACAATCACAACTGTCTGACAGTCTGCGAGGCGAAACGCCGCAGCTGTCCGTTCTGACTACTGAACCTATATGCTTTATTCTACGACCTATTCAGATTCAGCTGTTACATGAAAGTTCGGCTATGAATGGATCTTTCTGAGTCCTCCAATTTAAATTTGCCATTGACTATTTACAGTTGCCATTGTCCACGAATTCAATTGCCTCACTAGTGATAACATGCTGCATCCGCGAAAAAAAGTTCTTGCCAGGTGCTACCAATTTGATTGATACCTTTCCCCGGAAGAGACCTTTCTGCAATAATGGCCGGGATTGCAAGTTAGATGTGTCGTGCTAACCTAGAGGTAGCAGACGGCGGCAGCCATAGCTGCAAGGGTGACAGCCATGACGATTCCCGAGCGCAGAGAAGTGGCGTCGCCTTCGAATTCGACCGGCTCAGAAGGCGAGGCCGATGCGGAAGACGAGGCACTGCTAGAAGTAGCGGAAGCCGTAGCGGAGGCGGGGCCATCACAGTGCCAGTGGTCGCCGTGAGGTTCGCAGCCCACCGACTCGGTTGGGCTGGGAATAGCGGGAGAAGCAGTGTGGGAGTGCCCGTCATCGGTTGAGGTGACCCGAGGGCCATCGCAGTGCCAGTGGTCACCGTGAGGCTCACAGCCAACCGACTCGGTTGGGCTGGGAACAAGAGGAGTGACAACAGTGGTCACATCGGGCGTGATGGTAGGGGCAGGGCCAGCGCAGTGCCTGGGAATTGGTCAGCCAAACTGATCCCAGAAATTCACAACTGGGAAGCATTGGGAAGCCATACCAATGATCGCCATGAGGCTCGCAACCGACAGACTCAGTGGGCGATGGGCCCGGGTCTTCCTGAGCCAGGACGGCAGGGCAGGAGGCCAGAGCCAGGAGAGCGAAGATGGCAGTCCGCATGATGGAGGTCTCACACAACAAGACGTCAGCTGGAAAGAGTGACAGGAGAAGCGACTGAGCGGAATCATCCTGGTAGAATTGCAACGAGCTCGGAACCACACGCTTTTATACCCGCTGAAGAAGACAGCTGCCCGGGTCCCCGGCAATTTGCCCTTGTCTTCGAATTCTCCACCAGGGGCAAGGACATGCGAATGTTTCTAATCTCCAGAACCTCGTGGCCCGCGCGAAGCGATGTGAAACAGGCCACAGGGTGACATCCAGCGCCCAAGCATCTGGCCAGAATGGCTTGGCACCCGCCCTCTGTCATCACAGGAAGCCATGCGCGCGCCAAGCGCGGAGATGGAGCGGGAGGGGAAGTGGAAGCGTCGGCTCTTGGCGGCCATCAAGGTGCTCAGATGAAAAACCCTCCCTAGTCCGCCGCTCGCGATGCAAACAACCACAGTATCAGCCCAGCAAACCGGACTGGAAAACGATGCTGCAAATGCAAGAGCAGAGGTGTTTCTGCAGAGGCCAGTATGAGGGACCTTATCCCTTCATGAGTAGCCCGGCGATGATTCTATAGAGACCCTTTGAGGCTTTCCAGGTCGTCTTCCATGCCGTCCCCAGGGTCCCCGGATCATCGCGCTTCCGCCAAGAACCTCCGCCGCGCCGAGAAGTTTGCCAAGCCTCCGCGCATGGCTTCTATACACCAAGGCTTTTCTCCAACACGCCTCTTCCACCAATACAACTTCGCTTCCAAGGTTGCTGTGTCCATGGACCATATCTACTAGGCTGCAGGAGACCGGTTCGGAAGCGAACACCACCCATACTGCTGCCGTGGCCCTGTCGAAATGATGAACTTGTGCAGCTTCCTGTTCCAAGTGCCAATGTGATCAATCTCATTAAACCGGGTTTATCCTCCCCCACCGGTTCCTCTTCACCTTCACGTGTGGCATTGGTGTCGAAAATTTTTACTCCTTCACCATGCCGAGCTTGCCTTTCATCTTCTGGCTGCACATCTGGTTCACTGCTTTCGCCTTGGTAGCAAGTGCGCACACCGATGTACAGTCAATTGCTGCCGAAAGAGATACAATTACTGAGAGCAAGAGGCAGGATGTCCTTCGGAAAAGTTCTGAAGACAAGGTTTGGGTCTCCATTCATGCAAGTTGTTGTGTTTAAGGCGTCAAACTGACATTCCCAAAGCTGGATATAAAACAGGTGGTAGTCACCTACATCTCCACTGTAACCGTTCTCGAACCAGCCAGTGAGCCTAACAGCACGCGGCACCGGGAAGAGAAGTCTCGGTTATTAAAGAGATTGCAGAGAAATAAAGGGAAATGGGATTCGACTCATCCGCGATATCGGTTGCTGACTGCCCTCCATGGCTTCTACCGCTACAAAGAGCGAAATCTGGCTGAGCTCGAGCGCTGGAGAGGGCTTTACAAGTGGGTGTCCAAAGAGCAACGATCAGTAAGTCGATATCTTGATTGTGCGCACTGCGCCAATGTTTCGAGTGCAACAAGCCTAGTGTAGAAAGAATATGGATGAATTGCAGGTTTTAAGCAAGCTAACGGGATGACCGTGAAACCAGCTCGTCGAATCCGCGGTGAAATATACCAACAAACTCAACAGCGTCGAGCACCTCTTTGAGAAAAATGAGGTTCTCGCCCACGCGATCGTACACCAGGCCTTGAAGTTCTACAACATCGAGATGAGCGAGCTGGAGGATTTCATCAAGGAGACGGAAGCCAGTGGCAAGCAGGCTGACAGGACTAGCGTCAATCAGGCGATGAAGCACTTTGTCAGAGACTGGGCTGAAGATGGGCTGCACGAGCGCAGCGCTGCTTTCCCTTGCATTCTGAATGCGCTTGAGAGTATGTTCCCTGCTCGCGGTGAGGGCGATCGTCCGGTTCGAGTGCTACTGCCCGGTGCTGGGCTTGGAAGACTCGCACATGATATTGCTGGTCTGGGTGGTAAGCTGGAACATCATTTCTCGTCCAGTCGACAATCACAGCTAGATACTGCCGTCTGAGGGCGTCTCACGTCATAGCATCTCCGAGCCATTCAGCGCTAATACTCTCTCTCTCCAGGCTTCGAAGTCACAACCAACGAATGGTCCTCCTACATGAACCTCGCCTACCGCTACATCGAAACCCTGCAAACCGCCCACTCAGCAACCTTCCGCCCCTTCATCGACTGGTGGTCCCACCACGCCACAACAGCGGACCTCAAACGCCCCATCACCTTCCCCGACGTCCCCGTCAACGCATCCTCCGTCCTCCTCGTCGAAGGCGACTTCACCACCGTCTTCCAAGACCAAGCCTCAGCAGGACAATACGACGCCATCGTCACCCTCTTCTTCATCGACACCGCGCGCAACCTGATCAGCTACCTCGAGACCATCCACCGCCTGCTCAAGCCCAATCGCGGGACGTGGATCAACCTGGGCCCGCTCCTGTACGGGAGCGCGCCGTTCGTGCAGCTCTCGCTCGACGAGATCGTGGATGTCTGCGAGCGGATGGGGTTCGAGTTTCTGGAGACGGACTCCGCGTGCGGGGAGGTTACTCTTGAGGGGAGGAAAGTGAGGGGCAGAGAGGTGCCGTATGGGTTCAACGAGAGGGGGTTGACGAAGAATGCGTACCAGGCGCAGTTTTGGGTTGCGAGGAGAAGGTAGATAGATGATCGATCAGGTGGTTGCGGGATAGAGTGAAGTAGATAAGACAGACGTAGATACATACAGCATCGAATCAATCCGTCGCTGGGCGCAGACATCACCAGCTAGATGATATAGATCTGTATTGTATGTAACAGACGCAAACCATAACCTCTACATGCATCGCTTAAGGATCAGCCAGCATGATGATTATAACAAATGTCTAGTTACCCGCTGCATATCGGATCGGGTCTAGCCTGCCTGCTGCTTATTAACACCGACATGACATGACATGACATGGACATGACATGCAAGCGCCTGTTGACAGCAAAACGACATCTCAAACACACAGCTAGTCCGCTTCATAGACACATAAAGCGCTTGATCTAGTCCAACATATCGTATAATTTACTTAGTATAATATAGAAAAGGACAAACAAAAACAGGCATAAGTTAATTAACTAAACCTTCCTCAACCGCTCCTTCTCCTTTTCCGCATCCTCCTGCTCGCGCCTCTTCCGCTCCATCTCGCGCGCGATCTGATCCGGCCTGCGCAGCGCGATGTCCTTGGGCCGGAAGTCGCTGAAGAGCTTCTTGAGCACGTTCTCGACGAGCCAGCACCCGACGTAGTCGGCGATCATGAGCAGCGTCAGGGTGACCTTGAACTCGGTGCTGAAGGGCACGAGGCGCATCTTTTCGTTCAGTTCCGGGATGAACTCGGTCGCGCACGAGAAGGCGACGGCCGACGCGGCCACGAGGCCCCAGTACATGGCCTTGTTCTCGCGGATGGACTCGCGGAAGGGGCGGCCCTGGTAGTTGATGGAGAAGGTGGAGATCTGCTGGATGAGCTGGAGGAGGTAGACGGCGCTGTTGAGCAGGGAGGGCTCGAACTCGCCCTCGAGGTCGATTTCGGCTTTGCGTCTGCGGGCTCGGTTAGTTATGATGTCAATGATGGAAAGGGGGAGTTGGGGAACGTACGGTTCAATCGTGTAGACGTAGTTGGAGAGGTAGACGAGGGTGATTATGTGGATGGCAAATTGGCCAAGGACAGAACCGATGATGTACATGTTGAAGATGTTGGGCTGCGGTCGCTCCTTCGACAGGCCCTCCACGGACTGGGAACACAGTCAGCACACGTCTTTACAAAGAAGAAAAAGTTACACTGTTCAGAATACATACCTTAGCACGAGAAATAGAAAGGAAGCAGACGCTCATAAGCATGCCGCTGATGGTCACCTGACCATCTCCGAATTTGATCCCGTCAAGATAAATCACACTGAGACTGTAGGCGCTGATCAGACAGTTCAGGGCAAGAATCTTGTACATCTGGATAGTAGCGACGAGCGTGCAACGACCCTGGCGAAGGATGTTAGGGATGGCAGCCACGTTGGCAAGCTTGCTCGTGAATGGAGCAGCAACCGATGCGTCGCCCAGCTTGATAGTCGGAGGCTCGTTGTCATCGAGCTCCTGTTCAATCATGGAAGCCGTAAGCCTGTCAGCAAGGCCGGCGGCCGCGATAGAAGCCTGCTGCTGGCGCTGCTGCTGCGGGGTGAGATTCGAATTGGACTGCTGCAACGCTTGCGCTCCGGGAGAGGTGATGGTCGGGACTCCGTTCGCCTGATCTTTGGCGCCGGAAGCACCAGCTGCAGCGTTAGAACGACCCTTTCGCTGCGCTTCGCGCTCCATCGCCTTCTCATAGTGCGGGTTGTTCGGTCCAGGGGGGTACAGATGGGCGATATGGATTGGGACCGGAGGCGGAGGCTGATTGAATCGCTGCATCATGGCAACCTGCTTCTCGTAGATCTCCTTCATCTTGGTGTTCCGATAGTGCTCTGCGATCTTTTGGAGATCCTCGGGGGTGCCGTTCAAAAGAGCAACACCGACGTGGGCCTGCTTCAACGCTCCGACATCGTTGGTACCATCACCGCACATGAGAGTCGTGTAACCGGCATCCTTGAGTCCAAGAAGGATTTCCTCCTTCTGCTTCGGAGACACACGGGCGTACACCCAGGTGTGACGGAGAATGTCCTTAAGCGCCTTTTGATCCTTGAATTTGGCTAAAGCGTATCCAGTGACACAGATGTCCTTGGTCCGCAGAATCTCCTGATCAAGAGGCTGAGTGGGATCGACCTCACGGTTGAACGAGTCGTCGATGCTCCGCCAGACCAGCTTGGTTCCAGAGTCATCACCCTCAGGAGCATCGAGAATCAGAACCTCACGATCGACGATTTCGACCTGCCGTGCAACATGGACGGCAGTCAACGGGTTGTCTCCGGTGATCATGACCACGCGGTGGCTACTCTCGTTGAGCATGCGCACGGCCTTAACAGCGTCTTCTTTCAGAGGGCACTGCAAAACCAGGAAGCCGGCAAAGGTCAGTTCGGATTCGATCTCCTCTCTCTTGTAATTGTTAATGCGTCCCTGTCCAAGCTCAGCGTCGGGAGAGAGGTATTTGTAGGCCAAAGCAAGCACTCGAGCTCCGTTGCGGGTGAAGTACTTGAACGTCTCCTCGTAATTCGGAGGTGTTTCCACCAGCATAGTCCTAATCGTCTCAGGAGCACCCTTGACACCAACGAACGTTGCCCTCGTTCTCTTCGACGTTTTCTTCTCCATGGTGGTGACAACGGCGATAGAGCTTTGACGCTTGAGAGCAGAAGAGAACTGGAACCTTCTCTTGATTTGAACCGTGTCGGGCACACGGGGAGACTCTTTGGCGGAAATACCCTTGTTAACCAAGGTATCATTTTTACCAAGTACCCAACCAAGAGATGTCAATGTAGCCTTCTCCATTGGATCACCCACAATCTCGCCCTCGTCCAGCTTCACCAGAGCGTGAGCAGTCGCGAGGACAAGCGTCGTCTCAAGACCGACGCTGTCGGCCTTGATCAGATCGGTGTGAGCGCCATCCGGTTCCACTTTGGCACCCTTCTGGCCCAGGGTGAGACCCGCGATACCGTCGACAACCAGGTCTTCGCCGGTCAGAGTACCCGTCTTGTCGAAGCAAGCAACGTCAACTCGGCCAGCGAACGGGATCCGGAAAGGCTCAGTGCAGAAGATCGCGAACTTGCTCAGCGCTGCAAGGCTGGTGTTCACAGCCAAGCTCAGCTCCATCGGAAGTTCAGGGGGAACCACGCTCGTGATGATCAGGACACAGTCGAGCAGGAGCTTGGACCTCTTGCGATCCTTCGCCACACCCTCCTGCCAGACATACCAGGCGGCGGCAAGGGCGAACATGAGCAAGAAAAGGATAAAGAGCAGTGCTTCGACGTTGTTCGCGGAGACGCGTTCTGTAGAGTAGATCATGGTGCGGACGAGGTTGCCTTGACTGGTTTCAAACCCAGTCTTGATAACAACACCCAACGCGCCATTGTCCGGAGGGTTCGGGACTCCAGAAGCAATGTTTGGCAACTGCTCCGCTCCCTCGGGGCTCGTGTTCGGATGCGTGATCTGGAGGACCTTGGTGCCACCGTGCACAAAGGAGTTCTTGTCCAGGCCATCGGGGTCGATCAGGTCGTCGCCAGGTCGGAGCTGGATGGAATCCTTCAGCAAGGGCGTGCTCTCTCCGGAAAGCATAGCCTCGTTGACAATTGCGCTGCCCTCGATCAGGAGGATATCACAAGCGACGCCGCTGTCCTCCTTCGTCCGGTTGACCGACATCAGATCACCGGGAAGCAACTTGTCACTGGTGATCTCCTGCCACTTGCCCTCACGGTATACCCAGACATCATAGGGCTTGATGTTCATGCCACGGAATTCGTTCAGAGTCCTCTGACGCTGCCATACGACAGTACTCTCGAACGCGACAAGCATGAACAGAGTAAACAGCGAGTAGTACCAGTACTCATCCAACATCCAGAGCCCGACGCAGAATACCTGGAAGACGAAGAAAGGCGCCACCGCATGTTCTTTGAAGAGCTCCATAAAGGTCGGAACGGGGATATCGAACGTGTTATCACCATAGTGGTGGTGGACACGCTCGATCTCCTCCTTGGAAGTCAACCCCCGGCTCTGCTGGAAGGTCTTGATGGCAGGCTTGGGATCCGCATCCAGGACGTACGACAGGGGGGCGAAGCACTTCCGTTCCGGGTAGTACAGGAAACGACGCTTCTGGAACCGAAACGAGATTGTCTTCTTTCCGCCGGTCGTATCGTGGATCAGGGGGCAGATCTCCCCGGATCCCGCGTTCGTCACAGGGATGACCTTGATAAGCTGCGCGGAGTCGACGGACTTGGTCCGGGTCGAGGTGAAGAGCGCATTGATGTTAATGTTCCATTTCGTCATCAACCACAGCAGCGATTGCACGGTGATGATTGTCCCCGTCCAGACGAACGTCCATTCCTGGCCCTGGATGTACTTATCGTACCGCTCGGGGGAAAGATAGACGGCGAGGAAGGCGGGCCATATTATGAGAAATGGCCACACATACGTATGCAGCTGGATCGGGAGAGGATTATGAAGCGACGCATATTGAATCTGCGGATCATCCACAAGCTTCGGCCTGTACACCTTGTCAGCTGGGTCCAGACTCGATGTCGCGTGGCACGCGATGTGCCGGAGGTGAGAAACGCACATGATGGAGCTCGAATGACCGCAGTGCAGGTCAGACGGTAAGGAGCGAAAAGAGCCTTAAGGAGACATAAGAGACGGGAATTGAAAGGAAGAAAAAGACAGCCGTCACGGCGGAGGAGGCGTCCGAAAGGCGAACAGAGGCGGACGGAGCGCTGCGAGGAAGAAGCCACCTCGATAGAAATTCCTCCAGGCTGTTCGCCGCAGACCGTTTCCTTACTAAACGCCGGCGCTGCTCGTCATCGATTGGCCCGCACCCCCAGCCACTCTGCCGCATCAGCCACAGCCCCGGAGACAGGAAAGTCCGACCCGGTCCTGATCGGGCATGGCGCGCTTCCGGTGTATCCAAGCGCCCTGACGGTCTGACCTCCAACATCTTTCTCATCTTGTTGTCGATGCGCCGGCGCCAGGCGTCGGCGACCGGTGGAGATCCGGATACGAGCACGGAGCACCGCACAGAAGAGAACTCCTGGTCTGTTCAACAGCGCACGGATGTCCAAGATCTGTTCTTCGCAGCCCTCGAGGTCGATCGTTGTATACGACAGACTATGGTATGTATGCATCTTAACCAGCTTACCATATGCTTCTATGATGAGATATGCTATCTATCACTGTTGACGCTTGAAGGGTACCATGTCATAGTCATCTCCGGTGGTTCTGTCTCTATATCCCAAACTAATTCGTTCGGTTGCATCGTACTGCACACATGTAAAGCCAGGCTATCATTAGAACGTTCTCAGATGACCAATTACTGCTATGAGTATCCGTAAAAATGAAGATATCCACGGGGTGTGGTTTTCCCGGAGTGGGTATCATGAACGCTCATATAACATACATAGTAGGCACCGTCCAATTAGTATTTATGCACCAGACATACCTTCCCACGCCTATATCGCGTTTGAAGTTACCACGAACGTCTTCTGGACACTGACGCCGTTGGAGGAGTCCTCCCCCTTGGGATTGAGATCCTCCTGGCTGCTATTCGTGCTATTCCGCCGGCGGTGCTTTCGACGGTCCGAGTTGACAGCAGCCGTCACGACCGCGTGGGCGTCGTCCGGGTAAATATCGGGTCGCCAGTAACCCGGCTCGTTTGGGCCCTGCTTAACTTTGCCTGTAGGGTCGCGCCCACTCATGTTCGAGAGCAAGATGCTAGTGTTGGTCCTTTTGACGCTTCGAGAAGTGTGGAAGCTGCCGTCGCGGAAGAAGCGGAAAAGCGGGCGGAGTGCCACCAGGCTTCCTGCCGTGATGCCGAGGCTGGCCTCGACATTTGACCATATCGAGATGTTGGCAGTTGCATCTGGAAAGGGTGATGCTGTTAGCAGTGTTGTGGATTGAGGAGGAAAGCTGGTAGGATAAGAGATGAAAGGCAGCTTCATACATAGGAAATCTGGATTATGGTAGTCGTGGAGATAAGGTATACGGATCACAACAGCGGCGCTGGCACTAAAACCAAGGGTCAGCAGAAGCGCAGGACGGCACATTGAGCGCATTGGTCCCATACACGCAACCCATGCTGAGAATTCCCGCTACAGCAAACTTCGCCCGGGGATTCATGTGCAGGTTCCAGATAAGGAAGATCGGTAGGATGCCAATGGTGAAGTCGCACACGGCAGCAACGACACTATAGACATAGGCTGCTGTGATAATGACATTGGTGTCCAGACAGTGGCCTTCCACAGTTCTATCCCAGAAGTATTTCACCGGGGTACATTGCAGCATCAAGAGGAACCAGAAAACGAGTCCGACAATGGTCGTCAAGGCAATATTGATCCAAAGGATGATCATATGGATCTTGCTGATAGTCAAGCGAAGGAGGGAGAGGGCGATAGATATCTTTGCAGCGACGCATGTCAAGACATAGGAACTTTGGCCGAGCCACCACCACTATGGCGAATGTAAGCAGGTATTCTATCATTCCAAATCGAACATGCAGCTCGATACCAATAGCGCGGTCTTGATTTCTCCCAGGTCAAGTTCCGAAAATCTCTTGGCAAACCCGTGGAGTGATCCCGCAATTCCGCACGTCGCGAACCAGATGTTCAGCGCCTATCAACAAAACGTTAAGATTGCCGTGTTTTCCCCGGGCTCGGATTCCTTTTGCATACCATTGCCAGGACCATAAAACCATCATCCCATCCGAAGGACCTGACGATCTTCAACCGCACGAAGCACCGTAGGCAGACGGTCACAAACGAGATGGCAAAGAGCACTGTCGTAACGACGAAAATCGCCTTGCTCCTGCCCTCCAATTCCAGCGCCATTCTGCTGCGCAGTTCGAGGATGGATTGCTGCTATGATATCGATAGAATGAGAACCTGCTCACATGGTGTGATTCGAATGGCACCGGGCTTTTTCGATATTATGCCGTGAGGAGCGTCACGAGCGGCCAGACGCTGGCTTGGACAGGGGGAGGAAACACAAGATATTTAACAGGGAGCAAGCTCCAGCCGTCTGGCCAAACGCCAAGGTCCGAGGTGGGGATATAGAAACTCATCACGAGGTCCATTATTGGCAGTTGCCAGTACCAAGGGACAGCATAAAGCTAGAGACCGTTACGGAAAGGACTTTCGATCAGCATTGTTATTTAAGCATGGCAGCAGTCCTCGAACAGGATTCGAACTGCTTGTGTCTGGTTCAGCGTGCCTTGTCCGTGCCCAAGAAGACGACGAACCGCTGCACAGAACACGCGGAGGCACGGGTCACGCTGCAATGAACGATGCTCTGAAGATACTCCGTAATTCGTCATTCCACATGCCGCACGGCCGCGCCAGCAGGGCTAGGAGTGGCTTACTCAAAAAAGGCAAGTCTAGATCTTTTCCAGGTTCTAGCGCGTTTCAATGATGCCGTCCACAATCCACATCGGTCGGGTTGCCGACGGACTCGCAAGCGAGAACACCAATCGTCTCATGATCGGCCTCCATTCTCGGGGACTACTCCATATTCCGTATTCCATAAACGACCACGATACTTTGGCGGGCTGTGTCGACAAGGCCGTGTTGAGGACGAGATCAGTTCATAGCCCTGCGCTCTGCAATAACAATCTGGCTCTCAGGAGTGCGAAAGATACAGTGTGGGAAGTGGTTCCAACCGCGCGGCTCTCCTGTGCTCCAATCGACCGTGCTCAACTGCGTGCGGAAAATCGGAGCGCCGATCCATCCAGTCAAGACCTCTAAGCTCTGGCTTTTGGGAAAGCTCAGCCCAGGATTTGGCCTCTGTGAAGTTGGAGCACGGAGTACTGCGGGCCTAAGTTCCTCACGATCGATCTATCATCCAAAAGATCTATGAGGGATCGGCAGCGTGGCCTCCACCGAGACGAGCCGATGATTTCCCTTAAACAGATTTGGATAGCATGATCCCCAGCACGCAAAAACGCGGGTGTTGTGTCCCTCTCCAGCCACATGGCTGCTATGCCGCTCAACGGTCCAATGGTAAACACCCGGGGTCTGATAGAAAATGATAAACTCTGCCGACGGCTGCACAAATAAGAAACAAGAACCTCTGCGAATGCCGAATCTTCCGCGCGCGCTGCCGAAGAATAAAATAATAAACTTCATAGGAGCTGTTTCACGAACGCCCGCCCCACCACGTGCCATTCTCTTCAGCCGTCAAGTGCGGCACGTCTGTTGATGGTCCCACCAGGGGAGAGACCGGCCCGGGCATAGGACGCTCCACCATATTCGCGAGGTCGCGGCAGAGAGTTCCACTCATTTGAACTCTCCGAGGGGAAAATGCTGCGTGCTCCGTACTTGCATGGAATAGGCAGTACCCCCATATATAGGAGCGAGTAGTGTGGAGGGAGCGCTTCCCGTCTTAACAGGGGTCTCAACCCTCGAGGAGGTTCTGGCTCAGGGGTAGAAGGTGGTCTGCGACCGAAGCCTAGAAGGTGCTTTGAAATCCAAAGTTATGCGGCAAAGGGATCCGAGCACGCTCTGGGATAGACGGTCTGATTGAAGATGACTGGAATTTTTTTCGATTCCATTTTGTGCCAAGAGCATTACTTATTGTTGTTGATATAGAAGGTGGTGAGACCTTCGATTATAATCCAGAAAGCGACAGACGGGTAGCTACTACTGTACTCTCATTTTCGTCAGGGTGATCAAAAGCAAAATGCGCACAAGTCACGCCGGAAGTGGGGACGAACCTTTCATTGATCGCGTGATAATCGGTTAGCACTCCATCCTTACCTGTTATCCAACACTTTTTCAATAGGCTCGCATAAGTTACTTCCGGAATTGAGCCACTGCACAGAGATAAAGCACATAAACAAAGCAGCACAAAAGGTCCAAAAGGAATTTGTCCCGGGGAGCTCAATCAGGGGCTCCATGTGGAATACCGTCGATAGTACATCTCGTGGGTGGAACCTCTGAAGATGAAGCTGCAGGCCTATTCGAATAGTAAACAGGCAGTATCTGCAGTTTGGAGGGCCGATCAACCGTTCTGGAGCCAGCCCAAGTCAGACTTTTAACTCAGCGGACCGCAACACCTCTTGCGAGGCGAACCACAGTCTTCTCCAGAGGTTATTTCTTTATTATCGAATATGGTTGCTGCCCGAGTCGAACGATGGAGCGGTTCCCGAATTGCAGTTCAGCTTTAACCTTGGTAATCTCAAAGCTCTCCATTCGTCCGGCGCCGTTCGGGGTAGGTACCATGTTCAATCGAGGAATAGCGTCTGCTTTCCATCCAAGGGGGTTCTGCTGCCCTTCGCCACCGGGCGGCGAAGCAATCGAGGCGAAAGGAACACTGCTTCTGTACGGACTACTGACTCCTGGGGGTCTGGACTAGAGCTGCTCATCCGCATCATGCCATGTGTTCTTACTGAACTTGGACCAAACTAGACACGGAAAGCCCAACCCATTTGGATGCGCCTGCAGTTCAAGTTTCAACAGTCGTACCACATAGCCGGAATATCGTAGCTGCCGTTTATCTTTTATTATTAACTAGACGACGAGGCATCATATCCAGAGCATCCGGACGCAACAGAGTGATCAAGTTCTAGTCCCTGAAGAGTCCACAGCGACATCTTAAACTTGGATGCTGAGTTTGTTCATGTCTATATCTTAAGCAACATGTTCCATGACCGGATTGTCCAGGGTAAAGATAGGTCAGGATAGCTTTGATATCAAGGACCCAGAGTAACTGTATAGCTGTTGAATGAGGCAAGACGTACACGTCGCGAGAACCAGAACAGACTCGGGAAAATCTTCTAGAGACCAAAGTTAGTAATACGATATTTTCAGATGTGTTGGTTTCGTGAATATGCGGAGAAGAGCAGTACTAGACCAGTTTTCAGATCAGAAGAGCAGGAAACAAAACAAGGGCGTGGCCTTGAAAGCAGACGTATGAACTAGATAGTAAGATATAGAGAATATGATATCTCCTCAAATTTATACTGTAAATAATCACAGGGTATCAGGAACTGAGGCTATATGCACAGGATTCTGCATGCTGTGATCAAAATCTGAAAAGCCTCTCCATGAAGTGTCGATAGGCCATGTGAATGGATGCTGTCAGATTCTAATTCCAGTGAGAGGATCGAAAATGCCATCGAATAGTTCCAGTATATGAAAGAAATGTTCCCTGTACCGCCAGCTTATTCGAGAAAAACAAAATCTGAAAGCATGGGAAATACGCCGAATGGCATAAAAGGTTAACGGTGTTCTTTGCCATCAATCTACCACTTCGCCTCTTTCCTCTCCTGGAATGCCTTCAGAATCGCAACCCGCTCCTCAAGAGCAGCTACCTCCTTATGCAGGGAGGCTTCAACCTTTGCAGGGTCGTTGCCCAACTTCGCGTAGAAGTCCTTTCGGTATGGAGTCGCAGACATAGCGGCACTGAAGATCGGCTTCACGACAAACGAGTGGTGTTGCTTGAGGGTTGCCCCGTAGGCGGTACGGAAAGAGTTGGAGAGCTCCTCGTTGGGGTTGGAGAGGTTGTGACGAAGAGATTGAGCGGTGAAATCAAGGCCACTGTATGGTTTGACAACGGTTAGACAGTTTACCACACCACCCCAGTTATTATGGCATCGACGCAAGATGAGAGTATTGAGAACACAATATATTGAAGCAAGAGGCACGGGAATAGTTCATACCGGACAAGCCAAAGCAACCCTTCGGCGGCAGTGTGCTTCTTCTCCTTCAGCTCGTTCAGGACAAGAGCCTGCAGCGTCGCCGACTCGGCAGGGGCCGCAAGCTGCCTTTCTCTGATTTTCTGGAGTATCGGTTAGATCCTTCCTACTCTGGAGCGGTGGAATCACGCGAACCTTGATGTTGCCCATCAAGTCATTCTTGACAGGGTTGAAAGCGACAGAACCAAGGAGATCTAGACGGTGATTATAAGATTAGATAAATTCCAAATTAGCGATTTTTGTCGCTTCGACTTACCGAACAGGGTTGTCAAAGCCTCCGCGGCCTCGAGGAATTCAGTGGTAGCAATGGCATTGTCATTGGCGGCATCGATGGGAACATCAGCGAAAGACCTCTTCAAAGTATCGAACCAGGTTCCATCAGGAGGAATGACGGCGGTGGAAGACATCTTCAAGAGTGTTTGTATTTGAAAAATCTAACGACTGTGACCAGCGAAGAGCGTAAAGGATTAAGGATAGAATTCCAGACGGGCAGCGGGAACACGGGGTAGTTATCAACAGCTGTCAGGTCGCGGAGCGGTCAGGGACTCAGGGGATCGCCCCCGTGGCAGGACGCGCAAGCCAATAGCGTACAGCGGGGCGGGCCCCACCAGAGCACGGCGCAAACAGGCTAAACAGCGCAAACATGCCAAACCGTCACGGGACTGGGACCACGACACGACGTCATCGGCCAGATCCAGACCCCGCCGTGGAGATCCAAGAACAGTAATGGGATCTGGATGCATCAAGTTCGAGTTACCTTCTCCGTCCATTGTATTTCTTGATATGGGAGTGTTCTTTTGCTGAAGTCTTTAGTCCGTTTACTTTTGAATGTTTCTCTTTTTTTATTGAAGTTCTAATTACTTTTTAATTTGTTCGTCGTTAATGAAGTTCCCAGTGCCATGAGCGCTCCGCAGGACTCTGGCCAGGATGCTGCCGATAGCTCAGCAGCTCCCCCTCAGATCCAGTATCATGAAGAGCATCCTGTGCTGGAGGCCGAGTCCTACACAGCTCAGCGATTGGTACTTCCTGCTGCCCAGGCATTCTTGCAGATGGCGAGAACTAACGTTCTGACAGCGCCATGCTTCTGCACACCACTTGCATATGACCAGCAGACGGTTCTTCATAGGGCCAATTCCAGAAGGATGGTTGAATAGCTACCGCAAGTCCTGGTACAGGACGAGGTTGAGCTTTGAGAACTATACCTCACGAACCGTCGCATTCTCCGCAGACCCTTCTGCTCCCCATCAGAGGCATTTAGCAGACCTGACTGGACCACCTATTGCAGGAGACCAACAACCTAACTTTCCGCAATCGGATACCAGTTCAAGTGAAGACACAGAAAGCGAGGAGCCTGACAGGGAGGGTTCGAGGAGGCCAAAGTCAGGAGACGTATCTAAATCCAATCGGACAACTGAGAGAACCAAAGCCGCGGGATCACAATCCGAGTCTGCTGCTCAGGATCAGTCTGATGTTCCAGACACAGGAAACATGCCTTCACCCAACCAAAGAGACCCTGATATCGATTCTGCATATACTACCCAGGCCTCGCGCACATACTTCACGGCACGAGAGGCGATTTCTAACGAAAACGACTCTGGACGAATATCATCCGGTAGAAATATCAACAGCAAAGGCTCTGGGAACCGCTCGCGTAAACATGTCCCCAGCTCAGCTTCAGGCGTGTCCCGTCCCCAGGTTCCTCAGGAATCAAGCCAAAGAACGTATATGGACGAAGCGGGTTCTTCGGCATCTCCTCCAGTCTATCAACAGTCTGAGCAACCAAAGGATGATAACAATACTCTCGGGAACGCGTCAGTGGACTTGCAGCAGCAGGATCCTCAGCCTGATGAAACTGCGCCGGACCAGGATTACCTCGACGAGGGACGAGCCGAGCAGAGAAGATTGACTCCTCCATCAAGCAGGTTGGCTCGGTTTAACTTGGGCGACACTGTGCTGGATAAGCGACGGCGCATCCGATCTCGGATCGAGAGGACCCAGAAGAAAATCTCTGAGAGACGGTCTCGAAGGCAGAAGGTACAAGAGGGCGAGATCATCAAGGCGGAAAAGATGCTAGTCCGGGTGGAAGAAACGATGGAGCGGCTTCTTCCTGACGACTACAGCGAAAATGACAGTCTGAAGATAGAGACACGTGTTGTGGATAAATGGCGTGAATTTCTCGTAGTCTGCCGGCAGAGCTCTCGAAAACATACACCATTCATACTCCAGATGCACAAAACGCGTGTCATTCCGCAGGTGGAAAACCCAAAGACCCGGAAGTACCCACGTCACGAGGTGGCCCTGAATTATAAAAATACCAGAGTGAACCTGTTCTCTGCGCTTGACAAGACACTTGTCATCTGGCAACCTTTCAAGCAAGGCGCGAGGATGTATATTATACGTCCGAGGTCGGCCGCACACGCAGTCGAATGGTATACTTTCATTCGCCAGGCTCTAGGATGGCGTCGCCCGTCTTCACTCCTTATCAATGTCCCCGATTTGGGCGTATCTCTTATCTTTCGAAATCCCTTTGAACAGCTCGAGCAGAGCGCTGACTCGGCAAACGGCGAGTGGGAAACCAATGGAGTGCTCACCAGGACCGCGGCTGAGGAACAGTTTGCAGCTTCGGGCATCATAAAGGGTTGCATGGAGATGCTCAAGGATCGACCAGAATGGGCGGATGTTTTGAGCGCTTGGTCGAAATTCGAGAAAATGGGCCTGGCCTGGAAGCGATATGACCGGTTGGAATGGGTTCATGGTCCCAACGAGCAAAAGATGCATGGGACGATAGCGATGCAGGTGTCTCATGACCTCGAGCTTCGACCGAAGCACCACTATTCCACCGTTATCAAACAACAAAATGAAGGCAGGGAAGAAGAGCCAGCGCCCGTAGAAGGTTTCTTAATTCGCCTCACGTCTCAACGAGGCGCACACCAGCGGCTGAACAAGATGTTCTTTAAGCGATTGTATTTTTCGACGCAAGATCACTATCTGTGTTTCTGCCGTCCAGCTAAAGCCGCGCCGCCGGGGCCCCCAAAACTTCCGACCACGGCGGATGAAGACGTACCTTCTTCTCGCGAGATCGTAGAGAGGATGCCGCTTCAGTATGAAATCGATCCGTATCCGGTGCAAGATGGAAACATTACTTGGCTTTCCAGCGATGACAAAGAGTACGTCCGGGAACAGGACGAAGAAGCATACGCAGAGGCACAGAGGAACCTCCACAACATCAGCCAGACCGAAGGCTATATCGACCTCTGCCGGGTGCAAGATGTGCGACATGTCCACCGTGGCTGCTCTCCTGCCGATCGAAACATCAACGAGGGTCCAGATGTCGAGTTCCACCGAGAGGTGATGGACACCCATCGAGATGACGGCGCTACGAAGCAGTTCGATGATGACCGCACCTTTGAGATGGCACTGGACAATGGCCTCGTCGTGCGGCTTCAAGCATACAACACCGCTACTCGAGACGAATGGATGAAGCGACTCGGCGCGTTGATAAAATACTGGAAGGCACGTATTGCTGTCGACGCAGCCGAGCTCAAGAGGGTGCGGCGACATAACCTGGAAATACTGAACATCGACGAAGAGATGGAGTCGATCGTAGGACAGTTCGCCAGGAAGTGGGAGGTGAAGAGGGCCGAGGCGTCACCGCGTCTCTACAACATGTGCTCCATCTGCGGCTGTCGGGCTATCAAGGTATGTCTAGACAATCTTTGGCTTTTTGTATATCTATTTCCCCCATTTCACCTACCTTAACCTCACCTATGACTACGACCGCCATAGCTAAGACTGAGATACGCAGATGAGCGGACAACTGTACCGCAAGCCCCGTCGCCACGCCACCTTCACCCGTTGTAACGTCTTCCTCACCGCAGGAAAGCTACTCATCTTCAGCAGCGCTCTCCGCAAGCGCACCGGCGTCGAGATCCCCCACATCCATCAGGAGCTCAGCGCGACACTGGACCTCCGCGACTGCTACATTTACTCGGGCCTGCTGACGGAAAACGACCTCCTGTACAGGGACCGGACGTTTGACAGCACCCGTCCCGGCCGCCACACGCTGCCGCGTGTCTATCTCTCGACGGACGGCTGGACCAGCTCCGACGAGGACACTGCCATCTGCTTCGTCATCTGGCACCCGCTGCGGAAGAGTCTGTTCCGCGCGTCGGAGGAGACGGAGGGTGGTCGGACCAGGCAGACGGTACGGCCGGTCTCCCGGTTGGGTGTGCCCGGGCGGAGCGTGGTGTTCAAGACGCGGAGCCGGGTGGAGAGGGATCGGTGGGTGCTGAGCATCGAGTCGGAGATTGATCGATTGCAGGAGGAAGGAGGGGAGGATATACGTGTCATTTCCACTTAATAGAATTGGGACTTCTACGATTGTGATGGGATAGACGGATTTCGGGCAAAAAGCGGGGGCGTTATCAGGACTTTCAGGTTTACCGGGGAATACGTTTCTGTTTCATGACGAAGAGCAGAGAAATGCGTTCACGGTATGGGTTTTCAATTCTCTCATTTGTTTGGCATTGCGTCAACCAGCCCACCTGGAGTGAGGTTCGTAATCCATATCAGGACGATGCATACACTCTATAATGATACATATAATACATCCACGAAGCATCGCTTTCCCTTCCCAGCCAAAAGAAAAAAAAGAATAAATCATCATAATGACAAATCCACATCCGCGAACGAACGAACAACGAACGGCACCTTACTCAATCACCGGCCGTTCCAACTTCACTGCCCCCTTGACCACCCTCTCCCGCACTGCGCTCCCGTACCTCTTCCCACCACCACTACCCTCCCCGTCCGTATTATTATCATCATCATCATTATCCCACTCCCACCACTTGAGCAGCCTCATCCGCGGCCACAGCACGGCGACCACCCTCCCCGTGATCAGGCTGATGCTGACGGGGCCGTAGGTGTTGCTGTCGAGCGACTTGCGCGGATCGTCGGCGTCCCCTTCCAGCCAGACGTGGTTGAAGGGCACGATCTGCGAGGCTTTCGGGCAAGGTTCGCGCGTCGTGACCCGGTCCCCGGGGAGCGCGATCACCCGCTTGATGGCGATGTGGTCGGGGTTGGCGGGTGATCTAGAAAACAAACATCATCAGTATCTTATAATCCCAACCAAAATAAATCCGATGCAAGGGGGAAAGGCTTACCGGAATGTAACAACCATACCCCTCTCCAACCTCCTCTTCCGCTCCCACGGCCACCCGCCCCACGGCCACATATTGACGAGCACCATGTCGCTGCGCGTCTGCATCTCCGCCCAGTCCTCGTTCAGGTACGGCGTCATGGACGGGCCCCGCACCCACATCACCTGGAAGACGTGCTCGGAGAAGAAGATGCCGATGGGGACGATGGGCGCCAGGGCGCGCAGGACGCGGAACGTCCGCCGCACGGGGGGCGGGAGGGCGGAGAGGCGGGTGCGGAGGCGGGAGAAGAATGAGGGTGATGAGGATGAGGATGAGCTAGTGGCGGAAGAGGTAGCGGAGGGAGCGGAGGTGGAGGAGGGAAGCGGTCTCGAATAGCGCGCTTTGGCGAGTTCGTGGGAGATGACTCGCAGCTTTGGAACAGGAGAAGGAGGAGGAGGAGGAGGCGTGCGGAGGCCCGCGGGCCTGCTTGCAGAGTCTCGTTGCGGAGCCATGGCGGAGGGGTGGGAATGGGAGGTGGTTGAGGTACGGGATGGAGAATAGTGTATTGGGGGAATTTCCGGACAAGCAATTGAGCTATAGGACGGGGCAGTTTTCGCTTGTCATTGCTCCATGAATGTCCTTATCGTCCACAGAGGAATTCCCGCTCAGCATCGAGCGTGTGACGGCGGCGCTCGGCGTTGAAGCGCTCGGAGATTTGTGGAGATGCTTGTTTGCATCGTTTGCACGGTGCTGATAAGACCCCGCGAGGTGCGAAGAATAATATTACTGCTAGGAACTGATGAAAAAGAAAAAAATATAATAAAAGCTCATTATTCCATAACAGGTCACGGTATCAAACAACTACCGCGGACTATCTCTGGTACCAGGTTAATTGGATTCCCCGCATTAACGGTACACAAAGCGATTCATAGCTGCCGACGATCATGAGTTAAACTATTCCGGCTGATAAAGAAGTCGAGCAATGCCATTAAGGTATCCAGTCCCATTGGTCAAGCCGAGTAACGCCTAAGCAAATCAAATCCTGCAGGTCCAAAGGCATGACGTGATCGTCGCATCGCGCATTGGCCATCAGATGGGAAACCCAAGCGCGCGCTACCAGTCCTTAACCAGCATAGAGCTCTCTGCAGATGCCGGTTCGTCAAAATCGATGATGCCGCTAGATTGGACACTCTGCACGTCCGCTGCCGTAGGCGCCTTCGCAACCTCTACGGGCTCATCATCCAGCCGCTCAATGGGTCCGCCCTCGGATTTGTCCACTTCCTCCCACTCATCCTCGCTCTTCAGGTCCTCCTTGGATACTAGAACATGGTTTGCGGTGTCGTCTGCGTTATTAACCTTTTGCTTCTTAGCTTCCGGTTGTCCATCCAGCGCGGGTTCCGAGGTAGGCGGGTCTGGGAGCTTGGCTGCGAGAGTCTCGGACGACGTTAAAGACTCACCCTCTTGTGCTTTAGGCTCAGAGTGCTCCGCTGAGGACTGAGGGAGGTCCTGCTCGGTGGGCGGGAAGTATTCTCTGCGAATCTGTTAGTCTCACACGCTGACACCACAGGCTGAGGATGAGGACATACGGAATCACCCGCTCATAGGCAGCTTCGTCCTTGCGCTCAAAGCTACAGAAGATAACTCGCTCCAGCTTTCCGACGTTGCTGGGTTCCTCCAAGAAGGTCCGGACCTCGTCAATAGCTGCACGAGCGGCCTCCTCACTGGGGTATCCGTACACGCCCGTGCTCAATGCCGAGAACGCGATGCTCTTCATACCGTTCTCGATGGCCAGCTGCAGACTGCGGCGGTAGCAGCTCCGGAGAAGCACCTCTTGGCGGTTCCCGCCCTTGGCCTTCTCCCTGTGGTACACGGGGCCAACAGCATGGATGACCTTCTTGCATGGCAGACGGTATGCATTTGTGATCTTGGCGTCACCCGTATCGCAGCCGTTGAGAGTGCGACATTCACGCAGCAGATCCGGACCAGCAGCGCGGTGAATAGCGCCGTCAACACCTCCACCACCGAGGAGGGACTCGTTGGCCGCGTTGACGATGCAGTCGACCTCCAATTTGGTGATATCATTCCTTATCAGTGCAATCGTGTTGTTGAGCGTCTCAGACGGTCTGGAAATGATCGGAGACGCGACTGGGACCAAGCGCTTCAGCCTGTAGAGAAGAGAGAGAGTTGGGATCTGCGAAAGGGGGATCGTCGTAGACGCCATGGTGCTTGTAGGGGGGGGGGTGCTAGGCAGTGTACGGCTCAGATGCGGGGGATGCAAGGAACAAAGAGCACTCCAGAGGTGATCAGCTGAATGGATAAAAGAAGCAAGCAACGCACAGCTTTCAGGCCATGAAGGCGGTCAGACGATCCCGACTGACGAGAGAGGAGATGGAGGTGAAAGACGTCGGGGAGTCCTTGTCTCCATCTCCAACCGGACGGGTGGGGGGGCTGGTGCTCCCCGCGCACGTGATGATATGCACGTGATGATATGCCCCTCTGGGCGGGTCATCGAGTCATCGAACACGAGAGTGAGTCAACAGAGCACAGTAGAATCAGAGTCGCGTTGCTCCAAGAGAGATCCTTCATTCTTGACTCGCGCCATATTATTGGAAATCAAGATCATCTGCGCGCAGTGACAAAGGAGGTTATCGGTTGCGCGCCGATCTTATCATGGAATTGACCAATCAGACCGTAAAACCAGATCTATACACTCCACCGCATCCACAAGTCCCCTCGTATAAATATCTGCAATTAATTGACCCGCCATTACCCAGGAAAGACTGGACTTATCATACACTCTGAGTAGGAGAAAGCTGTCTTAATGTCAATTCCTTTGATCTAACTGAATATACATACCTCATCGCAATAACAAAAGTCAACAACGGCCAAAATGCCCATCAAGGTCCGCCCCGCCACGGCGACGGACATCCCCCAAGTCCACGCCATCTACTCTTACTATGTACAGGAAACTGTCGTTACCTTCATGCAGAATCCCCCTCCCTTGTTATCACTGATGTCCAAATTCCAAGACATCACCGGCCGTGGCCTCCCCTTTCTTGTCGCCGTCGATGACGGCGCAGATACGGAGACGGGAACAGAGACAGTCCTGGGGTACACCTACCTCTCGCCCTTCCGGGGCACGATGCTGTCGTACGGGCCCACTGTCGAGCTCTCCCTCTTTGTGCACCGCTCGCACACCAACCGCGGCTTGGGCAGTCTTCTTCTCTCCACGCTCCTCGCGAGCCTTAACAACGGGGGAGTGAAGCATCTTGCGCGGGAGCACCCCGGCATTCCGGGCTATGAGGTCGTGGCGCCGGACGGCGGCGCGCCTGTCCGCAATGTCATTGCCTGTATGGCGTTGGATACTAAGGACGGCAAGGATGGAGGGGAAGGGCTGCGGCGATGGTATGAGAAGCGTGGGTTTGTGGAGAGGGGACGGTTGAAGGGGGTTGGATTCAAGAAGGGCAGGTGGTAAGTTTATTTATTTATATTACCTTTTCTATCCTCTTCTGATCAACTATATCTCTTGGATATTTTGATCCTGCTAAGTCTTGAAGGATGAACGTGGGCCGTGTCTAACTGGTTATGACTTCAAAATAGGATCGACACCGTGTACCTTCAGTACACTGTCCCCGAGCAATAAGATATAAATTGAGCATTATTACGTACAACCTGGCAAGGTGCTACTAGGGCACCTAACGTACTTGCGTTCAGCGGCTTCGTCAACCAACTTAAAACAGACCATCAATAACGCCTCTCAGGTTCTCAAATCGTTCGGCCTCGTCCCCCATTTCCCTAAGTCGCAGCTTTACCCAGTCCTGTGCCTTCTCCCCGACGAGCTCCCATGTTTCCCTATAGTCAGAAGCCTTCTTATCCAAGAATGTGATCACCAGCATCGTTGCGATGACCGCGGCCAGGTCATCCTTCCGGAATGGGTTATCGACCTTCTCATTCTTAATTCCGTGCTTGCTAGCAGCAGCGTTGAACTGTTCTTTGAGCTTCTTCTCGACCTCCACGCGGTTCAATTCGAGGAGTCGGAGGAGTTCTGCGGTCCATTCCCAGAACCCCTCGAAGGTTCGTAGCGCAATAATCTCGCGGATTTTGTCTGCGGTAGACCCTGCTTTGTCCGTGGGCGACTTTACTTTCTTCGCGGTCGACTTCGGAACTGCTCCCTTCTTATTCTTCGCCTTGGTGAGAAATCTTCGTATTCCTCTTCTTGGGCTGGGTGGCCCCATCGCGCATTCCACACAGTCCACTGGCGTCGCCCTCATCATAGGTGGCACATAGCGGGAATTTCCATCGCGGACTGTATCGTCTGCACAAGCCGTAGCCGGTAGGCCAAAAAGTGAAGTTTCTGGAGCTCCACCCTGGAACAACTGGGGACCGGGAGAAGAAGCGGAAGTTGGTTGAATTCCATAGAGACTAGTCCTGTAATAGCTGCGAGCAGCAAGTTGTGCTCCTCTGGGCCTGCGAGCAACACCCCTGATCCCATCCACTGCGGACACCTTTTCCTCCACTACTTCGTCTCGGCGCCATTCTTGACGCTATCCTTCTCCACTCCCACAAATGAGCACCACCGTCCAGCCACCTGGAACTTGGTGCCCAGACGTACGCACTCTCGAGCAACGATATCCTCCCATTTGCTTTCGTACGTGTCCTTTATCAGCGACCCTTTTTCGTCTCGGGCGTCGTATATCCAACCGCGCTCTTCTTCCAACTCCAACATTGCTCTCCTAACGGCGAGCTGATGGATTGCCTCACCGGTACCGGCGTCTTGGATTGGGATCTTCAGCTCCAGCGGCCTGCTCTTCGAAGTTGCCCGAAACACAAGTGTCCGCGGAGTCCTACCGGAGGCGTCAGGCGAGAAGAGAATGTAGACGTTCGACCTGATGAATGGATATAACGATGTTATCTTAGCAGGAGCCTGGAGGAGCTTGGGTGGATTGACGGGAGGAAGGCCATTGAATCGGTCAGACGCAGAGGGGAGCGGAATTTTGGTCTCAGTCTCGGGTTCCTTATAGGAAGGGTCGAAAAGAGATATCGGCTTGTCTGATTCCTCTTCCTTTCCAGTCCTCTCTGCGTGGGGCTCGGTTGCCGGCGGTGATTCTACACTGGAATATCATTTGCTTTGTCGATCATCTCAAAGTCATCGTCTTCCCCGTGAGCATACTCGATCTCAAGGGAGCAGTCTTGTATATGTGGAGTCAGAGCCCCCTTGAGCATCCGGGGATAACCTTCCTGTCTAGCTCCTCGTTTTCAAGGACAGCCTGAGCAAACCCGTTTCCAGCTCTCCCAAAGCCTTCGACAAGTGAGTGGGATGCCGCATTGCCGATAGCAAGACTGAAAAACCGGATGGGATTCTCCCTTGATACCTTGTTGACAAGGGAGAAGAGGCGTTGCTGATCCCAGATTTCGCCATCGGTAAGGAGAAGAACTTCCAGTTCCATGTCCTTGAACCGATTGTTCACGGTCGCTTCAATCGGCTCGTACATTTCCGTACCACCCATATCGGCGTCAATGTTATCCACGTAGGCGAGAGCTTCTTTTAGACTAGTCCCATCGTAGCGTTTACTGCGTCGCCACATGAACGAGTATGTGCTGCCAAACGAGCAGATGTTGAACATGACGCCAACAGGGAGCGACTTTAAGAACACCATCAGGGCAGATTGCACGGTCGGTATCTTTCCTTCCATGCTGCCGCTCCTATCAACCACGAACACTATCTCCGGTGAACTATTTGGAATGCTGAACTTGGGCACGAGAGAAGCCATCAGCGCCCTCTGGTTTGGAATGGTCGGGTGACTCTCGAGAAAGGCCACAGGAATATCCTGTCCTTCTGCATTGACGATCATCACAAAATCTTTGTCCAGCAGCACATGACCTCTGGGCAGCGATAACGTCGCAGACGCTTGATGAGGTTCAAAGACCGATTCAGGCATGGCAAGACGTGCGGCCAAGGGAGATCGCCAATGGATGACTCGGGGACTGAAGGCTACGAATCACAGAACCCTTACCGACTGCGACGTCGAGCGTGATATCAATCCCTCCGCGCTGGATCAGCGACTTCAAAGTATCGGACGGCGAGCCTTTATCCCCATAACGCGGAGCGATGATACTAGGGATGGTAAACCGAACTCCGTTGCTCTGAGCGTCCTGCTTGAGCTCGCCCACATAGGTGATTTCCACAACCACCTTCCCATCGGCAGGGACATTGCCGAGTTTTGTGCGAAAGACATCGTTGGTATCACTCGACTGCTCCAGGAGGCCGGCGAACTGTCCCATTTCGACAGCCTCCCGGTAGTCGGCCTTGGCCTGCTCTTTCTCCTTCACCACACCGCGCAGGACTCTCTCACCGATGTGGCAGGTGAAGCCCACGACGCTGACGCCATCATATAGCGGAAAGGTATATGAAGCTTCCTCGATAGGCTTCGTTTTTGAAGGGTTGATGAACGTCTGGGTCAGTGTGGTTCTGGAGATCGACGACAGTATGGTAGCATGGGCGGCCAGGTCGACCTGAGGAAGAAATTCCTGGGTATAGCCGTCGTCAAGAAGGTAGGAGCATCCGCAGAGTACAGCCATGGTTTGCTGCAGTGAGGATATATTATGAAGTATATCACGTGCGTGTGAAGTTTCTTCCAGGAGAAAAGACACGCGGGACTTGATGTAAAGTAGATAGTTTCAGGAATAATCCAAGTCTCAGGATGAGACTCGAATATATAGATAGATTAAGTAAATAAGTAGATCTATGTGTCGTTTTCACAGAAACAGTGCTGCAAAACAACACTCACTGGGTCAGAGGTGAGCAGATATCAAAAGTTCAATATCCACAAGCTTGTATGGAGAAAGAATCGAATACAGCTCCATGCGCTTCAAAAGCAGGTTTATAGCTCGATGTTACCAGGCAACAACCAAAGGGTCATGGTCGTGGAATCTGACTCGAGGGATCCCGAGCTGAGGTCACCTCGCAGAGCCGCTCCCCACGTTTTCTGCTCGGTATAGATTTCCATATGGAATGGGGGATTCATATAGTTTTCAAGCGAGCAAGAATAGGCAGCAGTCTATCAAAGCATGGGAGTGGTGAGTCATGGAGAGATTGGGGCCCCTGAAGCTGTGTATTGCCCGGTAGGCAGTTACATTACATCTGCGGAACGAAACACCATGGGTAGCAGGGTAGGACATGTGTTACTCGAAAATCTATAGATGGGTCTGGACATTTTATATAATTTTTTTTCCTATTTCCTCCATCGCGATGCCAGTTCAGTCCACAAGGAAATGGGAGTAGAGTTCAGGACGGATAATATTGTCTGCCAGGTCTATCCTGTAACGACAGGCCTAGATGACTAGACCAAAGGGGGTCGTTGGTTTATCTTGAGAACAGAAAACAAGGGGGTGAGCAATATAATAGTAGAACAAGCCTGTGTTACTAGCACGCCTATATGACAGGTTGCTATGTGAGTCGACCACGAGGGTCGAAATCTGTCTGAAAGGAGCGTCATTATATACATGCCTGTCTCTCTGGATCGATGGATTGTTTGGATCATTCTGGGTGTTGGATCATAGGCCCTGTTGGATCGAGATGGCAGATGGATCATTTTGATCCATTGTCACGTGACCTCCGTATGACATACCCCTCCTTTATGCCAACTCCGGCTATAACATATCCTAGGACGGATTGGATCTGTTAAATTGAATGAAATTCTAGAATCGAGGGCCAAATAGCCTAGTTTATTAATATAGTAGCTCCATGGAAAGTTTCTCGGTCGTGGCTACCCACTCCAAAGAATATATCCATGAATGCATATTATCTAGGAGGTACATAATATATGTGGGCATGTAGAAGAACCAGAACAGGGAATATCCAGCGGTTTCCTGTTTATATCTCTAGTTCTTAATATACCTACCTAAGCCGGGAACCCATGGATACTGCCATTGTGCAGGGATTTTCGAAAGTTTTAATGTCTTTCAATCGAGGATTTATTTGCAAGAGTGCTTATTATCAACCAAGGGTACATATGATAGGTACAGTACTTTTCTCTGAAATGTCAAATAGGACTCAGTTGCCTGTCACAAAATTAGCATAGATAGATATGTAATAGGCTCAATATGTAAGCACCCCATGAAGCAATATAACAAGAAGAATTACATAGCTAGTTCGATATACGGTAGACGCAGCATTTTCAGGGAAATTATAGAGGAACTAGACAATGTAGAATGATGTCACTACTCTCTGTAGACGATCCTCTCGTCTACAACTCTGCATGAAATCGAGTTTTAGGAGCTGAACCCCCATTTACAGCGGGCAAAGAAAAAGATATCTAGTTTTTCAATAGAATCTCTTCAGTATCTATATTCTTTTGAGGCATTATTCTACCATTTAATTAGACAGATAACTGGGAAAATCTGTGTTAAAGTTTCCCCTACAGACATATAGCCTGCGATAATGTAAAGGTGGTATTAGAGAGAGAAGATGCTTGCTGTACTTGAAGAGAGAATGGGAATAACAGAAATCCTATCAAGAGGAAGATCGATCAAAGATCCCAGATGAACCTAGTGCTCCAATTTTGAACCGTTGATGTCTGCCCCATCTATTTGCTTATGGAGTCGAGTAGATAGGTATACAAGTGCCCCTTTTTCAGTGCATGATGAGCTATATTTAACCGCAGCTCTTCGTCAGAAAGATAACACATTCTGGATTGTTCGAGGAAGTGAAGAGGACGTCGCATCTCGTACTCTCGCTATATTAATTTAGAAGGTATAGAAGCCCACGCTTCTATGAAGATGCTCCGAGATCTCGTGGATATATTAGGTACCTAGCTGGAACCATACCAGAACATCATTGTATGTTGTTAGGAGTTCTTTCCCCTTACAAATCAGCACCCGCTCCTGACCATCCGCTGGTCTTCCATGGGAGTTTCCCAGGATCAATCATTCGAATGCATCTAGACATTCTATCGTGGAGATAGAATTGAGACTCTTAGACATCACTGAACACTGACTCAGGCCTCGTTTTACCTGATTTCTACAGTGTGCATGGCTTTCATTACAGAATGAACAAGATCATGGAACCTGAAAACGACTGGACTGCTAATCTAGGATGCGGAATTGATTGTCTCTGTGAAAAGAAGACGAAATCGAGAATGAGAAAGCTTACGATCATAGCATAAGGATGGACGATTGCATCCAGCCGTCTCCCATACTCACCTCGTCGCCTCATCAGAAACCTATATATATACAGCAACAATGCCGCTTCCAAGGGCTCACTGGTGACATCATCAAACACTGCTCCAGGTTCTGAGTTCTCAGAAGTTCCTATGCTACCGACCACTCGCAATCCTGCGTGCCTCGCAGGTCTCTGATACCGCATCGCTGATCAGCCTTATAAGTATGCAGGATCACCTAACCGCTCAATGCAGCGGAGAAGTGGCAGGCACATCGTAGGATATGTCCTCCCGACACTGCACGCTTTGCAGAACACCTACATATGATGGGTCGTGCGCATCAAGGTGTGTTAGCGAGGCGTCTTGCCTCGTTCTCAGCAGTAAGCAGCCGAGGAATTGCCGACCCATCAAGTCCGAACCCTCTGCAGCTTTTCTTGTGTTGGTCATGCTAGAGAGCTGCAATTTATCCTTGTTCCAGCCACGCTGCGTGGCTCCAACGCAGTAGCAAGCCGCTTGCATGATGCGGAATGATCGATGACGGCCTGGTCAGCAATCCCAATGACAAAACAATTTGTTCAAGGTCGAAGAATATGATCCGTTAGGTCACACTTCTCCAGCCTCAGCTGCCTCGTTATGACACTGCTCTTAACCGCAGAAAATTTCAAGGGAAGAAGACAAGGCGACAATAATCGGAAGACGGAACTTTCTCTCCTAAAGATCTTTTCTGCTTCTAACGTTCAAATGACCTGGTCCGTATTCGGTTGAGTCCAAGTGCACCGATGTCTTCTGCGATATAGACTGACAAGCGTCGAGCGACACGTACTCCAGTTCTTCTGAGCTTCTCTTGGGCTGCTTTCATATACATGCAGCGGTGGGTTTTCCAAAGGTTAGCTACGAATATGTTCCCAACATGCTGGACTACGCTAGTTAATTTGAGGCATGAAAGGCAGCTGACGGATTGCGTTCTCCCGCATGAGAGCCGCATATAGGACCGCATTATTGTACCGAGTACACCATACACCACGACGTACGCCGCAAACCCAGGGAGGCGAGAGAGTTCGGGGAACAGGACCCCATTCAGGTCTCAAATCTCGATCATCCTTGAGATGCATTATGACGGAGTACTCCGTACCAGATTGTGGCATCTGGAAAGCCGCATAGCGAGTGGACTCCGCCTGCAAGCCCTGCATCAGCCCGATCGGCGACTACAGATTTCAGAGTCGAAGATGTTTTCGCCTCAAAATTTGGTCGTAATATACAGTCCATGCACGACAATCCCGGAAAGATTGATCCAAAACATTTAGGTCAACGCGCAACTGACACCTACGAAGGACGTGGCTCACGCGTGACCACCCCTAGACGACAACGGCAAAACACATGGTAGTGCGTACAGTCGTACGACTGCTTGAAAGATTCTCGTTCTTTACGTAAGTTTCAGAATACGCGCCGGATTTCTTAAGACACTTGGTATTTTACCAGATCCGGGCATAGACTTCCAGCCACGATCTGTTCGGCATTCCCAGCGGCCAGCGCCGGATCGAACCTATCTTAGTGTTCCTCCAATTTTGTGGGCAGTTGAAGATCATAGGAACCCGAGGGCCCGGACGGCGGACGGAGACTCAGGAGCTCATAGTCATGCTGTCCCCTCCTGAGATCGTCGCTTTGGCCCCTGTCTCAATCCTCGAACAACCCTTTCGAGTTAAAGACGGTCCCGCCAGTGATCGAGATCTCGCGCTTCAGGCACCTCACTAAGGCACTCCAGCATCAGTTTGCCGCAGATTTCCGCAGATTCCAATCTCGCCAACGCTCTCGGCAGTCGCCCACGGAGCCACAGTGGCACATGTAACGACAACTTCGAGCCAGCTGCTTTGTCATCATTCATCGACATCTTCCCTGGCAACTCGACGAGGAACGGATCCACAAACTTCACAGCGTCCACTGAAACTGTGCCAAGCCAGACCTTCGACCCCAGGGCTCTGTTCAACTTTCCTCATCTGAATTTAGACTTTGGCCAAGGCCTACCGGCTGTATTCTGTCGACCGTTATCAGAAGGCAGATTATTTACAGATCTATTGTAGGTATTATTAGTCGCGCTTATCGCAGATTCGCGGCACAGACTGTTGACTCGCACTAGATGCTCACGTGGAGTCACCATATCTGATCACTCTTTCTTTGTTTGGCCTCGATGATGGTCAGTCCTCTCACCAGGGACTACTAACATGTTACAGTTGCGGAAGCATCGTGCAGAACTCAAAAGAAAGCTCCCCTGGCAAAACCTCCTTTAAATCCCCAGCGACACAAAAGGACAAGACCAGAGTAACAGCGGATCGTACGTAGATAGGGATAGATAGGCTCAATGATGACTGACGGTAAGTTTTCTCCGGCAAAGAAGCGATCTTGGATTTCGTGTGGAGCAAGAAAGTTCAAGATACTTTTGTGTTTTCCAACTTTTCTTGCAGATCGATTGATTATTTGTCCCGGTCCAATTGGCCAACATGCGCGCGCCAATACACCATGCACTACCAGCTCATAGCTTTTTTTCGAAGTCGAGGGATGGATTCCACTATAGTTGCTGCTTTGACGTCTAAGCGGCTTGCTACTAACTACCTCGGAGTACGGAGTGCTACACATGTGTACTTGGTACTTATCCGAGGTACATATATCATTGGCAACAACTCTGTCAACACCTAAGTTCTAACTACAGAGTACTCCTTACTCCGTCGTATACTGATTAGTGAACATCGCATGAGGCCTTTTTAGTTTTGTTTTAACAAGTATCCTTACCGTTGTTGGCCACAACCATGCGCCCCACAGCTCCGGAGTCCAGGTCACAATAGTGGTGAACTTAGGGACACCGGGGAAAGGGAAGGGTGGGACACAAAGAACGTGGCTCGAAGAATCGAATCGGATCTGGCCCGTATTATTGGATTAGTCGGAACCCGTCTTCCAGCACGCTAACAGGATCACGATTCATGGAAGATTCGATGGAATGGGTCGTCGATCGAGGACACAAAAAGAGGCACGCCCCGACAGCAGCAGCAAAGGTTCCAAACCGTTTGTCGATCGAGCTGTCGTTAGGTAACCATGGAGCCGGAACCGGAAAACCGCAACAATGGAACTGCCTAGAGTGAAAAAGGAAAAAGCACTGGATGGCAGTAACAAATAAAAATAATTCATAGGTCTGAAGTTACTCTTCGTAGGGGTGTAACCACTAATGCCGTTCTAGTAGCATCTACGATGGAGCATGGAACACGGGCGAAGGCAGGAAGAGAGGGAAACAAGAAGAAACTAGCAAAGTCTACTCCGTAAGAAGATCCGAGATCCGAGCATGAGGTGATCCCCGTCCGTCTCATGGATCTCGGATCTGAACGAGGAGGTCCGAGGCCCCGGGGCCCAGTGAATATACTTCCTAGCTTGCTCCAGATTTACAAATAATAAATCTCGATGATCTCGACGATCGACACGGACCTCACCAATGGCGAGTCAAATAAATAATACATCGTCTCGTATATGCGACCCATAGTTTTTCCAAGTTTTCCTGAATCCCATGGGATCCGCGGGCAAGGTATATACGCGGGGAAAGGATCAGCAGAGCGAACCATTAGTGATGAATCGCCGATCGTCGATGAACTGCCAACAAAATCATATCAAAACAGACAAGAACCAAGAATCTATATGTGATCTGCGCGCATTCTCGAAAAATCCCAACTCCGTTGACGATAGTCTAGTACTACTATGTCTATGATCCTGCCTGCCCTGGCCCTGGCTCCTGGTCCTGCACTGCAGACTGTTCAACTTTTCCCTGTTAATTAACTAAACCTAAACATGCAGACAATATGTGTTTCACTCGTGTTTATAGTTGATTGCTGTAGGTTAAGTTATTATTACTGTTCATCGTCATGCATAGATGTAAATGCGTCCACTGTTTTCATATTTCCCAAGCAAGGAAAAGTAGGATAGTACTTTATACTGTACATACAATCGTTACGCAGTAGGAACACGAACACGATAGTCTCCCTAATCCATGATCGAAAACTCTCATCTATCGTTAAGCGGGGGCCTCGATGGAGGCTGAGCTGGATCCGACCTGGAGCGCGCGGGCGTGGTTCCCCGGCCTTGCCTTTCAAATCCCCCCCCCTCCCCTCCCCTTCCCCTCCCCCCTCCCCCCGGCCCCGCGGCCGGAGCGGGTGCATACAAAAGCAAAGAAACTTTAGGGAGACAATAACAATAATTCTCGAATCTCACTTTCTAAGAAAAAAAAGGCAATAAATATACCAACACCAACCGAAACCCGAACCGAACCGAACTGCACGTGGTACTTGTGAAACTCAGCAACTGCATATACCTTGCATGCATGCTTCGTGTCGCTCGCTCGGAGTTTACGCTAATAGTTAGGAGGAAATCAAATCAAGTCGCTCAAGTAAGATAAAGAATCGTAATATCAGATCACCGCCAGGACGCAGTGGCAAACAGATCTGATAGATACTGTTGGAATCAGATCTTGCAGATATCATAGGTATTCTGTATGATGATAGATATGTACTGTATGTATGTATAGGTACCTAACCCGGTATGTATATGAGCTAGCTTCCACACGTTTGAGAAAGGTAGAAAAGGATGGATAGAGTCAGTGAAGATGTAAGGTTAGGGAACAATGGTATAAATCGTGGATAGATGGACAAGGAACATGTTTTTCTTTTTTTTTCATAACAAGGAATTATTATAAAATAAATATTGGAAATAGTGGTGATGATATGATACCTCTTTATATAACACGGGATATTGAAAAAATTAGTAGTAGCAATATTCGCCGCCCTTTGCCCGTTTGTCTGCTTGTTGTGAAGCAAGACGTATGATTAGCAGGAAGGTAGAGATGGCAAAGTATGAGGAGGGAGTATAAAGCCATTGAAGCGCAGGCACAGCGCTGGGAATAGCTCTGTATGTTTTCGTGTGAGTAGAGGCGGGAGCGGATAGTAGTATAGGAGGAAGAGAAGAAGGTGAAAGGGGAAGAGGGGCTGGCGACAGTAAGTAGTTAGTAATATAACACGATGCAAAGTATCAAACAGGGGAATCTAATCAGGTAGGTTAGGTAGCGTCGCCCATTCACACAGCACCCACACACAAAAAGGTAGTAAGTAAGTATAGGTGATGATAAGGGGTAGGTAGGTATAGGTAGTCGATATAAAACGGAGGGATAAGAAGGAAAAGAAAATATAGTCTGGGAATCATCAGAACCCTCGTATCCGCAACCGCCCGTACCGCATCTCAACCCAAAAAGAGGCAAAAAAGGAGAATGCCACACATCATCGCCCAAAGGTATAAAAATATTATAAAAAAAATTCAGGGTCCCAACCAAGAACCAAGAAGAAGCTTTGTAATAATCAAAAGGGGGAAACGACAGCCCCCGCACTGAACGCCCCGACATAACTTTCTAATAATCCCAAAACCTCTTCAACGCCAATTTTAACATTAGTTAAGTAGGCTGATATGGACAAAAACGAGCTCCTACTGGGAATGTGCAGTAGGCGACGTAGACTCGAGTGTGCTCTTGGGTTTCAGGTTTGAACCCAGGGAGGATGCCTTGTTCGCGCCCATCTTGCGCGTCAGTTTGGCGTAGTGCAGGCCGCACGCATTGCAGAGGGTACGTGCTCCGTCGGGACCACGGCGCCATTCAGGAGTTTCAGCTCTGTTGCAGCTGTGACAGCGGCCGGGAGGTGCAGCTTTCTGTTAAAGGCAGTTAGCCATGAACGACTACACTGGGAATATGGAATGTTGGATGGAACCTACTCCTCGTCGCTTTTTTACGTCGGAACCGGCAAAGCCGCCACCTCCTTTGAACTCGTCCTGGTACATTCCCACGTGCTGTTCATCATCATAGCCACCCTCGCTCTTATAAGCTTGCCGTTGGGCACGCTGCTCTGCCAAGGCATGTTCCTGACTTAGTACAGCGGACCGTATCCGAAGCAGGGCATCCTGACACCGACGCTGCAGCTGCAGCAGGTCATCAATTTCATTTAGTGAAGGTAACGACCCTGGCACCGGACCCGACCGTTGCGTTTGATGAGCTTTTGCGGCGTAATGTCGCGAGAAATCCAGAGTTCGCGTGGTGATATCAATGATCTGAATCGACTGTCAGCATATAACACCGACGAAATAGAACTCGTGCCGCTCGGAGCCCACAGCTGGGGATGGGCGAATATACATACCTCGTTGAGCGAGGTCTCAACGTCGTAGCCGTCCAGATGTCGCTTTACAGAGTCACTGTGAGGCTGGCCTGTAATTCCAGGGCGATTCACCAGCCCTCGGTTGACATCGTCTACCCGCGGTGGCTCTGCTGCACCGGGTTTCCAAGGGGCTCCCATGTACGTTCGATTATCATAGGGAGCTGCCGGATAAGACGGTGGGCCATTGGGGGGTTGCGATTGGAAATATGTCTGAGGGTAAGGCCCGTAGCCGTTTGGAGACGCCATGCTACCTGCAGAGGTTGACCCGTTGTATTCGTACCCGGACGAGGCTTGGGAGCTGGAAAGTGACGGTGCGACGGTTCTTGAGCTCTGAGTCGGTGATTTCCCCGCGCTCAGCGGGGGAAGCGACGGATTTCTGGAGTCGTGGCTGTTGATCGGTGGTAGACTTGGCCGCGATGCTTCCGCCTGCGACTGTCCGGGCTGGCCGTTCTGATGAGGAAAAGAGGATTCCCGCAGGAAAGATGTTGACGATGCGCCGTTGGCGAATGGGTTCGGTGGACCCGATGGGCCTTCTGTGCTGGGACGCGGGAGGAGACTAGATTGGAGAGGAGGCGGAGGAGGGTGATGAGTCGATTGCGACGGCGGACCGGAAGACGGAGGAGGAGGGGGAGGAAATGACAGACTATCGCTGCCCAGAGCCTCGTGTATCGAAGGGAGCGACTGTCTCTGGGGCTGAGGCTGAGGCTGAGGCTGTGGTTGTGGTTGCTCCTTTTCATCGTCGATTGTTCGACGCGAATCCGGCGGGGATATGTACCCTGACTGCGGAGGTGCTGAGCTGGCAGTGGACGACGCGTAGGAGTACGGAGGTGGTGGACCGGAGTACATGGTCGTCGGGCTGATGAGAGGAGCCGTCGACACACCGACACCCGTCGCCATGGCGGGATATTTCTGTGGATAACCAGATCCGTCCTTCCTGGTCTGATCCAGGTCAAGGAAGCCGATCGGTGGGAGATGTTCCCTGGACACACGCAGCTAGTCAGCACAAACATGATTCCTTCCACCATCACTGATGAGCCACAACCTGGCGGGAGACCGTCCCGATGGATACATCGAGAGATCGGAGCGAAGGCGCCAGCCCGGGATGCGAAAATACGGACCTATGCCTGGTTCCGGCTTCCAATGTCCCCATCCCGCCGGTCGTTCCAGGACTCACAGACGGACTCCTCCCCCGAGCTCATCCACTGCCCGTCGGTTTGTCCGTGATGTCCTGGGGTTATTTCTGGACCCGGATGCCTTTGGTTCCCGTCGAGATGTCGGTTCCCGCAGAGGACACACACACACACACACACACACACACACACACACACACACACACACACACACACC
>Ga0207767_1000317_pt1:32500-39237 | contig 39237 bp, 20 predicted proteins | sample HigsolmetaGSP17D_FD_184845 | JGI IMG/M metagenome (GOLD analysis project Ga0207767, IMG submission 184845) | High solid enriched microbial communities from the Joint BioEnergy Institute, USA - SP1-7-D (SPAdes) | ecosystem: Engineered > Bioreactor > SSF (Solid state fermentation) >... | reverse complement strand
CACTCATCCATAAACCGGTTACTGGTACAAATAACATAAAGAAATGTAACCAACGTTTATTGGAAAAAGCAACCCCAAAGATTTGGGACCAAAAGCGGTTAGCGGTGACCATTGAATAAGTTTCTTCCGCTTGAGTTGGGTTAAAAGCACGGAATGTATTTGCGCCATCACCATCTTCAAATAAAGTATTTTCTACGGTAGCACCATGAATAGCGCATAGAAGGGCAGCGCCCAATACACCCGCAACCCCCATCATATGAAATGGGTTCAATGTCCAATTATGAAACCCTTGGAAAAAGAGGATGAATCGAAATATAGCTGCGACACCAAAACTGGGCGCAAAGAACCAACCAGACTGACCTAGCGGATAAATCAGGAATACAGAAACAAAAACAGCAATTGGAGCAGAGAATGCGATTGCATTATAAGGTCGCAATTGAACAGATCGAGCAAGTTCAAATTGACGTAACATGAAACCTATTAGTCCGAAAGCGCCGTGGAGAGCAACAAAAGTCCACAGACCGCCTAATTGACACCAACGAGTAAAATCTCCTTGTGCTTCTGGACCCCATAGTAACAACAAAGAGTGTGCTAAACTATTAGCAGGAGTAGAAACTGCCGCGGTTAAGAAGTTGCAGCCTTCCAAATAGGAACTCGCCAATCCATGTGTATACCATGAAGTTACAAAGGTTGTACCTGTAAACCAACCTCCTAACGCGAAATAAGCACAAGGAAAGAGCAATAGACCGGACCAACCTACAAAAACGAAACGGTCCCTCCGTAACCAGTCATCCATAATATCAAATAAATCATTTTCGTCTTTGGTAAATTTCCCAAGGGCTATAGTCATAGTGATCCTCCTATTCAACTACTTCAACCATTTTCGAACACCTCATAGCATTTTCAGGGCGTTCAAGACGTCTATCATTTCTATATGATTTGATTTCTCGTACACTAGCCCTTCTTTCTAATGGGTTTCGAATCTAAAAATCATTTATTGGTACATAACCTGACTGAGGTAAATCCATGACTTCAATTCAGTTCTTTTTTTCTAGTCTGACTAACCAACCACCTGAACCTTGAATTGCCTTGTCTTATGACTCATCGATCAAATAGATTCATTTTTTGAAAGAACTGTTCAAGAAACAAGTGATTCCTTTTCTCGCTACCAGTTGATCCCCAGACATATTCCTCTCGTTTCATCAACCAATCTTATTCTTGAATCTCGTTTGTGAGATTGATAAAAATAAATATCTTTATGTATTCCGTATAATTTCTATGTGTATTAAACTACTTATTAAACTATTATAGTATCATATATTTTATTACGTTATACTTTAACTCTTTCATTTTCTTTTATTGTGTTATATTTCTTTTTCTCTCATATGAATATACAACTCGGAAGTATATCTTTTCGCGGTTCAAAGCAAGCAATGCACTTCGAAGATTTTTTTCTATTTACCTTTATCTGTCAGAAAAATCATAAAAAAGGAGAATGAATTTCCTAATTTTTTTTTATTTTAATATTGATATTGTATTTAATTTAATAATAAAAACTGTAAATGAAAGCAGCTTTCTCGCATACATTTTTTATCCCGTTGTCGGAACAAAAATTTCGCATGTATCGATATGGAAATATTTGGTACATGAATACATGCTCTGATCAATTTAGATCTATATAAGATTTATATAGATCTAAATTGGTCCTGTCTTGTGTTCTGGAATTTAAAAATATATTTAAATTTCATTTAAAACGGCTCGTATGTTGTGACTTGGAATAAGCCTTTCTTCGTAGAAGAAGGAAATATTAATTTCTCCCTATAACCCATCTATGAATGATAATATTTAATCAGTAATATCGACAAATTCTTGCAGAGCCAAAAGAAAATAAATATGAAAATTAAATAAAAAAAAAGGATCTACCGACTGTTACAATTTCATCTTTATCGAGTTATCGAATTTTAATATCAGAATAGTGGATATAGCCATGATTCAATAGGTTAGGTCCACTTACTTTTTTTGTTGTTTTCTAATCTTTAGAATGGATTTGGTTGGAATAATGGAAAGGGATATTTATCGATTCAAGGAGACGACTCTTCATTATTCAATAGAATATTACATTAAATATAATATAATATTATTCATTATAATTATAATAATAAATAATAATTTCGAATAGCTAATATTAAATTAAATATTAAATAATAATAGGACAATTATTCCAAATTCATAATAATATATATTTATTATTATTAGAATCTAAATTTAAATTAGAATACAAATATAAAAAGAATAGAATAAATTAATAAATAAACAAATGTTCCACTTTATAACTATAATTACTATACTATTATTCATTATAATAATAACTTATTATCATTAAATAAATCATTCAATTATGAAATTGAATGATCAGGTTTGTTACTTTTTTAGTATTAGTAGAAATACCACCAATATCTCTATTCCCCCTTGAAATAAGAATACTTTGACTGGGATTTTATGAAAAAAGCCAAAGCCCCTTATCGGATTTGAACCGATGACTTACGCCTTACCATGGCGTTACTCTACCACTGAGTTAAAGGGGCCCATTTTTTTTTATTCAATTACTGAATAAGTCATTCGCCACTATGAGTCTAGTGCATATACTGATTATAATATAGATGGATGTACATTCTAATCTATAGATGTACATAGATATAGTTTAGTGCACATATATATCTTATGCACATGGTGGACCATTCAGGAACGAGAAATTCAATTTCTCTAGTGAGTATAGAGTAAACTAGTGATTATGGGTAAACTCAAAACGGTTTATTAAGATTGGATTTACTAAATAGCAACGCAAGGAATTTTTTCAAGACCGACCCTAATTGAATTGATCCACATCATAACGAAATTCATTTGATTGATACATAGACTTGCCAATTCAATATAGATCTAAGATATTTCCTCGAATCATTGATAAAAAGATTTTTTTACTTGTTTCTCTAACTCAATTCTTAGAGAAAAAAAACAATTTTCAATAACTTGTTGATCCCTATCCCTCTTCCCAGATTTCCAGATTTATCGTTTTTTTTTTTTGCATTTCCGAGCTTAGTGTAAGATAAAAATATGTCTATCTAATCTTAACAAAATGGATGAATCAATGAATGAAAGTGGAAGAAATGGAGTTTCATTACCTTTTCTGGTCTCGCGGACCAATCACTCCCCGAAAGGTCCTATACCTCGTATTATTTCTATTCGACCTATTTTTTTTTTTTAATATTTACTTTTTAATAGAAATATCGATTTCTAATGAATATCAATTTATTCGTATATTTATTTTAGTTCTTATATTTATTTGACTCTTTATATTATCGAATCTAATTATTCTATGTATAATTAATTAGAAATAGAATTGGAATAATATTTCAAAGATTTTATGAAATGGTGATTCGAATGAATGATTCATGAATATAAATATGAATCAAAACAAAAGATTCTATGGAATCATGAAAGAGGGATCTTTCCCTCAGATTTAGTCATACCATTAGATTGACAATTTCAAAAAGCTGTTCATACTATGAACATAGTATGAGGGCGGTCGGGTAAGTATGCCCCCATCGTCTAGTGGTTCAGGACATCTCTCTTTCAAGGAGGCAACGGGGATTCGACTTCCCCTGGGGGTAGGGTACTACGCAAGGAAGTTGATCATGGATTATCAATATGCCTGGAATTGATTCTTCCTGGGTCGATGCCCGAGCGGTTAATGGGGACGGACTGTAAATTCGTTGGCAATATGTCTACGCTGGTTCAAATCCAGCTCGGCCCAATAATTCACCGATCCACCATGAAATGAATAACCCATTTGTTGTTCCCCAGAAAGGCCTAATCGGAATACGGAAGACTAAAGAAAAGTGAGATTTTCTGATATATTTTTACCGCTGTTCATTTGCTCTATTTATTTTTTTCCACAAATTCAGATCTTGTTTGCTAATGATCCATCTAGATTCATATAAGGATCCGGAGGTATAAAGTCTAAGGTAAAGAATAAAATAAAGAATAAAGAAAAAAACTCTTTTTTTTTTTCATTGAAAGTGAAAGATTGATTTGATTATCAATCAATTTCTAAAAAACGAAAGGATTACTAACAATTTGCGAGACGCTCCCACTAAAGTGCATATCCATGTGGATATCAAATATATCATGCGGATTTATGTTACAATACGACTATTCTAATCTAAATAAAATAGAAAGGGTTTGAATGAAATCATAAGAATATGTATGATGTATACTTTATTTGCTTGGGATTGTAGTTCAATTGGTCAGAGCACCGCCCTGTCAAGGCGGAAGCTGCGGGTTCGAGCCCCGTCAGTCCCGACGTATCCAAATACAATAAAAAAAAATACATCAATTCATCTCTTCGTTTTCTTTGAAAGGGAGAACAAATAGCAGAATTTCATTCCCCTCGGGAATGCTCTCTTATTTTATTTATTTATTTTTTCCTTTCACATTTCTCATCAAAGAAATACGGGAATTCCCATTTATTCAACTAGTACCGATTGAAAGGCGAAAGGCATATGTAAATTAGTACAATTATTGGTAGAAGCATATTCAGGATTCCAAGAGATACCGTACGGAGTCCGTCTTTTTCGATTATTCCCGATCTGTGTAATGTAATAGAGTACTATATGTTTCAAGTAGGACATACAAAATAAAATTTAACATAGTAACCTTGATATAATACTTTTAAGATTAAAGGTATATCCCTTTCTATTTCTAACTACGATTTTGTGTAACCTCAATTACTAATTGAAATTAGTAATGCGAATTTGAAACAATTTATCTCATTCAACTTTCACACTGAATTTTTGATATATGTGCATCCTGTAATTAATCCAAGGAAATAGTATATTACTAATAGTATATTAATAAAATAAAAAGAAAGCTCAAAAAAGAAGGATCCCATCTCTCTTTCTCTCTTAGCGAGGGCTATCTCTCTTAGTGAGAGTGAGGGAATGAATAATCTTTTTTAAGTTTAAGGGTCCTGCCGAAGAAAGAACAGGGTTTTTAATGAATTTGATGGAATACTATATTTTTTATACCCCGGCTTTCCTTATTATATATTATACTTATACTTCTTTGTTTTCCAAGAAGATTAGATCATTAAAGATTAAAGGGAGGTTCGAACTTACCTTTTTACATTTTGCTTCTATTGTTTATTTTATTGGGTTTTTTATAACCAATGTAAGTAAGTGTAAAGGAGGTCATATGATATCTCATCAGATGCTTAAGGGGGGCGTACTTTATAGAAACTGTAGTTTATAGAAACTAAAGAGTGGAATAGAATGATAAATAACGTAAAAGAATTATTGATCGGATTCATAATCCGAATTGCAATTTGGTATGGATAAAGAATCTTCCTATGTTATACTATTTAATTCTCGACGATGAATCAATTAATTTGATAGCTCAGATATTGTTATTCATAATATTGATCTGATTCGATATCATCGAGATGTAATTCATACCATTGAATATTGCATTTACAGGCGAAAGGTTTATCAGCTCTATGGGATTAAATCCCGAGTTATTTCAAATTAAATAAAAATGAAACGATGAGATTATGGAAGTAAATATTCTCGCATTTATTGCTACTGCACTGTTCATTCTAGTTCCGACTGCTTTTTTACTTATAATATACGTAAAAACGGTCAGTCAAAATGATTAATTTGACTTAAACTTGACTGTTTCGTTCTTATCAATGATTGAAAAGAAAAAATAAAAATGAAAAGTATTCCAATTTCATGTCTTAAATGAAACAAGCGGACTAGAATTATCAGTATGGTAGAAAGATTCATATATTTCTTTCTACCATACTTATTATATTATTGTAGTATATAAAGTTTTACTGGATAAAGATAGAGGTTTAATATAGATCAATCCACAATATCTATCTTCATAGATATCAATTACATATAGATATAAATTCCATACATCTATGTACATAGCGTACCAATTCTATTTCTTCGCTTTATCTATTTAATTTGTGTTGATTGCAACTATCAATATAAAAAAATAGAAGGGCAACTCTTACTCTTACGGTTCTAATTCCTAGAATTTATGATTCTTTTCAATATGAGAATCCTGGTATCCACCGAAAGAATCAAATCGATGAAGTAAAAAAAGTATAGGCGTATATTAATAAACGAGAATCACATAATTTTTTTTTAGCATTCCGAATAAATAATTGATTGAGCAGTTGACAGATGATCCGGGGGTTCGGTTCCATGGGGAACCTCTTTTGATTTCGAAAAGGATTAGTAAAGCACACTCATTTTTATTTTTAACGCTTGAACCGTGATATGAAATGAGTTCAATAAAGCAAGCATAGCATAAATCGAATTTCTAAAATAATACAACAAATGATAAAGCAAGCGGTAACGCGCAATATGTGACTTGCCCAAGGCAATATTTTATTATGTGGAGTATTTCGTTGGACAACCACTATGTCTATGTTGTTTCCCATAGAGAGTCTGTATCCACTTAATAACATAACCATTTTATCTTTGAACAGTAAAAATAAAAAAAAAAAGAGGTGGAAACCAAAAACAAATAAAAAAAGTAAAATAAAAAGGGCTTTGCAGAACGGTCTATAAAACAATTGATATGGGTTGAGTTTGATTCCTCAACTCAATTAGTAGTACCTCTAGAGTCCACTTCTACCCCATACTACGAGTGAAAGAGAAAATGTAAAG
>Ga0207767_1000317_pt1:15000-27500 | contig 39237 bp, 20 predicted proteins | sample HigsolmetaGSP17D_FD_184845 | JGI IMG/M metagenome (GOLD analysis project Ga0207767, IMG submission 184845) | High solid enriched microbial communities from the Joint BioEnergy Institute, USA - SP1-7-D (SPAdes) | ecosystem: Engineered > Bioreactor > SSF (Solid state fermentation) >... | reverse complement strand
ATAGCACCTTTTGATGAGAGATATGAACAAGAGGCTTCGAGAAAACTAGTGTTTTCTGAATTATATGAAGCCAGTAAGCAAACAGCAAATCCATGGGTATTTGACCCCGAGTATCCGGGAAAAAGCAGAATATTGGATGGAAGAACGGGGGATCCTTTTGAGCAGCCTGTTTTAATAGGAAAGCCTTATATCTTGAAATTAATTCATCAAGTTGATGATAAAATACATGGACGTTCCAGCGGACATTATGCACTTGTTACACAACAACCCCTTAGAGGAAGGGCTAAGCAAGGAGGACAGCGGGTAGGAGAAATGGAGGTTTGGGCTCTAGAAGGGTTTGGTGTTGCTCATATTTTACAAGAGATGCTTACTTATAAATCTGATCATATTAGAGCTCGCCAAGAAATACTTGGTACTACAATCATTGGAAGAACAATACCTAAACCTGAGGATGCGCCAGAATCTTTTCGATTACTCGTTCGAGAACTACGATCTTTGGCTTTGGAACTTAATCATTTCCTTGTATCTGAGAAGAACTTCCAGATGAATAGGAAGGAAGCTTAATCGGAATGAATCAGAATTTTTATTCTATGATCGATCGGTATAAACATCAACAACTCCGAATTGGATCAGTTTCTCCTCAACAAATAAGTGCTTGGGCCAATAAAATCCTACCTAATGGGGAGATAGTTGGAGAGGTGACAAAACCGTATACTTTTCATTACAAAACCAATAAACCTGAAAAAGATGGATTGTTTTGTGAAAGAATTTTTGGGCCGATAAAAAGTGGGATTTGCGCTTGTGGAAATTATCGAGTAATCGGGGATGAAAAAGAAGACCCTAATTTTTGTGAACAATGCGGAGTCGAATTCGTGGATTCTCGGATACGAAGATACCAAATGGGCTATATCAAACTGGCATGCCCAGTAACCCATGTGTGGTATTTGAAGCGTCTTCCTAGTTATATCGCGAATCTTTTAGATAAACCTCTTAAAGAATTAGAAGGACTGGTATACTGCGATGTGTGATTTGATCAAAACTCTGATTTTACAGATTCAGAATGAGAAACTGTCATACCATTCAAGTGAATTGGTATGCCCTGGATCTGACATGTCTCTTGGTAGGAAGAACATGAAGCTCAGAATTATGGGTGTATTCAATACTCCCAAATAAAAGGGGGAATTGGTCTATGGGCTCTTCAGTAACAAATAAATAGGAATTTATAGTTCTACCTCGTGAAAAAAAAAAAAGACTTCTTTTGTGGAATTAACCACTCCCTTTCTTTTACTTTATAAAGAAATGAAATTATGTTTATTAAAATAAGCAAATTCTGTCATGTCATGGTTGCAGGAGCCTATCCATCGCATAGAGGCTTTAAGGACATCGTGGCATAACCGTCGAGGCAAAGTAGGGACCTAAAAGATCGAATGTAATGATACATAGACAAGTAAATCCCTTATGAATTCCAAGGTACTTCTTTACTTTAATTGAATGAAATTAAGAATTAAGTAAGGGTATCTCTCATTCGAAGGGACGTAGACTACTCAAGAATTTTACATTTCATTGATTTTACGTCGTAATTTCTAATTGAATAAAAAATTCATAAAATAAAATCGAAATCTACAAAAAGAAAAAAAAAAAAAAAATGAATTAATGAAATGTTGCTTGGTCTAAATTGGAAACTTGAGTAAAGAGTAGATCTTTTCTTTTTTTTTTGGGGGGGGGGGGTTCCGTTTTATAGATAAAGAAAATAAAGTGGAAACTCCTTTCTTTATCTTTAGTTGGTGTAACTACTTGAGCCGGATGAAAGGAAACTTTCACGTCCGATTTTGAAGGGGGATATCCTATAGGATCCTACCCAAATTTTTCTTTTGCTAGGCCCATAGCTAAAAAACCTACTTTCTTACGATTACGAGGTTCATTCGAATATGAAATCCAATCCTGGAAATACAGCATCCCACTTTTCTTTACTACCCAAGGCTTCGATGCATTTCGAAATCGAGAAATGTCTACTGGAGCAGGTGCTATACGAGAACAATTAGCCGATCTGGATTTGCGAATTATTATAGATTATTCGTTGGTAGAATGGAAAGAATTAGGGGAAGAAGGGCCCCCGGGTAATGAGTGGGAAAATAGAAAGGTTGGAAGAAGAAAGGATTTTTTGGTTAGACGCATCGAAATAGCTAAGCATTTTATTCGAACAAATATAGAACCAGAATGGATGGTTTTATGTCTATTACCAGTTCTTCCTCCCGAGTTGAGACCGATCATTCAGATAGACGGGGGTAAACTAATGAGCTCGGATATTAATGAACTTTATAGAAGAGTTATTTATCGGAACAATACTCTTATCGATTTATTAGCAACAAGTAGATCGACACCGGGGGAATTAGTAATGTGTCAGGAGAAATTGGTACAAGAAGCTGTGGATACACTTCTTGATAATGGAATCCGCGGACAACCAATGAGGGACGGTCATAATAAGGTTTACAAGTCGTTTTCGGATGTAATTGAAGGCAAAGAGGGAAGATTTCGTGAGACTCTGCTTGGCAAACGGGTGGATTATTCGGGTCGTTCTGTCATTGTCGTGGGTCCCTCCCTTTCATTACATCAATGTGGATTGCCTCGCGAAATAGCAATAGAACTTTTCCAGCCATTTGTAATTCGTGGTCTAATTAGACAACATCGTGCTTCGAACATGGGAGTTGCTAAGAGTAAAATTCGGGAAAAAGAGTCAATTGTATGGGAAATACTTCAGGAAGTTATGCAGGGGCACCCCATATTGCTGAATAGAGCACCTACTCTGCATAGATTAGGCATACAGGCATTCCACCCCATTTTAGTGGAGGGGCGCGCTATTTGTTTACATCCATTAGTTTGTAAGGGATTCAATGCAGATTTTGATGGGGATCAAATGGCGGTTCATGTACCTTTATCTTTGGAGGCTCAAGTAGAGGCTCGTTTACTTATGTTTTCTCATATGAATCTATTGTCTCCATCTATTGGGAATCCAATTTCCCTACCAACCCAAGATATGCTTATTGGGCTCTATGTATTAACGAGCGGGAATCGCCGAGGTATTTGTGCAAATAGGTATAATCCATGTAATCGCATAAATTATCAAAATGAAAAAATGGATGCCAATAGCTATAAGTATACGAAAGAAAAAGAACCCTTTTTTTGTAATTCCTATGATGCAATTGGAGCTTATCGTCAGAAAAGAATCAATTTAGATAGTACTTTATGGCTCCGGTGGCAACTAGACCAACGCGTTATTGCTTCAAGAGAAGCTCCTATCGAAGTTCACTATGAATCTTTGGGTACTTATCATGAGATTTATGAGCACTACTTAATAGTAAGAAGTATAAAAAAAGAAATTCTTTGTACATACATTCGAACCACTGTTGGTCCTATTTCTCTTTATCGAGAAATCGAAGAAGCTATCCAAGGGTTGTGCCGGACCTGCTCATATGGTACCTAACCTAATAGTATGGTATTTATGCTAAGTAATTCTATGACACTGATGTGAATTAGTGTCTCTCTGGTTCAATTAGGACCATAGTTCCTGAATTTTTACGCGAATTTAAATCGAGAAAAGGACGTTTTCCAATCATTGACTCAAACCCATTGTCGAACCCCACTCAGCGGAATATGGAGGTACTTATGGCAGAACGGGCCAATATGGTCTTTCACAATAAAGTGATAGATGGAACTGCCATTAAACGACTTATTAGCAGATTAATAGATCACTTCGGAATGGCATATACATCACACATTCTGGATCAAGTAAAGACCCTCGGGTTCCAGCAAGCCACTGCTACATCCATTTCATTAGGAATTGATGATCTTTTAACAATACCTTCTAAGGGATGGTTAGTCCAAGATGCGGAACAACAAAGTTTGGTTTTGGAAAAACACCATTATTATGGAAATGTACACGCAGTAGAAAAATTACGACAATCCATTGAGATATGGTATGCTACAAGTGAATATTTGCGACAAGAAATGAATCCTAATTTTAGGATGACTGATCCTTTTAATCCAGTACATATGATGTCTTTTTCGGGAGCTAGAGGAAATGCATCTCAAGTACACCAATTAGTAGGTATGAGAGGGTTAATGTCGGATCCACAAGGACAAATGATCGATTTACCCATTCAAAGCAATTTACGTGAAGGACTGTCTTTAACAGAATATATAATTTCTTGCTACGGAGCCCGAAAAGGAGTTGTAGATACTGCTGTACGAACATCAGATGCTGGATATCTTACACGCAGACTTGTGGAAATTGTTCAACACATTGTTGTACGTAGAACAGATTGTGGTACTATCCGAGGTATTTCTGTGAGTCCTCAAAATGGGACGATACCGGAAAGGATTTTTATACAAACATTAATTGGTCGTGTATTAGCAGATGATATATATATGGGCCCACGATGCATTGCCGTTAGAAATCAAGATATTGGGATTGGACTTGTCAATCGATTTATAACCTTTCAAACACAACCAATATCTATTCGAACCCCTTTTACTTGTAGTAGTACATCTTGGATCTGCCAATTATGTTATGGCCGAAGTCCTACTCATGGGGGCCTGGTCGAATTGGGAGAAGCTGTAGGTATTATCGCGGGTCAATCTATTGGGGAACCCGGCACTCAACTAACATTAAGAACCTTTCATACCGGCGGAGTATTCACAGGGGGTACTGCAGAACATGTACGAGCCCCTTCCAATGGAAAAATTAAATTCAATGAAGATTTAGTTCATCCCACACGTACACGTCATGGGCATCCCGCTTTTATATGTTATATATACTTGTATGTAACTATTGAGAGTGAAGATATTCTACACAAGGTCACTATTCCGCCAAAAAGTTTTCTTTTAGTCCAAAACGATCAATATGTACAATCAGAACAAGTTATTGCTGAGATTCGCGAGGGAACCTATACGTTTAATTTTAAAGAGAGGGTTAGAAAACATATTTATTCTAACTCAGAGGGAGAAATGCACTGGAGTACCGATGTATACCATGCACCGGAATTTACATACAGCAATGTACATCTCTTACCAAAAACAAGTCATTTATGGATAGTATCAGGAGGTTCATGCCGCTCTAGTGTAGCCTCTTTTTCGCTTCAAAAGGATCAAGATAAAATTAGCGTTCATTCTCTTTCTGCTGAAGGAAGATCTATTTCTAGTCTGTCAGGAAATAATGATCAAGTAAGACAAAAATTCTTTAGTTCAGATATCTTTGGTAAAAAAAAAAAACAAAGTGAGATTCCTGATTATTCAGAACTTAATCGAAGGGGTCATTGTAATTTAATATATCCTGTTATTCTCTACGAAAATTTTTATTTATTGGCAAAGAGACGAAGAAATAGATTCATCATTCCATTACAATTGATTCCAGAACGAGAAAAAGGGCTAATGCCTCCTTCCGGTGTTTCGATTGAAATACCCGGAAATGGTATTTTTCGTAAAAAAAGTATTCTTGCTTATTTTGATGATCTTCAATACAGAAGAAAGAATTCAGGCATTACGAAATATGGGACTACAGGGGGGCATTCCATCCTCAAAAAGGAGGATTTGATTGAGTATCGAGGAGTCAAAGAATTGAAGCCAAAATACCAAATGAAAATAGATCGATTTTTTTTCATTCCCGAGGAAGTACATATTTTGCCAGAATCTTCTTCCATAATGGTACAGAACAATAGTCTCATTGGACTAGATACACGAATCACTTTAAATACAAGAAGCCGAGCGGGCGGATTGGTCCGAGTGGAGAGAAAAAAAAAATGGATTGAACTTAAAATCTTTTCTGGAGATATCCATTTTCCTGGAGAGATGGATAAGATATCCCGACACAATGATATCTTGCTCCCGCTTGGAGCGGCAAAAAAAAATGCTAAGGAATCAAAAAAAAAATTGAAAAATTGGATCTATGTCCAATGGATCCCACCTAACAAGAAAAAGTATTTTGTTTTGGCTCGACCCGTAATCATATATGAGATAGCGGACGGTATAAATTTAGTAACACTTTTCTCCCAGGATCTGTTGCACGAAAGGGATAATATGGAACTTAGAATTGTCAATTATATCCTTTATGGCAATGGCAAACCAATTCGGGGAATTTATGGAACAAGTATTCAATTAGTTCGGACTTGTTTATTGTTGAATTGGAAACAAGACAAAAAAAGTGCTTCTGTCGAAGAGGCCCACGCTTCTTTTGTTGAAGTAAATACAAATGGTATGAGTCGAGATTTCCTGCGAATCGATTTAGTGAAATCCCATATTTCGTATATCAGAAAAAGGAAAGATCCGTCAGGTTCAGGATTGATCTTTGATAAGAGGCCAGACCGCACCAGTATCAATCCATTTTATTCTATTTCTTCCAAGGCAGGGATTCAACAATCACTTAGCCAAAATCAAGTAACTATTGGTACGTTGTTGAAGAGGAATAAGGAATGCCAATCTTTTATAATTTTGTCATCATCTAATTGTTTTCAAATGGGTCCATTCAACGATGTAAAATATTACAATGATGTAATAAAAAAAGAATCAATGAAAAGAGATAGTCTAATTCCAATTAGGAATTCCTTGGGACCTTTAGGATTAGGAAGAACCCCTCAAATTGCGCATTTTTATTCATTTTACCATTTAATAACTTATAATCAGATCTCGGTAACTAAATATTTACAACTTGACAATTTCAAACAGACTTTTCAAGTGCTTAAATATTATTTAATGGATGAAAATGGTAGGGTTTCTATTTATAATAATCCCGATCCGCGCGGTAACATCGTTTTGAATCCATTCAATTTGAATTGGAATTTTCTCCATCATAATTATTGTGAAGAAGCGTCTAGAATAATTAGCCTTGGGCAGTTTATTTGTGAAAATTTATGTATAGCCAAAAACGGACCGCACTTAAAATCGGGTCAAGTTCTAATTGTTCAAATTGACTCTGTAGTAATAAGATCAGCTAAAGCTTATTTGGCCACTCCGGGAGCAACCGTTCATGGCCATTATGGAGAAATCCTTTACGAAGGAGGTACATTAGTTACATTTATATATGAAAAATCGAGATCTAGGGATATAACGCAAGGTCTTCCAAAAGTGGAACAAGTGTTAGAAGTGCGTTCGATTGATTCAATATCGATGAACCTAGAAAAGAGAATTGAGGGTTGGAACAAGAGTATAACAAAAATTATTGGAATTCCTTGGGGATTCTTGATTGGTGCTGAGCTAACTATAGTGCAAGGGCGTATCTCTTTGGTTAATAAGATCCAGAAAGTTTATAGATCTCAGGGGGTGCAGATTCATAATCGACATATAGAAATTATTGTGCGTCAAATAACATCAAAAGTGTTGGTTTCAGAAGAGGGAATGTCTAATGTTTTTTCACCCGGAGAACTGATTGAATTGTTGCGGGCGGAACGAACAGGGCGCGCTTTGGAAGAAGCGATCTGTTACCGAGCTATCTTATTGGGAATAACGAAAGCATCTCTAAATACTCAAAGTTTTATATCCGAAGCAAGTTTTCAAGAAACTGCTCGAGTTTTAGCAAAAGCCGCTCTCCGGGGTCGTATCGATTGGTTGAAAGGTCTGAAAGAGAACGTTGTTCTAGGGGGGATGATACCCGTTGGTACGGGATTCAACGGATTAGTGCAACGTTCAAGGCAACATACCAACATTCCTTTGGAAACCAAAAACAATAAACTATTCGAGGCAGAAATGCGAGATATTTTGTTCCACCACAGAGAATTATTTGATTTTTTCATTTCAAGGAATTTACACGATACACTGAGACAATCATTTCGAGGGTTGAATGATTCCTAAGAGCGGATTCACCCCCTTTCTTTTTAGCTATTTGTATTTGCGGTCATTTTTTTTTTTTATTTTTATTTGGTATATAGTAATAAAGATAATAAAATAACAAATAGAATAGAAAGAAATTAATATTAATGGTTTGAATCGTGTATCAATGGCCAATATCCGTTAGAGGTAGAAACGAAGGTTCCATCGGAACAATTATTTATTTCTATTTCAGGGCACCTCGTCTCTCTTTTTTTTAATAATTTAATAAAAAGAAAGGAGGTGTGGATAAATAAATGACAAGAAGATATTGGAACATCCATTTGGAAGAAATGATGGAAGCAGGAGTTCATTTTGGTCATGGTACTAGTAAATGGAATCCTAGAATGGAACCTTATATCTCTTCAAAGCGTAAAGGTATTCATATTATAAATCTTATTAGAACTGCCCGTTTTTTATCAGAAGCTTGTGATTTAGTTTTTGATACAGCAAGTAGGGGAAAGCAATTCTTAATTGTTGGTACCAAAAATAAAGCAGCCGATTCAGTAGCACGGGCTGCAATAAGGGCCCGTTGTCATTATGTTAATAAAAAATGGCTAGGCGGTATGTTAACGAATTGGTATACTACGGAAACGATACTTCATAAGTTCAGGGACTTGAGAACGGAACAAAAGATGGGGAGACTCAATCGTCTTCCGAAAAGAGATTCGGCTATGTTGAAGAGACAATTATCTCACTTGCAAACATATCTGGGCGGGATCAAATATATGACTGGATTACCCGATATTGTAATAATCGTTGATCAGCAAGAAGAATATATGGCTCTTCGAGAATGTATGATTTTGGGAATTCCAACGATTTGTTTAATCGATACAAATTGTGACCCAGATCTCGCTGATATTTCGATCCCAGCAAATGATGACGCGATAGCTTCAATCCGATTAATTCTTAACAAATTAGTATTTGCAATTTGTGAGGGTCGTTCTAGTTATATACGAAATCCTTGATTCATATTACTAATGAATAATAAAAAAATTCTTTTGGGAACTCCATAGATTTATGAAATCGGTTATGATTCCTAAAAGAGATACAAGTAACTAGGGATATTATGTAATTAATTGGTATACAAATATATATAAGTCAACTAGGCAAGTCGAAAAAAGAGAAGGTTGAATCAAAATAATTCTTTTTAAAGTTCTATTTTTTTCAGAGGGCAATATGAATGTTCTATTATGTTATATCAACACACTAAAAGGCTTATACGATATATCCGGTGTGGAAGTCGGCCAACATTTCTATTGGAAAATAGGAGGTTTTCAAGTCCATGCCCAAGTAATTATTACTTCTTGGGTTGTAATTGCTATCTTATTAGGTTCAGCCATTATAGCTATTCGTAATCCACAAACCATTCCTACTGACAGTCAGAATTTCTTCGAATATGTTCTTGAATTCATTCGAGATGTGAGCAAAACTCAGATTGGCGAAGAATACGGTCCATGGGTTCCCTTTATTGGAACTTTGTTTCTATTTATTTTTGTTTCGAATTGGTCGGGTGCTCTTTTACCTTGGAAAATCATACAGTTACCTCATGGGGAATTAGCCGCGCCTACAAATGATATAAATACTACTGTTGCTTTAGCTTTACTCACGTCAGTAGCATATTTCTATGCGGGTCTTAGTAAAAAAGGATTAGGTTATTTTGGTAAATACATTCAACCAACTCCAATCCTTTTACCCATTAATATTTTAGAAGATTTCACAAAACCCCTATCACTTAGTTTTCGACTTTTCGGAAATATATTAGCTGATGAATTAGTAGTTCTTGTTCTTGTTTCTTTAGTACCTTCAGTGGTTCCTATACCCGTCATGTTACTTGGATTATTTACAAGCGGTATTCAAGCTCTTATTTTTGCAACTTTAGCTGCGGCTTATATAGGCGAATCCACGGAGGGTCATCATTGACTAGTTTTCGAAATAGTCTTTTTTTAGTTTAAGCCTTACGCAATATATGTGCGTATCAAGATAATCTGCTTAAGGAGCATAATATATAAAAATAAATAGATAAATTATATAAATATAAACTATATAAAGTATAGAAGTAATAGTCAAAAATAAGATATTAGCGGTATTAGGGAATTGCAACAAACAAAAGGGGAAGTAAAAAAAAGGAAAGAGATCGAAAAGATCTTTTTCCTAAAATTCCAGTTCGGTCTATTTATCCCCCCCCCAATGAATACTATCTTTATATTGTTTTGTTCATTTAATTCCAATATTCAATATTATTAGATATTAGTAATCATAATCTGAATAATAATTAGGATTGTAATACTTATAGTATTATGGTGTGCTATTTTAAAAATGATGGTTATATAGAAAAATTCCCATTCAAGTTGATTTCATCCAATTAAACGGTTGACCAAAAGATAATTTTAATAAATAATAAATTACCTGAACTTAGATCAATCAAATACTTCTATTTCGATGCAACGATTCGATCTAACGAATTTGTCCATGTAGATTGATTGTACCTGCGTCGGCGAGTAAAAAAAGCAAAAATAAAGATTTACAAAAAACTAAATTCAAATTTATAAAAAAAAAATGGATTGGTTAGGGGGGGCCGAACTAGATGTATGTACTCTAATTAGTATAAGACAACTCTTGTGAATGTTTCGAAGAATGATTCTATAATCCGATTAAATGTAAGATATGAATGGTTGATTTACGTTATCCAAGAAACACATGTATATGTAATATTAGATATTAATTAGTTATATATGTAATATCTAAGCGGCTCTATTACTGTGAATTTAGATAGGAATTCCAATGGAATCCCCTCCATTTCCTTTGTAGTTGTGAATTGAATATTAAATGAATAAAATAAAGTGACTATTGAATAAAGAGATTCAATCAAGAAAATAAGAAAAAACGAAAAATTCAAAAAGAATGGTATGGATTCAAAAAAATTCTGTGAATAAAAACTAAAAAAGAAATATCGAAGCCGTTCTGATGATTCAATAATAATATTATTACTTCAATTCCGGGTTCTTATTTCCTTCGACTGTATAGATCTTAGCGATGGAATAATTAAGTCATAATTTATTGGTTGATTGTATCATTAACTATTTACTTATTTTGGTGTGAGGAACTTATCATGAATCCACTGATTTCTGCCGCTTCCGTTATTGCTGCTGGGTTGGCCGTCGGGCTTGCTTCTATTGGACCTGGGGTTGGTCAAGGTACTGCTGCGGGCCAAGCTGTAGAAGGGATCGCGAGACAGCCCGAGGCGGAGGGAAAAATACGAGGTACTTTATTGCTTAGTCTGGCTTTTATGGAAGCTTTAACAATTTATGGACTGGTTGTAGCGTTAGCACTTTTATTTGCGAATCCCTTTGTTTAATCCGAAAAAAAAAAATACGTATTTTTTATTAGTTTATTTCCTTGGACTTACTGCTTTTTTTGAATTCGATTAGGATTTCACTCCTCCAATTATTTGGTGGGACACTAACCCATGGGAAGGACTGATTGGAGAATGGGGAATTAGCAGAACGACTCGCCTTCTTCCTTCCCATTGTTAGTCCAATGGAATAGTTTTTTAGGAAGTGTTACAACAAACGAGATATTTCGCAATTGACATGACATAAGCATAAGGCCTGGGACTTAATTCTAATAATACTAAGTATCACTTTTTTTCTCAATTGGAAATTTCCAATTGAGAAAAAAATCTATTTTCATTTTCTAAATATAGTTAAATAAAATATAAAATAGGAAAAAAAATAAATAGATAATTAGTCTATCTATATATAAGAGGAGATTATATGAAAAATCTAACCGATTCTTTCCTTTCCTTGGGTTTATGGTCATCCGCCGGGAGTTTCGGGTTTAATACCGATATTTTAGCAACAAATCCAATAAATCTAAGTGTAGTGCTCGGCCTATTGATTTTTTTTGGAAAGGGAGTGTGTGCGAGTTGTTTATTTCAAGAATAGGCTGGATCCAACCAACTGCACTTTTTTTGTTATAACAGGGAAGGGTGCATGATCGCGCGAATTACTTTTGAATAAATTAAGAAATCATATTTCAGAACCATAGCATTTCGCGATTCATTGGTAAATTCGCTTTGATTCTCTATGAACCAATCATAATGATGTGGAATAATTAACATGGTTAAAGCTAAATCGTTTGAAGTCCATACTCAGCAAGGTATTCTTTCTACTATTAGGCTACTATTAGGTTAATATGGAAACGGTTTCAAAATGAATAGTTAGAAAGTTTTTTCGATATATAACACTCATGTCGATAAAATGATTTGAACCCTTTATATTATAAATATTATAATTATAATATTTTTTTTTTTCTATTTATTGGAAAAAAATTATGAGTATTTCAACCCCTCTTTTTTATCCAATGCTGAATCGATGACCTACGTATAAATTAAGAAAAATTCTTTGGATTTGAAAAAAAAAAGAAACAACGTTGCTGACAATTATTTGTTTGTTCAGAAGAGTCCTCCGAATATTCTGGTCTTGGATTAATGATCCGTTTTGATATTTTTTTTTTTGAATATGAAATATGAATAGAGAAGAGAGGATAGGTTCATTATATTCAAAAAAAAAAATGGGAATTTCTCATAAATAATTGAAGTAATTGGGCGCGAGAGCCAAATGATTTGAAAGCTTCATGTTTGG
>Ga0207767_1000317_pt1:5000-10000 | contig 39237 bp, 20 predicted proteins | sample HigsolmetaGSP17D_FD_184845 | JGI IMG/M metagenome (GOLD analysis project Ga0207767, IMG submission 184845) | High solid enriched microbial communities from the Joint BioEnergy Institute, USA - SP1-7-D (SPAdes) | ecosystem: Engineered > Bioreactor > SSF (Solid state fermentation) >... | reverse complement strand
GAGCCCAGACTTATTGTGGCGATCCAAGAATTTGATTATTTGAATCGAAGGGTTATACTATAAGACTTATCTGATCTTATGAATTGTTAGAATTTTTTTTTAAGAATAAATCATGAATTTTTCTAGGACCGTATTAAAGATCTCATCGAAAACTTACAGCAGCTTGCCAAACAAAAGCTAAGAGAAAAAAGAGCAAAGGTATTACTGGCATAAAATCTACGATTGGATTCAAAAAAGCATAAGCCTCGGGCAATTTTGAGAAGAAAAAACTACTTGAAGAAAGAGCAGAATTAAGACAAATACAGATCAAACTAAAGATATTAAGCATAACAAACATTTTTTTCTTTGTTCTTGAAGATAATTGTATTTATTTTGATTGAGTTATTAATATGATGAGTTCTTAATATGAGTTATTATAATCTTATTTTTTTTTTTTTTGAATTAACCCAATCAAAAATCCTTCAATTCTCAAATCAAAAGAGAATAGACAAAACCATACTTTCATACAATATCTTAATTGAATTGTATGTAATGATCAATAAATGTCGTTTAATTCTCTATCTAAATGTCTCAAAATCCTAGCAACACTCTAATCTATTCTATATAGATTTGGACTAGAATTGACGAAGAACTACTATCAATATTAGTCTTTATTAATGTCGAATAGAAATCAAAAATGGGGCGTGGCCAAGTGGTAAGGCAACGGGTTTTGGTCCCGGTATTCGGAGGTTCGAATCCTTCCGTCCCAGAGCATACCTATTATATTATATATATCATATCAGAATATAGATTTTCTATTTTATATCAGAATAAAAGAAAGATTGCCCTTTTTTAAACAACCTTATTTTTTTTTTTTTTAAGAGTAGAATTGGTTATAATCTGATTTTGCTTTCCTATAATGATTGATTCTTATATGAATTATATCTTTTTCAAAAATCAAAAATCGAATCGTGTTCAAATAACACACAGATGTAATTGAATCTATTTGTATACAGGTAAGAGGTAAGAGGGGAGCATAGATTAAATCATATTTCTATTTAATAAGTTAGTTCTTCATAAAATAAAAATACGAGCCATGATTTAATCTGTACTTGTTTTAATTTACATTTATACAAAATAGTAATAGTCTGGAACACTCTAATAGGATTCTTTTTTTATTTAGGATTCATCATCTTCATAGAATTGACGCAGTAGATAGGAGTTAAACGTCAATGTAAAATACCAATTTCAATATATGCGGCTGTCTGAATTTCATTAAAAAAAAATCAAGTTACATACGTAACATATGTCTTTTCTTTGAACCCCGTTTTTAAGTATTTTGTGTTTTCTTTTATGAAAAATTGTAAATATATGATATGTACCAATTGAGACAAAGTGTATTCATACATCTTAGTCGCTTTTCCTTAGGAAATAATTGCAGCCGGATTATTGACTCCAAGTCAAATAAACTACGCAGAAAGGGAGCGAAGGATTATATATATGTATTGTTATCGTTCTATTTCTTCTATTTCGTTGATTCATTGAAAACTTTATTTTATTTCAATTGAGTTTTGTGACATTTGTTATCCCTAAATTTTAAATATTTAACTTTACCCTTTAACATAGAATGTTTCTAATTACTTTCAAAGATATTTGTTTAGTCTACCTGATAGGTATGGGGATCCTCTTTTAATTATGATTTATCAAAAAGAATAACAACCCCAAGCCTCTATTCTATCAGTCTTTATCCACCACCTCGTGAAAAACAAAAAGAATTTACATTTTTTTTTATGGTTTAATCCGAATATGAATTTTTCTCTATTATTATCAAAATGCGATTTTTACTGTAAAGCCTTATTCAAATAATGTAATGATAGTGAAATAGGAAATTTTTCAATCAATTAAATATTTTTAATAATGTCTTATGAGTCCTTGGTACTCGAAGAAGTGTGAAATTGGTGAATCTATTTTAGCAAGTCACCTCAAGATGCAGATTAAAAAAAAAACTTATTTGTGTTATTTATTAGTTCAATTTTTTTATATTCTAATATTTATATTTAGATTATAATTCTAAAGAAAAAATAAAATAATATATTAAAAAAATATTTATTATATTTCTATATATTATATATTATTTATATATTATATAATATGGGGTTAAATTTAATTCGTGCTGATACTTCTTGAGAAATTACCCATTCATAAAAGTATGGATTACTATGTACCGAACGAACCAATGATTATTCATGAGTCCATAATGGAATCAATTACATACTGTTTACAGCAACCTACTAGGAAATGTTATGGTAAAACTTCGTTTAAAACGATGTGGTAAAAAGCAACGCGCGACTTGAGGGATATGGTCGTCTGTGGATTCTTACATCCATCATTTTCTTTTTATATTAATTAGATAGGAATGAGGGTGCTCTTGGCTCGACATCGTTTGTTCTGTTTCACTAGAACCCTCCTTTTTGAGGTCGGGGGTTGGGATGTAAATAGTACATGATCTTAATGGAGCTCGAGTAAAAAAAAAGTATTGATTCATTTTTTAAGGGAACGGATCTAGGGTTAGTGTTAATTAATAAGTTGAAACAGCTTCGTAAGTATATTTTCCATATAAAAATCGAAAGGATCCAATTTTCAAATTTATAAGTAAAACCTCTTGGAATTGGTAAAACTCTTTCGATTAAAAGTGTATCGCGCAGGAATCAAATCGACCATTTGTATGATTTTTTGATAAAAAGAAATCACAAAAAGGGTATGTTGCTGACGTTTTTTGAAACGATTAAAAATCACCGAAGTAATGTCTAAACCCAATGATTCAAAGAAACGATAAAGAATCCTGGAACAAGGAAATACCACTTTCAGTTGTCTCAATAAATAGATTCTAATTAAGAATCAAAATAGATTCTAAAGACAAAAAAGGTGCGTGGTTAGAGATCGCTCAATAAACGAAATACCTAAAGTAAAGGGTTTCCTTGGGTTATTAGCGAGTTATCCAACTTGAGTTATGAGGATGCGAATACAAATGATTTTATTTTCTTTTTCGGATAAGAATAAGGAATAATAAAAAGCACTTAACTCATATTTAATTGATTTGATTATTTTATGGATCCATTTGACATTACTAATTAAAAATTTCAAATTCGATCCATAGACATAATTTCGAATTTTCTTGAGCCGTATGAGGAGAAAACCTCTTATACGTTTCTAGGGGGGGTATTATTCATCTACATCTATCCCAATGGGTGGTTTATCGAATCGTTGCAATTGATGCTCGATGCCGAAGAGAAGGAAGAGCTCTTCGGAAAGTGGGCTTTTATGATCCGCTAAAGAATCAAACCTATTTAAATGTTCCTGCTATTCTATATTTCCTTGAAAGGGGCGCTCAACCTACGGGAACTGTTCATGATATTTCGAAGAAGGCGGGAGTTTTTATGGAACTTTGCCTTAATCAACAGATTAAATTCAATTAATGAATAGAACAAAAGAGGGGGGGCGGTAGTATATAAAAGGTTATACAAAGTTATATAAGCCCCTCTTTTGTTCTATTCATACCTATTTATTATTACTACCAAAAAATGTCTACTACTAAAAAATGTCGTCTTCTATAACGACAAAAATTTATTTTTATTTTAGTGATAGAAATTCATTTAATTTAAGACAGATGAAAAAAGATCAAATGAATAACCGAGGTAGTTGGATTTCTAAATCCAAAATATTTACATTATTTCTAATTCAATACTAGTTGGTTTTTAGTTGAAACTTTCACTTTTTTTATGTTATGAACAAATAAATAAAAAAAAACAAATGGGATTTAAGATTTTTTTTTTACTTATATGGATTAAGTAAACCCAAGCATTGCGATACTTTGCTATGAATATTGATTCTTACGCTTACATCCTTTTGTATCCATGTTTATTATCCATATATAGTTAGTGCCAATTCAATACAAGTCATTAGTTTTTTCTTTATTTGTATAATTTATATTTTATTATATTAATTCAATATTTCATTTTTTTTTTATTTTAATTTATGGTTCTCCACATTGTGTTCTTTTCTTAAGATTTACATTCGTATTGACAACAGTGTATCAAACAAATATAATCCGATCATGAATAAATGTATCTATTTCCCTCTGTTCCATCTATGGACTTGGTTTTTTTATTTTACTTTATTTAAACGATGGATTCATCGGATTTGCTGGGATACGAGAAGCCTTTATTTATTATTTATTATTTATTTATTTTATTGAAAAAAAAAAAAACGGATAAGATAATAATGGATAAGATACGAACTAAATCCGTGGTAGTACGTCAATTTTGACTTAATCCATATTCTTATCTTAATCTAGATTCTTATTTTAGAAGTCAGTGCATTTGCATCTAATATGTTCATTATTTTTTTTATGTTCAGAATCGATTAGCAATATTTTTGCTATTTTACTATTTTAATTTCGGTGTGCAATTAAATCTAATTTTTTTATTCCGATTGGATCTACACATTTTTTTTTTTTGGGGGGGGGTTGCTAACTCAACGGTAGAGTACTCGGCTTTTAAGTGCGACTGGCAATTTTTACACATTTGTATGAAGCAACGTCTTCGTCGATACTATCTCTAGAGCTTGTAAGACCGCGACTGATCCTCAAAGGAATGAATGGAAAAAGCAGCATGTCGTATCAATGTGGAATTCTGAGAATATTTTATTCTTAGCGGATCGGTTCAAAACTTTGTTTAAATTCTTGACGAAAAAAAATAAAATGAAATTTTGGGTTAAGTGAATAAATGGATAGAGCCCTATGGCTCCAATTATAGGTAAACAAAAAAAAAAAGAAACGAGCTTCTGTTCTTAATTTGAACGATTACCCGATCTAATTAAACGTTAAAAATAGATTAGTCCTTGATGCGGGAAATGTTTTTCCCATAAGTGGATCATCGATTTATTTTTAAATCCTAATTATTAGTAGCTATTCTCCATTAGAGTGTGGGGGTAAATGTGTAGAAAAAGCAGTTTATTGATAA
>Ga0207767_1000308_pt1 | contig 39755 bp, 36 predicted proteins | sample HigsolmetaGSP17D_FD_184845 | JGI IMG/M metagenome (GOLD analysis project Ga0207767, IMG submission 184845) | High solid enriched microbial communities from the Joint BioEnergy Institute, USA - SP1-7-D (SPAdes) | ecosystem: Engineered > Bioreactor > SSF (Solid state fermentation) > Aerobic >... | reverse complement strand
CTTTTATATAGGAAAATATAATAGATTTTGTTGCAATAATCTTCAAGATTTTCGGTCGCGTTGGGCTGCAACTCTTGGCCGAGGACTGACCAGCTCGGTGGTGTGACCAGCTCGGTGGTGGATTACGTTATAGGCATGATAGGAGTTCAAGATATGGGCAAATTAGTGTGGCAGAACTCTGCCGCCTACTTCACCACCTTCCGCCTGTCAGTCCACCCGCGCCGTCACACCCACAACCATACCAATATCATAATCATATTTCATCACATGGGATGACATGACCAGCGTGACGTAAGCCACCTGTCCCTGAAAATCCGAGTGTGTCGGGTCCTGCTTGGCCTTGCTAACTTGATTGTAGAAAATGCAGTACATTTATGCATGATGACTTGCAAAAGTTGGGCCTTTATATTGCAAGAAACAGGTCGAATATTCTAGAGCTCTGTGACCGGCTGGATTTGATTGTATTGAGTATGTGAAGAATTATACAGCACGTATAAACTCAGGGACTTCAGGAACAACAAAGCGATTACTATTGTACTACCAGCCTAGAACAAAGGGATGAAAGAGTGTTGAGGACTAGAAGCATTCTAGAAGACTATAGGGCATGATCTATATGTAATCCTATCCTTTGAAATGCCTGAGAAGGTTTCGCCAATCCCTTAACCTTTATCACAGGTTTCACTGCCATCCGAGATATTCAAACAGCCTTAATGAAGGACCTGGTATAATCCTTGACAGAGCTGAATGAGACTCACGGATCCGGGCATATGAGACCCTGCAGCGGACCTATGCGGGTAGTGGTCAATGAGTTGTCTAAGACCACCTCGTTCAACGGTATGCTGCATACTTTGGAACAGTCAGCTCCCGGGCTTTGACATCGATGAATTCAGTTGGACTCACCAAGTCATTTCAACTAGTTAATTATGAGGTGGAATGGAGTCGGCGACTGTTTCCCTGTGTCAATTGCCGTCTCCCATGAACTTGTCACGGTTGTTGGGCCCTCAACTCTCTCTATGCACCAACAATGCCTATGCGCTCTTTTCCTGAAGGGCCCATCCTGTCTCGGAAGTGCGTGATGCCACTTCAGCAATTTAATCTGTGTAAGTTCAGGACAACTTCTGAAGCAAAGAGATACCAAAGACACGGCTTCCTTTCGGAGCCAGTTGTCATATTTTGACGTCTTTGACTTCAATATGTCTGAACACTCCTTACCTATATCTCTTAGATGAATTGCACATCGCAGCTGTGTCAGAAAGCACGCTGTTCCTATGTGTAAAAACTGTTTGGTCCATGTCCTGAGTGGTCTTCTGCTAGAGTTTAGTAGGGTCTATCATGTACCTAATGTATTGTAGTATACCGTATAATTCGCTACCTGCTACACCCCAGACTGACAGAACCATGCGCAGCAAAGACCAGCCTTCCAGAAATTGCAGCTTAATAGTAATGTCTAGAATAATTAATATATGTATGTTATATTGTGTTTGGTTTACTTTTTTTTATGAAAAATATATTTTCGGCTAATAATGTTATTGTGGTACTATAGGACCTGGAATAATAATGTCAAGGCAACTACTAAACTGGAGACGAGGCTGCAAGTATTATATTATAGGTCTATAAATCTCTGAAAAAGTCGATTCAAAGTTCCTGCACATGTCAACTCAATTTCTATTGGAGTATATAAGGCTGAAAACCTGCAAGAGAAACTGGTAACGTTGCCTTTCTACTCAAAAATTTCTCGCGGAGAATTTTTGGTACTGTCAGGTAAGGAGAGAACTGATCATGGGGCCGGGGATTCCTGGTCCATTTGGGAATTAGACTATTATTTTGCTGTTGAGTAAAAGTCATATTCCATAGTCGGTGTTATCATACTGCTGCCCATTTGAAAAATAAACAATACAGCGAATATCAACTCGGGGACTTCGGAACCAATAGAAATATCGATTCGATCTAACGTGATAGGAACATAGTCCCACTGGGACCCAGGATCCCGGAACAGTCCTAATAAAGGAAGCGGTACATCTCTTTGACAGAACTGAACGAGACAACGGGTTCAGGCATATAAGACTCTGCAGCGGACATATGCAGACGGCGGTAGATGAATGGTCTATGACCGCCTCATTCAACGCCATTCCATGGTTCCCGCAATTGGCTCATGTAGGTAGCTTTCTCTTCTGAATCATCCTCAGAGATAGAATGGATCATTAGTATAGGCTGATTTTAATAACCGAAATTACCCCTTTGCTACCTTTTCCTCTGGACTAGAACCTCCTACAGTCACTGATCTAATACAAGCTGGCTTGAGTCAAGTCTCTCACGCCTCAACCGGAGTAAATATAAGCTTGCATGTCTGGTCCTTCGGTCGCGAAGATATGATCTGATCATCTATATCCATGCATCCCACCATGTCCGGGGCGACCCGCGTCCTGAATCGAGAGTAGACTTCCCGGAGGAGGATCTTCATTTCGATCAAGGCGAGGCTATAACACATATCAGTTATCATTCTCTGCGGAACAAAGCGCAGTTAGATGAATAGAATATTTTAGGTTGGACTTACTTCTTGCCCGTACAGCCGCGTGCACCGGTTAAAAACGCAAAGAAGAGCCTGTTCCGCTCATTCATGCCTTCCGGCTCCAGCCATCGCTCGGGCCAGAATGCATCGGGATGCGGAAATACATTTTCGTTCAGCCTGTGAACCGAGTACGGCTGACAGCTGACGATTGTTCCCTCCGGGATGTAGTACCCACCGATGCTCCAGCCGCCAGACGGGACGTATCGCGGGAAAGACATCGGGATCGGTGGAGCCAACCTGAGCGCCTCTTTGATGACGGCGTCCAGATACGGCAGATCGTTGAGAGGAACGTCGGGAGCTGCTTGGTTCAGTTCTTTATGCAGTCGCTCCTGTATAGCGTAGTTGTGGGGTTGAGAGAGCTCCCACATGAGAAAACATAGGCCGTCTCCCGTTGTGTCAATGCCTGCAGCCATGTGATCTTTACATTCTGCCGCGGCTTCCATCCTGCTGAGCTCGGACTCTTTGCTCAGAAGTCTCTTGACGAGGGTATGCTCGTCTGCATGGTTGCCCCGGTCGACCATGTCCAGCACATATTTGTTGGCTTTTGGAGCTCGTCGTGGCAGAAGGAAATTGGGAAGAAATGGTGCCAGTGCGGGCAGGTAGTATAGCAGCAGGTTCTCTTAGTAGGTGGTCAGCCGTGGCGTCTGGTAAGGTAAAGGCAAGCTAAAGGGCAGCTGCATACTTTGAAGACTGTTGTGATAAGACAGCTCTTGCATGAGTTCGAAGTCATTCGGATCAGTAAGGGAGTGAGTGCCTCCGGGGCTGAACATGAAATGAGTGACGCAGTCCAGGGCGTAGCAATGGAGGAGGACCTACAGAAGTATCTGTTAGCATATCTGGGAGACGAAAAAACTGAGGGGGTTGAGAATATACATAGACATCCACACTCTTTCCACCGCTCTCCAGGCACTTCTCAACAAACGCACGAGCATTCCTACGAATTCGCTCCAGAGGCTTCTCGCGCATGATATTGGTCATTGCGTACCGATCCGCGAAGCATCGTTTTCTCTGGCTATGCTGGATTATACTTAGAACAGATCATGTTACAATCCAGAGAAATACTGACGTCTTTCTTAGGCAGAGTCGAGAACATTGTCCTGGCAATGGAGCTTTCGTCAGAGAGTCTGCAAATAGACAAACACATTGACTGTAACATAATAACTTGCCGCTGCCCAAACTGTCTGAACAGATCATAGAATTCAGTCTTATCGTATCCGCTCCCTCCCGAGGCATAAATCTCCTTCACGGCCTCGGGGCTCGTGAATGAGACCTCATTGGGACTCAGTCGGACAATTGGCCCATATTTCTTGTGAAGCTGGTGGACGAAAAGTCGACGGTTGGCCGAAAACTCGTGCAACTTCAGCCATATGGAAGTGATGCGCGTCATGGGAGGGCCGGGGATCTTTGCAAGAGGGGAACGGAGTCGCTTGATCAGGACCGCTGCCGCGAAGATAGTGGCTACGATCGCGATCAACCACATGTTCGCAACTGCTTTTGTAAAACCAGTAGAGAACAGTAACAAGTAAGCTGTTATATTCTTCTCTGGTTTTCCCCCATGGAATCCTGGATACTGATGAGTTGCAGATTGAAAATTAAATCGATCCGAACCGAATCCAGCCCTCCAAAAAGTTGTCTGCGAAAGACGAGTAATGCATATACCTGGGTATTACTTAGTATCTTTCTCCAACTGATAGAAATTCCACAAAAGGAAATTCAAAGAGATCTTCGAGGCCAATGACACCTTCCGGCCCCAGACTAATTTCTTGTCCTTGCGCCCTATACGCCGATTGCTGTTGCCAGCATCGGAAGTTAGCAATAAGAACAGACCGCTGACTTGTGCAACTGATAAGGTAAAGGTGAACTAACGATGAGGGGCATTCCACCCCGCACGATCACGAGGTGATGACCTAACCGCCGAGTCGATAGTCTTGTCTGGGTGTCTGCCAAGAGCTTATCGCTGGTCTGTTATCGGCATTTGATCTCAGATCAGATGATCTGAATACTGGGGCAGGTACGTAAGATTCGAGGGTTAGGTGTTATCTAATCGGGGCATCCCTATAAGGATGTGTCGGTTGTACGATATGTGCCTTTAGGAACTGTATATTATTTACCTTTGAGGTACTTAGTATTCAGGTACTGTACTTTGTTATGTCCGACAGATAGTGCTGAACAGGGACTCTGCTCTGCTGACGGCGGTTCCAACTTCTATGCAAGCTCTTGGGACCATAAGAAACGAAAAAAAGGATCTGACAGCAACAAAGATGGTGGGAGCTTGACTATCCAGTTCTGGGCAGGGTCTGTGTCTACAGCTGAGATTACTGAAGTTAGGTAGCAGTGAACATTTTAAAATCTATTACGCAGTACATCTGCCGCATTCCACTTTTACCTACAGAGACCAAATAGATTTTCCACAGCCAAGGCTAGGAAGTATATTTACAGTCTGTCTTAGATATTCAGTCCTGGCTGACTTTGAAAATCAGTGTTGACAACCATCTGCATGATAACTTTAAATGAATACAAGGTAACTATACTTCTATATAATTACAGTAAAGCTCCTAGGCTGTCCAAAATAAAGCATCCCTCTAACAGAGAGTCTTGTCGCTAGGCCCTAGCAAGGCAATGTTCTGTATGTATATGAAGACTACTTTTTAGATTCGCTAGGATCCTGGCTTTTTACTGTATAAGACAGAGATGCCAATGGAAACAAAACAAGGGCCCAACAGGTTAGTCAATTAGGCAAGAAGTTATAAGGGTCCTATGGACTACACAGTAAGATATCTAGCTGTGTCTATTTCCTATCTTGTTCTTATCCACAATGTCTTGTGGAGACGATACTAGTCTGCAATGGTAAATGGGCAGCTGCCTAGTTTGTTTCTCAATCCTATTAATAGCAATTGGATTGATGTATCCACTATCATCGCCTTGGTATTATTTGCGCGTACCTAGGTATCTAGGTGCCTGCCACCTAATCCGTCCGTAACTACATGCTTCTTTTCTTGGATCTCCTTCCATCAAAGGGGGTAAGAAACAACCCGCATTTATTATCATTGGAGTTAAGATAGGGGAAGAGAGAATGTGAATAGTGCTACTGTCCGAAACCCACTTCAAAGTTCAAAAACGAAGTAAATTAACTCACGGGGAATAATAAATAATCCCCCTTCCAGTTTTCTTTGCAGCTCCTGCAAAGCTACTTGACGCATGACTACCTCACATAGGTCCCGTACCTGTTGCGAGGGATCTTATATATGGGTACTCTGGACTTCAACAATACGTAGACAATGACATATTTGCCGCTGGAGATCGTCTGCTTTTGCATCAGCTTATGTGTTTGTTTGATGTGCTGGGATGGTTTGTTGAGCTGGATTGGATCTATAAAATATGCAGTACACATTTCGGCGCGGTCTGGTGCGACCCATCAGGGGTTCCATAACGAGAATTCCATTTCAGTGATCTTGACATGTTCAAGGAGGACCGCTTCTTGGCTGAAGATTTCGAGGTGGGGTTGTAGCACGAGGGTTGCATGCTCTTGCCGCCCATAAAAAGCGCTTTCTGGATGCAGGTGTCCAATGATCTTGAGCGGATGAAGGCTCACCAAATCTCCTTTCTGCAGCGAGAACTTTGCATGAAGGCTGCATGCTGATATCATTGCAGTGGTTGGATGGTACACTACTCGTCTCTATCCCTGATAGGGCAGGTCATCGCACATTGCGCGATCTGCCACGGGATGCCGTTGTTGATCACCGTCTCGAGTTCTCCAGCCCGTCTCCACCGCATCATCCGACTCTGGCGCGCACGTACCATGCCGTCTAAGAGGCAACCGCCGTCCACGCCTGCAAACCATCTGGTTGATGACCGTCGATCCCATACGATCAGAGTGGCATTCTCAGCTCTCATAGGTTCACAGCCAAACCGAGGAGATGATGTGCAGTAAGGATGCCGTCCAGCGCTTAGTATCGACCGGCTCTCCCTTCTCCGCGTTCCCCATGCAGAGAGCGTAGCCGTGCTCCGTACCATGATCTCTTATCACGATCCAGTTGGTATGTATGGAGTGTGATATACAAATCCCCAGATCGCGCAAAGATCGCATCTTGACGCTGTGTGCCCATTGAGAGTAACATGGAGATCACAGGCCGCATCCTGACTATCATCTCGAGTATTGTGATGGAACTTTCTCCAGCGCGCAGGCGGGAGATGATTTATCTCTCTGTCCGGTTAGGCTCGAAGCCAAACCTTGACCGTAGAGTAGTCATGCACGAAACGGTGATCTTAATGGATATCCTGGTCTTTTTTCTGCCCCGACATTCTTTTGAGTCCCTGAAGACGCCGTGTGCGATGCTCTGACGCGGAACCGTCCTGGCCGTTGTGCTCCAGCCCAGCCACTCTGTCGATTCTGTCTTACCGCCGGCTTGATGCAGACAACCTTATCCTACAACACAGCACTCGGGAGCGCAGGATACGAGGGTTCCTGAGGCTCTGATGTCGTGGAGCGGCCACGAGTAAGACCGTCTTACCCGCGCTAGCGATCCGCACGGGTTCATGCCAAGCCGTCAGGCGGCGCTAAGCAGACCACGCCAGGAACAGCTTCACCATGGCCAGGAACCCCTGACTCTGGACTCTCTGGACGCTTTGCTCTTTGTGTCGCAGGTCGAGACCGCGTCGTCCGTCCACGGCCAATCCTGGATCATGATGGCCGTCCGGCCGGTCTCAGGTGCGCCGCCTTCACGTTCCCCCCGACGCAGGACGAGGACCTTTCCCCTGTTCTGTCGTGCTACAACTCCCAGGTCTTCCTGCTGCGAGCTTGCTGCTGCATCTGCGCTGTGCGGACCATGCTGCAGTTTCGGTCTAGTGACGTTGTCGATCAGGGCCTATCTCGTCGTTCTGTCCAGCCGTTCTCCATCTTTCCACGCCGCTTGCGCGCCCCGGTCCCCACCGTGCGGCCTCCAACGAACCAAGCATTCCTAGCCTGCAGGTGTCTGGACCAGCCGTCACGGATACGGCTTCGCCAATCCTCTCCTTCTCCTTTTTTTGTCTTTATCGCTGGTCCGGGGCGCCCGTGACTCGCCCGTGGCTCGAGGACATGAGGACGATCGATAGCTACCTAAAGTATTGACGCTGGAATAAACCCTGTTGTGATGGAGGGTGGTATCCTGCCGCCAAGCGCTGCTCCTGGCGCCTCCTCCTTCTTCCCTCCGCAGGACCTGCCGTCGGACTCCCACAGTCCTCAAACCATCGAGGCCTTGGCCTCCAAGTTCCCTCGCCCGCCATCCGGTTCAGGTCCTCCCCCAGTCCGCAGGAAACCGTTACCTGAAGATGCTTCCCCAGTAGTCCCAGGACTCGAGTCGGAACTCAATTCGTCCTCCGCGTCTCCAGACCGACCCGGGCCCCGGGAGCTGTCAGCCTCCACGCGGGCCGCCCCTGCTCCCGCTCTGGGATATCTCCCGTCCGTGGACGAGTCTCACGAGTCTCTACCCTTTGTACCCAGAGACCTTGATAGGTATGACAGCAGGGCAGCCATCTTCCCTTCTTCTCGCCCGATATGATCCACCTTCAGACCTCACTGGTACTCTGAGACTGATCACCCTGGCCTCCGCTCAAAAGATATCCTCGAGGCCGGTCACCCCGCCGTAGTCCGTTTCCCATAGACGCGTCGAGAGACTCGTTCTTGGTCCTCGAGGGTGAAGAGGAACGCTACCGTTTTGCGAATGGGACGCCATTCCATTCACGTCTCTCGAGCGAACCCGTCATACCAGTCCTGAGCCCTCCTCCGCCTCCCCTCCACAAACGTTCTGATACCATGGCATTACACCCTCCGTCGAAACGACCGCCCCCGATACGTGTCGATTCTGGCTCGCGAAACATGCGCAGCTCAGCCGATCTGAAGCAACCGCCGAAAACTCCTGGAAACAAGATTACGTCGTTCTTCGGGTGGAAAACGACAAGTTCTCCAGGGGCAGAGTCATCAAGCACCGAAATATCTGATAACGGCCGTTCGCCGTTCGCGTCTCCCATGATACCCTCAGATATAGATATGCCCAAGGCAAACGGTGTATCAGTACCTTCCACGATGGGATCAATTAGTGGGCCATCTACCGCTGCCCCTGACCTTGCCTCGAAGGTCGTGCAACTCGAGAATGAGCTTCGAGACATAAGCACGGAGTTGGCCGGCTCAATCCGACGTGAGATGGAGCTGGAAGACCTTGTAGAGAGGCTACAATCCGAGTTGGGTTCCTCCGAGGCAAACCGACGTACCAGCGACTACTTCTCGGACTCGGGGACCGTCTCAATCAGGTATGGAGCGGAGAGCAGCGGTCGAAGCGAGGACATTGAAAAGATAAAAAGGCAAGCGGAACAAGAACGAGCACAGCTGAAACTAGAGCTCTCGCAGAAATGGCAGGAAGAGAGATCACGTCGAGCGGCGTTCGAGTCTCACGTCCAGATTCTCGAAAATCAAGTTCAGCAGGTGAGTACTGTAATGATTCGGGGTTGTGGCGTTCTTGCGTTAACTTCCTTCAGCTGCGTCGCGAGAGAGTTGAGGCATCGAACCTAGCTTCCAAAACCAAAGAGCTCGAGATGGCGCTGGAAGATACTCGCAGAAAACTGGCCGAAGAAAGACAAGTTAAAGACAACTTTGAGGATCTTCTCACTGCCATGAGGGTCGAGTTGGAGCAGCATCGAAACGAACGTGACCGTCTTCGGGACGAAGTAATCCCGCACCTGCAGGCACGCCTTGGGTCTTCAGGTCCCGTGTCATTGGAGGCGGATCAGGAGATTGCTCGACTGCGACAAGAAATCGAGACACTGAAGCTGGAGAATGCTACCTTGGCACAGCAACAACAATCCAGGTTCAACCCAGCCATAGCAGAAGAGGATAGGAGCATGATCCGAAGGACTTCACTCGTTGGTCTTTCAAGGTCGAATTCGCTTGCTCGGATGCCGATGAGATCAAATACCTCGCGTTCCGGCTCTCTTTCCCGGTCGAATTCAGTATCCGCCAGAGACCGTGAATCTCACCGTGAATCTCGCGAGACACTGGCTGATAGGTTGAAGGATGTGGAAGCCCAACGTGATGCTCTGCATCATGCTTTGAAAAGTCTGCTCGAACGCCAGGCTTATCAAACCCGAGAAAGTGAGAAACGCATCAGGATGCTGGAGCTCGAACTGGAGCGGGCTCTGGAACCCGGAACCCCCCGCAGGCTAGGATACGAAAGAGAGGTTCGTAACTTGCGGGAGGAGGTTAACATTCTGAGGCAGCGGGCAGATGAAGCTCTGCTGCAAAAGTGGCAGTGCGAGAAGAATCTCGCTGGTCTGAAGATGGATCTCGACCGTGCAGAGCAGGAGACAAGCACTCTACGGATGCTGCTGCAGGAGCACGATATAGACGTTCCAGAGCACCTTGTGGCCACCCGGGAAGGCCTTGCAGACGTTCAAGCGACTTCTTCATCCTTGGAAGCTGCGTATCAGCAATTGCAAGCTGACAGAGAATACGCCGAGGCTACTATATCCGGCTCCCTGGAGGAGGAGCAAAAACTTGCAGATCAACTCAGAGAATCTACCGAACGGACCGAAGCCTTGGCTAACCAGGTTCGACAACAGCTGGAAACGAACAGCTCCTTGCGTACTCGCCTGGCTGAGGCTATTAGCAAAGGTGAGCGGGAACAGCAGCTGTCCGCCGCTCGGATCAACGACCTGCAGAATAAGCTCAAGAAGCTGGAAGACACTTTGATGCTGGCACAGCAGCGCTCCGAGGAAGAAATGGCGAAGCACGAGGAGGAGATTCGTGCTCTCAAGGAAAGCCACAACGCGCTGTTGCTGCGTGCGAAAAGTGGAATGAGGAGCCCCCTGCTGCCTAGACCACCGAAGTCTCCGTTCTCCGGGAGTCGATCTCCACGGCTTGACTGGACCACGAGTGGAGAAGGTGTTCCTCTGAACCAGGCAGTTCAGATCTCAAACCTCGAGATGAGGGTGAAGGAGCTTGAAAAGGCTCTCCGCGATGCTGACCTGGAGATGGAGGAAGTGGTTGGACGGATGAATAAGGCTCAGATCGAGGTGGCAGAGCTGCAGTCCGACAGGTACTACTATCTTTCTCAGAAGCACATTTCCCCCTCTGCTCTTGGAACATCTTTTTTGCTGACTTTTGCGTCTTAGGGACGAGGCGATCCGTCAAACTCGCAAGCTTCAGGCAGAAATTCTTGCTGAGCGCGAGAAGTGGAAAGCCCTGATGGGCGGCTAACTCTCTCGATTATGACTGATCATCGCAATCACTTGCCATATGTTTCATATTGCTTATCTCCAAGCGATATTTGTTTCCCCAGACATCGATGTCTCGATGTCGGTTTAGCCATTTATTGCTATTATTCATATACCCAATACCCTGGTGTTCGGGAGTCGTTAGGGTTCAAAGGGCCGCTAGTCCTTGACCATTCGCATTTTGTCCGCACATCCGGAAAGTACAGCTTTTTTTTATTCTTGCATTAACTACATATTTTGGTAATATTGTTTCCATCTCACATGGCTGTACAGATTCCGCTGAGTGATGAAAACCGACTAAATCTGTCGCTTTGAAGTTTCATGTCGCAGACGGGAACTTGTACTCTACATACACACTGTATTAGTACTATGGGCCGGTCAGGATTATCACTGTTGAATAGACCATAATTTTCTTGCTGTGTATTGCTAGTTTGTGTTCACTGAGAGTGCTTCAGAAATGTCGACTTGAGAAGTTCTTGAGACAACCATGTTCCTCCGTGTCCGGCCGGGGCTGATTTTATCAGATAGGAGATAGAGTTATCTGATGCTGCTAGTGCGCTGTCAAAGCCAGCTGGTCGTGCTTGGCCCGCCAGTAATTCTCGTATTCGAGCTGCACCATCCGGCGCGACGGGCGAATCAGGGCAGAGGCCGGCGAAACCTGTGGGCCTGGCAGACCAGCAGATAGACGTGATACCCAAAGGAGAAAAGAACCCCCCGATGCTGCTCCGATCTGTGAGCTGGCGAAACTGCCTCACCATCATTTCAGCGTAAGGCGTGGATCGATAAGAAAGATTATCGCATCTCGTTCTCTTCTTTGAAATTCGATCCCTTTTGGCCCGAGAAATTCCCGATGCATCCCATCTCTCACCTCATGGGCAGCAGGAGATCACCATGGTAGCTTTGGCGAAAGCTGCTCTCGTACGATTGTCTCTGTCCCTCGGAGATGTTATTCCGACGTCTCATCTTCCTGACCTTGATATGTGGTACCCTGTTCGCATCAGCAGACGAGGTTTTAGATGAGGAACGATGCGTCGAGGCCATTTTCGAAGCGTACTCGCACCTCTCGTTCACGGGCTCCCACTGCCAGTCGTTCCTTGCCGACTCGTGCACGAATACCCTGCGGACGTGGTCCATCTGTGCAGCGGTGAAGGTCTACTGCTCCCCGCAGGAGGTCGCGCCAGGCTTGAAGCATATCGATGAACCATGTCGGGGGGAACTTGCCCGCACGCCGTACGCGGAGATTGAGCCTCAACTTACGGATGAATTCATCAGCGGGTTGAGGGTTGTCGAGTCTTTGGAGGTTCCGAAGGCTGTGGAATTGAATGCCAGTGTGTTGATATCGAAGGCGTACTTTGGTGCGTCTTTCAGGACGAATGTTTGTTGCACTTTGCTGTATGTATCTGCAGTGGAATGCAACTGGCTAATAGTATTGCTAGGCGGCCTGGTCCCTCGCATCACGGATGCATCGCGCATATGGGTTCGTGTACTTTCTCTGGGTTGCTGTGATACTAATCCTGACCTGTATCATCCAGTGCTGCCGCGTATTGGTTCTGGGGTGGTGTATTGCTGATCGGTACCCTACACAATCTGCTAACACACCTATTTCATTCCCGCCTCAGCCGTCAAGAACAAGATTCCGGGGATAATTCGAGGTATTTACTGTTATCTACTGGCTTCTTGACCCCGTTCAAGACAGTTTGTCATTGGACGAGGACAAATTTGATCATTCCTGCCGCCTTTGGATCTCATCATCAGCGGCTGTTTTACTATTGCACAATTCCAACACGCATGGAAGCAGTGCCTATAATTTTGTACTATGTTCTCAGTTTGGTTTTTATGTCTGTGAGCTATGACATTTTCGAGGGCAATCTTTAGTGAGCTACGCTGAACCTTTGTTAAGTTATGGCGTCCGCTCACGTATCCCCAGTTGGAATGATACATCGGAGCAATTGTGCCGTTATCTCTCGGATAAGACAGGTATCATGGCATACGCGAACCTTTGCCTCTTATGGTTGTTTGGCGGACGGAACAACCCTTTCATTTGGGCTACGGGTTGGAAGTTTCCGACCTTCAACCAGTTCCACCGGACGATTGCGCGGGTTGTGACCATACAGGCCATCGTTCATTCCATCGGGTATACAGTTCTTGTCGTGAACAGTAACTTTGGACAGGTTATGAGTCGATAGTGCGCGGAGAGACAGAACTCTGATGAACTTCGAAAGAAAATAATTATTGGCTATATTTACGTTGGCGGTGGTGGCAGATGGGTATGGCTGTACGTCTGCTTCTTCCTACTCGAAACTTCTGCAACGGAAAATAGGCCGAGTCTTGTTTGGAGATGGAGAATATGTCACTGATTACCATGTCAGGCGACTGTATGCATTAGCCTTCTTCTGTCCTTCTCATCCATATATCTTCGAAAGAACTATTATGAATTCTTCCTCTTTATGCACATCTCATTTTCGGCTGTCATGATAGTGGGATTGTTCGTGTACGTTTGCGTTTCCATGTTCCCCATTTCAGTTATTCCCCGCCCCCCTCCCTTCTATGACTGCTGGATGCTAATAAAACATCACAGCCACACCTCAATTTTCAGCGGAAAATACGATACCTACCTCTGGCCCGTTGTTTTTGTCTGGTCCCTCGATAGACTCGCTCGGATCGTGCGCATCGCTTGTTGTAACATTCACATACGTCTACGCCGCAACCTAATCTCCCGCACAAGGGCCACTGTTTCGTACAATAAATCGTCCGATATCATCAGGCTGGAAATTACGCCTAGGTCCCGCAAGATTGACCCAAAGCCGGGTCAGTGGTATTACCTCTACCAGCCTTTGAGATGGAGGGGATATATGAGAATCATCCTTTTACTCTGGGGGACTGGACTGGGGGCGATGCTGAAATGTCGGTATTTGCAAAATCCTAACCTTTTCCTTCTATTAGGCAGCGGATGACGAACCACAAAGCGCCGTCTATGCTAATTCGTGTATAGTAACCCGATTGAATCGTCTCCCTTTCCAAAGGAAGAGACCGAACCATTGGTATCCCGTGGCCATCAAAGGCTTGTTTTTTTTTTTTGGATACGGCCGTTGGACGGATGGACGAAGCGCCTACGGAACGAGTGCCTCCGTTCACCAACTCTTAGGTAGACTCGACATTCCTCATTGAAGGCCCGTACGGTCAATATTCCCCTGTACATAATTACGAGAATGTTATTCTCATCGCTGGCGGGAGTGGCATTGCGGGTGCTTTGCTGTATATTAAGGAACACTTGCTTCGTACTAGACGTTCGGTTTCGCAGGTCCATAATGACGCTGCGCCATCATCATCATCTTCTTCTTCAGCAACATTACTTCTCTCCGCTGCAGACGGAGCAGATGCAGATACCGATACGGAAACAGCCCCTGACAGCAGGAGCAGCCGCAGCATGACCACCAGGATCAGGACCAAACATATCACCCTCATATGGGCAGCCAGACAACGCGCATTCCTCTACGAGATTGGGCGTCGCGAGCTTCTGTCCGCCCTTGCGCGAGACGACATTGATGTGAGACTGTACGCTACTTCTACTTCCACTCCCACAGCAGGGCAGGAAGCGCTGCTCCCGCCAGATGATCCTGGCCTTGGCTTCAGCCCCGATGTCTTGTTTGGGAGACCAGATATCAAAGGCATGATCTTGGATCTCGTCAGAGATTTTCATGCTGGTGGTACGAGGACTGCCGTCCTTGTCTGCGGACCGGGTGGTATGGCGGACGAGGCAAGGCTCGCTGTCCATCGCGCGTTGAAGGAGGGGTATTCCGGGGTTGAGTACTTTGAGGAGGCGTTTGGATGGTGACGAGGTAGGTATATGGCTATGATATCTATGGTATGTATACGAGGAGGATATAATTATATGGAGGATTTTGTTATTTATTGGCACTCCTAACTAGTTACCCCGCTCATGGCTTGACGGTTATCTTGTGCAGTAGATATTAGGGCGTTATCAACAGCGGTTTAAAAAAAAGAACTTGAGAAGTACGGTAACAGATCTGTTGATGTGATTAAAAGGCGGGCTTTTTTTCCCTCTCCCCACTTATGGGAGACTCTGAGGGCGATTTTTGAGCCAAAGAAGCGGAAATTTTCATCCTTTCACTCTGGTTGTTGCATAGACTCCGTGGTTAGCCGGGGCCACTTCTCCGCAATCCATCTCCGATGAGTCGGTGTTTGTCTGCTTTGCAGCCGACGCTGCGGCACATGCGCACGTCCCGCATCTTGCTCGCATCACCACACGCTGTCCGTCATACGAGTCTCGCATAATTAAGCGGAAGGAGAGCTCCGAACGGGTCCTTGTTCTGCCAACAGTCTCCTGAGCCTACTAATGCAAACGAAATAAGTGGGATGTGAACCCCGCCAGTTCGCATATCTGATATTCGCGGAAGCACCTACTGGACGGCAACAGCAACCATAGAACGATAACAACGGGGAAGGTCACACCCGGCTCAACTACTGGCAGTCTGACGGCTCGCGGCACGATCTGGACGGGTTTTTGCTCACGCAAGGCTTGATTGAAGAGTGCGCTGGATTATCTGTGGCTATTTATTATTTCCATGCTTCGGAATTTCTTACTCTCGTTCGTTATTTTCGCTTCATCGTCAAGACTGTAAACTGCTCTCTACCATACTTCATTACAACGAAACCTCGCAGAGCTGTTGCTACTGTTCAACCATTGAAAGATACAGCCTGACCTCTGGCTGGACCTCAATTTGTTCATTTGATTCCCGTCACGGATCGTGAAATAAGCGTCACGATGGAGTACCTACAAGGTATGCCTCCCCCCACTCCCCAAGCTCTTCGATATAAGGACGATATCAAGAAGCTAACAGATACTGGCAACAGAATACATCCTCCCCCTCATCCCCAACAACAGCAACCACGACTTCTCCTCCAACTACCGCACCCTCCTCGCCTCCCTCGCCTCGACCTCGACCTCCCTGTCGTCGCACCTTCTCCACCTCCGCACGGCCTTCGTCGATCCCTACGTCGTCCGCCCGCTCTCCGCCCTCCTCGCCTCCTCGTCGACCCCGGACCTCGTCTCCGTCCTCCTCCTCGCCCTCATCCTGCTCGTCTCGCTCAAGATCCTCGACTACGCGCGCCGCGTCATCGTCTTCTGGGTCACGCTCGTCCTGCGCCTGCTGTTCTGGGGCGTCGTTCTCGGGGCGGGGTGGTATGTGTACCGCGTCGGGTGGGAGAAGGCCGCGCGCGATGCCGGGTGGCTGTGGGGCGTGGCGGAGGGGTTCGTGGAAGATTTTAATCAGCGGAGGGGCGGCCAGGGTGGGTTCGGTGGGAGGATGTACGATTATCATAATAGTCGGGGGAGGCAGCATGCCGCTGGGGGGTATGGGTATGGTGGGTATGGATTGAGGTACAATAATAATAACGGGAGGGCAGCGAGGGGTTGGTGATATGGTCTGTGACGCTTGAGGTCGCTAGCATGGGTGTGTTCGGATGAAGCGTTGGATAATGGGATGTCTGTTCTATGATGGAAGAGAATTGGGAAGATCACTTATGAAATTACTCGTGGAGATTGGTTTTTTCGGCATTCTTTTTCATTGCCGCGTACTTGGGCTGGCTATTTCTATTCTGTTGTTCATAGACGGCTCAGCTATTCTTTGGTATTGGTAGGCGGGGTGTCCCGCGTTAGTTATGGTCTAGATGACACGAATTAGTCGGGTTTGGATCCCACGTCTGGTCTAATGCCAGAAGCACTTGAGTTCCTCTTCCTGCTCAGTCGAAGAGGGTGCTAAGCAGCCTGCCTCTCTGTCTCACAGGATCTTTGGCTGATCCCCCGCCCTGTATCTCCGTCCCCTTCTTTCGTATCTACTGATGTGTGCCGACGACACTCTTCGCATGTGTCTGAAGAGAGGATAAGAATGCACTCGACGCAAAATTAGTCATGCCAGAACTGTCGACAGCCCTGGCGAGCAACGCATGTGAGGTGTGTTCAGGAAATAGCCGCCAAGCTCGTCGTGTCCGCTGCGATATAGGGGCTCACATGCACTGTGAGGCACCGCTGACGCGCTGGCTCTGGCTGTGCAATCTTCCAACGTGAAGTGACGCTGATTTCTCTTCGTACTTCACTCCCCATCCTCATAGTTCACCTCCTGTGCATCACGCGGTTCCCTCGGCTCCTGCGCCTCGTGGAACTGGATGGCGTCGTCGATATGGCTGAGCACCGCGGCGATGCTGTCCTCGTCATTGATGTCAAGCTGGAGGAACGACACCATGCTGAAATCGTCGATCAGCTGCGCGACGGCCCTGTTCAGCTGCTTGAACGAGCTGCCGCTCATCAGCAGGTCCTTGGACGACGGGTCGCCTTCAGCAGCTTCGCCCTGGTCCTCCTGCAACAGCTGCACGTCGACGTTGATGAAACGCTTCAGCTCTTTCCTTCCCAGAACGTTCTTGATCTGGTCCATCTTGCTCAGGATGTTGACGTGCGGGATCTCGAGCATGATCATGGCGGACATGGCGCTCAGGGTGCCCGCGAAGAACTTGGCCTTGTCGACGGTGAAGGTGCTCTCGAGCAGGTAGGCCGCGCAGAGGGAGATGTTGAGCGGTCCCTGGCGGGACAGGAACGTCACGAGCGACGGCAGGATGGGGATGTGCGTGTACAGCTCGATCTGGCCCGGCATGTCGAAGATGATCAGGTACTCCTCGCTCAGCGGGTCCAGCGCCTGCGTCAGGAAGTCGAGGTTCTGCATCAGGAACTCGAAGCAGTAGATCAGGCCGCCGTTGGGGCCCAGGCCCAGCTCCTCCATCACGTCCTCCAGCGTGATGAGCTCGCGGATGTCCAGGTCCGGCTCGTAGCTGAACGTCTCCGCGGCCGGGTCGAGGTTGACGTAGAAGCAGCTCCTCCGCGTGTTCTGCAGGTGCTGGATCAGCGCGTTGCAGAAGGTCGTCTTGCCCGCGCCCGCGGGCCCCATCACCAGGACGCCGAACTTGGACATGGTGGGCGAAAGAACGTCAACGGGACGCCCAGCTCGGTGAACGGATCCTGGTCGCGACCAGCTTCAGGAGAAGATGACAAGGGAAAAAAAGAGGAGCTTTATATGGACGCAGGGGAGGAGGGGGGAAAAGAAAACAGAGCTCGACGTATCTCGAAAGCCGCGCCGCCGCAGCGCCAGCCGCGGAGTTTTTTCCAGCGGACGAGGGAGGGGCATATTCTGCCGTCTCTGACCGCCCGGCGATGGCGCCATCAGGTGGCAGGATCTTTTCGGAGGCGCGTTCCCCTGTTATAAGCCGTCCTCCCCCACCTGGACCAGCCGCCGTGCTCTTTTCTTTTCCTCTCCCACTCCTTCTCCCCGCTCCTTTTTTTTTTCACGGCCTCTCGTCCTTCATCCTTCACCGGTCCTCCCTCCAATTCTCCATCCTCCCCCGATTCTCACCACCCACAGTCACAATGGCCAGCCTCTCCAACGGCCACCCCCAGGGGACTTTCCTCTTCACCTCCGAGTCGGTCGGTGAAGGTCACCCTGATAAGATTGCGTGAGTTCTGGCCGGGCAGCTTTGAGCTCAATGCCCGCAAATTCGGTTCTCTGACTGATCGCCTCTGCAGCGACCAGGTCTCCGATGCCATCCTTGACGCCTGCCTCGCGGAGGACCCTCTCTCCAAGGTACTAATGGCGCCTTGTCCCGCCGGACCTTGTAAGATTGCGAAGAAGATGTTAACAATGCCTTGTTTTAACAGGTTGCGTGTGAGACCGCAACTAAGACTGGTAAGTCAGATATGCACCTCTGTGTTGATATTAGAGGATTGACCGTGGTTCTTCAGGTATGATCATGGTCTTCGGTGAAATCACCACCAAGGCCCACCTGGACTACCAGAAGATCATCCGTAATGTTATCAAGGACATTGGCTACGACCACTCCGACAAGGGCTTTGACTACAAGACCTGCAACGTCCTTGTCGCTATTGAGGAGCAGTCTCCGGACATCGCTCAGGGCCTTCACTACGATGAGGCTCTGGAGAAGCTCGGTGCCGGTGACCAGGGTATTATGTTTGGCTATGCCACTGATGAGACCCCTGAGATGCTGCCGTTGACCATCCTGCTCGCCCACAAGCTGAACCGGGCCATGAAGGAGGCCCGCATTGACGGAACCCTCCCGTGGCTCCGCCCGGACACCAAGACCCAGGTCACCATCGAGTACGCTCACGACAACGGTGCTGTGAAGCCTCTGCGTGTCGACACCATTGTCATCTCCGCGCAGCACAGCGCAGATGTCACCACTGAGACCGTGAGAAAGGAGCTCAAGGAAAAGATCATCAACAAGGTCATCCCTGCCGAGCTCCTCGATGACCGCACCATCTACCACCTGCAGCCATCTGGCCTGTTCGTCATCGGTGGTCCTCAAGGTGACGCCGGTCTTACTGGTCGTAAGATCATCGTCGACACCTACGGAGGCTGGGGCGCCCACGGCGGTGGTGCCTTCTCCGGCAAGGACTACTCCAAGGTCGACCGTTCTGCCGCCTATGTCGCCCGCTGGATCGCCAAGTCCCTCGTCCACGCCAAGCTGGCTCGTCGTTGCCTTGTCCAGCTTTCCTACGCCATCGGTGTTGCTGAGCCTCTCTCCATCTTCGTCGACACGTACGGCACTTCGTCGAAGACCTCCGACGAGCTGGTTAAGATCATCAGGGACAACTTTGACCTCCGTCCTGGTGTGATCGTGCAGGAGCTCGACCTCGCGAAGCCGATCTACTACAAGACCGCCAAGAACGGACACTTTACCGACCAGAGCTTCCCATGGGAGAAGCCAAAGACCCTCAAGTTCTAAGCGTGAGATGTCGTCTACCTGTGATGACAACGATTTTCTGATGAATGTGTGTGATGAACTTGCTTTGTTTCAACAACTCAAAGCATAGTGATAGATATAAAAGTCGATGTGTCTTTTCTTTTCTTGCATTTAAGCCTGTAAGTGACAGGCTTGACGAAAAATTCAACATGATACCAATTTCTCCGGCTGGCATGGGAACGATGGCGTTTCAAGGAGCGAAAGTTGAGGCTTTCAACAACCCTTTGTCTCCTGTTGGCTTAGACTTTGCTAGATTATCACCTGTATTTAGATACACTTGGGGATCTTCAGAGGACGACTAATCCATCCTTCGAGAGTAAAGTGCGTCCGAAGGGGTCGTCTTTTCCCTGGGAGATGTTTGGGAGTGAGAGGCGGCTCTGGTGGCCAGTTGAGTCTTACGACTTGACAGAAAATAGGTTGCTAGATCCAGAACTAGCATCTAGAAAAGGGGAAGTAATATAATGCCGATATTTTTCATTTACTTGTTTTCGTTGTAGCGACTTTAGTAATTCCTGGTTTTAGTAATTGCGGGAATGGAGATTGCGCGGAGTCGGACGCGCACTGACCGAGTCGACGCGTGACGCCAGACCATTCCCGCCTGGCCATGGATGCGAGTCCCCAGGGCGGTTTGTCCCTCCACACCAGTTGCAGAGACGCTGTTTTCCTTGTTTCCTACGTGCATCTATATGTCTGCTTGAAGCCCCGGTAGTTGTATCGAGGCACACCATGCACTATCCCAGAAAGACGCGTTAATGGCTTCTCGTGGATCTCCGGACGTTCTTCAATCCGCGAGCTCGATCTCTCTCAATACGCTCCATGACTCTTGCCCGCCCTCGAAGAAGCGCAAACTGAGTCACGGCGGCTCGAAACATTTCTATATATCTTCTTTTAGCATCCGGGTTCGTGAAACCCATCATTGGTCTCATGGTACTAGTTACCTCCCTTGCTAACTAGCCACTTGCTACCTATACCAGCCCCATGCCTCCTCACCGTCTGATAAAGCGCTTACCTTCGAGCCAATTGTGCTTCTACCGCGTTCGAGGTTGCCGCTTTCGTGGCTCGATGTGTCTCCGAACTCGTCACCAATCCAGCCCGGCCACCTGTTCGTGGCCAATATCCCCGCTCTCGAGGATGACCTGCGGGAGCGGGGCGAACCAACCGTGCTGACGGCACGATTGGCCTCCGATGGCGGACTATATGTTATAGAACGGGTTAAGAGAGGCGTATACGCTCTCTGTAACTTGGGCCACTGGGTCCAGGAAGGAGACCTGTTCGTCGCAGCCAAGGCATGGAGCAGTTGTGCAGGGACAGAGCGGACACCCCGACGCGGGTCTTCCAATGACAGCGCAGAAAATGCCACGAATTGGCGGGACGCGGCAAAGATCGAAGAAGGAGACATTTTGGATGTTGGGCCATCGTCGTCGAAGTGCGCAGGGCTTGAGGTTGCCGTTGTATTCGGACCTGGGGGAAAGAAGGCTGCCGCAGGTTCGGGCGGAGTAGATACGGCTTGTGATGCGCTACCTACGGACTCTGATGGCATCGACGATAAGGGCGGATTGCATGCGGATTGCCCAATGCCAATGGAGAGGAGCTTCAGCACCGAGGGCGGCGCGCCAACGCCTCCTGAAGAGCAAGGTGATGCCGCAATATCGTTATCCCGGTCGAACCTCGGTGGGGATGAGAATGTCGATGCGACAGACGCCACGCAGTCGCCGGAGGAGCTGCTTGATCAACTCAGGGTTCAGTACCTTGAGGCCCTGTACATATCGAAGGTAACGCTCCCGTCAATTACCATATATTGAGGATCTATGGCTGATTTTCTGAAGGCATCCGTGGCGTATTTTGCAAAAGGACCTCTGGCGCGCTGTCGCGCAGCGTTCCAGCCATCTGACCAAGCGTACTCACCAAAATGTGAGATCCTCACAGACTTCTACCGGGAGGCTATTCTCCCTGTGAAGAAGATGGATCTGAAGTATAAGGAAACCCTGCCGGCTTTGATACACAATATTGCCCTGACCGTATCGGATGATGAGAGTAACTTGCGTGCGAAGAAGCGAAAAAGCAAGAAGAAAAAGCTAGGCAAGGACGGTCTGTATTCAGAGGAGGATGACTTCATCAGAAAGTGGTGGAAAAGCAGAAGCGTGGCGGAGACTGCAGAATCTACGGCGGTCACGAGGGAACAGGAGGCGAAACGACACATCGCTGACCTGCGTGTGAGAGAAACTCAGCTCCAGATCCTTTTGATCCTAGAAACGATGGCTCTGGAGTCGGCCTCTTCAGGGGCGCAGAGAGAGTCTGTCAATGAGGACTCCGTGCATGGGCAGAGTGCGAAGAAACACAAGGCGAAAAAGCGGCAAGACCTGAATGTTCCTCTTGAACTTTTGCTGGATCGGTTGTGCATTTGGCACACTGTCAGCTTCGAAGATACCGTCGTACCGGACTCCGCCAAAGCTGATGATGAGAGTCATCTCTCCGGCAAGCGGGTCGAAAGTGATATGCTACGCGACTTCTGCACAGAAGTCATTATCCCCTTCTATGCTGCACGTCTCCCGGAGAAATGCAAGGCGATTAAACGCAAGCTCGGTCCAAGCGCTGCCTCTCCTCCTCGTCCTTCGCATCATCAATCCAAGAGCTCGTCGAAGGCGCAGTCTGGATCAGCAGCGGCCAAGCAACCACAGCCACAGAAAACACGACGTTCGTTGCAGCGTGTGTTGACAGACGAGAAGACTGCTTCCCTCAAGCGACACCCGTCTCTTGTACGGCCCAACACCGCTCCCTCGATCCAGGAGCTCAAGCGTGAGTCTATTGAACCGTCCTTACCGTCGCTGAACATCAGCGTGCGGGGTGGGATTCAGAAACCCAAGCGCGTGGATAACCGTGAGGTCGACCTGGATGCCGTCGCAAAACAGCACGAGGCCAAATTGAAGAAGATGCAAATGCTCATGGAGCAGAAGAAAGAACTCGACGCCGCTATCAACGCTCTAAGGAAGCCGAACCGAGAACTTATCGCAAGGGACATCGCAGAGACTGCGGAGAGAAGGATGTCAAGCGCCAGCTCGAGGAAGTCAAAGAATCCCGTTCGAAATCCGTTGGGTCAAGGTGTGCAGGTCATGGCGACACCCAAGGGCTCCAGGAAGAAGGACGTTACCGTCGGGTTGCCAGCGCTGCCTAGAGCTCCGGTGCGGTCGGTCAGGAAAGAGGATACTCCGCCGTCTGAGAGTGATGATGTGTCAATGGTCCCTGCGTCTGCTGTGCGGCCGAGCCACTCCTCTGCGGTTGCGTTGGGTTTGAACTCTCCTCTGTATGCTGACATGGATCGTCGTGAGGTCAATTCAGTGCATGAGACTCCATCCAGAGGCCCGTCAAAGCTCTCGAATCCTCAGGTCTCTAGGGTCAAGGAGGGAGCTGGCCTCAAACTCCCGGGTGATCGATTCCATCTTCCAGCTCCTCGTTCCGCCGTCGACTTCGCGCCATCTACGCCCGTGCCGTCACGACGCTCTAGTTCCCTTAACGCTCAACAACAGGGCAGACCGACACCATCGAAAAACATTCCGTCGATGGTGCAAGAGAGTCCAGCAAGACTAGGTGCGACAGCTCCTCCCAGTACTGTGAAAGGAGCCCCAGTCTTCTCCCCGCCGCGAGTTCTGGATACGCCTGTCAAGGGCGGGGCCGGTCTCTCTGCTTCAGCCGCCCCCGCGGCAGCAGGCTCGATGACTCCTGAGAAATCTATCTACGAGCAGCTGGGTTGGGATGACGATGAGCTGGCCTTATAATGATTCTCTGTTGTGTCCGTCCGTGGAGAGTTTGTCTTTTGTCTCTATCCTGGCATCATATCATGTCTTTTGGTTATACATCGCTACCGTCCTGTCCAGGATCATACTGTGCCATAGACAGAGAAGGAGTTTTCATTCATCGTCTTCTGAGGATTGATTTATGATCTTATATTTTTTTCTGCTTTCTTTCATGTGTCCATACTGTCTGTGCATATGTATTTGCTGGTTGGATGAAGAGTACAGGTGTTTGTGTTTACAATTGCATTGAGTTTTGTCTGTTGACTTGTCTGTTTTCCTTGAAAAGGGTTGATGAATGGATGGATGGATATTATTGCACAAGGTTCGAGTCTCGGGGTCATGACTTTCAGACAGACGGGTAATGGAACAGATTATATCGTTTGTCATAATTATTATCCCTGAAATTGAATCGTAGGAAATGCTGTAAGTTAGTGAAGATTAAATTGTCAGTTCGATATACTACCTAGGTAGGTATTTGTGTAGAACTAAGTCTATCTACTAACCTTCTGTAAGGGTTCTTTGGTGTCTAAGATTGGAATGTTCCACAAAGGATAATCCATTCGCAGTGAGAGGGTGAGGGTGCTGGCTTGATTGATTGATTCTGCTGGCAAGGGCTGGCATCATGTTCAATTCAGATGTGCTTGCTATTCATAGGCGAGGCTGAGCTACAGGTAGGTACTGGTAGAGATCGTGTCTTTGCTTGTCTCTCTCTCTCTCTCTTCATGCTTGATCCATTACACCTCCAATCATCCTGTACATCGGTTAGTGGATTGGATCCTTTTCATCAAACCCATCTATTGGGTTAGTCCCTTCTTCCTCCGCAATCGTTCAATATCAGGCCCGTGATAACTCCTTCAATACCTGGGTAGGTGGCTACAAGGACGTCTGATTGATAGCCTGGCCATTGCCGAGAGACACAAGTGCTTCGTCAAATTGCATCCACACTGTGTATACCTGCTTACCCGGGTGTCAACCAGATAGCAGGTCCCGGACCCGTTTCTGGTCCTGAAGCGGAGAACATTAAACGGTTACACCGATAGTAACCCAAAATAACTCACCGTACAGCGCACTGGAACGCAGAGGGGCCTAGCCCCCAAGAGCTCTGCCTAGCCTATGCAGGGTCCTGCAAGCTGCCTGGCTGCCCGCTGCTGTGTTTCATGTTTCTTCTCCGGCGCAGGCGGCGGGCCAAGGTCTGCATGGACCGGAGGGGAGCTGATGTGGGACTTTCTTTGCTCCTCCTGGCAAAGACAGTTGCAAATTGGGCCGGGGAAAAAAGAAGCTTGCCTCTGCAGATCTAGTGGTACAGCAGATGGTGGAGATACTGTGGAGTTCTCACAGGCTGTGTTTAACATGCAGCATGCGGTTTGTTAGGTAGGACTCATGTTTCTGGACTGAGAACTGCTGGATGCATCTACTCTACATATTCCGATGTCTCCTAAACAGAATCCTGTTTGCTCATGTCTGGCTTGACAGAGAAAGCTGCCGCAGCATGCGGCGTGGTCGACATAGCTGGTGTCATGTCTCATCTCAAAACTCGGATTCCAGGTCTGAAATCCACCGCACAGTTTGCACCGCCGGAGCTTGCCACAGGGAGCTCACTCGCTAGTCAGAATCGCGGAGCAGGCAGACCACAAAGCAAAAGGGCGCGCGTGAGGAGACGCGACCCTGTTCCCGGAGTCATGGACCGTCGAGTCATATGGTCTCTCTTGGAAGAAGCCGCTCGAATGATCCATTATCCATCGCACAGACGCTCTTACATCATCAAGCAGGCTGCCTTCTCTCTCGAATGCCTGGAGATGGCGAGCTCTATTTCCCTACTGGCCCGGGAGCCGTTGTGCTAGTGACTATCGTGCCGTCGGAGTTTGACCACAAGACAAGATGGAGATGAGTAAAGCCAACAGAAGAGGAAGGTCACGCGTGGCCAGAACGCCCTAAATTCTATTATTTCCCTGCTCTTCCGGTGCATTTGTGCAAGGTTCTCTGGATTCAGCTCTCAAGATTGCCCCGGTGGACACCACGCGCGTTGCCTGATATAACGAGCACAACGCACAACCTTGTCCCAGGCGCGCAGGAACTGCAGGCTCTAGGCCTCAGTTTCCAAGTTTTGGAAGTGTACGAGGCAAACAGGCCATGTCTTAGAGAAAGATAAGGATGGGGTTTTCGATCGAGGCCCAGATCTTGCGGGAATTGTGCTTCCTCTCTCTCGAGCTACTGTACTTGGATGGATGTCTTACCTGGGAGGCATGTTAGAAGGCGCAGCAACCGGCTATCTGGCCTCATCCGTTGCTCAACTGCCTGCCTTTGTTCGCCGGTTCTTTGGAAAGTTGGCACTCCGTCGTATCACGGCCAGAGTCGCGTCTATCTTCGCGTTGCACGCAACGCATGTCTTGCTTGTTTACGGAGAACATCCGGGCCGTGTACTGTATTGTACAGTACTGTATGTACTGCATTTGATCTCAGCAAGCCAGACACTACTCTCCAGGCAGAGGACATGAGGTCCTAGATATCCGGATGCAGAGCGGTGCATACCCGTATAGTCCTCCGTAACTACTGCACACTCCGAGAGCGACAGGGTTTCCTCACGGGTACACGGGCCAACTGGTGAACCGACGGACGAGGATCAGGTCGATCAGCAGCTGGTGTTCCCGCTGTCAGGGACTCTCGACTTGTCACAACGACCATGCATTACTGGGCTTCACAAGCCCTGCCCTTGGCGGTGCATGTCAAAGCTTGGCGCGCCGTGGGATCTGGGAAAGAACCGCGAGCGACAAACCGAGTCTCACATCATCGTCCCAGGGAAACACCAGCGGGCGGGGGCAAAGTCAAGCTCAGCGCCCATGGCCGGACCTGTCATGCCTCCATGGATCGCGCAGCGCCGGCAAGACTACTGCAATGCACGTCCCGATCGCGATGGTGCACGGCTGCGGCACGACCGTGCGATGCTGCGGAAGGGCACGAGGCCCCGTTGGGCGCTGTCTTTTGCTCCGAGTATCATCTGTGGACCATTTTGGCGCTGTCGGCCTTGCCCCTCTATCACGAGGATCGAAAGATAGTGCCATGAGGGGGCGTTGTGATTCGTGTTTGCTCTCTCTTCCCCCATCGGGGCTGTTTCAGGAGGGGCGGACACACACGTCTCCATAACTGATATCGAGTTCTAGTTGCGCTCCCTCGTATCAACCTGCGCATCGTTTTTCCTGCGATATGGTGCCGATGGCGGACGGCAGAGATGCTACGCTAATCTTATCTCATGCCGTCAAGCGTTTCCGATTTGGCCACCCTGGTAACTACCTAGATAACTAACCGGTCTAGAGAAGGGCCGTTGATCGACTTCTAGTTCCCGCTCAAGTGACCTTCCATGGAGAAGTCGAGAGACGGTGCCAAATCTTACTGACTGACTGCCTTGCCCAGGTCACCTGGGTGGCCAGGATAGAGCGGGCTCCTGGCACCGAAACTGACTGTAGAGTCTAGTCAAACTCGAAGAGAGTTTGTAGACAAGGCGGGAGATGACTTCACATGAGGGTCTTACACCTCCAAATCAAGAAGACCAGATGATGAGATGAAGTCGAGAAAAGGTTCGGAAGAATTTCAGACCTAACTGCGCTGTTCCCGGCAGAGTGACAGAGCGGCTGTCAAAAGGGCTATAAGGATACCCAGATATAGAGAGGGATCACCCATGGAGAAGAGGGTAGGCAAGCCTGGCAAGACGCCACGCGGGGCAGAACACAGAAAGCTGGATATATGCGTCTTGGCCCTCGGCATAAAAATACTGTAGATCAGAAAGACATGGCAGATTGATTCACAGCAGCGCCCCGTGCGGATCATACATGTACCACACCGATGGCAGCGTGGCCATGACGAAAGAGGGGTCCGAAGCTGATCATAATACAGGACAAGCCAACTACATGGAGAAAAAGGCGCTGCCTAGGCAAAGGACGGAGGGGAGGGTCTTTCGTCATTCGATCCGATGGATTACGAAACAGGATCTCCTGTGCACGGTAGTACGGGAGTAAACTGATGACGGCGGAGGCTAAGCAGGAAGCGCACCTAAGCTGATCTACCTTGACGACCGGCACGCAGCGGCGTCCCTGTCTACCGGCACGCAGCGGATGCGCCCGATACGATGAGAGGAGAGAGGATGCACGGTCGGGAGGCTAGCCGGGGATAATACCCTAAAGAAGATCCTGCAGATGCAGATCAGACGAAGAGAGCCTGATAGGGTGAAGTTTGTATGGAGTAGAGTAGTCCATCCGACCGAGCGATCCAGAGGGAGACGGAGGTCGAGAGACGGGGGAGTGGCAACGGCAGGATCAGCAAGATCCGACGTTGCAGCAACGCGCCATGGCGAGTCTGAAAGATGCAATCCGATGCATCGCAACTCTGCCGGTGTATGCACCTGTTAGGTAGAGGACGTCAGGCCTTCACTTCAGATTTGGAAAAGACACGGGTGGATCGCCACAGACGGGACGGCGAGAAGGCGCGCCGCTGTCGGTGCTGCTCGTGTCTGAGAAGGATATATTCACCGTCGCCGTCGCGCTGCAGAAGAGGACGTTGTCGATGCCATCCTGCGTATTCTTTGATCGCGGTCGACGTGCGCGATCCCGATCGGGGCGACAATAGGGCTTAGGGTACGGCACCCGTGGACATCGGTACGGTACGGTACGGGACGGGACGGGACGCGAGGGCTGCAGACCCCGTGACCCATAAGCGAGGCAAGTCTCGTGACCGGCCCGAAGCGGAAGGACCCGAGCGCGTCGACCGAGGGCGCGTCCGAGGGCGACAGAAAAGAGCGAAGAGAGAAGCGTTGTTGGTGCGGCTGTCTACTACCAGAGGTTATACAGAAAATACCGACGGACGAACGATAAGATAAACAGCGATCGTCGACCGGAGCCTGCTCGGGGCGGTCTTGTCCTCGCGTCGTCCAACCGCCAGCTCCACCAACCAGTCTTCCTTTCTCCTCGGCTCTCCTCTCCCCAAACACACCACCGCCTCGTCTCTCGTCCAGGGCCCCGGCCGCTCGTCCATCTCGATCCCGCCCAGCCAGCGTCCTGTGAGAGCTCCGCGGCCAGCGCCTGAGCTGCTCTGGCTGACTCTGGGCCGCACGGCTGCCGCAGAAGGGTGTTCCTCTTGGCCGGCACGCCTCGAGAGCAACCAGCCTGATCCCCGTGTCCCACCTGGAAACCCCTCCTTCTCGACAGCGATCTCTTGCAGCGTCGCGTACGACGTGGGCAGCCGACCTGTCGCCTGCGCCGCACCCCTCCGTCGACACGCTGGGCGGCGCTGGCGGTTCGCGAACCGCTGCGTCTGCTGGTACTAAACACCGCCCGTCTACCCGCCGCCAGGTCGACGCTGGCGCTGGTCTCGAGGCCGTCGGCAGAGCGATGCCTCTCTCGGGCTCCTAACGCTCAGAGTGTCTGCTTCTGCACACCTGCGCTGCTCCGCCGGCCCTTTTGGTGTTGATCGCGCGCGTCCGCCCGATCCGGCTGCTCGGCCAATCACGGCCGCGTGGCGCCTCGCAGCACACCGTCGCATCTCCAGCATCCCGCTCCCCTCCCCAAACTCGTCTCCCCCACCATCCCATCTCCCTCTCCCCCCCGAACCCCAGTCGCCGTATCCACACTCCCCTTCTTGTCCTCTCCTCTCCGACGACGACTCGACCAGAAAAAAGGGCTGCTGTCCCAGCCTCCTGTGGCGGTACACTCCCCCCCTCCCGTCCGGCGCTCGGTCCAGTGCGCTTCAGCTCCTCCCCCCGGTGTTCCGCCGTCCGCCTTTCGGTTCCAGCTGCATGCCACATTATTTGCGCAGACCATCGCCCGATTGCTTGCATCGTCGCCTCGCCCCGTCGCGCAACAATCCCGCCAGACCCAAGGAGGCCTCGTCGAGCGTCTGACATCCGCCGCGCCCGCTGACGCGCGAAACGGCCTTCACGGCCTCGTCCCGTCAATCCTTGGCCCGCCATGTATGGCACTTCCCACTCCGTCTCCGCCCCGATGAATGGCATGGGAGGGGACCTTGCGGATGGTTCAGGGACCATCAATCCCGCCGCATTGAACAATGCAGGTATGACTCTGCGCTCCGTTTGCCGTTCCCGTTCCGTCGCGCTGCGATGGCAGAGTTTTCTTGCTTCTGTCTTCAATCGCAAAACGATGGACGGCCATGCGCAACATTCCTCTCGATCATCAACCGCACTCTTCCACTCTGTCGCGATATGTCCATGCTGACTGCTTGGCCTGTAACAGCTGCGCTTCCATCAACACCCGTCTCCGTATCGAACACGAGTCCGCGAGGTGTCAAGCGTAGTCGCACTCCGGAGCAATATGGAGATCCGCCTCTAGAAACCGAGCACGATGATGGTATGTTTCTGGGTCTTTTCTCTAGGCGCATGTGCTCCAGACTCGCTGGAGAATTTTTTTTTCTATCTAGTCTTCTCCTTTTCCCTTCTTCGTCGACGGTCAGAAGGAATCAAAGCTAATACCCGGGACTCTGATCTCCAGAGGAACAAACTCGCCGAAAGCGTGGACGACCTCCAAAGACGCCACGACCCTCAAGCAGCAGCGTATCCACAACAAGCCCTCAGGCATTAGCCCAGCAGACACCTTCCGCCCCTGCTCAGGCGCAGACGCCCAGCATGCAGTCGCAGAGCCTGTCTCAGCCGAGTAATGCTTCGCCGTCGCAGTCGTCACCGACAGCGAAGACCACGCCTACGAAGTCTCTAGTCAAGGCGTTACCAACCGTCAGAGATCATACCACGGATCAACTCAACAAAGACGGCGACGAATACGTCCCCAAGGAGTTCGACGAGGCAGGGGAGAAGAAGGTCGACGCATTGGGCTACCCGCAAGGTGGCCGGCAATACAAGTGCAGGACTTTTCGTGTCCCGAACAGGGGAGACAAGCTTTTCATGCTGGCGACCGAGTGCGCCCGCGTCCTGGGCTATCGTGACTCGTACCTGCTGTTCAACAAGAATCGATCGCTCTACAAGATCATCGCGACGCAGGCCGAGAAGGACGACCTCATCCAACAGGATATCCTTCCGTACTCGTACCGGTCCAGGCAGATCGCGATCGTCACTGCAAAGTCGATGTTTCGCCAGTTTGGCAGCAGGGTCATCGTGAACGGGCGGAGAGTGCGCGACGACTACTGGGAGAGCAAGGCGAGGAAGCAAGGGTTCACCGAGGATGATTTGGCCGGTGAGAAAAGACCAGGCGCTGCCAAGGCCAGGGAAGCTGCAGAAGCAGCAAGCGCTGGCCTGCTGTCCAGCCTCGGCCATGGCGATGTGATCTACAGCAACGCGATCGAGGGAATGCCTGGACTTCCACCTGGGCTGGGAGGTCCTCAAACACTGGCGCCGCTGTCGATGATCCATCTGGCACCAACGACGACGGACGATCCCAGACTCAGAGAATATAGCAGCCTCCCGCGCCCGAGGCAGGAGATGACGGGGCAACCGTACCAGGACCGTACGCAGCCCAGCTCGGCCACTGAGATTCTAAACCAAGCGACGCACACGGCCGATTTCAATAAGATCTTGAATCAACAGCGCAGTTTCCGACACAAGTCACTTGACGAGTTCTATTCCAAGCCACGCGAGGCCCCGGTCTCCGCATCGCAGCCCCAATCCGGGCAGGTGGAGTCACACGCCGCCGCGTCCCACCCTGTGCAGTCGCCCCAGATGTCTTCCTCGTCGGGGATGATCAACCCCGGTCAGCCGCAGAATGTCATGCCAAACCAGACGCCAATGATGGCCCATCAGGTAACCTACTCCCAGCAGACGCATCAGTCCAGCGCCATCGCGCAGTCTCCCATCCGGGGAATGCCTCAAGGAATCCAGCCCAACATGCTGCATCAGAGGTCCAACCAGTCTCTCTCTTCTGCCGGTGCGGCACAGACGCCTCCGTTTGGCTACGCTTCGCAGCCGCAGCAGATGTGGGGTCAACCGCCGCCGCAGCCTCAGCCGTCGCCCATGTCCGCCTCTCCGCACCCCGTCGGCATGCCTCAGTATGCAGCCCAGATGCATCCTCAGCAGACACCCTCCCCTCTCCCTCCCCATACCCAGCAGCATCACCCTTCACAGTCTCCGCGTAACCAGCCTCATCCACCGCAGCAGATGCCGCAAGGCATGCAAATGCACCCGCAGACACCGCAGCAACAGACGATGGCGTCCCTTGGGTATCCAGTGGGAACTGCCGCCGCATATCCCACGATGGCTGCTGCACGAGCAATGTATCCTTCGACACAAGGTCCTGGTCAGCAGTTCCTAGCTGGGGCTCAGCAACCCGGAGTCGCCATGGGAATGGGTGGAGGAGCAGGGATGCCTGGTTGGCCATCCACCGCCGGTGGGCCCATGCAGCCCGGACAGCCCCAGCAGGGTCAGTCAGGAAGTCCATTGGGAGGATGGTCTGGTTTTTAAAAGGATGGCCGGCACGGTAACGATTTGTTAGCTTTTTTTTCCCTCAAAGGACTGGCGTTTTAATGGGGATACGAGGCGTCAATGGGCGGGGGGAGGATTGCTGCAATTTTTGCCTAACGGGGTCGAACACATGTTTTCAATGTCTTACTTCCTCTAAGCTTGTCTCCTGTGATTTCCTGCTGGCATTTTATACCCCTGGTTTATACCCTTCTTTGTCGAGGGTAATCACTAATGATGATTTGATCTACCCGTTTTCCTATACCCTTTTTATCTCTTTTTTTTTTATTATCGTGGAAGCTTTTGAGGCTGCTCGCGTTTTTTCATTTCTTATCTCTCAGAGGAGATCCCCACGGCTGTATGAGCATGGAATTTCCCTTGCATCTATGATATAACAGTTCGTAGAGGGCCGGACAGATCTGTGTGATTCTCTTATTGGGTGGACCAGCCCTCCTGTTTGATATCCATTTTCTATGCTGCTTTTCTCCAACATGCCGTGTCCTCCGCTCCCGCAGCGTCCGTCTTTCTGCCATTGTGCTATCTGGCTTATTTTTCTCCCTTTGCACGAAGCTGAGATCCTCTGGTTCTTGCCTGCGCCTCGTGTTTCCTTCTCTATGTCCATATTTACACAGATTGCAGTCTTCATGGTCGTTCGCTCTGCGTTCAATGTGAAGCTGTCAGCTCTGAGCTTTCAATCAATATTGATTGATTGATTGATTGAGTCCAGGCTGGCAGTTGGTATGTTATGTGATATGCCATCGTTTGTTCCTTTCTTCGAGTGGGTACGAGAATGGTTTCTTTTCACCCCTGTGTTTTTTTTTCATCTTGTTTGGTCTGTACTGTTACTGGTTTGGCTCTATCTGCGCGCTTGTGTGTGGTTTTTTTGATTTATGATTCTGTCAGGCATGGTAGTAGGTCCTCAATTCAATTGAATGTCAGGTCTGGGTTTGTATGTACATTTGCCAACTGCAGTATGTGTCACGTCGTGTCGGCTGGAGCGCGGCAAGGATGGCTCATTTCTTCCTTGCCTTGAGAGAGAGAAAATGAGGGAGAAAGCCCCGTATATCCTGTATGTTTTAGTTTGACTTTTGTTTTCTTCTCCTCCCTACCTACTTACCGCGATCTACCTACCCACCGTGAAGTGAAACGCTGTGGTGTTTGACGTACATTACTGCTTCTTCTTCCTCTTACTTTGTGCCTTCTCGTTTTCTACTAGGCAGTCTGCGGTATGATTGTGATACATGTATATCCATAATCCATTCTGTCTGTCTCGTGCTCCTGCTCCTGCTCTACCTATCCTATCCTATCCTATCCTATCCCTGATTCAGTTTAATTCTGCTCCTGTAATTCTTTTTTAATTATTGTCATTGTTAAAGTTGAACTGCCCTGGGCTAGGTCGAATAGGCTTTTTTCTTATTCTGACGTGGTCATGGGACGTGATATGGGAAACTCTTGGGGAGTTTCTTACTTTTTTATCTGTTTCATTTGTTAATTTATTTTATTTCGTTAAGCTAATTCTAATTAATACCCACCAGTCAGTCAGTCGGTCTCAGTCTCGGTATGAATAAAGTACTAATTGTAATTGGGTTAGGACAGTACAGTACAGTGCTTTTAAGATTTTTTATGCAGTTTTTTATTTTTTTTCTATAAATAGAGATAATAAGTAAGTAAACTGCTGCGGTTAAAATCAATTTGATATTGCTTAATGACTGTCATTATTAGTAAGAAATTGAAACTTCTCTAATTAGTTAATTATTTGCTAATAATCTTGCAGAGCTGCTAAGTTTCGCAAACAGTACATCAAGGTAGGTAGGTAGCCTCTTGAGGTCCTGCGCAGGGATTGAGTTGAGTGATTGCAGGGAGTACTTAGTTGGTGCATAGAGGCTGGGGGAAGAGCAATCTGCAATTAATGAGGTTGCTTTCCTCCCTTTCACCACGGTCCACTGTAACTCAGGTGCCAGCTAGCTCATGATTGCCCTCAATCTCGTGCTTACTTATTATTAGTATTAAGTGGCGATGGATTGGATCCAGAGACGGAGGTCCGGCTCGCTACCTCTCTCTGTATTCTTTCTTCTTTGTTGTTGTTAGCGGTTGGGTCAGGTCCTCGTTTGCCTTCTTCCTCTGCTGTAAAGTAACAGTTCTGGGTTCAGTCAGATTCTGTTGGAACCTGCTTTATTTTCTGCAGATATTCAAGGGTGAGCGGCAGATAGAAAGAAGCTCTATACCGATATCAATCCAACGGTGAGAATTTTTCTCCGCCCCCAACTTATCTGCCGGGGATTTTGTTTTTGCTACTCAAATTGGAAAGTGACATGGAACTTGCCGGGCCGATGGCAAGCAAGGTTGCAAATTGCATTGGTTCCAGGATATGTACTGTACTGTACAGTATGACGAGGGTAAGGTGGGCTGAGCTCCTGAAAGCACTTATCATCAATATTAAAATAATTCCTTTCTCTCTCTCTCTCTCTCTGTCTCGCGGGAAAAAAAAACAGAGCTCCCACAACTCATCCTATATACTATATGTACTGTACCTGTACATATCTATATCAAGTTGCGATGAACTGACCAAAAGATGATGATGGATGCAATGCGTCTTTCTTCATCCATTCACCCTTTTTCTTTCCAGTCCAGCCTTTTTTTTAAAAAAACCTCACCGGTAAGGTAGGTAGGTTGCCAGAACAAGTAGCAAAATCATGATCAAGATCAAAATCATTATGAAGAAACAAGACCAACCGCACGAGTGTCCAGTCCAGTCTAGCAGTTTAGAAATGTAATAAACGACATTGGTTGGGTTGAATTGGATTGGACAGGACGTGGTTGGAATTAAATCAATTCTTGACCTGCTTGTATATACTGTATATTACTGTATATCGCGAGAGAGAGAGAGAGAGAGAGAGAGAAAAGCTCTTTTTTTCTTTTCTTTCTAGAAGCTATCTGTCTGTCTTGTTGTTCCGCAAAGAATGGTGGTGCTCACTCAGGTGCTCAGATGGTGGTGGTGCTTTTGATTGGGTTTATCTATCTATCTATCTATCTATCTATCTAGGTAGGTAGGTAGGTAGGTAGGTAGGTATGCATAGATGGAAGGAAGAAGAAGAGCTTTATTGAGTTGCAATTGCAATTGGCAATGGCAATGGCCGCACAGACAGCAGGTATCATGATCATGATCAATCAGCAAAGGCGCTGATTTGATTGTGCTGTTCTGTTTCATTGTGGTAAGAGTCATGGTCATGAAGAAGCAAGGCGAGCAGTGGATGATGGCATTTCAGTTCACTTTCATGATGCATTGCAGAAGGAAAGCCCCTGTCTTCATCTCAGCTGATGCAGTCGGTCGTTGTCATGGTTCAGATAGAGGAGAGAACATGTTGAAGCGATCTGAGCAGTGAGGGCCCTGTTGACGCTTGGGAAGGTTCTGTTGCAGTTCATACCTCGGTATGTCTTCCATATATCTACCCATCTTTCTCACTTACCCGCCTGCTTACTTACCTCGTCTCGTCGCCTACATGTATGTATGTACTGTATGTACATACAGTCACCTAGTCACCTAATCACCCCTTGGATCCACCGCGCTGCTATCACAATCACTATCGGGCTCTTTTTTTCTCGCACAGCAGGTAGGTACATCGGGTCACCGAGATCAGATTATATTTGCGTTCCGTTCCGTGGTTCCGTTCCAATGGCAGAGGATTCGATTCCGAGTCCAATTCCTGACTCCATCCATAGAAGCAAGGTCCTGAGATACGATGCAGAGACCAACCAGGAGGATCTACCTACACAAACCAAGCGAACATCGATCGGAAAGACAAGGTACAGTGCAGTGGAGTGCAGGACCTAACCTGACCTGACCTGACCTGGGCTGGGCTGGGCTGAAATGAATGATGAATCTATCAGATATATCATTCGTGCTGACTCTCAGCTCAACTCAACCGCCGGTGCGATTTCTATAACAGGATCTTTCGGAGTCAGACTAGCAATTTCAGCAATTGTCGTTGTACTGGAAATTATACTTTTTTTTGACACCGATTACTAAACCCCTTGGGTTTTATAGCCGATGTGCTTTATCGATCTGACAGCTCTGATGTTCGTCCGTGCTTTCTTTCTTTCTACAGAAGCGTCTCGACACGCAGTTAGGTAGTATCTACCTACTACTGGGAACGATTTTTATACATACATGCACAGTGCAGATATACGCTACCTACCTACCTATCAGACGGGATGGACGATGGTATTCGAAAAATGGGGATGGGATGCCCGCACCCCCCCCCCCCCCCGGACTATTATCGCTTTTTACCAACGCAACATTGTTGTTACTTCCCGGTTTGGCCCTTCTTCCTCTTCTTCTTCTTCTTCTTCTTCTTCTTCTTCTTCTTCTTGTTCCCTTCCCCTTCGCGAGGGTGTTGTCGACGGCTTAGCTTACTTTCTCCAGGTAGCGAGCTATCTAGCCAATTCTATCCCAATCATATTGGGATTGATTGCATCGCAGAACCGACAATGTAAGTGTCAATGGGTCAGTCGCAGTGCGACAATAACTTGGTGCCGGATGATGTACTGTACCGAATGATGATGATGATGATGATGATGATGGAGAGGTCAAGATCAAGGGAATAATAGGTAAATAGATTGAATGGAAATAAATAATAGGACTATCTTTGAGGAAGTTGGAACCAAAGGGGCAGAAAAGAGGCAGGGAACCTCGTCTACTGTAGATAGATAGATAGAGTGCATAGACAGATATGTAACAAGTAACTTACTGAGAAAAGAGAGCAAGAGAGACGTATATATATATGTGTGTGTACTGTATATACAGAAAATCAAAAAAAAGATGATTTGGTTTTATTCGATTCGAATCGATACATACGAGTCCGCCCTGATAAAGTATCTTTCTTTCTTTCTTACCCTATATATATACTATTACTGTTCATAACATATTCAATTGAAAAAAAATTTGTTCATGCAACATGCTTATATATTTATTTATTTATTCATTCATTTGCTTTCCAGGGAGGAGAGAAAAAGGAGTGAAGGAGACAAATGAACAAAACAAAATGAAAGCAGCGGTATAGGTACAATATATACCAAACCCAATGGACAGACAGGTGGTTGCGGTAGCGGGTTGCCAGATACTGTATGTGCTGTACAGAAGATATCCTCCACTTACTGCCCCATGTGCAAGTCCTCCTTTCCTTTCCTGCTCCTACTCCTATCCTAGAAAAGCTCAGTTCAGATTCAATTCGATCCGATTCGATTCCACTCAACAATGTTATAATACTCCACCCCTGCTGTCCCATTTCCTGTCCCGTGGCCTGTGGCATGGCAGCAGTTTCGATGGCGCAGATAAGAAATAAAAAAAATGATGGAATCCAATGTTGAACGAAACCCTGCACCGAAGGGTGTGGCGTTACGCTCTTTTTTCTAGCACAACAGAAAATATTCCAACTGACATGCATGCGCGCATGCACCATGAAAAGGAGGGATAGATAGATAGATACACAGCAAAGTAAATAAATACAACAGTGCAGTAGATGTGTCATGGAAAGGGTCTTGTCATGTCCACCTAGGTCCAGGAACCCCATACTCCGTACAGAGCAGAACAGAGAGTACGGAGTAGATATATCACAAACACCATCGATCGCTTTTTTTTCTTTCAAAGGAACTGTATGAAGTACACATAACAGACAGAAAGAGACAAGCCAGCCCAGGATGTAGGATCTGCAACGCTATAAATCCTATAACCATAAACTAGCTAACTTATATAACAGCCTCGTTAATCGGGTCATGTACTACCTGCATAGAGGTCTATTCTCTATTATTCTGTACAGTACTCCCTCCGTACGCAGGGATTATTGTATTTATTACCCCTGTCGCGTAGCAACCAGCGGTGTACTCCGTACGGTACTCAGCACTGTATAGTGTCTACACAGTAATAACAACAATAATTATAATATTAATATTATAGGTCACCGGCGTCATGGACGACCGAGTATGGACCTAGTACCGAGTACATGCGGTCCGGACTCCGGAGCAGGCAGGAGCCAGGGCACATGCAGTTACCGCATCCGGGCTCAAGTTCCTGCGTGCTCAGCCCTGACTACCCACAGTGGCAAAATACCGCATGGAGATAAGGCCCAAGACTAAAAAATGAGGCATGAAACTTACGGTGCAAAACTAACTACGATACAAGCTTGACGCGGAGTCGCACCGGTCGTGTACTAACAATACCGGCGCAAGAACCGTGTGGCACGACATCGCCAAGGGTCCTCCGCAGTCAGAAAAGTCCGGGAATGATGGATCAGAACTGGAACCTCTGGTCTCAAAGGCTCAGCCAGAACGGATGGAGAGGACAGATGCCCGTGCTGAAGACGTGAGGCTGGTTCATGATGATGGCTCCCGACTCCGGAAGTGGCAGAGCCGCATGGCCTGGGGTTTCGACTCTCGACCCCTCGAAGCGGCTGTTTCGCCAACGGATGCGCCGCTGTCAGGCTTCTAGAACTGACGCTAATCTAGCGCGGCTTTCGACCGGTCCCCGGACGTCCTGCGCAGCGCTAAGGTCGCAGTCAAACGCTCGCGGAGGACGAACTCCTTGATCAGCGGGAGAGACTGCTCCGCGGGAAAGGCCAGAACGCTAACAGAGCGTTTCAACGTTTCATCATGATGGCTCGCCCTCTGTAGCGTGACGGTCCGGCTGACGAACGACGCAGAACGGAGCCACTGGCCGTCCAGTGTCCAGACAGTGGATGCGTCGTAAGAGTCGTCGTCTTGCTGCAGTCGGAGAAGACTCGCCCGTATCAGCCGTGGAGGGAGACATCATACTCCGGTAATAATGACCCTGTCCCCCACGTGTCCGGCCGATTTCCTGTTCTGCACAAAGATCAACAGTCTGAGCGCGGAGAAGGGCTGCCAGCTTCCCATTGGGCCCGAGTCTCCGTGGGAGAGCCGTGATCGGCATCGCAAGCACGATCGATCGTCGATGAGGCCGAACTTCACCGTGCCCGTGCAGTCCTGTCTGGTGGACACTGGATCGCGGAATAGATGACGTGCGGTTCCATTCCGTCATCGTCAGGCTTTACTCCGTGATGTCTTCATCCGACAGACGACATCCTGTCAGTCAAGCACTGGAGAGGAAACGGGTTCAGGTGCGTGAGAGCAGCAATCCGAAAATGTGGAGAAGAGACAGACCCCTGGACCATCGGGGGTTATCGACGCCACACCAACCACCCCGGCACGTGGAACGCCGAGCAGAGCCTTGTCCGCGGCCACGTTTTTCCGGCGCTTCTCCCGCGGCTGTCGCGTGTGTACATCGGCCGCTCATGACATGATAAAGTCTTAGTCACCACACACTTAGTGACAGACGTTGAGAATCGTCAGACCGTCTCGACCGCATGGCCTACTCGATTGGGCAACTAGTCCACGGTTTTTTCACGTCTGCCTGACGTTTCAAACTTTCGCCCCTAAGCGTATCCCCCGTGGCTAGAGAACATCGGGAAGGGATTGACCCTGCTAGCCACGCAGAAGGCTCTGGACGTACTGTACCTGCTCGCGTTACCTACTGTAATCCAGTTCGTCCCTCGGGACCTGGAAGACGCGACCAGACTTCCGGGTGCTCTCCGTACTGTACAGTAGAATGGAGAAACCAGACGCCCGGGCTTCAAGTCAACATCTAGAGATTACTATCACAAGTAACCAAAAGGTCCAGCTCAACGTTGCATTTGCTTCGTAACAAGACAACAGCCTGCGACAGACAAAGACAGGAAATGGAAACCAAGGACATGCGAGGGAGAACCTTGAAGATGTCAAATGAATCTGTCTTGTGGATGGTACATGTCGTCATCCACGTCATATGTATTAATTATATATATAGGATTATATAGGTGAGATATGGCAGCGCTAGATACGTGACATGGAGTGAGATCGCCGACCGCCC